>Ga0209185_1000724_pt1 | contig 34907 bp, 32 predicted proteins | sample SidtaG_2_FD_187425 | JGI IMG/M metagenome (GOLD analysis project Ga0209185, IMG submission 187425) | Marine algal microbial communities from Sidmouth, United Kingdom - Sidmouth_Asex2 metaG (SPAdes) (version 2) | ecosystem: Host-associated > Algae > Red algae > Unclassified | place: Sidmouth... | reverse complement strand
GACCTGATGGTAGTGGTATGGCAAGTAGTTTATGTGGTTTTAGTGGTTTATGTAGTTTTTGTGGTTGTCTCTTGACTTTACTTGATGACCAGTTACTTGCCATAAGAACGGACAGCAGGCCTTTCCTCAACGATGAAAGATAGACCGTTCTCTCCTAAAAAACAATGCAATGATAGACTAAATAGCTCGTTAATCGACTAATTTATCCCACTTCCAAAACAATCTGTAAAGCCTTTTGTAGCTCTTTCATATTGGAATTTATGCGGTGATTTCTGTATTTGTTGAAGATGATGGAGATGGCTAAAATGCTGATTACCCAGAAATTAGCGGTGCTGTGGACGTGATATTGATAAAGGATGATGGCTAATAGGATGCCGATGAATAGATACGACAATAAGATGGTCATCAAGTTCGTGAAACTTGGTCGAAAAGTAAGCGATAAACTGACTTTGTTGTTGTCCGTACCTTTATAACGGGCAACGACCATGCTTCCTAAAGCTTGGGGATTCCAACTTCGCTTTTTGAGGCGAAAGCTATTATTTCTAATCTTTAAATCGTAGGCTTTTAGCAGGTGTTTGACATCATTGCCTGCCATTGGATTGCGATGGGAGGTCGTTGCCATTTTGAGTCTTTTTATGACATATTCCCAATCCGTTGCCAAAACCCAATTGAGTGAATAATAAGGTAATAATTGCATAGGGATAGTATTTTATAGCGTTTTAGAATAGTATTGTGTGTATTCCAAAAGGTGTATTCCTATGTGTGTCTATCTCTATCAACCGTCTTTAGGGCAATAAAGTTTCATGTGTATAAATTTTTTTTAATATAATTTGTTTTGGTGACGGGTGACGGGTGACGGGTGACGGGTGACGGGTGATGTGTGATGTGTGATGTGTGATGTGTGATGTGTGATGTGTGATGTGTGATGTGTGATGTGTGATGTGTGATGTGTGATGTGTGATGTGTGATGTGTGATGTGTGATGTGTTTGTTAAGTAAGTTCAGAATTACTCACTTGTCACCAGTCACTTGCCACTCGTCCCTAAAAGAAATGTTGTTTATTTGGTATTTAGCAACCATCTTTGTGTTTATTTGTTATGCTATTTGCGAAGTAACTGGGGGGCATCACTCATCACCAGTCACTCACTACCTATCACCAAAAAAACATACATGGAACCAGTCATTAAAATTCGTAATTTAACAAAAACCTATAATCCTGATAAAGTCCCTGTTCATGCTGTGAGGGGAATTAACTTGGATATTGTAAAGGGAGAGTTTACAACGATTGTGGGGCCTTCTGGATCAGGCAAAAGTACCTTGCTCAATATGCTGGGCGGATTGGACAAACCGACTGATGGTACGGTAGAAATCGCCAATACCCTCATTAACAATCTTTCCGACAATGAATTGATTGAATTTCGGTTGAAAAATATTGGTTTTGTGTTTCAGGCGTATAATTTGATTCCTGTTTTAACCGCAAGGGAAAATGTGGAGTTTATTATGTTGTTGCAAGATCGTCCTAAGTCTGAACGAGAAGAACGGGTCAAAACCTTGTTGGATTCAGTAGGGTTGGGGGATCGTTTGGATAGCCGACCCACAGAATTATCGGGAGGACAACAGCAGCGAGTAGCCGTCGCAAGAGCATTGGCCTCCAAACCACAATTTGTATTGGCAGACGAGCCAACGGCTAATTTAGATACGCAGTCTGCCAAGAATCTACTGGACATTATGGAGCGTTTGAATCGGGAGGAAAATATGACCTTCGTTTTTTCGACACACGATTATCGGGTGGTGGAACGGGCGAAAAGGGTGCTGACGTTGGAGGATGGGGTGATTGCTTCGGATGAGTGGCGGTAGTTTTCGTTGTTGGGACAAGGCATGCCTTGTCCGTACAGTTTTGTAGTTGTGAAATCCTTCCAATCCATAAAAATCCGTGATTCAAGGCTTTGTGGTTTTGCAAATAAAACTACCACATTGTACATTGCTACCTGAAGAGACTGCTTTGCTTAGTAGTAAACGCATAGAAATTTTGCGATAAAATAAATTTTAAATGTTTCTTTAGGAGCGAACTGTCAGGAGCTTCGTCGTTGCGGAAAGGCCTGCTATCCGTTCTTATCGTTTTGCCAGGCTGCGGGCAGGGCAACCACAAGGGATTGCCCCTACAAAAAAACGATACCACTCCTATCAGGGCTATTTTGGAGGGTCTTTACTGCTATGTAGTGTAAATTAATTCTTTACAAAAAAATACATCATCAAAAAAATAAGATTCTTTCTTTCACTCTGTTTCTATTTTCAAATATAGCAATTCCAATTTTTCACAAAGGTCGCAAAGAAATTGGTTGCTGTTGAGCTTTGCGCTTCTTTGCGTTAAAATTCCTTTGCGCTCTTTGCGTGAAATACAATTCCTAAACCGAATTAGGATTGCTATAAACGTTACAAAGAAATCCCCTCACCTTTCTGATATTCTTTGGTCATTTTCAATAAATTTTGAGGATTGATTTTGCCTTTGGCCTTTACCAATACAAAAGAATCTTCCGAATTGACCACAACCGCTACTTGCTTTATTTTGTTGTTGCGTTTATTAGTCTTAATTGTCAAATTAACTTTTTCTTCTCCTGTATTGACGACAATCAAAGGTTCAAAATTTCTTCGTTTCATTCGTTTGGCGAGACGGTTATATTTGCGTTCAAAACGAGGCGCATAAAAATCGCCATCTTTGACCAATACCCGAACACTACGTAATTTGACAAGTAGTTTTTTTACTTCGGGTTCTTCTTGTTTGTCTACAAACAAGCTCGCTGCTTTAAAAATGAGACCTGGAATCCAAAGAGATACCGAAGTCCCGTCCTTTTCATTATTGCGATCTTCAAGTATAATCGTATCTTGTTCAAGTCGGAGACCCTCTTCTTTTTTAGTTTGTGCAAAAGTTGTTGTAATACAACAGCAAATCAATAAGCTTAGAATTAATAGGTGTTTCATGGGTTTTTTGTTTTTGTGCTTCGCTTAGTTTTTGTGGTTTTTGTGGTTTTTGTAGTTTAAGTCGTTTGGTCGTTTTTGTGGTTATACATCTGTGTAATCCAAAAAATCCGATAAAATCCGTGATTCAAAGGCTTTGTGCGGTGGAGCAAATAAGAACCGCAACTACATAAACTACTCAAACAACAAAAACTACATAAACTAAAAAGAGTTACTTGGTTTCTAATTTATTCAAATGTTCTAGTCCATCTATATCGACAGAGTTGCCTAATTTTGAGATGTCTTTGAGATTGATGATGCCTGCTAAACTGATAAAGACAAAGCTATCAGGATCACCGACCAACATCAGAAGCTCGTTTATTGTACCTGGAGAGGTTTCGTGTACCATAAATTTTACATTGGTTTGATCGTCTTTAATGACCATTAAGTCCTCATAAAAATCTCTTGGGACAAGATTGGTAAATTCGTTGTATAAAGTCGTTGGATCATATAAGTTTTTGCGAACAGTAAGTGTATTACCATCATCGTCTTCTGTTTCGTCTTCGTTATCGTACACTAAAATACGAATGCCTTTTAAATTTTTAACGATGCTCACTACTTCTTGGGCTTCCTCGTCTTCTAATTGCATATTGGCAAAAAGCTCGAACATTTTGGGGGTGATGTAAACGGTGGTGAAGCCATCTTTGCCCGCATAGGTTTCATATACATCAAACATTTTTGATTGATTCGCTTGAGTGGAAGATTGTGCATTTGTATCATTTAAAGAAAGACACAAGAAAGCAACGCCTATAAACAAAATTCTTATTAAACTTTTCATTATTTTCGATTTTTGGATTTTAGAATTTGGGTTGATTGGTTAAATTTATTAAGGTGTTTCAAGTGTTTTTTACTAGTATTTATTTTACTTGATAACATGGTTAATGCCATTTTTGTGGCTTCAAAAGCCTTTTTTCTATCGTTTGGATTGTTGATGTCTAAGACTTGTCCGTTGATGGTTGCAACTTCTCCATTATTTGTCGTTGTTCCTGTATAAATATAAATAGAGCCAATAAGTAGTAAAAGTGTCGCAGCAATAGACATCAATGGATATAGACTTTGTACAATGCTATTTTTTGGTTTTGTTGGATTCGGCATATGGATGGTCGGTGCAGCAGAAGCAATGCTCATATTCTGTGCATTTGTATCAGTAGCTTTGTTTGTTGTTTCGTTGTCTTCTTCGACTTGTATCGCTTGTAAGGTTGCCATCATTTTTGCCTCAAATCCTGTGCTTATGGTTTCTTCTTGGTACGCCTCAAATGTTCTGAAAAGTGGCTGATAGGGGCGTAAATATTCTGGAATGAAGTTGGTATCTTGATTAAAAAACTTTTTGAGTTGTGCTTCTTGTTCCAAAGATGTTTCCCCTTCCCAATAAAGCTCCAAAAGCTGTTTTATTTTATTATAATCCATATGACTCATTTTTTTCGATTTCTTTTTTGACTGCTTTTCTGGCTCGATGTAAATTCACTTTGATTACATTTATGTCTATTTGTAATATTTCTGCAATCTCTTTATAACTGTATCCTTCCATGTCTCGCAGTCGAATAATATGGGCTTGTTGTTCGGGTAATAATTTCAGCACGTTTTGAACTTGTTGTAAAGTGTCTGTTACTTCGGCTTGTTTTTGAGGGGTTGCCTGAGCAGCAGGACTCTCGTAGCTTACTTCAAAAAGCATGGTTTTACGATATTTTGATTTGAAGTGGTCTAAACATAAGTTTTTGACCATACGCATTGACCAAGCTTCCAAATTCAAGATTTCATGCAAGCGATCTCTGGTCTTCCAAAGCTTGATAAAAGCTTCTTGCACGATGTCTTCTGCAATCTCATTGTTGGAGACCATACTCAATGCAAAACGGTATAATTTGTTTTGCATTGGAAAGACGGCTTTATTGAATTCTTCTAAGTTCATATTCAACTGCAAGACGACTGGGAGTAGGGTTTGTTACAGCCGTCTATGAAAAATACGCAACTTTTTTAGTAAGTACTTGATTTACAGGGATAAAATTATTGTTTTTTTGGTGTTTTTTGTTTTACCATATAAGTTTTATATAAGGCCATATAAATTTTTTCGGTTCTGTCCATCCAGAATAGACCTGATGGTAGTGGTATGGCTTTTTTTGGTGCTGTAGTTCTTAGTGCTGTGGTGCTGTGGTTCGGTTCTTAGGTGATATTTGGTTCTTGTTCCAAAAGCCATAAGAACGGACAGCAGGCCCATGCGTTACGACGAAGGAATTTACCGTTCTCTCCAACTAATTAGAATTTAGAATTTAAAAATGCTTTATCTTTGTAACTTTTTTGGTGATTATTTGAATTAGAAGATATGGCGAGACCTATTAAAATCCTTATTTTTCTGTTGCTTATTGGTTATCTTGTGGCAATGAGTCTGTTGTATAAGAAACAAGAAAGTCTTTTGTTTTATCCTGCTCCACTTCCACAAGATTATGAGTATAAATTTGATGCAGCATTTGACGAAATCAACCTAACCACAGAAGATGGAGCGGTTTTGAATGCCCTGCATTTTAAGCAGGATAATCCTAAAGGTGTACTACTCTATTATCATGGTAATGCAGGAAGTTTGCGTATTTGGGGGGAAGTGGGAGCGTATTTTGCGCCGTTGGGATGGGATGTGGTGATTATGGATTTTAGGACATTTGGGAAGAGTAGCGGAAAATTGAGCCAAAAGAACCTGTATAAAGATGCTGAATTGTTTTATGAGTACACTTTAAAGCATTATCCCGAAGAGAAAATCGTCGTGTATGGGCGTTCTTTGGGAACGGGGATTGCCACCAATATCGCCTCCAAAAGAAATCCACAAAAACTGATTTTAGAAACGCCGTATTGGAGTATTTTGAGTATGGCAAAAGCGCATTATCCGTGGTTGGTGTATGATGCTTTGGTCAAATATCCTATGCGTTCCCATAAGTTTATACAAGAAGTAGACTGTCCTATTCATATTCTTCATGGAACATCTGACCGAGTTGTGCCATATGAACAAGGCAAAGAGTTATATGAATCTATTGCGGAGAAAAAACAGGCAGAATTTATCACTTTTAAGAATGGAGGACACAGCAATTTGAAAAATTTTCCTTTATATCTACGGAGCATGGTAAAGATTTTGAAGTAATTGCTTAGTAGTGTACAGTTTTGTTAAAAAGTAAAGAATGTGTATGTTATAAATAAAGGGTTATCTGGCTTAGAGTCAGTATTGTATATATTGAAAAATTACGACTTGGACTTTGTACTCAAAATTTAAGTTGTGTGCATCATACTATACTCCAAAAAAAGTACGTTGTAGAAGCCGAAATAAAATTTATTAAACATTCACAATTTGAATTACGTACTGTTATAGGCAATGTATTTTTTGAAGATAAAAGCAGTTAATAATTTGATTTTTAATATATTATGTGTGCTTCATAAATGTAATTATTAGATATTTAGTAAAAAATATGACATATATAAAACTTTAAGATTTTTATTTGCAAAACAAATTCACAACGCTATGATAATGAATCAATTAATGATTTGTTATGATCAATGTGGATAAATTCTTTTGGTTGTTTCTATATTTGGCTATACCTTTGCAAGCCTTTTGCAAAGAAATAACCCTCTTAATGTTATTTCAATTTGTCACCAAAATAGGTTTATGGATTTGAAAAGATTTACTTTAGGACTGTGTAATATGATAGCTGTATTTGGGCTTACAACAGTGGATGCTTCTTTATTGTGGCAGGATAAAGATGCGGAAAATAAGTTGGCTTATAATAGCTTACAAGCAAGTAGCACACCAGAAGTGGGCTTAATGGAACTATCAGCAATGGAAGATGATCTTTTTCGAGAGAGATTAAGAAATATCAATACAGAAGTTCCCTTAGAATTTAATCAAACAATAAAACGGTCAATTTTAGCCTATTTACACAACAAAAAGAGGACAGAACGGGTCATCGGCTTGTGTCAGGTCTACAAACCGATGTTTGACAATGTATTGTATGAACACAATGTTCCCACGTTGATTGCTTGTTTACCTATTATAGAGTCAGAACTCAATGTACACGCCAAATCTCCAGTAGGAGCGATGGGTTTGTGGCAGTTTATGGAATCTACGGGTAAAATGTACTCGCTTGATGTGAATCGCCATATTGATGAGCGCAAAGATCCCCAACAAGCGACTGTTGCAGCCGCAGAATTTCTATCAGAACTACACGAACGGTACGACGATTGGTTGTTGGCATTAGCCGCTTACAATTGTGGTCCTGGACGAGTCAATACGGCTATTAGAAGAGCAGGCAATAAAAAAGATTTTTGGCAGATTTGTAAGTATTTGCCTCGGGAAACTCGTTACTACGTACCAAAGTTTATTGCAGCTGCTTACGTGTACAACTACTACTTCTTACACGGATTGTCGCCAACAGTGCCAGATCTTTCAATGGATTTTGCTTATTATGTGACAACAGGTGAAGAACCAACAGATGTTTACAATTTTGCCAAAAGCAACAACGTATTACCCTCTTCTGTCAGACGCTTAAATCCTGCTTTGTTATCGGATTATATTCCTTCAAAAACAAAGCTGAAAATGCCTTACAACAAATATGATGCAGAAGATAAATATGCTTATTTGTCGGAAAGCACAAAGTTGAGAGAAGAAATAGACACCTTTTCAAAAATCACACCAATCGTTCCCAATTTTGTTGAAAATGTAGAGATAACCCACGAATTGGTCAAAATTAATTAAGTAAAACAAATGAAACATAAGTAAAACAGAGAATTTTATGCGTAATAATGAGATTTTTTGTCATTATTATAGTATTATGCTGTTTTATTAAGTATATTTTTGTACTTTTACACAGTTGTATAGTTTTTACAAACTAGCATAGAGTGTCAGACAGCAAACCATTATTGTTTAAAAATTTAACATTAGAAAAATGAGTTATGAATTGACAGGTAAAGTACTACAGTTTGAAGAAGTAGTACAAATAAGTGACCGATTCAAAAAAAGAGAGTTCGTCTTAGAGCGTGAGCGTATGGGCGGTTCTATGGTTTTTACAGATTACGTAAAATTTCAGCTAGTACAAGATAGAGTAAATCTTATTGATGATGTAGCCGTTGGCGACATGCTTAAAGTACATTTTGACATTCGAGGTAATAAGTGGGAAAAAAATGGAGAAACTAAGTATTTCACCAATTTAGAGGCGTGGAAAGTTGAGAAAGTAGCGGCAGATACGCCAGCAGCCGACAATACACCACCACCGCCACCACCACCCGGAGAAGATACACCCGTTGCTACAGAAACAGCAGCAAGCGGCGGCGAACCTTTAGAGCCAATGGGCTTAGAAGAAGACGATCTTCCATTCTAAAAAGCTAAAAAATAGGGCAATTTGTTTGTCCCAAATATTGATGGCAAATAACGAGATTTTTTCTGGTTATTTGCCATTTTTTTTTAGAACCCAATCCCCGTAGAGAAAATTCACGAGTTTTCTAAACCCAATCCAACCACCCGAAACAAAACCCAAAAATTGGCAACCCAATTACCATGACCACATTATTCGCAAGGAAGAAGGATATTGGCGAATTAAAAATTACACCAGAATCAACCCTTCAAACTGGGACGACGACAAATTTAGAATTTAGTAATATTCTATTTTTTAGGAGAGAACGGTCAATTGCTTCGTCGCCACACATGGTCTCGCTATCCGTTCTTATGGCTTTTTGGAAAGAACCACAATCACCTAAGAACCGAACCAAGAACGACGGCACTAAGAACGACAGCACCAGAAAAAAAGCCATACCACTCCTATCAAGTCTATTTTGCACTGTCTCAACTGAATTTACTTGATGTGATGAACAAGATTTACGATCATTTGAACTAGAGTACAAAAGTAGTATATTTATATCATTGTTAAAACTTAAAAGTAAGTGTTGCATCCGTTTTTAACTGCTGGGAAGTTGTTGTATATATTGGGTTGTTAGCAGCAAATAAAAACATACAAAATGGCAAATAGAAGTTACTTATACTCCATAGACTTTGACAGAACTAAAGGAGAAAGAAAGGATGGAGAAAAAATCTTTGGACTTTCTGAATATTCATATTCTATACCTCTATCTTATAAAATCTTGGTAAGCCAAGACTCTAAAGTTTCTAATTCAATAAATTGGGATTATGAACACCCAATTGCAATTCAGGGAAGTTTTGAAAAGGGAAAACTAGAATTACTCGATTTTTTAGAGAGACTTCAAGGTGAAAATATTTTTGACAGGACTGAATTGAATAATCAAATAAATGAGACTAAAGAATTTTTAAATAATCACCAACTTCAAAATATTATATTGGAATGTGGTGAAATATATGAAATGGGAGATGGAGAATTAGAAGACCAGAATAAAGAATTATTTGAAAAAGATATTTTAAATATTGAAAGTCAAAAAAAAGAATATTTGAATGACTTTAAAAGTATGAATACAACTATTGAAAAACTTAAAAAAGAAATTTTTGACTTGTCCAAACCAAAAGGATTTTTATCAAAACTATTTTCTTCTGACAATTCAACAAAGGTTCAAGAATTAGAAAAAAAAGTTAAAAACACAGAACAGGAAATGTGGAATATGTTGGGAGTAAATTATTGGTCTGATGTTCTTTATTTCCATTTCGATAATGAATAAAATCTGCTGCTAACAATGTATATGAAATCAAAGCTCCCATTTGGTCGCTCCGCTTTATATACTAACCATTACCTGTAATTTAAAGATGTTTTAAAATACAACAATTATTTGTTTTTCATAAAAACATAATATATCTTTGGATTATGACAAATTCATATCTATCTCAAAAACAAATTGGCAAAAGAATTGCTCTTTTGCGAAATCATAAAGGATTATCCCAAGAGGAATTGGCTAATAACATGAATATATCTCGTCCTTCATTAGCTCAAATAGAACTGGGTAATAGAAATATTAGTGTTTTAGAATTTCAAAGATTCTCAAATATATTAGAATTTTCTTTAGATCATTTTTTATCAAGTAGTTTTAGTATAACTGAAATAAAAAATACTGACAATAATGAAATTAGTGAAGAAAATAAAATTAGAATCTCTGAGCCAACTTTAAAAATAAAAAAATTCAATAATGTTCTATTATATATTCTTGAAAAATGTGCGGGCAAACCAAATGTAAATGAATCTGTTATATACAAATTACTATATTTTGCTGATTTCAATTATTATGAATTATATGAAGAACATTTAACTGGTGCTAAATATTATAAATTACCTTTTGGTCCCATTCCTCAAAATATTCAAATTATTCTAAATCAGATGATTAAAGATGATAAGCTGAAAAGAATAAAAACTGACTATCATAAATCAAAACAGATAAGATATATTCCACTTGTAAAATCAAATTTAACTCAATTAAAAGCAAGTGAAAAAGATATTTTAGATACTGTTATTGAGCAATTCTCCAATTGGTCTAATGATGCCTTATCTAATTATGCTCATAAAGATATTCCTTGGATTGTTACTAAAGATAAACAAGAAATTAATTACGAATTAGCTTTGTATAGAGAAGTTCCATATTCTGTCAGAAATTACGAAGAAGTTATATGATATTTGAAGAATTAGATGAATTTAAGAAAGACCTTAAAAATCTTATAAAAAAATATAGAACTTTAAAGCAAGATTTAGAAGTTGTTAAACAGATTCTTGAAATCTTACCACAAGAAAGACCGCCTTTCAGTTTTAGAATTGATAATTTGGGAATTCAAACTTGTGTCATTAAAGTTAAAAAAATTGCTTGTAAGGCTTTAAAAGGAAGAGGTGTAAACTCTGGATTAAGACTTGTTTATGCATATTTTGAAGAAATTCAAGAAGTAAAAGAGGGTGAAAAAAATGTCATAGAAAAACAAGAGGAAAGAATTGTTTTCATTGAATTATATCACAAAAATAATAAAGTAATTGAAGACAAAGACAGAATTAAAAATAATTTTGAATAGAAAGTACTAAAAGTAACAAGCTGTATGCGGCCATCCTCGTTTCACTTTGCACGGCGCATACAGTTGTTCGTTAGGTACAACCAAAATTATGTAATTAAATTGTTATAAAAAAGATTATGAAAACAAAATTAGCACTTATTTTCATTTCACTTGGATTCTTTTTTGGTTACAATGAATCTAGCATATTAAGTATTCACTTACAATTAGAAAAGTTACCTACAGTGATAAAAAAGAAATTATATTTGCAATGGATATTTTAGATTCTAAAAGTATTGATGAAATACAAGCATATTCATTGAAAACCGAGAGATTATACTGACTGTACTATTTTGTTTAACAATGCAAAATATGATTGCAACGGTTGAGGGGATAAAAGATTGTAATTAAAAAAATAAATAAGATGACAACAAGCACAATAATTAAAATAGCTATTTACTTTATTGGATTTGTGATGCCAATTCTTGCTATGCTAAATTGTAAAGGATTCAATGAAGGTAGTATGAAAGTAAGTAAATGTTTTATTGATAGCAGTTTAATTAGAAGTTATGCAAGTTTCTATTATGGATGGTTGACGATATCGTCATTCATGATGTTTATTCCAGTATTTATTTATATTGGAGTCGTAATTTTAATAGCAAAGTATTTTTCAAGATTATTTTAAAAATAAGAATTAAAAACAACAGCATCTTAAAAAAGATAAAGAGTACTTAAATTGGATGCCATTTGAGATTCAAGGAATTGATGTCTATGTGAGAAAAGCTGTTATTGAAGGATTAATAGTGTAAATAGAAACGGTGAATAGACTTCTACACATATATTTAGAGGAGGTTGCGCTACCAGCAATAGATTGATTGATGAAAAGTTATATTTTTCCATACTCAATGTTTGAACTTGCAAAAATTATCAAATCGGGACAAGGAGTTTATGTGTTAGAAAATAATTTTTATGAAACCGATAAAAAAACAACTAATTATAGTGATTATGTATGCAATTATTATAATTTGATAGGCAATGATAACTGATAAAACTAGATGGATCAACAATTTTTAAATAAAAGGTTGTACCTAACAATATGTAAGTTCTCATTGGGGCATAAATGCTTGGTTTTCTGTTGAATGTCGATGAAAGTCATCAACTTTTGGTTTTTTGTTGTATCTTGAAATCGGTTGAAAGCCCCAATGAAACTTACACGAGACCGTTGGAGATAATACGAAATGGAACTAATACCAATAAATTGTAGAATTACGAGCTGTAACCCTTCGTTGATTAGAAGGCAGCTAGTGGTTTAATTCATAAGTATCTGATAGAGGATTTTTTTGAATTCTACAAGGCATTGAGAGGGAGCATAGCCATAGCTACGTGACCAAACAATAACGAAGTAGAATCAAAAAAAGCCAAAACTTGGGCTATCAAGGATTTGTGATTTTAACCATTAGATTAGTGGATAGCTGTTTGAATGTCTATCAAGCTTAAAAAAATATAGGTAAAAGAAGAATGAATAAACTAAAACAATTTCTTTCGGAGAGTTTTCAAATCGGCATAGGCATCCTATTGGCTAGTATTGGTTTAAAGGCATTTCTGCTTCCAAATGGTTTTTTGGACGGAGGAGTGACAGGGATTGCAATTCTCATAAGCCAGCTCTTAGAATCAAATGTTTCTATCGTTCTGATGATCGTCAGCTTTCCATTTTTATTAATCGGTTGGAAAACCTTAAACAAAAAAATTGTTTTAAAATCCTTCCTATCAATTACAACTTTAGCCATAATTATTCATTTCGAAAATTTCACATCTGTTACTGACGACAAGCTACTTATCGCCATTTTTGGCGGCTTATTTCTAGGAGCTGGAATCGGATTAACCATCAAAAATGGGGCTGTTTTGGATGGTTCAGAAATTCTAGGAATATTTGTTAATAAAAGACTTGGAATAAGTATTGGAAAAGTTATTCTACTATTTAATATTATCCTATTTTCTATTACCGCCTTATTGATATCGATAGAAGTTTCTATGTATTCAATATTAACTTTCCTTATTACCGCAAAAGTGATTGACTTAATGATAGAAGGGTTTGAGGATTATGTTGGACTTATGATTGTCTCTGAAAAATTAAATGAAATTGAATCGAGATTAGTGAATGAAATAGGTATTGGAATTACAATCTATAAAGGGTCAAAAGGCTTTGGTCAAAGAGGACAAAAAGTACATCAAGAAATTATTCATACAGTAATTAACCGAATTGACATAAATAGAACGTACCGTATCATCGAACAAATAGATAAAAAAGCATTTATTATAGAATTTGATGTAAATAGTGTAAAAGGAGGGATTGTTAAAAAGTACCTGAGTAAAGAAAAATGAGAAATACTATCTCCAACAAAACCTATACGCAATACCCTTCAGGATACTGCGTACAGTCAGGGCGTTAGAGGTCAGCTAGCCTAACTGCATAAAAGTGAAATATAGCTGTTATTATAGCTAATTAGAAAAATAAAGAGATATTCACCTTGCAAGTAGAAATAAAAAATCCAAGAATCAAATGTTACAAATGCATGAGGCCTTCAAGGACATGTATTTGTAAACACATTAGTCCTTTCCAGACTAAGACTCGTTTTATTATTCTTATGCACCCGAAGGAGTACAAAAAAGAAAAAAACGGAACGGGACATATGACTAAGCTTCAACTTGAAAATTCAGAAATTATAGTTGGTGTCGATTTTACCAATAATAATCGTGTAAATGAAATACTGACTAAAGAAAAAAGTTGTTCTTTCTTACTTTATCCAGGAAAAGATAATTTCAACTTATCGATAATAAAAAGTTCAGAATTAAATTCATTTATGGGTAATAATCCACACATCTTCCTTCTTGATGGTACATGGCCCTGCGCCCGTAAAATGCTTAAACTAAGTAAGAACTTGCAAAAACTAAAAAGAGTGAGTTTTGATAATAAAATCAAATCAAAATTTATTATCAAGCAGCAGCCAAAATCTCTTTGTCTTAGTACTATTGAGTCAGTTTATACTGTCTTAAATTTACTGAAGGAAGGTAACTTAGAACAATGCGAGACGAAGGGTTTCCTTATTCCTTTTGAAAAAATGATTGAGTATCAACTCGAATATATGTGCTAAACCCAAATAATAAAAACTATCGTTAAACTGCGAACAGAGAGGTTATTCCTAAGAATTCGCCCTCTAATAAGCTGTCCTAATTCTGTCACACTACTTAGCTTGGCAATTGTAAAAAAAAAATAATAAAATGAGTAAGGCAAGATTGATAAAACGATTGAAATGGTACTACCCAACTGAGAAATTTCATACTTATGTCACATTTCCAGTATTGCTACTTTATCTCCTATTTACTAATCCAATAGAAAATATGATTCTATTGTCCTATGGGTTAATTGTTTGCATAGTTATTCTCTATCAGGGTCAATTATATTGGAAATTAAAACTAAAAATACTAACAGGAAAAAAAATAAACCAAGCGAATAATATTCGTTTTTTTAAAAGGTCTAAACGATTAAACTGGCTGTTGATTTTACTAATGCTTCCTGTTCTATTGTTTCAACTTTATATTCATCAGTGGAATTTTAAATCTAACGATATGTTACTTTGGGGAGTATTAGCAAATGTGTTTGGAATACTTGAACATATCAACTACTACTATATCCAACTAATGATTGACAATAAATATGATATTGAATATTTATTGAAGAATAAGAGATTAAAAAAAGCAAGTTTAGCCAAAGACATCGCTGAAAATAAAATTTGAAAAAGTAGGTATGAAATCATAGCTTTCATGCGGTCACTGCACTTCACGTACTTACCGTTAGATACAATTAATAACTTGATAATTATTCTCTAACTATAGCAATCCTAATTCGGTTCAGGAATTTTCTTTCACGCAAAGACCGCAACGCAAAGAAGCGCAAAGCTCGACAGAAACCAATCTCTTTGCGACCTTTGCGAAAAACTCTGCGACCTTTGTGTGAAATACGCTTTTTCTATTTTCAAATAGGACTGCTATATAGAAAACAAAAATGAAAAGAAAAAAATACAATTTAAAAATACGCTGGGTCAAGAATTGGCTGCCTGAATTGATTTTCCTGATGTAGAAACGAAAAGTTATGCGCCATTTGCACACTGTTTTACATGTAACAAAAATTTAACTGCAATTAGAAATATTATTCAAGCATTAAATGAAAGTGGTATTGCAGTATTAAGTTTTGATTTTACGGGTTTAGGAGGTAGTGAGGGGGAGTTTGAAAATACCAATTTTTCTTCCAATGTAGAAGACTTGGTCTCAACTGCTAAATTTTTAGAAACAGATTATTCAGCACCAGATATTTTAATTGGACATTCGTTGGGAGGTGCCGCTGTCATTTTTGCTTGAAATCGTATTTCAAGCGTAAAAGCTATTGCTTCAATAGGTGCGCCATCAAATCCTAAACACGTTTCTAACTTACTTAAATCGGGAATAGATGAAATAAATGAGAAAGGAGAAGCCGTAATAGATATTGGTGGGGGAGATTTTAAAATACAAAAGTAGTTTCTCGATTATATTGACGAGAAAAATATGGAGGAAACACTTGAAAAATTAAAAATACTCTTATTAGTTCTTCATTCACCACAGGATAAAACTGTTGGAATAGAAAATGCCGCTCAAATCTATAAGTCAGCATTTCATTCCAAAAGTTTTAGTTCTCTGGATGGGGCGGATCATATGCTGTCTAATAAAGAAGACTCAATTTATACAGGAAAAATGATCGCTAGTTGGGCTGAACGATATACCAATTAACTTGAAATTATATTAAGTAAGGAGATGATTTTAGTGGGATGAAATAGACGTAGTAATTGCCTTATTATAAATTCTTTACGATTTTTTAATGTGCATTTATCCATCTACTTAGCGTTTAAACCATTTAAAATAGCCTCGATAGCAGCGTTATAGCTTCGTTTGGTTCAGTAGTGCTTAGTGCTGTAGTTCTTGGTTTTCGGTTCTTTTGTGTTTTGTGGTTCTTACTATAGCTATAGTAGCGTATAGCGAGACCCTGCGCCACGACGAAGCTCCAAACTTTTCGCTCCTTATTAGACAATAAAGCGTATGTCAATAACAAAAAATAAATGCCATTAAAATCTGCGTTTATTCAATACTTTAAAGAAAACTAAAATTACAAATTTGAATATGAAAATCAATATTACAATTCTTATAACAATCATTTTTTTGTGTCTATCATGCAAAAATGAAAATCAAGGAAAAAATGATAACACAGCGACTCCGAAATTCCAAAACAAAGGACATGAATTAGTGTATGACATGGTACAGAAGGTTGGAGATTATGGTAGTCTTGTTGAAAAAAATAATGTATCATATACATATACTTACAAGACACCTGATGGCAAAACTGATACTTCTAAAGAGAAGTATATTTTTGACGGGGAGTATTCTTACGGGGAGTATAAAAAACATGAAAAAACCTTCCCACAACTCGAAGGCGTAATCGAACAAGGATATGACGGAAAGGAGTTCTGGTTAAAACACAATGGAAAGATCTTGCTCGATGAAAAAATGCTGAAAAGAGTAGCCTTTAACCGGCCTACTAATTTTTATTGGTTCACTATGATGCAGAAATTATTAGACCCTGGATTGAACTATGAATATCTTGGAGAGAAATCAATAAATAATAAAAATTATGATGTCGTCAAAGTTACTTTCAATTCAGAAGATGGAAAACCGAAAGATATATACCAACTTTATATCAACAAAAAAACATCTTTAGTCGACCATTTTTTATTTACTGTTGCTGATTTTGGAGCGATGGAGCCGAAACTGATGCAAGTAGAATATAAAGAAGTAGAAGGAATTTTAATTCCAAATAAAAGACAATATAAAAATTCAACTTGGACTGCTGATGTGACCGATAAACCTTGGGTTAAGGCAACTTGGTCAGACATTAAATTTAATACTAAAATTACAAAAGAAGATTTTAAAAAAGAAAATAATATGAAAAAAGATAATGGTACTTCGCTCAAATCAAAATTAGACGAGCGAAAAGCAAACTTTGGACGCAAAGCAGATGACAACAAAAAAAGAGCTTATAGAGAAGGAATAGAATCTGTTGTAAATAGCGGAATTGTAAATACGGCAAAACGGATAGGGGATAAAGCACCTGATTTTATGCTGAATAATGCTTTAGGCAAGTCAGTAAGCTTGACAGAATACTTGAAAAAAGGAAAAGTTATATTGACTTGGTATAGAGGCGGATGGTGTCCGTATTGTAATTTAACGCTTCACGAACTGCAACAAGAATTGCCAAACTTCAAGTTAAATGGGGCGAATTTACTTGCATTGACGCCAGAATTACCTGATGAATCAATAAGCACGGCGGAGAAGAATAATCTGGAATTTGAAGTTTTAAGCGATATAGGAAATAAGGTTGCCAAAGAGTACGGAATAGTTTTTAAACTCACAGATGAAGTAGCAAAGATGTACAACGCATCATTTGAATTAAACAACCACAATGGTGACAAATCTAATGAGCTACCTTTGGCTGCAACTTACATCATTGATGAAAATGGAAAAATCGTTTATGCTTTCTTGGATGAAGATTACCGCAACAGAGCCGAGCCATCGGATTTAACTGAGATTTTGAAAAGTGATAAATAAATAAATAAATAATAACTAACACTATGACGGGAGCCATCTTTTAGGATGGCTTCCACATATAAGCAATGAAATGAAAACTGAATAGAAGAATTGATATTAGAATTAAATTTTTAATTAAATGAAAGAAATAATTTATTTTTTGTAAGAATTTCCAAGAAAGTAGAATAAACAAAACAGAAGTAGTTATTAAAAAAATATTGAAAAAGATTTTGATATTCTTAGAAGTGGTGAGTATCGTTATTTTGAAAACAAAAATCCAGCTAGTAAATTAACAAAGGATTGGATAGATTTATATCAGAAAGATGGGAAATATTATTTATATTACTCTGATTATACAGTTAAAAAAGGGTATTCTGAATGTTCGGGTGATTCCACAAAAATAGTTAAATCTAAAAATAATACGCTACTTTTATATCTATCATCTAAAGCAAAAGAAGGTCATAATATTAAAAAAGTAGCTGAAATTGCAATTCAATTTGATTGTTAAATAATTAGTAAGCAAAATGAAACAATGCCACCAATAATGTAAGTTATTATTGGGATATGAATGCTTAATCGTAATTTGGAGCGAACTGTTCGGTGCTTCGTCTTTACGTTTAGGCCCGCTATCCGCTACTACACTGAGCCACACAAAACCTGTTAGCCCAACAGTCAGTATAACGCTACTATCGGGGCTATTTTGGACAGTCTGAACTGAATTGAATTGATGCTACAAGGTTTATAGTCACTTGAAATATAGTAAGTAGTTTGTTTAGATGACTAGAGTGCGTAACATATAAATTCCATATTTAATACAAAAGGAGTTCTTAGATGATTTGTAAATTTAACAGCAATGTTCAACTTAGATTCTTCTTGAAGTCAAAATCAAATACCTTTTATTCTGAAAAAACACAAATTAACTTTGATGTTCATCCTCAAAAAAATTGTTTTTCATCATTAGAACAACATATACTTAAATGCTATTTAATTTCAGATTCTTGAAATTTTATTTAGCTGATAATCAATAACTTGTGATTTTGCAAATCTAAAAATAATTCACCGTTAGGTATAAGAGAAAACTAAAAGAATCAAACAATATATGATAGAATTATATTTAAAGACCAATGAAGTAAAAAAACTAAATCTAATAAGTGAAATTAACTACAAGACTAAAGACATATTTAATATTCGTATAATTGATTTTTCTCAAGAGGTACTAAAGCAAATTTCTGATAGATTTGATATTGACATATCCATTTTTAATCAAAAAGAGGATATTGAAATAAGTTCTCGTTACTTAAAATCAATCGACCAATTATCTTTCAATTTTTCAATACCCAATTATAATTCGAATACTCTATTTAAAGAGGAAGAAGTTTTCATAATTATCAAAAAAGAGATAGTCTTTTATTTTATATCTTCAAATATTGATGAAAACTTTGTAAATCTTACAAAAACAAGATATGACTTTGCAAGTATAAATTTCAAATCACATTTAGAACACTTTGTATTTCAAATAGGAATAATTTCAGATTATTATGCAGATTTAACAGAATTTATATCCAAAAGAGTAAAACAGTTTTATGAAAATATTTTGACCTCGAAAGAATTTAGACCAGATGATTTAGATTTAATAATGATTCTAAATTTTAATAACCTCTTGATAAAAGAATCAATAAGTAATTTTCAAAGAATCTTACATTTACTTATACAAAACAAATTTGAAGAGAAAGTAATAACTAATAAAATAAACTTAGAGTTGGATGACATTGCAGTAATTTCAGACCATATTCAATTTAATTTTGACAGACTCGATGATTTGAAAGAAAATATAAATAGTAAAATTGATTTAGAACAAAACAGTATATTTAGAACCCTAACAATTATAACAGTTTGCATTTCTTTACCGACACTTATTGCTGGAATATATGGAATGAATTTTAGAAGGATCCCTGAATTAGAATGGAGGTTCGGATACCCAATAGCAATTGGATTTATGATTGTAAGTTTCATAATTGCAGTAATTTATTTTAAACAAAAAAAATGGATTAAATAAGTATCATAAATCTACAATATTCAAACAGAAATGAAACCAACAACAGTGGGTAATTGTGAGGGCTGGCTGAAATTCTTTGTTTTTTCTTGTAGAATCTGCTTGGAACTTTCAAAAAAAATAGTTTTTTAGAGTATTTAAAGAGTAATACTTGAAATAAAATAATATATTTGTATTGTTGAAACTTCGAGTTTAAAAGTGAAAATGATGAACTTCTTCATTGAAACGCCAAGACAAAATAATTCAGGAAGAGAGCTGTAAAACTCATTGAAGAAAAATTTGGTGTGATTATCTTTAAAATTAACCCAACTCAAAATTTTGAAACGAAATAATTGTAAGACTTCTGGTAACAATATAAAATAATGAGTGGATCAAAAAAGGAAGATAGCGTTGATTTAAAAGGAGCCATATCCATTGGAATTGGTGGAATGGTTGGCGGAGGAATCTTTGCTGTTTTAGGGCTGGCAACAGATTTGGCAAAAGGAGGAACACCCATTTCATTTCTGATTGCAGGAATGATTGCCTTATTGACTGCTTATAGCTACTCCAAATTATCCGTCTCTTATCCTGATAAAGGAGGAACTGTAAAATTTATCAATATAGGATATGGAATAAATGTTTTTAGTGGAGGAATCAATAACCTACTATGGATAAGCTATATCATTATGTTGTCCCTATATGCTTCTGCATTTGGTTCATATGCCCCCAATCTTTACAAAATTACAGATACAACTAATATAGATATTCATATTTACAGCAGTTTGATCATTGTTTTTGCAACCATGATTAACTACTTTAGTATCAAATTAGTGAGTCGAATAGAATCAATAGCTGTCGTAATTAAATTGGTTATTTTATTAGGTTTTGTAGGAATAGGAATTTATGGGTTAGGAGATAGCACGCACTTAACCCAATTGAACCCATCCCAATGGGAATCTCCTATCAATCTTATTGTAGCAGGAATGGTCATATTTGTGGCTTATGAAGGATTTGAGCTGATTGCCAATACAGCTCCTGATATTGAAAATCCCAAAGAAAATATTCCTAAAGCTTATTTTTATTCTGTCATTTTTGTCATTATTCTCTACATTATTATTGCAATAATTACTGTAGGTTCATTGGGCTTTGACGAAATCTCAACCGCAAAAGATTATGTCTTAGCTGAAGCTGCCAAACCGATGTTAGGACAAGTTGGATTTACCATTATCACCGTTGCAGCATTGATCTCAACTTTCTCTGCAATCAACGCATCACTATATGGTGGAAGTAGAGTGAGTTATGAACTAGCGGAAGACGATGAACTACCAACCCAACTGACTTGTCAATTATGGAACCAACCAGTTGGTTTAATGATTACAACGATAGGAACACTCATCCTTGTCAATTTATTGGATTTGGAAAGTATTTCAACAGCAGGAAGTGTAGGATTCCTCATAATATTTGCTGCTGTCAATTTTGTTGGCTTTAAGTTGCACGAAGAAATAAAAGGTAGAAAGGTGATTTCCCTCATTGGATTCTTATCATGCTCAGTTGCTTTACTCGCACTACTTGTACAACAGTTTAGTACTAATAGAACGAATGTCATTATTGCTTTGGCAATAGTTGGACTCTCCTTTCTGATTGAATACATCTATCAGAAATATGACAAAAATAATACAACCAACAAAGACTAAGCTATCGTATATCATAAATCAAAAGCCAAACAAGCAAGTATAGTAAACCTAATTCGGTTTTCACGTAAAGAATTTTAATGCAAAGAAGGAACGTGTACGAAATAAATTCTTAGATTAGATATGATGACGAAATTACGAGCTTATTTCGTACCTATTCCTAAGCGCAAAGCTCGACAAAAAAACAATCTCTTTGCGGCCTTTGCGTGAAAAATACTTTTTTCCATTTTCAAATAGGACTGCCATATCTATAAAAATAGAGACTCTAATCACAACAAAGTCATTCGACCAATATAGCTATTGTCTTCACCTCTTTCTAAGATTTCACAATCAAAACCACACAAAGTAGCTCGCATCGCCAAAGTTTGAGCATCGACATATAGCCACTTGAATTTTTCGCCTACGATGTCTTTGTATTTTAATTGGTATTCGACGATGCCGTAGTATTCTTTGGTAAGATTAATCATGACAGAGCCGTTATCTTGTACATAAGCGTCGATAATATCGGAAGAATCAAAGATGATTTGACCAGTAGGTTTGAGAAGTTTTTTGCTGTGTTCTAAGAACAATTCCAAGTTCTCTAAGCTGCCTCCGATGCCTACACCATTCATCAGCATCAACAATGTATCAAACTTGGAATCTTCGTACTCAAAAACATCGACCAAATGTGCTTTTTCGATGCCTCTTTTTTTGAGTAATTCAACTGCTCCTGGTGAAACATCAATGGCAGTTACATCTAATCCCCAAGATTGTAAAATAAGGGAATGGCAACCTGCACCTGCCCCAATGTCCAAGATTTTACCTTTACAGTAGGTCAATGCTAATTTTTCTAATTTGGGAAGGTCATCAATATTCCTAAAAAAGTAGGAAACTTCCATTGTTTCTTCGCCATCTACATCAGAATAAACAGTGAGGGTAACATTTTCTATTCCCTCAAAATAATCGTTCATTGCTTTGCCCAAAGGGTCTTTTTCAAAGTTCATGCTTAATGGTAATTGGTTGAGTTTAGACTGTAAAAATAAGTAATGTTCTATAAAATAATTCATTTTTTATTCCTAAAATGTTCAGACCTGACAAGATAGCCCCAATTCTAAAGACCCTTTGCAGAGGTTCATACTAGGCAAAATAGACCTGATGGTAGCGTTATAGCCTTCTTTTCGTTTAAGTCGTTTCAGTGCGTTGGAACAAGGCATGCCTTGTCTGTACAGTTTCGTTTTTCTGTAATAAATAGGTTAAGAAAGGCTATAGTAGTGGACAGCAGGCCCATGAGTTGCGACGAAGCAATCCACCGTTCTCTCCTAAAAAAGAAAATTAAACTTAATAAATATTCATTTTAAGTTGCCTTCTAAAAACCCATTATTTTTAATCACCTGTATATACCATTTTTCAGATGATTTTGGGATGCGTTGTAAGGTTTCAGATTGTATATAGTGTAGCCCAAACTTTTTGCTGTAGCCCAATGCCCATTCAAAATTATCCAAAAGCGACCATGCAAAATAACCTTTGAGATTCACACCATTTTCGATGGCTTGGTTGCAGGCTTGAAGGTAGGATTGTATAAAATCAATGCGTTGATAATCGTCCACAATGCCGTTAATAAGTTGGTCATCAAAAGCACAGCCATTTTCAGTGATGATGATTTCAGGAGAATCATATCTTCGGTCAATCCATTCCAATAATTTTTGGCAACCCATGGCACAATTGCCCAATTCATATCCGTAAAAGTCCAGTCATCGTCCACAGATAAAGCAACATCTTGATCTCCAGAAAGTCCGCCATTGCCATAGACATCTTCTTGCGTATTTTGGGTGGAAGCTTGCGCCGCAAACATAGTTGTATAGTGATTTAGTCCAAAAAAATCGGAGGAATTTAACAGCATTTGTTGTTCTTCCGTAGAAAAAGCGGGAAGGCGTTCCCCCAAACGTTCTCGCATAGAAAGCGGATAATTTCCTTTATAAATCAGATCGGCAAACCAAGCAAGAAAAAACTCTAAAGCCCTTTCTGCTGCATCAACATCCTCTTTTTTTGAGGTAAGCGGTTCTCGCCAATCACAATTGTTGGTAATGCCAATTCTTTTTATAAAATTGAACATTGTTATTTTGTGTGCATGCATTAGTATACAGGAAGCCACAAAATATAATTTGTAGGAGTATATGACAGCCCTTGTTTTTCAAAATTTTATCGAAGCGTGATGAGAGTTGTTTTCTAATTATCATAAGAGGAAAAGGGGCAATAGTTGCTACTATTGAATCAGTCTCAACTTATAAAAAGGGGAATGATAAATATACGATAATTTATAAGGAAGTGGTCATGATTTTTACGACTTTTTTGAAACAATACTTAATTCGATAGAAATGAAAAATCGTAGAGCGTTGAGACCTTTCAAGATAGACCCGATGGTAGCGTTATACCAAATTGTTTAGCTAGAAGATTTTGCGTTGGCTTGGTATAGTAGCGGACAGCGGGCCTTTCCGTCACGACAAAGCAATCCACCGTTCTCTCCTAAAAAAAAATATTAACTGTAGAGACGTTGCCCTGCAACATCTCCACCATCAATTATTTTTTATGATTGCAAGAACCACCGCCAGATATATTTTCTTCAACTTTGGTAGGGTCGCCGCTATATTCCAACATACCGCCACCAGACACATTCGCCTCTAAAATTTCATTGACCAGAATCTCGGCAGTACCACCGCCCGATACATTGATATTTACCTCGTCTATGGATAATTTTTCTGCATTGAAACTGCCTGCGCCATTGACCAAAATATTGCTTTTTTGGATTGATCCAGACAAGGTCGTAGTGCTTGCGCCAGACACTTGGATGTTTAATGTATTGACCTCAATATCGAGTTCCGTGCTTGTTGCGCCAGTTAAAGAAAAATCAAGCTCGTCAAATTTTAATTGATTTTCTGCATCGACAATACATTCGCCATCAAAATTAATATTGTCTAATTCTTTGAAAGTAATATAGACCGTCAAGTCATTAAATTCTCTGAAATCAGCTTGTACTTGTATGGAAAGAATGCCATTTTTGTTGATTACCGCAATATGCTCATGCAAGTTTTCATCTGTTATAATCACAACTTTATTTTCGTCATCTTGAATAAGGCGCACCTTAAAAGCATCGCCAATTTGAAGCGAATGAAAGTCTTTAACCGCATGTGTTTTTTCAACGACATTGCCATTTCCAGTTACTCTTTTGTTGTTGCTGTACCAAGAGCTGTTTTGTGACGAAAGATAGCTTGTGCCAGCAAGGATAAGTCCTAAAGTAATTAATGCTCTCATGGGGTTGGAGTTTTAGAGTTATATAAAAATATTTGAACTCTAAGAAACTAAAAAAGCATGAAAAAAAGAAGTTTGAGGTAAGATTTGTACAAATTTTAATAGGAGCGAAAGGCTAAGAGCTTCGTCGTGACGGAAAGGCCTGCTATCCGTTCTTATGGCTTACAAGAACTACAAATTACAACAGAACCGAACCACAGCACTAAGAACCAAGAACTATGGCACTAAAAGTAAGCCATACCACTTCTATCAGGGCTATTTTGCATGGTCAGTTACCACCAACCAGTCTACCCTCTACAAACATGGTTATTTGTAGAGGGTAACTATCAAAAAACGCTCACGAAATAAATCGGAAGCCAGTAGTTATACTTCAGAACAGAAGCATTATAAATACAGTTTTTGAATATGTTATATTAATATATTTGAATTAGTCAATTTAAAATTTATTTAAGTGATTAGATTCTATGTTTTTGAGAATAAATCAAACTTTTTATAGTGTCAATTTTATTACCTATAGTTACATTGCTAAAGACTAAGGGGTTGTTAGGTCATTTGTTATATGTGCGATTTTATATAAATGTATTTTTGTTCCCAAAACATTCCCATCAAAATGTTATTTTAGAAATATTCTTTTTCAATAAATTATTTAAGGTTTATTTATAAAGTTCTCTTATATTGTGAGATAATCATAATTATACTAAGATTGAAATGAACAAACAACAGTTGATTTTAAAGTTAAATGCATTAAATATTCTACAATTTGGAATTTTTAAGCTAAGAAGTGGAATTTCACCCTTTTATATAGATTTTCGTCATATTGTCTCCTATCCAGAGATACTCAAAGAATTGAGTAAACATTTCTGGGAAGTCATCAAAGATATGGGTTTTGATCAATTGTGTGGTGTACCATATACAGCACTTTCTTTGAGTGCAAGTATTGCTATTTTGCATAACAAACCCATGCTGATTAAGCGTGAGGAACAAAAAAAATATGGTACTAAAAAGGTTCTTGAAGGAATTTTTGAACAAGGACAAAACTGTTTGGTGATAGACGATATTATTACCAGTGGTATGAGACTGGTTGAAACTTGTGATGTTCTGGTAAAAGAAGGACTCGTTATAACAAACCTTGTTACAATTGTAGATCGCATGCAGGGTGGAAAAAAGCATTTAGAAGATAAAGGTTATAAAGTGACAAGTCTATTTTCTATTAAAGAAATCGTAGATGTCTTACTGAAACACAACCAAATTAGTGAGGAGATTTATGCAGAAACACTGTCTTTTATTGCCAACAATTCAATTACAGCAGCAACCGTAAAAAAAGCTGAGACACCAACTTTATTTACCTATGAAGAAAGGGAAGCAGCGATGGTACATCCTGTAGGCAAACGATTGTTAGAAATTATGCGTATCAAAAATAGCAATCTTTGTTGTTCTGCCGATGTAAAATCAAAAAAACAGTTATTAGAATTAGCCGAATCTGTTGGTCCTTCAGTTTGTATGCTCAAAACGCATGTAGATAATATCCCAGATTTTGACAAGGATTTGGTTGTAAAACTAAAAGCTTTAGCAAAAAAATACAATTTTCTCTTATTTGAAGATCGCAAATTTGCGGATATTGGACACATTGTGATGCAACAATTTACCAACGAATGGTTAGATATTGCATATTGGGCAGATATGGTGACCGTTCATGCTATTGCTGGTTCATCAAGTATTGAGGCACTAAAAGTAACAGGCAAATTAGATTCTACCGCCTTAATTTTGATTGCTGAAATGTCTACAAAAGATACACTAACAGACCAAAGTTATGCCGAAAAAGCGATTGCGATTGCAGAACAAAATAAGGATATTGTTTTGGGAGTGGTGGCACAAAAATACCGTTCTCTTGATCCTGCCATGATGCTATTCACATCAGGCATCAATTTAGAGGAAGTAAACGACGCCCACGGGCAAACCTACCGTACGCCAGACTTTGTTTTTAAGGAACGAGGGGCTGATGTAATGATTGTCGGACGAGGTATTTATTTGTCTGATACCCAAGCGACACAAGCCATTCAATATCGTAAAATGGGGTGGAATGCCTATCTGAGTCGAAATTAGGTTGTAGAAAAAATTCACGAATTTTTCTTTACATTTGAATCCTAATCCCCCAATTCCCAAGCAAAAATAAAAAAAGGTCAGAAAGAAAATCTCCTGACCTTTTTTTCATTACTTAGTAGGCAGTCGAACTTATTTAAAAGTATTTCACTCGCCACTCGCCACTTAATCATTATCCACCATAAACTTGTGTCGAAAACAACGCACTATTTTCTGGATTCCATCCAATCGAAGTGCCTACTTCTTTAAATCTTGGATTCATTAAATTTCTATAATGATCTGGAGAATTTACCCAGTTAGCCACTATTTTTTTGGCAGCGTCCAAATAAGTCTCTGTCATCATTTGCACCCGATTGTTCCATTGGCTAATTTGCAAGGCTTGATACTGTATATTTTCTCCGACATACTTGAATTTTCCACCAAAGAAGACGACTCTATCATTTGCTGTTTTCTTTCTAAGGTTATTTTGGTTATGAGATAAAATATCTTTTTGGATTTGATAGGTATTTTGATCGTTGGCAGCAGCAGCCAATATTCTATTGGTAGACAAATCTTTTAATCCTTTTTGATTACGAATATTATTGACCATGTCAAGCACTAAATGCTCTAAAAGTTGGTCATTGAAATTTTTCAGATTGATGCGAGCATTGGCAGAGGTAGGATTGGGATTGTAAGGACTGTTCGTCGGAGTTCCAGTGTCTTTCTCATCGCCCTTCATTTCAATCATATCTCGAATACGCTTTGCCACTACACCAAATTCCCCTCGTTTATCAATTTGATTAATCCATTGCATGGCTTGCGGATTACTGTCGTCCATCGTTTCCAATGCCAACAACAATTTAGGAATTGGATTCGTAGGATCAGCTTGTTGTAATAGAGACAACAATCGTGTTTTAGCAGCATCAACTTTATTATTGCGAAGCAACATATCTATATCTGCATGCGTTTTTGTTTTTCTTTTCTTTGGCAGATTATTGTCCAACCAATTTTGAATAACATGCGCAGGTTTTGCGCCTTGAAAACTTGCAATTTGTTCACCTTTATGGTACATACGCACATCAGGCAACGATCTTACATTATTTTGAGCTGCCATTTGCGGTTGTTTTTCCACATCAACCACCAAAAATACCCATTTACCCGCAGCCTCTTTACTCAATTTATTCATAATGGGTTTTAATACCCGACAAGGACCACACCAGTTTGCAGCGAATTGTACAACAAGCGGTGTTGTATGGCTTTTGCGTAAAATCAACTCTTCAAAAGTATCTTTTGTTGGTGTATTTTTGGGAATGGTTCTTTTTTTGGTATTGGGTAGTTTGCGAGTTTTTTTTGGTTTTGTAGTTGCTTTAGGTTTGGTTGTTCTTGTTGGCTTTTTAGGTGCACCCGCCTTTTTGATAGGAGCTTTATTTTTAGCTTTTTTAGTTAGTCTGGTTTTCATTTTACTATAATTTTTTATTTTAGGTACAAATGGTTGATTTTATTTAGTGAAATAGAAAAAATAAAATGAGCCAAATTAAATGCAAGATTTTTGAGGCAAAAAAATGTTTCGTAGTGGGGCTACGGGACAATTTTTTTAACAAAGAAACAGCCCAAAAGATAAGGCTTAATGGCGTAGTTTATTTATTTTGTTTCACTTAACAGCTAAATTAAGAAAATATCCTGTATAAAAACTAATTAATTATTTATACATAATTTTATTTTTTAATATTTTTCGATAAATGATTAGGAGCGAAAGGTCAAGTGCTTCGTCGTTACGTCAAGTCCTGCTATCCGCTACTATGCTATGCCAGCGCAAAAATTTTAAGCCCTGCTCGCATAACGCTACTATCAGGGCTATTTTGGAAGGTCTCTATTTCTATCAAAAAAATATGTTTTAGAAATTTCAAAAGAGGTTCAGACAATTTAAAATAGACCCGATGGTAGCGTTATACCAATTGTTTGGCCAATGGGTCTTGCGTTGGCTTGGTATAGTAGCGGACAGCGGGCCCATGCTTGACGACGGAGCAACCCACCGTTCTCTCCAAAAAAATATTAGAATAAAACTTTAAAAATATCTTCATTTATACCAATGTCTGCTAAAGAATTTCCTGCTTTTACATTTGACATTGTGAGATTAAAACTACTTATCTTGTGTTCAGTTGGAAGCATTACGCCCGTCGGCATTCTTTGCCAATTTTCCCACGTCGCTTCAATGCCACCAATCGGAATAATGGACACCCACATTTTGTAACTCCTGGGCAAGCCTTGTTCGTCCAAAAACCATAAATACGAATCGCCTGGCGTGACGCCACCGCTACCATAAGAAACCATCAAGGCTTCGCTGCCATCTTCTTGCTCGACGATGGAACGAGTAACACCTTTGTCCATCGCTTTCATCGGAGCGATGAGCCAAAAAGAATCGTTGCAAAAATAACTCCAAGCTGTTTCAACAATTTTGTATTTACCATCATCCTTTTGTTCGACACCATCGACATACACAACGCTTTTGGAGCGGTCATGAATATTGATAAGAACGTTATTATTGTCCCAACGAACTTGCACACAATCTCGTTTTTTGTCCCAAACAAAATCGTGTCCACCTTTAAATGACCATTGAACGACATTGGTATTTTTCCAAGCATCATGGTTTACCGCTTTCAGCATTTTTTGCGCTAACTGGTCGGCTTTGGCAGGATTGCTACCTTCAGGAAGGGATTCATTTAAGAAAAAATAAGCACCAATGCCTAAAAGTATCAGCAATAAAAAAAGGAAGCCGAAAAATTTGAGTATCTTTTTTAACATGGGTTTAGTGTTTGGTTAATTGTCTGACAATCCATTTCCCGAATATAGCTAAAAACTTTTGAATGGAGGTTATTTCTTTAGTGATGGTTGAAAAATAAGATAACGATTAAACTCTTATGTAAAATAAAGAGTTAAGGAAAATTAAATTTTATTCTATGCTATATTATAAAAGTTATTTCGTTAATTTCACCATCAAAAAAATGAACATAAACGCAATTTCCCCTTTAGATGGTCGCTACGCAAAAAAAGTAGAAAACCTATCAGCTTACTTTTCCGAAAAAGCCTTGATGCATGCCCGTTGTGTCATCGAATGTTGGTACATTATAGCCTTAGACAAATACGACATTTTCCCAAAGTTAACAGAACTCGCAAAAGACCAAATAGAACGAGTCATCAACGACTTTACAGACGACGACTATATAGCCATCAAAGAGATTGAAGCAACCACAAATCACGATGTAAAAGCCTGTGAAATCTACCTACAAGAAACGCTAAATTTACCCGACAACAACATCATCCATTTTGGCTTAACCTCAGAGGACGTCAATAACTTAGCACATACTTATTTACTAAAAAAATACGTAGAGGAAGAACAATTGTCGAAAATAGAGGAACTCATTAAGAAACTAATCGAATTAGTTGATGCTTGGAAAACCGTTCCTTTTCCATCTCGAACACATGGACAAAAAGCGACACCAAGTACCGCAGGAAAAGAATTAGCCGTTTTTCTCAATCGAATTATCCGAATTTATGACGAACTAAAAGCCTTTCGATTCTCAGGAAAACTCAATGGCGCCGTCGGCAATTATTCAGCAATGATGGCAGCCGTTCCAGCAGTAGATTGGCACGAATTTGCAGCAAGGTTTTTTGAAAACCACGATTTAGAACACAACATCGCTACCACACAAATCGAAGACCACGACACATGGGCAAAATACTTTAACCTCAATCGCCAACTCAATAATATTTTGATTGATTTAAACGTCGATTGCTGGTTGTACATCTCCAAAGAATTGTTTTCTGAAAAAGTGAAAGAAGGGGAAGTCGGGTCATCGACCATGCCGCACAAAGTCAATCCCATTAATTTTGAAAATAGCGAAGGAAACTTATTGTTATCAAACTCTATTTTAGGGATGATGAGCGACAAACTATGCCGTTCTCGGATGCAAAGAGATTTATCAGATAGTACGGTAGAACGAAATTTTGGCGTCGCTTTGGGACATGCCTACTTAGGCTACATCGAAACCCTAAGAGGACTCAATAAGCTACAAGTCAATAAAAATAAATGCATAGAAGAACTCGAAAATAGCCCAGAACTATTAGCCGAGCCGATTCAAACGATATTGCGACTGGCAAAAGTAGAAAATCCTTACAACCTCTTAAAAAAGGCAACAAGAGGACAAAAAATAGATAGAAAAACACTGATGAACTTAGTGAAAGGCTTAGATATTCCCGAAAAATTAAAAGAACGCATTCATAAAATGACTGTGGTAGAATACGTTGGGGATGCTAAACGCATTGCTGAAATGGTCATTGAAAAAGCAAAAAAATCGGTAGAATCCTGAGCATAGCGATTATAAACGCTTACTGCACATCGTACGATAATAACCATCGTTGAATTTGTTCATCAACTAATGAAAACACAGCATGAAAAACCAAAAAAAATGTCAAAGCTCAAAATCATAGGAATCTTCATCAGCATCATCTGTTTGAGCAGTTGCCAAGAAGAAAAAACAACCATTACAAAAGCAAAACAACAGGAAAAAAAAGCTTGCTGCGCCAAACTCCCCAACCGAGTATTAGGTATAAATGCGGACTATGACAAACTCCCCATGCGTCCCGATACCAACACCGTCGGCATGGTCTACATCAAAGGCGGCACCTTTATGATGGGCGGCGACAATGAACAAGCCTACCAAGACGAATTTCCCAAACACAAAGTAACCGTAAGCGATTTTTGGATGGACATCACGGAAGTCACCAACGCCCAATTTCGAGAATTTGTAGAAGCCACCAATTACAAAACCATCGCCGAAAGAAAACCCGATTGGGAAACACTCAAAAAAGATTTGCCACCCAACACCCCAAAGCCACCAGACAGCATTCTTGTTGCAGGCTCCTTAGTTTTTCAATCCCCCGACATCTCCGTTTCCAACTACCAAGATTATGGTCAATGGTGGGCGTGGACAGTCGGCGCAAATTGGCAAAATCCCACAGGTCCCAACAGCAATATCGACGGAAAAGACAATTACCCCGTCGTTCACATCGCTTGGGATGATGCGATGGCCTATTGCAAATGGTCAGGAAAAAGACTACCCACAGAAGCCGAATGGGAATACGCTGCAAGAGGTGGAAAAACCAACGAAATTTATCCCTGGGGCAATGAACACATAGACAAAGGCACACCCAAAACCAATTCATGGCAAGGCACATTTCCCACAAAAAATTACGAATTAGACGGCTTTGATGGACTCGCCCCGACCCAATCTTTTGCCCCCAATCCCTACGGCTTACACGACATGGCAGGCAACGTTTGGGAATGGTGTTTAGACTGGTATCACGCCGATTATTACAACGAAACCAACCAAGCCGAAGGCGTAACTGACCCACAAGGACCCACCCAAAGTTTCGACCCCGACGAACCTTACATCCCCAAAAAAGTCCAACGAGGTGGCTCCTTCCTCTGCAACGACCAATACTGCTCAGGCTACCGAGTTGCCCGCCGCATGAAAGCCAGCAAAGACACAGGACTCAGCCACTCAGGATTCAGATGTGTAAAAGAAAAATAATAAAAATAAGGAATAATAAAAAAATAAGGAGAGAAAGGAGAGAAGCTCCGTCGTGACGGAAAGGCCCGCTATCCGCTACTATAGCTTACAAAGAATTAGAAATCACAAAAGAACCAAACCACAGCACTACAGCACCAAGAACTACGGCACTTTGTAAGCTATAACGCTACTATCGGGTCTAGTTTAAACAGACACAACTTCTATAAAAAACTTATATGGACACTGGTCATTGAGCGTAGTCGAAATGAAAAAACTAAGAGAACTTATATGGACTTAAAAAAAACTTAAATAACTTATATGGTTCGGACAGACTAATATAACAAAAAAAAACCAAAAGAACTCATATAAATTGCAAAAAAACACAAGAATAAAAATTTTTATGAAAAACATTTCAATATGAATAGTTTTTTAGTATTTTTATCCCTAACACAAGATAAAGTACATTATGAAAATTCAAAATTACACCAGTGAGCAGAAATAGACTATTAATATTAGACCAAGAAGATGTCGCCTTTATAATGGGCCCATGCTTTCGTTACTTTACCGCCATAATCAACGGCAATTATTGTAACGACTGCAAAAGCACACACACTTCAAAACTAGTAAATTACAAAATACTTTTAGATACTTCAAACAACATACTAATTCAGGGCTATTGTGATAAATGCAGAACCCAAATAAAACGCTGTATAGAAACAGGAGAGAAAATAGGACCCAACGAAAGAGCCGAAATCACATGGACTGTAAAAGTAGATTTATTAGGGATACAGACCTTATAAAAGTTGATTCAGTCAATCACAAAAAATGCCTCAAAAAAAATCACTCGCCACCAGACCCTTTTCACCAAAAAAACTACTTTTCCTCATAAGGAACCTTTACCTTAACACCTTTCAACCTCAAAAACTGTTGTGCCAATCGCTCTGTCAAAGCAGTAGCCCCCAAATCGCCTGTATGTGTTTTATCAAAATAGTGTTTACCAATATACAAGTCAGGATATTTTTTAGAATCAGTTAATTGAATACGATGTCTTGAAGGCAAACCATCATACAATGCCTTTTGTTGAGGATAATCTTCTTTACGTAACATAGGATGCGTTACATAAATAATAAAAATACCTTGTTCCTTTGCATACTCCACAAGTTTAGTTAGTTCATCCGAATAACTTTTGTTTTGAAACATTTCACCAATTTCTTTTTTCGAGCCAAATGCTGCATAACTACGGCTTCGAGCTTTTCGCATCAAACTTGTAGAATCTTTTATATATTCTCTGTGTTTTTTCTTAAGAATACGAGTATCTTTTTTATCTTCAATAGGCGTATATCCAGAATCGCCCAAAATTGACAAATCCACCGTAGATTGTTCCTGCTTTCTCACAATCATATCCTTTACCTCACCCACATTGAATTTATAAGAAATATACTTCACAAAATACAACGCAGAATACTTGACTTTATTCCAAAAAGAATAACGCCTATCATCTTTTAAGTCCCAATAATTTTTGATCGAAAAACGTAGATTTTTTAAATCATACATCCACAAACGATCTCTTGACGAATGAAGGTTTTTATTAAAAAGATTCTCAATAGTAGAAGTCTGAACAGAACGAATTTCGTAGAAAATATACTTTAATTTTGGTAATTCCCCATCCACTTTCTTTTGAATCAGATTTCTACACAAACCAAACAACTGTCCAGAATTAGAACCACTCAATCCATAATTAAAAGAAGTCGTACGAACCTTAGAATTTTTTTTAAGGAAATCATCAAACACTTTGGGTTTCATGCCCCGATGCGTCTTGCTAGAACCAATAAAGATTGTATTATACCTATCAGCATCTTGTTCCAAAGCAACAGAACGAGCCAACTCGTAGTCAATAGGCCAAGAATAAGGCAAATCAATTACCTTTCTAATCAGCATACTCGCCAACCCCACAAGCACCGTCAACACGATAAATTTCACTAATAACTTAAACATATATGGACTTATATGGTTTCAAAAAATATATTAGAACCTGAAATAAATAAATTCACTGGAAGCAAACCTACCAAACGATAAAGTAGCCAAGCCAATCAAAAAATAAGCTGACCACCGCACCACAGGCGAATTACTAAACATCGGATTTTGCCACTTAGGATACTCCTGAAAAAAATGAATCAATTGTAAGACTCCAATAAAAAAGAGAGCCAACACAATATCAGGTCCTTTATCAGGAATAATATCCCAATGAAGTTGAGACAAACTAATTTTGGGCATATTGCCAATCAAGGTTAAAGCATCGCCCACACTTTGCGCCCTAAAAAAGACCCAAGCCAAACAAGCCAAGACAAAAGTAATGCTGACTTGAATAAAATTAAGCAAACGAGGCATTTTCGTCAATCCAATTGCCGCATTCATTTTATCCCTAAACGGCTCACTGATAATGGCAAAAACAAGGTAAAACCCATGCAAAAATCCCCAAACCACAAACGTCCAATTCGCCCCATGCCAAAGTCCACTGACCACAAAAGTCACCATCAAATTATAGTACCATCGCCACTTTACCACACGATTACCCCCCAAAGGAATATAGAGGTAATCCCTAAACCAAGTCGA
>Ga0209185_1000722_pt1 | contig 35063 bp, 24 predicted proteins | sample SidtaG_2_FD_187425 | JGI IMG/M metagenome (GOLD analysis project Ga0209185, IMG submission 187425) | Marine algal microbial communities from Sidmouth, United Kingdom - Sidmouth_Asex2 metaG (SPAdes) (version 2) | ecosystem: Host-associated > Algae > Red algae > Unclassified | place: Sidmouth... | reverse complement strand
ATCGAAAATCGTTGTCGTTTTGTTTTAGAAATTGCGGAGCAAATGATTGCTGCAATTGGCAAGTACAAAGTCGGTATTCGCATCTCTCCATTTAGCTATGCCGACACTGAAGAAGACCTCGAAACCGTGCAAAAAACATATGCGTATCTCGTTCAAAAATTAGAGGAATTGAACATCGGTTATGTCCATCTTTCACATATGGGTGAAGCAGTACCACATAAGTTTGAATTGTGGAAAAAACTGCGAGAAATTTATACGGGAACGCTCATTTTGTGTGGTGATTTTACCAAAGAGGAAGCGACAAAAGCCCTCGAAGAAAAACGAGCAGACCTCATCGCTTTTGGACGAGATTATATTGGCAATCCCGACCTTGTAGAACGTTTCCAAAATAACTATCCACTCACTGAACGCAACCGAGAAACATGGTACACGAAAAGTGAAGTGGGCTATACTGATTATTCAGTTTATCAACCAAGTTAATTGTGAGTGACGGGTGATAAGTGGCTGGTGACGAGTGGCAAATCTAATATAAATGCAATACAACCTGACACCAATCACTCGCACCCGTCACCCGTCACCCGTCACCCGTCACCCGTCACCCGTCACCCGTCACAAAAAAAAAGTTATGATTTTAGAAAAAAGAATTCCTTTGCAATATTGGTTAAGCAAAATTGCAGGAGATATAGTTATAGTATCTGTGCTCGCAGTCACCCTCTACCTTTTTGAAGAAAGATTTGTTCAATTTAAAATTCCAATTTCTATTGGTGCATTTATGGGAACAGCCATTAGTTTGTTATTATCTTTTAAGTTGGGACAATCCTATGACCGATGGTGGGAAGCTCGAAAAATTTGGGGCGCAATCGTCAATGATTCGAGAACATTGGTTATCCAACTTCTAAGTTTTTCTCAATCAAAAAATAACAGCTTAGTAGAAAAAATGGCTTATCGGCAAATTGCTTGGTGCTATTCTCTATCTCAAAACCTGAGAAAGCAAGACCCAACTCAAAATATAAACGCACTAATTAGCGATAGCGAAATAAATGCCCTAAAAGAGCAAAAAAATGTTCCTTTAGCATTATTAGCAAACCACTCAGAAGATTTGTCAATCCTTCATAAAGAACAGACAATCAACAACTTTCAGCAAATGCAAATAGATGAAACACTACTGCGATTGTGCACTTCTATGGGAAAAGCGGAACGCATCAAAAACACAATTTTTCCAAAAACTTATAGACGTACTTTACATCTTTTTGTTTACGTATTTTTAATAACACTGTCTTTAGCACTAACAGAATTGCAGGGATTAGTAGAAATTCCACTACTAATTTTAATTTCCATTCCCTTCTTTTTGTTAGAAAGAATCGCCTTCAATATACAAGATCCTTTTGAGAATAAGCCCACCGATACTGCCATGACGAGTATTTCCAGAACCATCGAAATCAATATCAAACAGCTATTGGGCAAAAAAGAAATTCCAGAGCCATTGGTTTCGGATGATTTTTATAGTTTGTAAAAAAAGGAGAGAACGGCAAACCGCTTCGTCGTCACGCTCGCTCTCGCTATCCACTATTATGGCTAAGAAACAACCTATCTATCAAGAAAAACAACAACTAAAACGACTTAAACCACTTAAACGAAAAAAAGCCATACCGCTACTATCGAGTCTATTTTAAACGGTCTCAACGCCTAAATGAAATGCTACCATGAAAATAAACAAATGGATCGCCAAAGGACAGTACCACGCCTACAAAGGACACAACATCTTCTACATCTATGAAAACCACCAAGCCCCCAAAACCATCCTATTCATTCATGGCTTTCCAACATGCTCTTGGGACTGGGCTAAAATATGGACAAGATTAGGCACAAAATACAACTTACTTACCTTAGATATGATTGGCTATGGCATGTCCGACAAACCCTATGATTACGAATATTCCATCGTAGATCAAGCCGTTTTAATTCTCGACCTACTCAAGAAAATAGAACTAAAAGACCTCTACATCTTCGCACACGACTATGGCGATTCCGTCGCACAAGAAATACTCTATCGAACCTTAGACCCCAAAAAACACAACATCGAATGGCTACAAGTCCACAAAATTTGCTTTCTCAATGGCGGCATGTTTCCAGATGTCTACTACCCCAAATTCATTCAAAAACTCCTATTAAGTCCGTTAGGAGGCTTCGTAACGCACTTTCTAACAAAAAGAACTTTACATCAAAACTTCAAAGACATATTTGGCAAAAACACCCAACCGACCCAAGAAGAAATAGACGTTTTTTGGGACATGATGAACCGAAAAGGTGGTAGAAAAATCGTTCACAAAATCATACAATACTTACACGAAAGAAAACGAGAGTTAGGACGGTGGGTAAAAGCCATGCAAGCTACAAATATCCCTTTACGCCTTATTGATGGTGCGGTTGATCCCATTTCAGGACGGCATATGGCAGAAAGGTACATCGAACTAATCCCCAATCCAGACGTTATCATCTTAGACGAAATCGGACACTATCCCAATGTAGAAGCACCCGACGAAGTGTTACAACACTTTTTAGAATTTATAGAAGCATAAACCCAATCCCAAAGCTTTGAATCACGGATTTTTTGGAGGACACAGATTTCTTTTCTAAAACAAAAAAACTAATCAAAATTAGACTACTTTATCATTAAATAAATTCAAGATAAAAACAAGAAGCACCACAGCACCAAGAACTATAGCACTAAAAAAAACAAAATGACCATAAAAGAATTCCAAACCGACCTATTACAAGGCATTCCCCAAGAACTACCGCCCTACCCCAACGACGACAACGCAGCTTCCATCAGCCACGCCCCCCGTCGTCGCTTAGACAACCTCACCACAGCCGACAAAAAATTAGCCCTGAAAAACGCATTGCGCTACTTTGACGAGAAACATCACGCCACCTTAGCCAAAGAATTTGCCGAAGAATTAGAGCAGTACGGACGTATTTATATGAAACGTTTTCGTCCCAATTATGAGATGAAAGCCCGTCCCATCAACGAATATCCCCACCAATCCCAGCAAGCAGCAGCCATTATGCTGATGATTCAAAACAATCTAAGCTATGCCGTTGCCCAACATCCGCACGAACTCATCACGTATGGCGGCAACGGTTCTGTCTTCCAAAATTGGGCGCAATACCGCCTTACCATGCAGTATCTCGCTACAATGACGGATGAACAAACGCTCGTCATGTATTCTGGTCATCCATTGGGTTTATTTCCTTCACATAAAGAAGCACCGAGAGTCGTTATCACCAACGGTATGATGATTCCACAATTTAGCGAAGACCACCATTGGAACAAATTCAATGCGTTGGGTGTCACACAATATGGACAAATGACGGCAGGCTCTTTTATGTACATCGGTCCACAAGGCATCGTTCATGGCACAACGATTACGGTACTAAACGCAAGCCGTATGTTGAGTGGTAAAAATGCGTCCTTAAAAGGTAAACTCTTTATTTCTTCGGGTTTAGGCGGAATGTCTGGCGCACAAGCAAAAGCATCCGTCATTGCAGGGGGTGTGGGTATCATTGCAGAAGTAAATGAAAAGCAAGTAGATAAGATGATAACGCAAGGTTGGGTCAAAGAAAAACACAAAGATTTAGCTGCTTTAGTGGCACGAACACAAAAAGCCATTGACAACAAAGAAGCCGTTTCTTTAGCCTATCATGGCAATATCGTTGCACTTTGGGAATACTTGGTCGAAAATAATATAAAAGTGGATATTGGCTCCGACCAAACCTCTTTGCACAATCCCTGGCAAGGCGGTTATTATCCCGTTCAAATTCCTTTTGCCGAAGCTGAAAAAATGATTTCGGAAGACCCAAAAAAATTCAAAACCTTAGTAGAAGAAACACTTTGTCGCCATGTAAATGCCATTCACAAAATGGCGGAAAGAGGCATGTATTTCTTCGACTATGGGAATGCCTTTTTAAAGCAGGCCAAAGATGCAGGTGCCAATATTTGCAAGGAAGATGGTTCGTTCATTTACCCTTCTTATGTCCAAGATATTATGGGTCCGATGTGTTTTGATTATGGATTTGGTCCGTTCCGTTGGGTGTGCTGTTCCAACAATGCAGCCGACTTAAAAAAGACGGACGAGATTGCTGCAAAGGTCTTAAAAGAAATCGCTAAAACGGCTCCCGAAGAAATCCAACAACAACTCAACGACAACATCATTTGGATTGAACAAGCCTTAGACAATGAATTAGTGGTTGGTTCACAAGCCCGTATTTTGTATGCTGATGCAGAAGGTCGTATCAAAATTGCCAAAGCGTTTAACGATGCGATTCGAGAAGGCTATATTTCTGCGCCCATCGTCTTGGGACGAGATCATCACGATGTATCTGGTACAGACTCTCCGTATCGAGAAACCTCTAATATCTACGACGGCTCACAGTTTACGGCAGATATGGCCGTACAAAATTTCGTTGGCGATTCGTTTAGAGGTGCAACGTGGGTATCACTCCACAATGGCGGTGGTGTCGGTTGGGGCAACGTCATTAATGGTGGTTTTGGCTTGGTCATTGATGGCAGTCAAGATGCGGAAAATCGCCTTACACAAATGCTTCATTGGGACGTAAACAATGGCATCGCCCGTCGTTCTTGGGCAAGAAATAAAGAAGCCGTTTTTACCGCAAAAAGAGCGATGGCACAAAATCCTAATCTAAAAATCACCTTACCTAATATAGCTGATGATGATTTGGTGAATGAGGTTATTAGTTAAGAAAATAAGGAGCGAAAGGTTCGGAACTCCGTCGTTACGGAAAGTCCTGCTATCCGTTCTTATGGCGGCTCCTGTTCAGACACACGGCTGTGTGTCTCAACCCTCGCCGCCATACCACTACTATCAGGGCTATTTTACATGGTCTTTACTTCTATTTACGTATTATCTTTTAAAACACAAAAACCCTTATAACCTATGAAAACAGAAGAAGAAAAAATCAGCGAACAAATTGCCCCATTTTTTTGGGTAGACCATGATACAAAAGCCTCTGTATGTTTAAATGCAGGAGATTACAAACCTGAAATTTTTGAATCCAGAGCAGAAGAAGGTTTTTTAGGCAATGGATATGATTGGGGATCTTTAGCCCAAGTATTTTTAGAGGAAAAAAAACCAGAACTCTTGGACGCCATTCAATTTGATCCAGAGGCAGGCATGTATTGCATTTATTCGTCAAACAAAGCAGCTCTCAAAGAATTTGCCATTGCTTTTAAAGAAGCCTGTGAAGATACGGAACACATTATGGACTTGTTTTCTCGTGCAGAATTGGATTAATTTGGGGAGCTGTAGCAATCCTATTTGAAAATAGAAAAAGTGTTTGACCACAGAGTTTTCGCAAAGGTCACAGAGGCATTGGTTTCTGTTGAGCTTTGCGCTTCTTTGCGTGAAAATTCTCTGCGCTCTTTGCGTGAAATAAAAATTCCTGAACCGAATTAGGGTTGCTATATAAATACTCATTCAGAGGTTCTGACCATGTACAATAGCCCCGATGCTTTAAATTCTAATTTCTAAAGTATAAATTCTAAGCGGTTCAGTTATTTAAGGGTTCTGACAATAACGACCTAGCCCCGATGGTAGCGTTATACCGATGTGAATGGCTATATGGTTTTGCGTGGCTCGGTGTAGTAGCGGACAGCGGGACTATGCGTAACGACGAAGCAACGAACAGTTCGCTCCTTATTATAAGAATCTTTATTATAAAAATTTATACTCATTTTTTTCGTTCCCTTCAATATGATGACACAAGTAATGGTCTTTGGCAAGTCAATGGAAATGATAGTTATATTGTAGAAATTATTGATGCGAATGATTCCACTTTCTACTTCCCTATGCTACCTGTCACAGACTTTATCATTCAAGAGGTAGATGCCACTTCAAGTATCACACGCTGTAATCAATCCACTAATGTATGGCTGACCTACACCAATAAAAGTTCAGAATCAACAAGTGGATATGTTCACTTGACACTCCCCTGCCTAAAGGCGAGGGGATTCTAAGTACACGCATGAGCCAACGCCCTACATTATGTACTTTTGGGTCTGCCCGACCCAATTTATCTGGCTTGGTTATCACCTTGAAAGACAGTACACATTTTACTGCTGAAAGGGTTTTGTCAGCAACCTAAAAAACTAAGCAAAAATACTATTTTAAGAGAGAAAAAACATCATTTTGAGTAAAAAAAGCAAAATTCATCCCAAGCCTAAAGGCGTTGAGTCTTCTTTTACCATAAAGATAAATGTTACTTCTTAGCAGGGTCGCCAGTCCGAGCCGATATATTTCGTTAAAAAATCTCGTCATATAGAAATCCTAATTTATTTTAGAAATTTTATTTCACGCAAAGAGCGCAAAGAATTTTAACGCAAAGCTCTACAGAAAACAATCTCTCTGCGACCTTTGCGAAAACACTGCGACCTTTGTGTGAAAAGCATTTTTTCCATTTTCAAATAGGACTGCTATGGCTATGTCTCCATTTTTTGCCTTGTAGTTGATTAAAAATAACCTTAATTCTGTCACACTATAGCAATCCGATTTCATTTTAGGAATTATAAAACCATAACTATTTGATTATTAATTATAAAGCACTATAAATGATTTCTCATTTTCAAATAGGGTTGCTATACTTATATCGAAAAGTATTATTTCAAGACAGGACTCTATGGAAATACTGACTAAAACAACGCTTTTGATAGGCTATCCCTTATTTAATACCAAAAGCTTTTTTCACTTTGTTCACATAGTCTAATTTTTCCCATGTGAAAAGCTCTACTTTCTTGGTTTTTTTATTGCCAGAACCGTCGATGAAGATTTTCTCTACTTTTTGAGGAACACGCCCCATGTGACCATAAGCGGCTGTTTCTGCATAGATAGGATTGCGAAGTTTTAGGCGAGTTTCGATACCATAAGGTGTCATATCGAAGATTGCTTCTACTTTTTTGGCAATTTTACCATCCGTTAAATCAACGTTGGCTGTTCCGTAGGTATTGATGTAGACGCCCATAGGTTTTGCAACACCAATGGCATAGGCAACTTGTACCAACACTTCGTCACAAAGACCAGCAGCAACTAAGTTTTTGGCGATGTGGCGTGTAGCATATGCCGCAGAACGATCTACTTTAGAAGGGTCTTTGCCAGAAAAAGCACCTCCACCGTGTGCGCCTTTACCACCGTATGTATCCACGATGATCTTACGACCTGTCAATCCTGTATCCCCGTGTGGTCCACCAATAACAAATTTACCAGTAGGATTTACGTGGTATTTGATTTTGTCATTGAATAATACTTGGATGTGCTCAGGTAATTTTGCTTTTACTCTTTCTACTAAAATGTTTTGGACATCTTCTTTGATTTGTCCTAACATTTCTTTGTCACTCGAACCAAACTCGTCATGTTGTGTAGAAACAACAATGGCATCAATTCTTTTGGGTTTGTTGTCCTCTCCGTATTCAATCGTCACTTGCGACTTAGAATCTGGACGTAAGTAAGTCATTTCTTCGCCTTCTTTACGAATGGCAGCCAACTCCTCTAACAATAGGTGAGACAAATCTAATGGAAGCGGCATATAATTGTCCGTCTCATTAGTTGCGTAACCGAACATCATTCCTTGATCTCCAGCCCCTTGTTTTTTCTTATCTTTTTTATCAACTCCTTGATTAATATCTGGAGATTGTTCGTGAATAGAAGACAAAACACCGCAGGATTTTGCCTCAAACATGTATTCACTTTTTGTGTAGCCAATGCGCTCAATTACGTCACGAGCGATTTGTTGTACATCTAAATAAGTTTTAGATTTTACTTCACCAGCCAAAACGACTTGCCCCGTTGTCACTAAAGTTTCACAAGCTACTTTTGAATCTTTGTCAAAAGCAAGAAAGTGATCTACTAATGCATCAGATATTTGATCTGCTACCTTATCTGGATGCCCCTCTGATACAGACTCTGAGGTGAATAAATAAGCCATATTGTGTATTTTAAATTTTGATTTAAAAAAAGTATGCAAAGATACATATTACATTAGACTTCTAACATAATTATTTGATACTCTTAATCATATAAAAATTATTCTTATTCTTTGTTTTTATAGTTTAAGTGGTTTTTGTGGTTGTATATAGAAAATTCAAATGACTCAAACGACTCAAACGAAAAACTACTTATGTCTAAAAACACCAAAAATCGAATTATTTTGCTGCCATAATTCATAGTCCAAAGAATCTGTTATAGCATCCAAATTTAAATCTGTTGCATGATAACCCATTGTATCTTCTTGGAGTTTCCAAAGGTCGTAATCTGTTGTTTGAATCACGCCATCTATCCAGCAATCACCTGCGAATAATGCGGCTTTATTATCGGACAATAAAGTCATTGGTTTTTCGCCAAAAGCCATCTCTATATTTTCTGAAAAATCATAGTTAATCGTATCTGTTATTAAAATAGGTTGTGCGGAAACAACGTCTAAATGATTTTGATGATGGATACTGATAGAATAGGCTTGATTTTGGGCAAGATTTGTAAAACTTAAAGCGTTTCCATCAGATGCAACAATGCTTCCGTCTTTCAACAAAAGTCCTGCATGGGTTTCAACAGGAATTAAATCTTCTCCCAAATTAGCTTGCACCAAAATCCAGTCAACTATATTTTCATAAAAGACTTCTACGCTTTCTGTTCCTTCATAAAAATAAGGGGCTATATTGTAGGGTTGATTTGTGGGCAATACATCTGATAAATTCGCAAACATCAATCCCTCTGCATCATAGCAACCTTCTAATAAAACTTTGATATTCAAAACAGTAGGCTCGTATGGAAATATTTCAAAATCACAAACAACGGGAAAATGATCTGATGCAGTAGGCGTATCATTGGCTTGCAATCCATACAATGCCAAGCGGTCTTCAGACATTACAGAAGTTTGTACGCAAAATGATTTTTGAGCTGCCATTGCATCGTCAGAAAATATCATAAAATCTAAACGACCTGGTGGATAAGCACTGTTGTCATTTCGCCAAGTGTACGCCATTCTTTTATCGGTTTGCAAACAAATTTCATCAGTTAAAGGTGTATCGTCCCAATCGGGTAAAAAGTCTTCGCCCCACTCATCATTATTCACAATGTCGCCTGTGACCAATGTTGTTAATTGCTGGGAAAATCCGACTAAATTTAAGTCGCCTGTGAGCACAAAAGGTGTGCCTTCTATTAAGTCAATTTGCCCGCCCATTGTCTTTGCATCTCTAATAAAACTGACAAATCTATCGGCTTGTTCTTGTCTTCCTTCATCATTGTCGCAACACGATAAATGGGCGGAAAAAACAAGTATATCTCTGGCATATAAATCATCGGGCAAATCAATCAATGAAGCGGTTAAACGTCCATAGTAAATCACCCAATTTTGTATGATGGGATAAGCCGACACAACCGCTAAATCATCGTGGGTATACGCATGCCAATCGACGGTTGAATCAACATTATTAAAGAAATCAAGGACGTAACTTTCTGTCATATCATACGCTTCCGAAAAGGTGAAAATATCGGCTCCAACTGCGCCAATAATGCGCTCTAAACTTGCAATACGATTGGGGTCTTCTAAACCACTTTGCAATACATTGTACCCAGCAATGCGCAAATCAGTGTCGTTGTCTTTGGCAAAATCTATAGGGATGTAGGGTTCTGTTGGCGTATTATCAAAGGTATAGACAAAAGTTTCGTCTTCTTCTGGCATTTGGTCGCCATTCTGAAAACGCATTAAAATGGCGATGTCATCAGTGGGAAAAAGTTCATTGACGTTATCGGGCAAGACATTACGTCCGATGGCAATTTCAAAGGTTGTGGCGGTGACGGTGGGCAATGCTCGAAATTGTATGTCGCTTAAATCTAAGTAAAGATTGCTTCCGCCAATATTGAAAATAGCGTCTTTATCGCCTGTAAATATCCTTAACTCCGCTCCAATATTTTCGATACTGATGCCTGTATTGGGATCATTATCCGTATCTATGTGGATTGCAAAATTGTTGTTGTCGGTCAAATCAAACTCCGTCGCAAATTGTACTTTCAGAAAGAGAAACTGCTCGTCGTTGGTAACCGAAAAATTCAGTAAGTCCACACCTGTACTTTCATTTATGTTGTCCAGATACACTGCCGTACAATTTTCCCAATCCTCAAACGATTCATCTATGGTTATGGGCAGCGATTGGGCTTGCATACTCAGATAACTCAACATAAGAAAGAAAAAGTCTTTAAGATTCATATTCAATAATTTGTACAAAAAAAGGGATAATTCTGCGATATAGCAAAATTATCCCTTGTCTCTGCATGACATAAGCCATTATTTTTAGGAGAGAACGGTGGATTGCTTCGTCGTGATGCAGGGTCTCGCTATCCGCTAAAGGTCGGAGAGCCACACATCTGCCCCTCTTTCTCCGCCCTACCGCTACTATCGAGTCTATTTTGCATGGTTTGTACCGCTATCTAAAGTAGTTAAGACCGTTTAAAATAGCCCTGATAGGAGTGGTATGGCTTGCTATTAGTGCTGTGGTTCTTAGTTCTTAGTGCTATGGTTCTCTCCATACTCGAAGATATTTGCAAGCCATAAGAACGGATAGCAGGACTTTCCGTAGCGACGAAGTACTTTACCTTTCGCTCCTAATAATTCTTGTTTTTTCAATAAAAAAAGTTTCTCAATTGGACTCATTTCTTTACACGTTAGCAAATAAAATATTGGTCAGTTTTGGGCAAAAAAAATTGGCGAGAAAAATAAATTTCTCGCCAAGTAAAAAAATTGCTTTCGCAACAATATACACAAAACTCGTTCTTTTATTTAAATATGGTCAAGATTCTGAAGCATCTTATTCGATAGAATCCTAACCATTAAAGTCAAAAATACATTATGAAAAAAATAAAAAACTTTTTTTTTAGAAAAGTTAAGGCTTTACAATGAAGTAAAACCTTAACTTATAAAGAAAAAAATAGTTTAGCTATTTTATTGTTATTTATTTTAAAAGCATTCTTACGATGCTTTGTTGATCACCTGCTTGAATGTGTGCAAAATACATTCCTTCTGTTAAGTGAGCTGCCTCAAAAATTACTTGCTGTTTGCCAGAATTTTGTGCTGTTCCATTGACAAGTTGTGCAACCAAATTACCTTTTATGTCATAGATATTGACAAAAACCTGTTCTGTTTTTTCTAAGTGATATTCAATGGTCGTCTTCTCTTCAAACGGATTGGGAAAACTTTTTGCTTCAGTGACAACAATGGTTTCTATTCCATTTGTTTTATTGAAGCCACTCCCATCATCTTTTGTAGAGATATTATCTATATCAACTTCGACAATCGCTAATATCGCATTTGACCAAAAAAGGTTGACATTTTGGATATAATTAAACAATGGTGATGATTCTCTAACAAAATCACTGAAGCTTACACCAATTCTGTTTTGAGGTGGTGTAGAATTCAGATAATTTTGAAAATCCAATTCCAGAAAGTATATCAAAAAGTTCAAAAACCATCCTGACTCTATTTCATCAGTACTTAAAGCAGCCGTTTTTTTTGCTACCTTTATCACATCATGACTTTGCTCAATGAAAGTAATGACAGATGTTTTTTGTGATAAAGTAAGTTGTGTTGATTCACTTTGTGCTAGTACTCCCAATTGCCCCAGAAAGCCAAGTATAAAGAGTATAAAAATTCTTTTCATGATTTGACGAGTTTAATAATATTATTACAAAACAAAAATTAGCACTTTTAGGAAATTAGGCTTTATGTAATGATAAAAAAACAACTTCCGCATTTTAGCTGGGTCGCCAGTCCAAGTCGATATTTTCCGATATACTGCGTTAAAAAGCCTCGTCATAGCCCTGCCATGTCTACGTTTTTTGCCTTGTCTATCAAAAAATCTCTTTGTGAACTTATTTCTTAATCATTACTAGATTATTGCAAAAAAAGAACAAGCCATAATTTCAAAAAACACTACATCTATTTTAGATACTCTCAAAGATGGCTGGGAACACCCTATCTTATCTTTAGGAATACCCAAATTTATAAACAATGATGCATCATTTCAAATACATTTTTTTAATTTTGTTAGGACTAAAATGATAAAAAAACAAAAAAATGCAATATAACCAACTGATTAACAGCACAAATAAGTAAAAAAATGTTAGGACTATATGTATAAAAGTAACCTGTTAACTTTGATAAAATCTTTGACAAAAGAAGAATTTATGGGCTTTGAGTCATTTTTGAAGTCTCCTTTTTTCAACAAAAGACAAAAATGTATAGAACTTTACTATACAATAAAAACTTCGTATCCAAATTTAGACACTGCGCCTAAACTCAAAAAAGAAGTAGTCTTTGCCAAATTATTTCCGTCCAGAGATTTTTCCACAAGTTCTGCTTTAAGAGAATTATCTTCTGATTTGCTTAACTTATTAGAACAATACATCAAGCAAATTGCATTTGAAAAACGAGAAACTTATGCAAATTTGCTGCTACTCAATGAATTAAATGAAAGAAATCAAGATAAGCGGTTCTATGTATTGTCCAAGCGAATTAAAAAAGCACAGCAAAAACAAACAAGCAAAAGCATTCGCTATTATTACCATAATTTTTTCCTAAACTATGAGTTATTTTATTTTGAAGCTAACTTAAAAACAAAAAATCCCTCTACAGATCTGTATCAAGTCCTCAACAATTTTCAGTACTATACCTATTTGGAGCAATTACGCATCTATTGTATTATGCTCAATCGACAATCAATCAAAGCGGGTAAAGATTTTGATACCAAAGAAATTAATAGCTTTTTAGTATTTCTTAAAAGCACAAATGCCCTCAAAATTCCAAGTATTGCTATTTATACTTATATGCTTGAAATATTGTTAGGAGATACAGAGAAATACACGCCTCTAAAAACGTTACTAAAAAAACATACCCTACCAAAACAAGAATTTGAGTCTTTTCTTACTATCTTAATCACTTATTTAAATAGGCAAATTAATACTGGGCATCAAGAATTTATTCCAGAACGATTTGATTGGTATTATGAAATGTTTACAAGGGGCTTTTTGTTAACAGGGCCTTATATTTCTTTTAGACACTTAAAAAACCTAATTAGTTTGGCAGTCCAACGAGGAGATTTTGAATTGGCAAAAAACGTCATTGAAGAATATACGCCAAGAATAGAACCTAAATACCAAGAAACATCTTTTCATTACAATATGGGTGCGCTCTTGTTTTATCAAAATAATTTTGATGATGCCATTATGCACTTACAAAAAGTAACGTACATAGATGCCTTCTATCATTTTGATTCAAAGTCTTTATTACTCAAAATCTACTATGAAGAACAAGACTTTGAAGCCTTCTTTGCTTTGGTCAATTCGTACCAAAAATTGGTCAAACGCAACGAACAAGTTTCTCTAAGACATCAAGAAGAATACCTGAATTTTATTAGAGCTGCTAAAGAGCTTTATAAACTAAAAACCAATCCTTCTACACTCAAACAAGATGTACAAGGTTTTATAGATAGTTTGAAATCTCAAAAATTGAGCGATCCTCGGTGGATTAAAAAGAAAGCGGATGAACTTTTTTTAGTGACAGGTGACAGGTGAGACAAGTGACAAGTGTTATCTGTATCCTTTTAAACTTCTTCATACATTCAACAATCAATACACGAATTAGAATGAAGGCAGGCTACGCTTGTGATGATGGTGTGGGAATTCACTTTATCAATGAAAACTTGCATCAAGTCATTGCATCCGAACCCTCGCCCAAAGCCTACAGGTTCTATATGGAAAACAACAAACTGACAGAAGAAATACTACAGCCTGTTTATTTGGGTTAGGAATGTTGTATTTTTGTATAGATTTTTAACTTTGCCTCAAAAAATATCAAAATGATTAAACAACTCTTAAAACTGCTGTTCCTTTTTGTCATTGGATGGATTATTTATGTGCAATTTTGGGGTACAGCAGATGAAAAGGCTTTGCGCCAAAACTTGTTTGAGAATGTGCGAGAAACGGGCAAAAATGTGGGGAGTATTCTCAAAAACAGTAAAGACAAGGTACAAGATGGTTCTTTTGATGATGCTTTGAGTAAAATCGGAACTTCTATTGGTACGCTAAAAGATCAGGCGCAAAACATGGGCGAAACGTATTCTACTCGTCTAAAAACAATCGAAGAGAAGAAAGATCAATTAGACAATTTGCTCGAAAAACTAAATCTCAAAAAAGAGGATGAAACGGAAGGGGCTGTGACAGAACGAGAACAAAAAGTAGTGAGCGAAAAAATTGAACAAATTACAGACTCGCTTAAAGGATTAGTTAATGATATGGAAGAAAAAGAGGAAAAATAGTTTTTGTCTCGTGACTGTACTTTTCTCTATACAATAATACATATGGTTATCGTGATATTTTCTACTTAAAAATGTTAAAATCAATATTAATAATATTTTAGAATTATATTTTAATTTTTTTAATTATTATCTACGATTGGTTTACTTACTTATAAACCACACAAAAACAAGGTTTTAAACCTTTGCCTTTTTTTAGCTCTTTACTAATCTCAGCAATACAACTCCTTCGTCTTTATAGAACATTCCATTTTTATACACGCTACTTTAAAATATGGTTTGATTTTTGATGCATGTTCCATTAGACTGTATTCCTTCCCAAAATTAGACTTCACTAAACTTTCCTTCTGTCATAAACTCCTTCTTATGATAATCACTCATTAATAAAACATAGCATAGCTGTGTATTTTTGTGTAATAAATTTTGACGTAACGTGACCCAAAAAAGATTTCAAGAGGCGTTTGATTATCGAAGTTTAAATTTTCAACGATTGGGCTTGACCTCTATAGGATTGGTAACTTTGTTGCTGCTGTTTTGTGCAGACCTCAACCAAGTTACTTTTATTAGTTTATCATTATTGGCAGGACTGTCTATTGGTATTGTGACGCTCTCTTTTTTGGAGAAAAAAGTCCAACATCATTTAGATACACTTTTTTGTGGTACTGCTTTGGTACTATTGGCTTTGTGCATTCATCAGTCGATACAAAACAATTATCTTCCAGAAACGGCATACCTTAATTTGGTCGTTGCTTTTATGCTGAGTTTGTTTATTCGGCATAAGACACTTATCATCGTTTACTTGGCGGGCTTCGTCTTTATTAATTTTATGGGCTTGGTCATTGCGGATAATCTGTATATGGATGTTCCGTTGTATGGTTCGCTGATGATTGGTACTTGCTTGGCCGTTTATTATTCTTGGCATTTACGCAATCACTTATCGGACAACAATCAGCGATTACACAATAATGTGTTCAATTATGCAAAATTGTATGAAAAGGTTTTTTTAAATGCGCCTGGTGGTTTGGCTATCATTGATGCCAACTTTAAATTGTTGGACGTGAATAAAACCTTGTGTAGAATGCTGGGATATTCTGCAAAGGAGTTGCGGGCTTTGGATCCTTATGATTTGGTGCCTGAAGATAGTATTGGTGTGGATAAAGAAATCTATAAGAACTTATTCAATCAGCAAATTGAGCAGTACAATGCTTCTAAATATTTTTTGAAAAAAGATGGTTCTTTACTGGAGACTGAGAGCAGTTTTTCTTTGGTCAAAAGTCGGAACGATAAGTCGCTGTACATTGTATTGGTCGTAAAAACGATGCCTGAAAAAATCAAAATTCCTGTGCCTGTGGAAAAGGTAAAGACTCGCCACGAACAAATAGTAGATGATCAAAAATATAATCAGCTTGTACAAAAAACTCATGAGTTGGATAAAATCATTCAGTATTTAAATCGTCAGTCTGATGCCGATACCAGTCCGACGCAACAGCGCATGTTGGAAAGTGCGATGGAGGGAATTAGTGAATTGCAGATGGTTTTGCAACGTGATGTTTAGTTCTTTGTTTTGAACCATATAAGTTTTTTTATTTTGCCTTCGCTCAATGAAAATTTAAGTTCATATAAGTTTTATTTTTATGAGCAGAATAAATTCCCTCGTCTTCGTTCCATCGTCCCAAAAAAACTAATTCAATCGGGGGTCTTCGGGAAAATTGGACATGACTTTGAAATTACCGCCTAAATTGCTTAGGACATTGCGCCACAACTGATCGACGTTATCCGTTAACAAATCGTTGCTTTCTCCATCGGTAATGATCCATACTTTGTTGTCGGTTTCTTCTTGTAATTGATTGGGTTCCCAACCAGAATAGCCTACAAAAAAACGAATGGTTTCGTTGTCAAATTGGTTAGTGCTGATGAGAAAACGCAGTCGCTCAAAATCACCACCCCAATAAACAGATTCGGTAACTTTCGTGCATTCATCGAATAAGTCTGGACGGGTGTGTAAAAAATGCAAGGTATTGGTTTCCACTGGTCCACCATAATACAAAGGCGCATTTAGCCCATCTAAATCGGGCAAAACATCGGCAAGTGTATATTGCTCTAATTGTCGGTTGAGTACTAATCCAAATGTTCCTGTACTGCGATGTTCACAAAGCAAAATAACGGTTCGTTTAAAATTTGGATCGTCCAAAAAAGGCTCTGAAATAAGTACTTTACCTGTCTCTGGTTTCTTATATATCACAGAATTTCGGTTTAAAGTTATTAAATTAGTGACGAGTGTCCAATTCTTTTTAAATTCTTGAATTGACTTTTTTTACGCTTATCAGTCGCTCGTATCGCTCATTAAAAGGATGATAGTAAACTAAAATTAAATAGTCATTTTCTGTTCCCCAATAGTTTCCTTCCAACGCTGTATCGTCTATTTTTTTCTCGCCATCTTTCCAAACAACGTATTGGTAATTGTAGAGACCTTGTTTGAGAAAAACATCGGCTTCGTAGGCTTGTTTCTCATAATTGTAGGTCATCTGAAAATCTTTTTTTGCTTGCCAATCGCTCAATCCACCATACACATAAACGTTGCCATTTGTAATCGCTTCAGGAGCTTGTAAGGTAAAATGAACGTGTGCATAATCGGCGTCCAATCGAGTCGTTCCACCATATCGTCCCACAAAATATCGCCCATTCAAATCCTTGTTGTATTGGTAGCGTTCCATCTGGCGAATACCGTCAGGAACAACCATCACATGGTTCTCCTTGTCGTCTTCCCAAGTCTTTCTTATGCGCTCTGACAAAAATTGCAAATCTCTCGAATCGAAGTTCCGAAATTCTTTGCCCGCTTTAAAAAGTCCTTGATCCCTAAAGTCATATACTAGTTCATTTGTACGGATAAATTGCGGTTTTAGGTTCATAATGGCGTTGTCCCAACGTCCATTTTGTAAAACAACTACCTTTATGTCCGTCAGTGGATTTAACGCTGTCATCCCTGTATGATCCACACTAAAACGCAATTGTTGGTGTGTCCGCACATATCGGGTGATGCTCGAACGAACGATAGATGAAGTGATACGAGCCTGTTGTTCATACACCATAAATCGCTTCGTCAAAACGATATTCTCCACATCATTGTCTTGAAATACCATAAGGATATAATTGCCCGATTTGGTAAATTGCATATTCCTATTGGGAATTCCAACTCGGTATTGCGTATAATCTTGCAAAGTATTAAAAGCAAAACGATAATCATCGATACTTTCTTCTGTAAAGCCTTCAATATAATCAAATTCTGTCAGGTCGGATACAGTCCAATCGGCATTGCAATGAATTAGTTTATAATAATACTGTGTAAAATCTCCATCCAAATCATCAAAACTCAACACCAATTGTTGGGGATTATTTAGGCTAATAATCGGATACGCCAAAGCACTTCCATTGACTTGCAATAAAGCTGTATGAATATTTTCTTTGTAAATAAAGTCTTCATATTCAAAAGAATTTGGCACAAAAGCATCTTCACTCACATAGTCTTCTTCGACCTGTTCCTGCTCCTCCGTTTCCTCGCTCGCCTCCGCCATTTTATTGAGCGTACCGCATCCATAGACTCCCAAAAGAATCGTAAACAGAAATGATATGTACCAACATTTTTTCATTCGCTAAAAAGGTAATTCTTGTTTTTTTTAGGAGCGTATGGTTTGGTGCTTCGTTGCGATGCATGCTCCCGCTGTCCGCTAAAGGGCGAAGATGTCAGGCATTTTTAAAATGCCTAACTGTATCATTTTAAGTTGCACCTTTTCATTCAGATATTTTTTTTATTTCACCAGTGATGGAACAGGAAGATTTTGCTGTGTTAAATATCGTTCCAAATTTTTCAATATTCTTTTTGAGTAAATCAATATTTAGTTTACTATCTTGACTGTAAATTCTCAATTCATATTTTATGTCATCCATTCTTGGAGGTTTCTCTAAACGTGTTGCACTTACTGTTATTTCAGCATTTGAGTATTCAAAATTCAGCATATCAGAAAAACGCTCAACATTTTTAAGAATACAGGCTGAAAATGCACCTAAAAATAATTCGGCTGGATTTGCGAAAGTATTAGTTGATTCTGAAGTAGTGCCAAAAATAATTTCGGATTGTTTAATGTTTATTATTCCATTATCTTTTGAAGAGGAATTTGCTTTTATAGAATACTTCATAGTTTGTTTCAATTAATGTCTATACTTAAAAACTAATATTTTTGATAGTGGTAGCGACCATGCAAAATAGCCCTGATAGCAGTGGTATGGCTTCTTTTAGTTTTTGTGGTTTCTGTGGTTTTTGTAGTTTTTGTGGTTGTCACTTCGAATCCGTTCAATACCCAAAGCCATAAGAACGGATAGCAGGACTAAACGTAACGACGAAGCTTCTGGCAGTTCGCTCCTTTTCATTCTTTTTTTTAATCTTTCAAAAACTCAAAGAGCATTCTTTACTTTTCAGCAATGATTACATAAGATTTATCAAGTAATTCGTTATTGACCGTAATTTTCGAGAATCCTGCTTTCGTCAATTCTTTAGATACTTTATCAACGGCAACTCTGTATCTTTTTGGTGGTCCTTCTCCCCCTGAATTCTTTTTAAAATCTACCACCATCAGTGTACCACCCTTTTTGATGCCTTTGAGAACCTTAGCAAAATATATTGCTCGATCATCAATATGGTGGTAGGTATTCACGATGATAACATGGTCGGTTTCTGTCTCTTTGAGTAACGGATCATCGTACTCCACTTTTCTGGTTACAAACAAATTATCGTTAAGCCTTTGCTTTTTCTCGTTCATATAATTTAGGAATCTATCATCGACATCCGCCCCAATAACAGAAGCCCCTTTAGCGGTCATGCGAAAAGAAAAATAGCCTGTACCCGCTCCAATATCCATAATTTTTTTTCCCCTTATATCTCCAAGTAACGCAATGACCTCATTGGGTTTTTGTATTTTCGCTCGTTCTTCATTTTCAAATCTGTTGACAAGATCTTCAAAACTTCTTTTATTCATAAATAAGTTAGACAAAGCACCTGAACCGTCAGTAGAACAAGAAATTAAAGAGACTATTACTAAAAATACAGAAACATATTTTTTCATCTATTATTTTGGTTTTATTCAAGCAAGATAGTTCTAGTGCGGCAATCTCCAACTTACCCCCATCGAATAGTAATTAGATGGGGCAGTAATCCCCGTTCCAAAAGAAAAATCAAACTGCAAATTGGGTTTTACAAGATACGTAAATCCTGCATCAAAATCTGTCGTTACCTCTTCAAATTCGATTAAACGACCATAAATTTCAGCATAAAAGCCGATTTTGTCTGTCAAACCAGACCCCAAGGCTAAAGTATAGGTTGCATCTCCTTTTCCTTCGCCAAAATACGTGTATCCCAAGTTACTTCCAATACTCATTCTATCAGTCAAATTCGTCTCAATACCCAATATGTTCACAATCCCAATTTTCTCCCCAAATCCATTGGAAAATGTTCCACTTGGCAAAACGATATGTCCTAAATAACACAACATTAAAGACGAAGTATTCACAAAGCGGTATTTCAATCCAAGCTCCAAATTAGCAATCTCTGTATAATTCAGATTTTGCACACCTTCTACCGTCGTAAAAGTCGAATGCGTCCGCCCAATACCACTCACCAATCGAAATTCAAAGTTATCGCCCAATCCATATCGAAACAGACTAATCAAGTCCAGTTGGTTGTTATACGCATCATACACGTTCAATACGGGTCCTGTCTCAATTTGAAAGGCATTATTTCCCACAGTCGCAGAAGATTCCGTTTGGTCAGGACGATCCGTAATAATATTTTCCACCTCTACCATATCGTCTTGGGCTTGCACCATGACTCCTAAGCATAAAAATAATACAAAAATTATATTTCGCATAGACCATATTTCGTAAAAAATAGGGCGAAATTACAGAAATCTCCTAACAAAACAAAAGCGCAAAGATTCTATATTCAAATCTTTACGCTTTTCATAAAACTATATTTATATATTTTTTCAAATATTTTTTAGGAGACAACGGTAAAGGTGCTTCGTCATAACGCATGCTCCTGCTGTGCCATCAGGTCTATTTTGGATGGCTTGTATCTCTGCATCAAGGTTTTGAATCACGGATTTTTAAGATTACACAGATTTCAATTTGGTGAATCAGGCTCTACAAAAACCACATAAGCTAAATTACGTATGCAACCCACACTCCGTCTTCGCTTTACCCTGCCAACGTCCACTACGCCCCTCGCCTTTACGAGTGCAATGCGAACAGCCGATGGAATAATAACCCTGCTTTTTCAAAGGATGTTCAGGCAGATCATACTGCTCAAAATACGTTTGTACATCTGATGCCTTTTGGTCAATAAGTGGATGAAATTTCAGCATTCCTTGTCTTTCGTTAAACACGTTCATATCCGAACGAAAATGCGTTTGATAGCCAATGAGTCCACTAATCCAAACCTTATAATTGACCTTTACCGCATCCATCGGCACAATTTTATTGACCATACAACAGAGGTCAGGATCAGTCTTCCACATTTTTTCTTCGTGTGACAAAGCATTTTGGGTAGGATCAGGCAGAATATCAACCACCGTCAAACCAAAACGCTCTTTCACCATATTTCGATACGCCAGTGTTTCTGCAAAATGAAAGGTCGTATCTAAAAAATGTACTTTTTGTTGTGGTCTTGCTTGGCTAATAAGATGCAATAAATAAATCGCTGTTGCACCAAAAGAAGAAGTATATAAAATATCTTTTTCATCGAAATGACTGTACAATGTTTTAATACGCTCTAAAGGAGAAAGCGGTAAAAACAACTCGTTTAATTTCTTTAAATCCATCGACATAATTAGTTTAATAAATCAGCAGTGATTGCATTTAGTTTTTTGACTTTATCGTTAAAATCGCCCGTTAATTTATCCCTAATTTTTTTGAGATTCAACAGCAAATCCCCTGTATCGTGTGGTAAGGTTTCTTCCAAAACTTGACGAAAACGTTTGGCAAAGGTAGGCGACTTTCCATTTGTCGAAATGCCTATTTTCAAATTCCCTCTTGTCACGATTGCCCCCAAATAAAAGTCGCATAAAGCAGGCGTATCTGCCACATTCACCAATATTTTTCGTTCCTTCGCTGCTCGCTGTACCTCCTTATTCAGTTCAGGAATATTCGTCGCAGCAACCACCAAATCTTTGCCTTCCAAATCACTCAACTCAAAAGGTTTTTGAACGACTCTTACATTGTCTTTTCCTTCGATTAAGTCCACAATTTCCGCCCGTATTTCAGGCGCAACAATCGTAATCAACGCATCAGGACTGCTTTTCAATATAAAGCTCATTTTCTCTAAACCAACTTCTCCTGCTCCTACAATCAGCATTTCTAATTGATGGAGTTTTAGGAAAATGGGGTATAATGGATTCTTCATAGTTTATGTTGTTTGTGTAGTTTTTGTGGTTGTCGTCTGTTGTTAGAAAGGATTACAGAGAAATTATTTTCTGTTCCACTTTGCGCTCTTTGCGTGAAATAAAAAATCTACAATATGGTTTATAGCAACTTTGTAGCACCAACCACAAAAACCACATAAACTACTAAAACCACATAAACCAATTAAGCCGGTCTTGTCGGTTGTCCAAGCTCATTCACAGCCACATGCGCCTTCAAATACGCATTTCGCAATTGAGGATGCAAATTCACGACTTCCCCAATGACAATGACCGCAGGCGACGACAATTCTTCTTTGGCAACGATATCAATAATATTAGAAATACGACCCAAGCCGATTTTCTCCGTAGGCAAAGAACCATTTTGTACAACCATCACAGGCGTATTTCCCTTGCCTTCACTCATAAATGCTTGAACAATTAAAGGCAGTTTACGCATTCCCATCAAAATCACCACTGTTGCAGAAGACTGTGCTGCAATGGAAATGTCTTTGGATAATTCGCCATTTTTTGTAGTAGCCGTCATCACCCAAAAACTTTCATTAACCCCTCGACGGGTCAATGGAACTTCTTGTAATTCTGGCAACGAAATACTACTCGAAATACCTGGCACAATTGCCGTTTCAATATCAAAACTTTTGGCATATTCTAATTCTTCGTGACCTCGCCCAAAAATAAAAGGATCACCGCCTTTTAGACGCACCACATGCTTGCCTTCTAAAGCTTTTTCAACAATCAAGTCGTTGATTGCATCTTGTGTATAGCGATGTTGGGTTGGTTTTTTTCCTACATAAATGCGTTCTGTATTTTCAGAAGCATGCTCCAAAAGTGCATCATTTGCCAATGCATCATACAAGACAACATCGGCTTCCATCAATGCTTTTGCGCCCTTTAACGTTATCAATTCAGGATCACCTGGCCCTGCTCCTACCAAAGTTAATTTTGCTTTATTTTTCATGATTTGTTTTCTTTTTTTTTAATTTAAAAGATTCACCACTCGCCACCTGTCACTCGTTACCCACCACTCCAACTATGCCTTATAATAATTATCAATTACTTTTTTATCCTTTCCATTATTCCCCAATTGCGCTGCTCGAATTGCCAATACTTTTTGTACAAAATCTTTAGCTTGTTTCAAATAAGATGTAGCAAATGCTTCACTAGGTTCATGCTTATTAATTTGCAAAGCCAATTCTGGAAAATCCGTTGGCAAGTCAATTTCTTTGGATTCGACATAGTTCGTTTGAAAATCAGCCAAGATGCCTTTATGGGTATTACACTGAATATCCTTACTCAACAACAAGGCTTTTGCGCCAATGACAAAGGCACTATACGTATGATAAATGCTATCGGCATACGCTTTTAAATCGAAGGCTTCTTGTGACAAACTTATTTTTTCCTGTGCCTCGCTAATAATCGTTGCAACGACATCATAACTCACCCCTGCACATTCTCCGACACCAATGGCTTGTTCGTAATTATGGTCTTGTCCCCAATCTTGGTAATCGCTTGGTGTCAAGTTTGTTTTATCGCCCAAAGGTTTGAGCAAATCATAAAAATATCGTTTTCCTTGACGGTAATAATAGTCGTTAAAATACTCTCCTTCGTTAGCGTTATTTTGGTATTCATTTAATAAGGTACGAATGACATCTGGCGTTCTTTTGGTCGGTACTTTGATTACTTTTTCAGCAATAAAACCCTTTCCATTGGGATCTACACCACCACCGATAACGACTTGCATCGCAGGGGCAACCAAACCTTCATAACGAATAGAACTTCCATGAAAGCCTATGTTTGCCGCCATATGTTGCCCACAAGCATTCATACATCCACTGATTTTTATCTGGATATTTCGCTCATCAATCAAATCAGGAAATTCATCCCGAATCATATTTTCTAAAACTTCTGCCAAGCCTGTACTATTCGTCACGCCCAAATTACACGTATCTGTGCCTGGACAAGCCGTAATATCTGAAATCGTTCCAAAGCCTGGTTCTGCCAAGCCCAATTCGTCTAATTTTGTGAATAAATAAGGTAAGGCTTCTTTTCTCACGAATTTTAAAAGCAAGCCTTGATTGACGGTAATCCGTATATCATCGCCTGCCCAATCTTTGACCAATGCAGTGAGTGGTCGGGCCGTTTGTGCGTGAATATCGCCCAATAAAACTTTTACTTGAATGGCATAAAATCCTTTTTGTTTTTGCTCAAAGACATTTGTTTTAAACCATGTTTCGTACCTTGATTGGTCGTTTATTTTAAAGGCTGGGATTTCTTTGGCTGGAGCAGGTTTTGTTTCAGGAACGATATTTCTATCAATCTCAACTGTTTTGTTTTTAATCGCTTTTCGTTCTTCTTCCACCAATCCCATAAATGCTTCAAAACCCAATTTTTTAAGTAAGAATTTCATCCGAGCTTTTTGTCGTTTGGCTCGTTCTCCATAACGGTCAAATACTCGAATACTCGCTTCCATAAAAGGAATAATCTGGTTTTCCTCTAAAAATTCGTAGGCTGTTTGGGCGACGATGGCTTGCGCTCCCAATCCTCCGCCAACCACCACTTTAAAACCTCTTGTTTCGACGCCATCTACTTCTTTGATTCGGGGAATAAAACCAAAATCATGGAAATAAGTAAAGGCTGAATCTTTATCACTGGATGAGAAGGCGGGCTTTATTTTCCGTCCCATTTCCTGACAAATAGGATTCCGCAAAAAGTATTTAAAAGCGGTATAGACATAGGGAGAAATATCAAAAAGTTCATCAGGGTCAATTCCTGCCGTAGCGGAACCCGTCAAATTACGAACAGTATTCCCACAAGCTTCTCTTGCGGTAATCTCTTTTTCTTCCAACAGCGTCCAAATGGCAGGAGAGTCTTCTAATTTGACGTGATGCATCTGGATATTCTGGCGAGTCGTCAAATGTAGATTTCCGTTCGTGAATTTTTCGGATATATCCGCCATACGCACCAACTGTTCAGAGGTTATTTTTCCAAAAGGCAGTTTGATACGGAACATCTGTACGCCCGTTTGTCGCTGTCCATAAACACCTCTCGTCAAGCGATAATGCTTGAATTTATCCTCTATAATTTTCCCTTTATGGAAATCATCTATCTTCTGTTGAAGTTCTACAATATCTTTTTTTGCCTCTACACTGACTTTAGTTATATCTACATTCATGGTTTGTCTGATTTTGCTTTCAAAGTTTATATTTTATAGGAGCGAAAGGTCAATTGCTTCGTCGTGATGGAAAGTCCTGCTATCCGTTAAAGGTCGGAGATGCAAGGCATTTTAAAAATGCCTTACATCTGATCCGCCCTACCACTCCTATCAGGGCTATTTTTCATGGTCGCTACTCCTTATCAATTCAATAAAAAAGCCCTTCTCCGAATATATCGAAGAAGGGCTTTTACAATTTTTATTAATATTTATTGTTCAATTCAATGACATAGCGTTGCCACTCCTTCTTCGATGGATTCTACAGCAGCAGCAACAACAGGTATTTAAATTGATATTTCTCATATTTTACCATTAAAAAAGCCCTTTTTCAATATTGAAAAAGGGCTTTCTGTTTTATTTTATTTTTGACATAACTCTATTGCCTACCCTTTTTTGAAAAAATGGCAGCAACAACAATTGAGTATGTTTGATGGATATTTCATATTATGCTGCAATGTTAAACCATCTTTTTCAATAAGTCAAACAAAATGCTACTTTTTATTATACTTTTCTGAACCATATTAGTTATTTAAGTTTTTTTTAAGTGCATATTAGTCCAGTTTTTAGAAGTTCTGACCTTCCAAAATAGACCTGATGGTAGTGGTATGGTAAGTAGTTTTTGTGGTTTATATTGTTGGGACAAGGCATGCCTTGTCCGTACAGTAATCATTTGGTTCTTTTTTAATAAATAGGTTATAACTTGCCATAAGAACGGACAGCAGGACCCTGCGTCACGACGAAGCAATTTACCGTTCTCTCCAAATAATTAAAATATAGAATTTAACAACCATCGTTTTCGCTATATATATCATGGTAAGAGCCAAAATAAAATTTATAAAGTCATGTTATTTGTAGAGGAATGTTGAAGAAAAAATTATGATGCGATTATCTTTTTTATTTTTATTGCTGTGTGTCTCAACTTGCGTTTTGGGGCAAGATATGACGATAACGATTGTAGATGCAGAAACGAACGCTCCAATTCCAGAGGTATTCGTCTATAATCAACAACAAACGATTCAAGAAATTTCTGATAATAAGGGGCAAATTGTGGTGGAAGGGCTGAAAAATGCGGACGTTTTGCTGTTCCAACATGCGGCTTATACGCTTTTGTATGATACGCTTGTGAATATCGCTGCAAGGCAATTTAAGGTGGAATTGCAACCGACAAATATCGTGCTGCCGGAGATGATGGTGACGGCGAATCGGGTGCGAGAAAAAAGGTTCGAAATTACGAATAAGGTCAATTCAATTGCTGCGGAGCAAATTCTCCAAAACAATACGGGAACGGCTGCGGATTTGCTGAGTAAGGCGGGCAATGTGTTTGTCCAGAAAAGTCAGTCGGGCGGTGGAAGTCCTGTGATTCGGGGATTGGAAGCGAACAAAATTTTGATTGTGTTGGACGGTGTGCGGATGAATAATGCGATTTATCGGGGTGGACATGTTCAAAATGTCATTACGATTGATCCCATGATGTTGGAGAAAATCGAGGTCGTTTATGGGCCTGGTTCGGTGATTTATGGGAGTGATGCATTGGGCGGTGTGATGCACTTTCAAACAAAAAAACCGCAGCTTGCTAATACGGATACTTCACGACTGAAAAGCAATCTATACACTCGTTTTTCTTCTGCCAATAAAGGGACGAGCGTTCACCTTGATTTCCATTCGAGTTTTAAAAAATTTGCGAGCTTGACGAGTTTGACGTATAGTAAATTTGGGGATAGTCGTATTGGACAAAATCGCTCTGGTAAATATCCGAATTGGGGATTGATGCCCGAATACATCGACCAAATTGAGGGACAGGACAGTATTTTGCAAAATGATGAGCCGTATGTTTTGCGTCCGACGGGCTACAATCAAACGGATTTACTCCAAAAATTTCGCCTAAAAATCAATCAACATCAAGACTTATTACTCAACCTGCAATATTCGAAGACTTCTAATATTCCTCGTTTTGATCGGCTGAATGATTATAGTGACGGACAGCTTATATTTGCAGAATGGCATTATGGACCACAAGAGCGATTGTTGTTGTCTTTAGAATTTGTCGATAAGAAACAGCGAAAAATGCATGAAAGTATCACATATACAGCCGCTTTTCAACAAATTGAGGAAAGTCGTATCAAGCGAAAGTACCAAAGCTCAACTCGTTCTACGCAAATTGAAAGTGTCGATGTATGGAGCTTTAATGCGGATGCGGTCAAGTCCTTTTCACCGAAACACCGCCTTCAATATGGCGCAGAATTTACGCTCAATAATGTACAATCCACTGCTTTTGACGAAGATATTGAAAACCCAACCGAAACAGAAGCAATTCCAACTCGCTATCCCGACGGCGAAAATTATACAACGAGCTATGCAGGTTATTTGCGCCATAAATGGTATTGGAAGCCTCAATGGATTTGGAGTAACGGAGTGCGTTATACCCACCAAACTTTGCAAGCGGCTTACCAAGAAAATAGTGATTATGACTTGCCTTATACTTCTATTAATGGGTTGTACAATGCGGTGACTTTTAGTTCTGGACTTATTTTTAGACCCAAGGAAACAAGCAAAATTTCAGCGAGTATTTCGTCTGGTTTTCGCTCTCCTAATTTAGATGATGTTGCTAAGTTTTTTGATCCTTCCGATGCGATTGTCGTCGTTCCCAATGCAAATGTAAAACCCGAATATGCTTACAGTGGTGAAGTCGATATTGCACGACAAATTGGCAAAAACATTCACTACAATGTCAATGTATTTGGTTCATATTTGGTCGATTTAATTCGACGAGAACGCTTTCAAATTAATGGTCAAGATTCGATTGTTTTTGAGGGAACATTGAGTGAGGTTTATGCGAATACAAATGCTGCCAAAGCCTTCATTTACGGGGCAGCATTTAGCCTTGATATTGAGGTTGTAAAAGGATTGGTTTTGACTAAAAATATTACGTACACTAAAGGTCGTGACCTTTCCAATGATGCGCCTTTGGGACACATCCCTCCTATTTTTGGAAATTTAAAATTGCAGTATCATTTCCCCAAAAATTTAGAGGTCTTTTCGGAAGTACAGTACAATGGCTGGAAACGCATCGACGAGTATTCTCCTAATACGGAAGATAAAGCGGATGAGGCGACGGTTGATGGTACGCCTGCTTGGGCAATTTGGAATGCAGGTTTGTACTATGCGTTCAAAAGTCGCCTATATTTCACGCTAAACGTCGATAATATTTTGGATACACATTATAGGCCTTTTGCATCGGGCGTGAGTGGCTTGGGGCGTAATTTTGTGGTTGGGTTGCGGTATTCTTTATAGTTTTTGTGGTTTGTGTAGTTTGTGTAGTTTTTTGCCTGTACTCAATGCCTTGAATTAGGGATTTTTATGAATTTCTTTTTGACCACTTCGCTGCCAAAATAAGAGCAGAGATTATACAACTACAAAAACTACTTAAACCACAAAAACCACTTAAACTAACTCCTTATACTCCTCCACAAATTTATCAAGTGCTTCCGTCAATTTTCCCTTTTCCCACTTCTTAGCGATGTTTTTAGTTTTGAAGAGTTTGTTGAAAAGTTTGTCTTGTATTTTGGAGCGACGCATGGCTTCTGAATATCGAATTTCGTCCTTAAACGTTACCAAAGAGTAGGTTGGTGTAAATACATCTGGATATTTTTCTTGCAAATGCTTTTCGATGGTTTTTCTTAATAAGAAATTATCGTCTGCTACGGAATCTCGCATTTCTACAAAATTCTTTAGGGCAAAATCAGCGATGGCTTCTGCATCAATTTTTCTTTTATCTTCGTATTCTTTACACAAATTCGCCCAATTAATATCATCGTCCCCTTCGCCTTTATTTTCGTGCAACAACTGATTGAAAACTCGGCAGTCTTCAAAGCCACTATTCATTCCTTGACCATAAAAAGGAACGATGGCATGGGAAGCATCCCCAATTAAAAGGAACTTGTCATTATATGTCCAGGGAAAACAACGAACCGTGATTAATGCATCAGTGGGATTATCAAAGAAATCTTGAAGGAGCGTAGGCATTAACGGCAATACATCGGGAAATTCTTTTTGAAAAAACTCAATGACGGCTTCGGGGGTTTTTAGGTTTTCAAAAGATTCTTTTCCTTCAAAAGACAAAAATAGGGTACACGTAAAACTCCCATCTAAATTGGGCAAAGCAATCAACATAAAACTTCTGCGAGGCCAAATATGCAGGGCATTTTTTTCAATTTGCCATGTTCCATTTTCGCCTGCTGGAATCATCAATTCTTTGTAGCCGTGTTCTAAATAATCTTGAGTATAATCAAAACGTTTTCGCATTTGCAATGCCAAACGAACTTTGGAAAAAGCACCATCTGCCCCAAAAATAATATCGGGCTTCGCTTTAAAATATTTTTTCTTTTTATAGTTAGAAAAGTAAAGGACTCCTCGTTCAATATCAATATTTTCACATTGAGCATTATAATGATAATCAACTTGTGGCAAACTCATAGACAAGGCATCCAAAGCATTGTTCAAGCCCTCACGAGAGACGGAATAAATCGCTTCGCCTTCTTTACCATAAGGCTGAAAATCTACCGTTCCGTCCACTTGGTGAATCACTCGTCCATTCATTGGAATGGCCAATTCTTTGATTTCATCAGCAATGCCGACCTCTTCTAAAGCCTTCCAACCTCGATTGCTTAGGGCTAAATTGATAGAACGTCCGCCTATTGCTTTCATTTTGCGAGTGTCGGGTCGTCTTTCGTACACATCTACCTTAAAACCTGCTTGCGCCATGTAAATTGATAAAAGAGAACCTACCAATCCACCACCTACAATGCCTATTTTTGTCATATTGAGATTATTTTAGACTGCGAATATACGTATAATTGTCTAAATAGTTTTATCCTTTTTATGTAACTTCTAAATATTCATCTCGTAAAATACAGCAGAGACTATCTTACCAACTATGTAGCTTTATAAATCCTAATTTAAGGATTTCCTCCTCCTATTAAAATAAAATATACTTACGTACTATCTGATTGTCAGTGACAAATACATTATCACTTTGGCTATCATATATCATCTCTAAAATAACTGTGCTATGTGGAATGCATAAATTAAACAACCTTATTGCAAAAGTCGCTACCATCCAAAATAGACCTGATAGTAGTGTTATAGCTAACTTTTGGTGCTGTAGTTCTTAGTGCTGTGGTGCTGTAGTTTGGTTCTTCTGTGATTGTTGTTTTTTGTTAGCTATAGTAGCGGATAGCAGGCCTTTCCGTTAATACGAAGATTCTCCGTTGTCTCCTAAAATAATTTTAAGGAGAGAACAGTTTGTCTTTCATCGTCACGCATGCGCTCGCTATCCGCTATTATGGCTAAGGAACAACCTATCTATTTTTAATTAACCACCTTGAACTGTACGGACAAGGCATGCCTTGTCCCAACAATCTAAATCGCATAAACGAAAGAAAGCCATACCGCTACTATCGAGTCTATGTTGCAGGGTCAGAACCCTTATCATACGGCAGTAAAAATGTCCTATTCTATGATGCGCTTTTAATGGCAGTCATATACTTTTCAAACTCTTTTTTGACGACAGGAGCTAAGAAAAACAAGCCTATCATATTGGGAAACAACATGGCAAAAATCATTGCATCAGAAAAACCCATCACCGCATTTAGACTTGATGCAGCACCAATAACCACAAAAACACAGAAAAGTAATTTGTAGACATATTCCATTTTTTTGCTTCGCCCAAAAAGATAGGACCACGCTTGATAGCCATAATAAGACCAAGAAATCATTGAAGAAAATGCAAATAAAATTACGGCAATTGTCAGCACATAAGGTGCAAATGAAATATCTGATTCAAAAGCAGAGGACGTTAGCAACACACCTTCTTCAAACGAAAGCTGTGCGCCAACTGTCAAAGAATTGGTAATGATGATCACCAAAGCCGTCATTGTACAAACCACAACGGTATCAATAAAAGGCTCTAACAAAGCGACCAAACCTTCACTGGCAGGATACTTTGTTTTGACGGCTGAATGCGCAATAGAAGCCGAGCCAATTCCAGCTTCATTAGAAAAAGCCGCCCTTTTAAAACCCTGAATCAAGACACCGACAAATCCACCAGCTACACCTTCAGGCGTAAATGCTCCTGAAAAAATCGCACCAAAAGCCGCAGGAATTTCAGAGAAGTTTATCACCAATATTGCCACTGCTCCAATCACATACAACAAGACCATAAATGGCACAATTTTGTCCGTCACTTTGGCAATTTTTTTAATCCCGCCAATAATGACAATGCCCACAAAAATCGCCATTACCAAGCCAAATAACCAGCCATTGCCATGAATAAAACTCGCTTCTCCACCAGTCACATGTTCAAATAATTTGAAGGCTTGATTGGACTGAAACATATTGCCTCCACCAAAAGAACCGCCAATGCACATAATCGCAAAAAAGACGGCTAAACCTTTGCCCAGTCTTTCCATACCTTTCTCTTTCAGTCCCTTGCTCAAGTAATACATGGGACCACCGTAGACCGTTCCATCTTCGGCAATTTCTCGATATTTTACGCCCAATGTACACTCCGTAAACTTTGAAGCCATGCCAATTAAGCCTGCCAAAATCATCCAAAAAGTCGCACCCGGCCCACCCAAAGATAAAGCAACTGCCACTCCTGCAATATTCCCTAAACCCACCGTTGCCGACAAAGCAGCCGTCAATGCTTGAAAGTGTGAGACCTCGCCCTCATGCCCCTCAATCCGCACTGTATCAGGGTTATCTCCTTCTACAGAAGAGACAGATTTATCGTACAAGTTCGTACTTCCGCCCACTTCCAAATCATCATATTTTCCCCGTACCACATTAATAGCTGTGCCAAAATGCCTAAAATTGACAAAGCCAAAGTAGAGCGTAAAATAAACCGCTCCCAATATCAAAACAATCAATACAATGGGAATACTCGCCCCACCAATCGGCAGTTCTGCAAATACGGTATCGACAATTGGCTGTGTTAATTTTCCAAACAATGCATCAATTTGCTGGTCAACTTGCGCTTGCAACAATGGAGATAACCCTAAGAATAAGGCTATTCCTAACAATATATTTTTTTTCATAAGGTAGGATTCTAAAAATTAAAAAGGTGAATCCTACTTAAAGACGTATCTATTTTATAAATGATGCATAATTTGGAATTTTACTGTTTCTTAATCCTCCAATTCACAACACCCTTCTAAAGCTGTAATGGTACGGGGACCAAAAGTTTGTTGGCAATCGGGGTAGTCTGGATCGGTGACAATCAAGGTGTATGTGCCTACTTCGCTTGGGGTATAATACGGTTTTCCGATGAAGTATTGGACTAATTCTCCTGCTTCGTTGTACCATGAGTATACTTCATTGCCATTGGTTGGGAAGTCGGTGATTCCGTAGAGTGCGCCTGTTCTTTCGAGGGGTAAGGTGGGGAGATTGCCGTCGCAAGAGAAAGGTTTCAACCCAAAATCTAAAGCGTGGTTATTTTGTCCATATTCTTCTGTGAAAAATATAATACACGCATTTCCTTGTGTGTTTAAAGAAGCATCATTGTCTAATTGATCATTATTGCCACTATCACTTATTGTTGTTTGGTAATCTCCTAAAACTGCTGCGGAAATACAAATGCTATATTCTGTTAAAGGCTGTAAATCACCATCAACGTTGCTTGGATTAAAATAGTAAGTACCATCAGCAGCCGTTGTCGTTGTGCCAATCAGTTGATTGTTTTGGAATAGTTCTATGGTGATTCCGCTCATTATAGCTTCTCCGATATCCTGTATACCATTGGCATTATCATCCAGCCATACTCGATTACCAACTTCAATGGGGGCAACTCCACACAATAACTCAACGTCACCAATTCCAGTAGCATTACCAAAGGCTTCTTCAGGATCATTAGCATTGTAAAATACTGAATATCCTCTCTCACTACTGCCATCTATTGTTTTTAAATATTTCACACCATTTGCAAAAGAAGAAAACTGTGGATCAATAACAGTAGTCACAACTTCACCTGTCCCGCTATTGAATGCCAAACCACCTAAAGCCGTTTCATGATGATCAAAATCAGCAGAACCACTAAACCGTTCATCCCCACAAAAAAATTCAACACCACCATTATTACCACCTTCAGTACATCCCACTCTTACAAGAGAACCATTGGCATTAACAATATTACCATTCTGTTCTGCAACGAAAGTTCCATTGTCATTGTAGACATAGCGAATATCGCCTCCACTATTACCACTTACTAATACTGTACCACTTGAAAAATTCCAGTTATTTTGTGTAGCTGTTTGTAAACCAAAGCGATCTCCATATCCTAAAATCATAGAGCCATCTACATCAAATTCTATATCAGAAAGCATGGGTTGTGGATTTCCTATTTCAGAGTTTCCAAACGTAAAAATTGCATCATCAAAATCATCAGACCAAGCATTCCAAGTACAAGCGTCACCAGGTGTGATACAACCTTTCATATAATCTAAAGACTCTGTATGTATTTGACTAAAAGCCGATGTTGTTGGATTAAATTCATAAATAAAAGAAGCTAAATCACCTCCATTTTCACCAGAACAGACCAAGCCAACATACACTTTGTTATGGTGATATTTAACTGCCCAAGGACGAGACTCTTCATCACAAGGCAACGGTATTGGAAAAGCCGAAATATTGTTACAACTTGGTGTATTTAAGGGATCAGTAGAAACATTGCGTATATTGATTTTTAGCAATGCTTTTGTATTTAAATTGACCGTCCATAATTCTGTTCCTTCTGTAGAAATATCCAATCCTCCTAAACCGACTTTGCCCACACCTAAGAAAGCCTCAAGATCATCGCTCACATCATGTTTATCGGGAGACAAGTCGCTCCTATCCACTATACCTACATTTGTGCAAGTTCCCAAGTCAAAGAAGTTGGAAACGATTGGTGTACTGCCTACTGGGTAGTTGATAGCATAAATTCCTCCGATACCCAAAGGTCCGAAACCTGAATGTCTTCTAACAACAGCTGATGTAAAAATTGTCTGTGAACGAGTATCCCAAGTATTTCCCCAAGTTGCACCTATTTGTTCAGCAGAAGCAATAGAATCAGGCAAGCCAGCAGAACCAGGAACGGGTAGTCCATTAAAAGTTTGATAATTCGTTCCTTCCCCATTTCTATCATATTCAAAACCAACAAAAGCATGTTTTGTGGCAGATGTTCCCCCACCTAAAGGATCACCATTTACATAGACAGGTACTACCATTCTTGGATTTGCTTCACAATACTCTTCAGCATCAATCAATCCTAAATGAACATCCATAAGACCGCAAGATTGAAAAGAAACAGCCGCAACTGATTGGCTACCTGTACCTACAAAAGATTCTGATAAGCTAACATTAGCTACAGCATTATATCCATCTACATCAAACTCCAATAAAAATTCACCTGTACATTCAATATCGAAAGAATAGTATCCATTTTCATCTGTATATACTGTTGTTGTAGATCCTGATGCACTGGTGAACGAAACAGCAATATTAGCAATGCCATTCTCTAAATCATCCCTCATTCCATTACTATTAAAATCGTAGTAAACATAACCACCCTTATCTATACAATTTAAATTATTTGGAATACAGTTATTTTCATCATTAGGATCAACACAGCTAGCTACACCGTCACCATCGTTATCTACTGTACAAAATGCAATTTCTCCATTCCAAGCATTGATATTTCCAGAACCTAATGTCGTAATTTGATTGCCTACATTGGCATTTTCAGAATTTGGTGGGAGAAATGGATCGTCGTTTAACATAAAAGAAAAGCTTGTTGCATTACAACCTTCATTTTTGAAACTAAATAATGGCTCTGGCTGCCCTGTTATATAATTAATGTCTTGTGTTCCTAAACTAGTTAAACCAAATGTAATATAATCCATTGTCGGATTTTCGGCAGGAGCAATAATATTAGAAGGATTACTCCAAGACCCATTTATACTTTGAAAATCACTTAGTTCAA
>Ga0209185_1000721_pt1 | contig 35193 bp, 44 predicted proteins | sample SidtaG_2_FD_187425 | JGI IMG/M metagenome (GOLD analysis project Ga0209185, IMG submission 187425) | Marine algal microbial communities from Sidmouth, United Kingdom - Sidmouth_Asex2 metaG (SPAdes) (version 2) | ecosystem: Host-associated > Algae > Red algae > Unclassified | place: Sidmouth... | reverse complement strand
TTAGGCTTGGTCGAGGGTGTTAACAATAAGATACGAGTGATACAGCGCAAAGCCTATGGCTATCGTGATGAAGAATATCTGAAGCTCAAGATCATCGCTTCATTCCTGCCACCACTACCCAAAAACTCTCAAATCAACCCACACGAATCCGCGTAGACCCATTTTTCTTAATCCTACAGAGCTTTTTACGGTAAATCGAATTGCCGCTTAAAGCAAATTCCAGCCATTAGTAATATGTCGTTTACCTAGTACTCGGATGGTCACCGATCAATTGCACAACAGTCCTCTAAGGCGACGCAATCAAACCATTTACCCAAATACCGTCCGGCCTTAATACTAAGACCCAGTAACAATCAAAACAGCACGCGCTTTCCTATTCTTCGCCTTTATAGAATGCGAACGATCCGGAAAGTACCGCACAGTATCACCCTTATTAAGTGTCTCAGACACGCCATCCGAAGTAACAACCAAAGTCCCACTAAACACCGTAAGATTCTCTATACAACCAGAACGATGCGGCTCACTCGCAAGCAAAGCATTCGCATCAAACTCCAAATCGTAAATCTCGGTATCCCCGACACTTTCCGGCGCACTAAGAATGCGTATTTTGCACCCTTCCCCTTGTGACAGGATGACCGGGGTTTGCTCAGCGCGAATGATTTCTCTAATCGGGCCGCGTTCGTTCGGGCCGCTATCAAGTAGCCCGGCGAAATCCACATTCAGCGCTTGTGTCAGATTCCATAAACTGGCAACCGTGGGGCTACTCTCGCCACGTTCAATCTGCGACAACATGGGCTTTGAAACACCCGACAAACTAGCAAGCGCCTCAAGACTCAAGCTGCGTTCTTGGCGAGCCTTCTTCAGGCGATTGGCCAGTCGTTTAGTAATCTCATCGTTGGCCATGTAATCACAAAACTCCGCGTAGCGAGGTCCAATCCAAAACAACTTTACCGCTGGACCCACCCAGCATATCTGCAAATCCGCTCTCAAAGTCGCAGGCGGAGTATCGATGAGTAATGACTTTTGATACATCCAATCCGTTTTGCAACATCGCAATCATCTTGTACCAGGTTTCAAAAATCTCGCGACCATACACCCCTTTCAGATTAATCGCTTTGAACACAATGCGAGACCAATCGACAGGACTCTTACCCGGCGGGATGCCTAACATGGCTATGCGACCACCCATGACCATGGCCTCTATCATCTGATCTAGCGCCAATTGGTTTCCGGACATCTCCATGCCGACATCAAAGCCTTCTTTAAGTCCGAGCTTATCCATCACATCCCGTAGCTCTTCCTCGGCAACGTTAACAGGCACAACATCCGCGACCTGTTCTGCAAGGGCGAGCCGTTGTAAATTCACATCGGTAATAACAACGTGTCGCGCACCTGCATGACGCGCCACCGCAGCGGCCATTATGCCAATGGGTCCTGCGCCCGTTATCAGCACATCCTCACTCACCAAATCAAAACTGAGTGCTGTGTGAACGGCATTCCCCAAAGGATCCATAATGGCGCTAATATCGTCACTGATATCATCGGGGAGCGGCACCACATTAAAGGCTTGCAGGCGTAAGTATTCTGCAAAGGCACCGGGTTCGTTAACGCCGATACCGCGCGTATCAAGATCCAAATGCAGCTTTCCCGCGCGAGACTGCCTCGACACGTGTCCAACCAAGTGCCCTTCCCCAGTGACTCGCTGACCGACGTTTAATCCTTTAACCGCACTACCCAGTTCAACAATCTCACCGGCGAACTCATGTCCCGTAATCAAGGGTACAGGCACTGTTTTCGACGCCCATTCGTCCCATTTCCAGATATGAATATCGGTGCCGCAAATTCCCGTTTTATTAATTCTAATCAATACATCTTCAGGGCCTATTTCCGGAACAGGCACGTCCTGTAGCCATAAGCCTTCCTTCGGGTGAGCCTTGACCAGGGCTTTCATTGATTTTTGCAATATCACGCTCACGCCAACACCCCTCTATCCCGTCCTACTTGCTCAAACGCTGCCAGTGCAGTATCAAGATCATCAAAAGTGAGATCCGCACTCATTTGGGTTCTTATGCGTGCAGCCCCTTTGGGCACCACAGGGAAGAAAAAGCCTGACACGTACACGCCTTTTTCATATAAGTCAGAAGCCACGTCCTGTGCAAGTTTTGCCTCTCCCAACAGAATCGGGATAATGGGATGCTCACCTGGGTTTAATGTAAAACCTAAAGCCGTTAATCCTTCTCGCCAATACCGGGTGTTTTCAAAGAGGCGGTCGCGAAGATCGTCACCATCCTCCACTAATCGAATCGCTTCAATGGAAGCGGCTACAACACTCGGTGGCAATGAATTGGAAAACAGGTAAGGCCGGGCGCGCTGACGCAGTAAGTCGATGATGGACTGACTACCCGCGATATAACCGCCTATTGCACCACCCAGGGCTTTACCCAAGGTACCGGTGACAACATCAATTTTTTCGTTAACACCAAAATGACCCGCGGTACCCACGCCCTTGGGTCCCATGAACCCGGTTGCATGGCAGTCGTCGACCATAAGCAATGCATCGTAGCGTTCTGCAGTTACGAGCGAACGAACTCAAATAGTGGTTGAAAATCATGCTTGTCAGCCGCCTGAAGCGCGTGTCCATAGGTTGCACGGGTTACACCGGCATTGACTAAATTGTCGCTGCCCCAACTAAATCGTTTGCGTCCTAGTGAAATTAGTAATAGGTCAGTTGCCAAGCGTCCATGCCGCCCGTTTCCGTTAGGGTATGGATGTATGAATACTAGCCGGTGGTGAAAACGCGCGGCAATTTCATCCGGCTCATAGGTTTGGTGTTCTACCCAATAGGTGCAGTCGTCAACGAGCTGCTGTAGATCAACAGGTATACGGTAAGCATCAACACCCACATTTTTCCCGGTCCGCCTAAACCGCCCTGCCCATTTCCAAACACGACCAAACATACGCTTGTGAAGGTCATTGAGAGATCTGGTGCTGAGTTCGCTTCGTTTTCGGCTAAAAGATCCCTACGCGGAGCGCAGGGGCTTGGGTCGGCCCCATAGGGGCCCAGTATGCCTAGCCGTCAAAGACGACTAGGGAGACACCCCACAGCATGAATGGAATTACAGCCCGAGTTGACGCTGCTCTATTTGTTGATCTTTTTTGTCCTGATACCTAACGTAAGCCTGAATCTTTTCCATATCCAAACCCACTGTGTCCACGCAATACCCTTTGGTCCATAAATGATTGCCCCAATACGTCTTACGTTTTAATTCCTTGAAACGCTGAAGTACTCGTATTGCTGTCCTTCCCTTCACCATTCCAACATATTCCGATACCGATATCTTCGGCGGTATCGAAACGATTAAGTGAACGTGATCTATCTGAACGTTCAACTCCACTACTTCGCACTTCTTGTGCTCCGAAAAACCTCTGATACAGCTTTCAACCTCTTGTTTTACCTGACCATCCAATATCCGGTACCGATATTTCGGGGTCCAAACAATGTGATAATGGCAGTACCATATCGTGTGTGATAACTTCTTGAACCGGCTCATGGGTTCTCCTCGAATGAGGCTATGGGGATAGCTCACTTCTAGGGTAACCTTTGAGTCGGACTGTCGGCAGAGCCTCAGCCCTCTGACCACGTCCAAAGGACGTGGGTTTCTACGTTATGACTAAAAGCCCAATCCTCTGCCTTCAAAATATTGTTTTGCTCGGCCTCATTGAGTTCGCCGCGTGTAGTAATGTAAGAAGGGATAAGGTCTTCTTTTTCCTCCGGACTCAGTGGTGTTGAAGCATCATCAACGGGGGCAAGTGGATCACTCATGGTTCTTCCCACAATTCTGAACCTGATTTTTCTGACAACTTTTGAATGAGTTTCTGTAGCGCTTCTTTTTGATCTGTTTTACCAACCGTTTGATCTTCAAGGCTCATGGAGTGAGCCGTGTGTTTCAGGCGACTTTTTGCGAGGGCTTCCGCACGAGTCTGAATCATGGAATCCAGAGATTCGTTAGGCACCAGCGAATACACCAGCTGACAATTTAGCGCCTGAGCTGCTCTCTCCAATGAATCCAAGGTTAACGTTCCCTTGACCTCGTTCTTTTCAATTTCCAGCGCCCTCGGTTGACTGACACCCATACGCCGACCAAACTGAGTAGTCGTCATTCCCAAGGCTTCACGGATAGCCTTAACCCATCCACGCGGTGGCCTGCCGTGCGCTTCTACGTTTTTCAACATATTCAGCTTTTTATCGAGATTCTTACGGGCTACTTGCCTTTCATCAGATTTCATAATATAGCCTATAACCTATTATCATATTCATACTTTATATCTTATAACTTATATTAAATCAAGCATATAATAAGCCATAACCTATAATATAGATTATGATCCTCCGAATTCCTGTCGTTGAATTTTGCTAGACTCTCCCGATAGGCCCAGAAGGCTGCAATTGACTGGCGATGTCGCACGACTTGAGTACAGGAAGAATTAAGCAGGTATCGCCACCAAACTGCCACAACAATAAACCGATATCCATAGCATCGGGACGCGCAGTCTTCATCAGTAATTCAACTGCCAGGTACTTGCCAATACACCCTTTGACACCCCTGCTGAGCCCCATCAGCCGACTGCATCACACATCTGGCACTTGATCAATATCCACCGCGCAGCCATTGCCCTGACGCATCAAACGAGTCGTCGTACAGGTAATCTGCCGTAACGTAGTAGGTATAGGTGGCTCCCAAGGCTTCATCCTTATCGAAGTAGTTATCTGCGCCGTTCAGAGAACGCCCTATGGGTATTCCGTTCCGCCAGACCAGGTAATTGCTGTAGTAACTTAACTGAATCCTGACTATTGAATACGAGCTACACGAGATGACCATTAGACTGGTGGTACAACAAACCGAAAATCCAGCTAGTCGAAATCCAGCGTAAGTTGGGATTCATTTATTCTGGGTTTTGTAGCACGGGTGGATTTACGTGTAGTTGTTCGTTTCCGCGAACCGTGATCTCTGAGCATCACCTCGGCTTCGCGACGTCCCTGCTCACTCTGGCGAACTGCGTATATCTGATCCTTGATCTTCTTTGCAGTTACTTTGATGTCAACTACCGGTGAGGGGTAGTCTCCGAGCGACACAGAGTCATAGTGGGTGATAAGCTTGGAATCGACGTTATGTAACTCGGGTACCCACTGCCTAATGATCTGCGTATCAGGATCATGGTCGGTTATCTGCTTCAGCGGACTATAAACACGTACCGTGTTGATGCCAACCACACCCGCCTGCATCTGCACTTGAGAGAAGTGAATACCAGGCTCATAGTCCAGAAACAAGCGAGCCAACGGGTATTGAAGCGCCTGCCAGCTTTGAGCCATACCAAAGCAGCCCGTGGTTATCAACATCGCGCGCATGCGAAAGTTCAGAAAACCCGTCGCTGCCAGACATCGGATACAGGCGTCAATCAATGGCAATCCTGCGCGACCCATCATCCATGCATGTAGAACCGGGTCACTGTCACAGTATTCGATGTGTCGGTACGCTGGATTGATAGCCTCCAGTTCCATATTAGGCGCTGATTCAAGCCGCTGCATGAAGTGATCACGCCAGTGCAGCCTAGCCTGAAACGCGACAAGACTCTTGCGCCACTGAGCCCTCTGTAAATTATCGGTCGCAGACGCGGTTGCGTTAGAGGTCGCTGACAACTCTGCAGTACGCTCTGCCACCTCGTAGTACGCCTGCCTGAGGCTCAAGGTGCCCCAGGCAAGATGCGTGGAGAGTCTTGAGCCTGCCGTAAAGGCGGTATTCGGTGACGAAATTTCACCTGAATAGCGCACCCCCCGTTCGCTGAGAAACGACGTCAGTGTCTGCTGAGCCGCAGCTTCGGTTATGTCCTGCAATAGTGATCATAGGAGGTGATTTTACGTAGGGTAGATACTCAAGTCGTGAGGTGCTCAGTATTCGCACGACGACTTCAACATCTTCGATCGTTGCTGTTCTGATCTGTATCGTCATCTGCGCGCCATAAGTTGCCTATCTGGCAGTACGTTATCTGAACCGGCATCTACAATCATCAGCTCAAACGTTACCGTTACAGGCGCACCATCCTTCACAATCGTACCTTCGTATTGATTGTTCTGCGTATCCACGCAGATCATCGGAAGCTTCAACGCCCCATCCCATGTCGCACCCGGTGGTACCAACACTTCTGAAATCGGCGATACCATCGCGTTGCCTTCCTCAAAGCGTGCACCTATCAGGCTTCCGATACCGTAGACAGTTGCTCTGGTGAATCCGGCCTTGCCGATCAGCACCTCAATTGACGTGTGAATATCTTCATGTGGGTATATCTTGGCAATCAGTGCATTACCTTCATGCCGCTCACCATGAACATGAAAAACAGGAAAGGCCGTTTCAGCGTCGAGTGCAACCTCAAACCTTGCGCCCGACACCGCATGCAAAGTGACCGTAGCATCAGCAGCAATCGTAACGTCATCAGGTAACAGGTGCCCGATACCGACTGCGTTTTGCGCATCCCAGATGGCATGGCAATGTAGCCACCAGACTCCATCGCGTCTGCCTACAATTGCTGTGGCATGCCGCAGGGTTGCTGCAGCACAAGAGTAGGTATCACTGTACCACGCAGCGTGTGAGTCATCCTTCGAGTATCCAGGCATAACGTAGTCAAACGGACCTACCTTGACTCCATCAAGCACGATAACACCGCTGTCACACTCTGCGTTATCCATTAACACCGCAACGGCTTGCATCAGCCTGTCACCGGCCTTAACACCGACTGAATGCTCTGCAACGTCACCCATGGCAGAGATCACACGCAGCTTATTCTCGGGACCTGGATGGCGGATCACATCACGGCTATTCATACAGAACCTCCTGCTAACAATCCTCTCTCTTCCAACGCTTCACGAATGAGCTTCTTGGTGACTTTGCCATAGCCCGTCTTCGGCATCTCATCAAAAAACACATAACGTGACGGCAGCTTGTATCGGGCTAGACGATCAACCAGCAGAGCAGCAAGATCATCCTCATTCACTGACTGCCCTTTATTGCAGACACAAACTGCAAGACCCACTTCACCCCAGCGCTGATCTGCAACTCCCAGTACAGCCACTTCACTCAAGGCCGGATGTGACAACATGACTTCCTCAATCTCTCGAGGGTACACATTGGACCCCCCTGAGATGTACATGTCTGAAGAACGACCTGTGATATACAAATACCCCATGGCATCCATGTGACCCAGATCTCCAGTCAGAAACCAACCGTCTCTGAATGCCTTTGTATTGGCATCATTGTCCTTATAGTAACCAGCACAAACAGCAGGACCCGCTACACAGATTTCACCCGTTGCCATGGCCGGTAGTTGCTTGCCACTCTCGTCCTGAATCGTTACATGAATACCGGTACGCTCAATGCCACAGGTACCCACGCGAGCACTGGGCGAGTCTTCCAGATAATGATCATGCGTGGGTAGAACAGTGATAGCGCCTGTCACTTCTCCCAGTCCAAAATACTGAACCAGCACTTTGCCAAGTTTTGCCAATGCGTGCTTCTGATCTTCTCGATACATCGGCGCGCCAGCGTAAATGACGTAGCGCAGACTGGAGTGATCATACTGATCCACTGCAGGATGTTCTGTAAGCATCTTGACGATGGTGGGTACCGTAAACATGTTGGTCACCCCATATTCTTCAACCATCTTCCAGGCAACTGCAGGATCAAACTTTCCGCGTGGTAGCAGCAAAGACGAGGCACCCGCTGCAATATTAACCAGAATGTGCATACCAGCACCGTGAGACAAAGGCGCCACGACCAGGCTTAAATCATCAGGACCCGTGCCCGGCATAAGATCGTTGAGGTGATTCAGCGTGGTAAAAGTCAATTGCCCATGCGTCAACACAACAGCCTTGGGCCTACCCGTAGAGCCAGAGGTGAAAAACAGCCAGCACGGATCGTCTCTATCGACATCGGCATTGTCTACATCTGCACCGTCAAATTCGGCCAGCAACTCATCATAGGCCGTTCCAAAACCTTCGCCTATACAGATGACATTTTGCAAGCGAGGCGTTGCCTCCTGACTAGCACTCGCATGATCTGGGAAATCAGATTCGCAGACCATCAGGCTAGCTTCTGCCTTTTGCGCAAGGAAGGCCACTTCATCCGGGCGTTGACGAAAATTCGACGGCACCCACACCGCACCCACACGCCAGCAGGCCAGCATCACTTCGGTAATCTGTATGTTATTTGCAGATTGCACCAGCACCCTATCGCCCGCTTTTACATGAAATCGCTCCAGCATGGCCATGGATAGAGCACTGACACGCGAATCAAGTAGGGCCCAGCTGATAACCTCACCCTCATGTATCAACGCTGGACTGTCGGCCAGACGCCGGGCATTGCGCGTCAGGAAGTGAGCAAGATTGGTGGTGCGCGTGGTCCAGGGCAGCATTGTATCCCGGTTGGTTACTGGACTCACCTGCTACGCTCCATGATGGACACGTAATTGGCCACTGCCGCACCACCCATGTTGAACACACCCGCCAGATTCACGTTGGGCAGTTGCATCGTTTCTGCATCCCCGGCCAGTTGCATGGCAGCCATTACGTGCTGGGAAACACCGGTTGCTCCCAGAGGATGCCCGCGTGACTTCAATCCGCCAGAGGGATTGACCGGGAGCTTGCCATCACGCGTAGTCATCCCTTCTCGGATCACATCGCCACCCTTGCCACAGGGCGCAAGACCCATGGCTTCATATTCGAGAAGCTCTGCAATAGTAAAACAATCATGCGTCTCAACCATGTCCAGATCAATTAATGCAACTCTGGACTCCTTAAGCGATTTTGCCCACGCTGCGCGCGCACCGGCAAACTCAATGGGATTACGTTTCGACAAGGCCAGAACATCATTCACCTGATTGCGAGCGCGAAACCCTATCGCCCGCTTCATGGTTTTGGCCATGTCGGGATGCGCAACAATTATCGCAGCCGCACCGTCAGAGATAAGAGAGCAATCTGTGCGGCGTAACGGCCCGGCCACAATCGGATTTTTATCACTCACAGTATTACAGAACTCAACGCCAAGATCCTTTTGCATGTGCGCATACGGATTCAGCATGCCGTGTGAATGATTTTTGGCAGAGATCATTGCAAGCTCTTGCGAATGATCACCATGTTGTTCAAAGTAGCGAGCCGCAATCTGTGCGAATATTCCCGCGAAACCTCCTTTGACGTTACCTTCTTCGGTACGGTACGACGCGCTCAACATGATGTTTCCAGCATCAACGATTGGAGTGGCGCTCATTTTCTCAGCACCAACCACCAGAGCAATCTTGCCCCGACCTGCAGCCACGAAATCCATTGCGGCATACAAGGCAGCAGAACCGGTCGCACAGGCATTCTCAAGATGAACCGATGGCACATGCGACAGCTCAGGCACAGCCATCCCTACCAGTGATCCCTCAAAAGCTTGCGATGAAAACCCGTTGTTGTAAACACCTACAAATATACCGTCGATGTCTTGAGCCGCTATTGCTGCATGAGCCAGTGCATCAGGCACGACCCCTGCAATCAGCTGCTCCAGCCCTTGCTCAGGCGCTTTACCAAACTTGCTGTGTGCCCAGCCTACGATTTGTGGATGTTTCATGTCACGTTCTCCCAATAAATTGTGACAGGACTATTGAGCGTCATTCACGCTCAGCTTGTGGATAGTCTTGGTTAAAAAGGTCAGTTCCACGCCTCGGAAGCGCTGTCAGGCCCTTCTGACGCTCTGTTCACATGTGCACATCCTTCGATCAATACTTTGCCTATACATATTACGGACTTCATGATATTCGCTGAATTTCGCTGGAGATAATGTGAGACCTTTTATCAGCATTTACACATTAACAGTTTACAGGAGGATACATACCAGCCTATTCTAGATGCATAACGTTCATAGGGTGGACACTCCCAACTCGGTAGCGGCCACTTAACGGGCTTAATGCTCAATACGCAAAGGAGAATCAACTTGAAGACAATGACCGTAGTCGCTGCACTCGTCGCATCGCTGGCTGCAACGACAGCTAGCGCTTAAACACTGACCATGCAAAGCGTCTTTCCCTCATCTTTTTAATTGCCAGGCGATAGTGGCATTCGTCTCACCGAACAGGTATCCACACTGACCGGTGGCAAAGTGAACTTAGAGTAAAATGAGCCGGGCGCTATTGTTGGCGCAAACGAGATGTGGGACGCTATCTCTACTGGTGCGGTGGATGCTTGTACAGCCCGGGCTTTGCACAAAGCATTATTCCCTCAGCGGCGCTTTTCACCGCAGTACCTTTCGGACCAAAATCAAGAGCCTACTCTGCGTGGTGGTACCACGGCGGCGGTAAAGACATTTGGGCTAAAATAACAGCACAATTCGATATTCACACAGAAATGTGCGCCGTGCTGGTGCCAGAAGCCTCCGGCTAGTTCGCCAAGGAAATCCAATATGCCTGCAGATTTGACAGGCATCGATATGCGCGTATCTGGTCTTGGAGCATCGGTTATGCAAAACTCGGCGTAGAAGCTCAATCCATGCCGGTTGCCGATACGCTGACCGGACTGCGTCTGGGCACTATCGACGCTGCCGAAATTTCATTCCCGTTGATCGATAAAGCGGTGGGCATGAACAAGTATGCCAGCCACTACTACTTCTCAGGCTGGCACCAGCAAATGTCACTGATCACATTCACCGTTAATCAGGATGTGTGGGATGACCTGGAAGAGCAGGAACGATTTGCCATTCACACGTCATGTGCCGCGAACGTCACTTACACAATGGCAGAAGGTGAAGCAAAAGAACTGGAGCCACTGGCCGATCTGCAAGCCGAAGGCGTCACGTTGCATACCTGGAACAATAGAATGATGTCTGCATTCCGAGTCGCATGGGACGAAGTTGTCGCTGAGCAGAGCAAGGAAGATACAGTTTTCGCCCGTGCCTGGAAAAGCCTATCGGATCTTCGGGCGAACTTTGCCACGTGGCTGATGTTGCGTATTTAAAATAGCCGTTAGAACCGGTATCAACGGCTCAACTTGTCGTGCAGCAAAGACACCACTGCTGCACGGCCTGTATTCTCCATCTGTCCATATCGAACGGTGAGCCCTATGCTGACATTGTCTGAATGGCTAGCCTTACCGTGCAGGATGACTGCGAAGTTTTGCGGCTGGTTGCCACTAGTGCTCATGGCCGTGATTTTGTACGACGTCGTTGGTCGACGATTTTTTTCCACAGGCTCGTTCAAGCTGCAGGAACTGCAATGGCATCTGCACGGAGCGATAGCAGCACTGTGTTTTGGTTATACCTCTATAGAGAACGCGCACGTACGTATTGATCTCTTTTCCCAGCGTATGAGTGCGCGAACTAATCTCTGAATTGAAATCATTGCTATCGCAGTGCTGCTGATTCCGTTCATGTCTTTGCTAACGTGGTTCGGCCTTAGTTTCACCTACCGCTCCTTCACTCGTTGCGAAGGCAGCTCTGGTGATTTAGGAATACTCAACCGATGGATCATCAAGGCTGCCATTCCTCTAGGTGCTGTGCTGACTATCTTGGGCGGCCTCTGCGTCACGTTGCGTAGTATCGCCATGCTGCCAAATCCCGTGTCACCAATCGAGACAGGGAACAACGTATCATCGAGTCAATCTCCTCGGTTCTGCCAAGTGCCATGTTTCTGTGCCTGATTCTGGCGCTGTTCTCAGGTGCACCTGTAGCTGTAATGCTAATGGGCATCAGTCTGATCTTTGGACTTCTGGCGCTATGGACAGGTGATATGTGTGTGGTGCATGCCACCTTTTTGCCCAACCGTATTTCCTCAGGAACGATAGAAAAGGGCGTTCTTGTGGCAGCGCCGATGTTCATCTTGATAGGCATTATCATGGAGAAGACTTGACTGGCTGGAGACCTGTTAATTACCCTGCAGCGATTGTTACGCGCAGTTCCAGGAGGTCTTGCACTTGCAGTCGTGTGGATGGGAACCATACTGGCGGCGGCTACCGGCATTATTGGCACTTCAGTGGTCATGTTGACCATGCTCGCCATACCTACCGATAGACAAGGGCTATGATCGCGAACTGGCACTTGGCACTGTAGCGTCAGCTGGCACGTTGGGCATTCTGATTCCACCGTCAGTCATGCTGCTATTCATGGGAGACTTATTGACCCCGGTATTGCATAAAATTTCGAGTCCAGAAGCTTAGAGAGCTGTATATAAGTACCAAAGGCACCACCGTCAACTGAATCTGAACGCAAAGGACTTCTACTGGACGCGCTAATGTCTGTGCTTGCACCGCTCGCGCTGATCATTGCCGTACTGGTTTCCATTCTGGCGGGGGTTGCAACAAAAACAGAAGCCTCCGGTGTCGGCGTGTTCTCCGGTCTGTTACTCGGCGCTCTTCGAGGTCGACTTAACTGGACTACATTATCAGACAGCATGGACCGCTCCGCAAATCCTTGAGCATGCTGTTTTTCATATTTGTTGGTGCTACCGCGTTTGCCTACATTTTTCGCAAGGTGGGCGGTGAGCACTGCCTTGTTGATACTGCGCGAAGTCTGCCATTCGGAGACTGGAGACTACTGTTCGCCATCATGGCGATGATCTCTGTCATGGGTTTTTCTTCGACTGGATCGAGATCACCCTTATCATGCTACCTATCTTCGCACCCATCGTTCAGTTGATGGATCTGGGAGGACACGTACCACAAGACCAGATGATCTACTGGTTTGCCGTGTGAGTGTCACTGAATCTGCAAACCTCATTTCTTACGCCACCGGTCGGGTTTGCACTGTTCTATCTCAACGGTGCTGCCGGCACGCTGCTGCCTTAGAAAGACATTTATCGAGGCCTCATTCCGTTTGTCATTCTGCAGCTTATGCTGCTGGGACTCACGATACGGTATCCTGCGGCTGCCTTGTGGCTACCTGAGAAGCTGATGCAGTGAGTGCTCGTGCCAGTGGCAGACGCCAAGTGTTTGACGTTAACCTTGATGCAGCCTTTCATGGTGCGCAGGCGGCCTAACAGAGCAGCCCTTTGCTGCGGTACGCGCTAATCGTGCAGCTCAGGTGCCTATGAAAAATCAAGGCACTGCCTGGGACATAGCAGAGGTGTCTGTGTTTCTGGCTTCCACTGCTGCCGGGTTTGTTTCGGGTGTGGACTTGCGTGTGGATGGCGCTATGGGAATCCTCATGGGAAATGTAGCGAACTAGAGAAACAAGTCTATGGAAAAAAAAATCGCACTGGTTACCGGCGCTGCTCGTGGTATCGGCCTGGCAACGTCACGATTGTTCATTGAACAAGGCTGGAAAGTTGCCATGATAGACAGAGATCAGGAGGTTCTTGAGCAAGCCGCCGCCACGCTAAAAAACGCACAAACGTTTACACAGGATGTGTCCAGTCCGGATGAGGTCACTGCCATGGTGGCAGCCGTACTGGAAACCTATGGACAGATTGATGCTGTAGTGAATAATGCTGGAGTGGCGGACTTCGGTCCCATTGAAGGTACCGATTTTGCGCGTTGGCGCCGAGTCATGGAAACCAACCTTGATGGCGTCTTTCTGGTATCGCAGGCAACCACCGCGGCGCTGAAGGAGACGCAAGGTTCACTGGTTAACATCGCCTCAATCTCTGGTCTTCGCGCATCTACTTTACGCGTGGCTTACGGCACCTCGAAAGCCGCTGTCATTCACCTGACTAAACAACAGGCTGCGGAGTTGGGCGAATTTGGCGTGCGTGCCAATTGTGTTTGCCCGGGCCCGGTACGCACTAAACTGGCAATGGCTGTCCATACTCAGGCCATAATCGATGCCTATCACGATGCGATACCACTGAACCGCTATGGCACCGAGGCCGAGATCGGCGAACTGGTAACCTTCCTGTGTTCTGCAAAAGCCAGTTACATTACAGGGCAGGTAATTGCCGCTGACGGTGGGTTTGATAGTACGGGAGTTGGATTGTCGGCATTACGAGAAAAGCTGTAAAGAGCCAGTCACGCATCAATCTTGCTTAAATAAATAATGTCACACCACGTAACAATATCGTGTAGGTGTAACGCTGGGTTTCCACACCGTAGTAGGGTATCGTTACGAAGAAATCGATCGCTCAGCAGCCAATTTGTTTAATACTGCAAAAAGTACACTGCGGCTTAGCGCTCTCCCCCTTCCAGCAACAGCAGACGTCGATGGAAACTGTTTACACCGTATTGATCATTGACGACAACTTTGAAGACCGCTTCATCCTGAAACGCTACCTGCAAAAGACGAAATTGTCGCTGGTGGTCTTGGAAGCCGAGAGTGGCCCCGAAGGAATCGACCTGCTGACCACCCCGGTTGATGAGCTAGAGTCGCGGTACCCGGGTATCCATGCTCCCGTTATTCTGTTCCTCGACATCAACATGCCATTGATGAATGGTTGGGAATTCGTGGAAGAGCTTGACCGACGGCGCGAAGACATACGGCTTAATCCAATGGTCGTACTGATGTATTCAACGTCCGACGCTGACTATGAGAAGAAAAAAGCTAGTGAATACGAGACTGTCAGCAACTACATCGTTAAAGGCGAGTCTACTCCTGAGAGTCTCAAACACGCCATATTGACCGGTGCGAAGCAGCATGCGGCCTAGCAATTAGCCGCACACTTCTGTTTACACTCGTAACACGGTCCGGCAGAACAAGGCTTCCACCCACGCCAGCGACTTCCCCACCCACGTGTAGGCAAGCGCCCAGGCCAGCACCACACCCGATGTGTTGGCCACCATATCCAGTACATCGAAATTTCGAGCAGGCACCATCCCTTGTACAAATTCGATGGCTGTGCCCATCAGAAACAGCCCGATGGCCAGTAGCAAGCGCGTAAGATCGTGGCGGTAGATCTGTGTAAACCAGGCCATCAGACAGGCATATGCGACGGTATGCAAGGCTTTATCCTGCAACATAAATGTCTTTAGTGTAGGCGGCACACTGATTACCGAAGCTACGGCTACCATCAGCACCATGATCAGACCCAGTCCGATCCACAGGCGCTTGAAGCGAAGATGCTCCACTCTGAGCATTCCGGTACTGTGAAAGTCAAACGTCATTAGGCTGGCAGATAGTGAACAGAAATTGAGGTTGTTGGAGTCAGATAGCGGGTGAAACCTGCGATCCCTGAATGTACTTTCACAAACGTACAGATATAAATATTGAGACTGTGAGTAGCAATGCAACTACGATGTGTCCCAGACTGGATATGACTAAGGCGTGCCCTTTACTACCGCCACGCCAGAATGTATAGGACATGACCGCAACGCAGAATAGCAGCATGCCAGCTGCCACCCACAGACCAACCGTTTCAGCCTCCAGTGACCAGTTCAGTTTGTCCCGGCCTGTCAGGATCCATCCGGTAAGCGAATAGACCATGTAAAACCCGTTCATGACAATAGGCACAATCAATAGCGAGAATTGCATCACAGGACCCACAATGGTGGGATCCCCAGTCAAATTACGTGTCATCTTGATCGTTTAGTCAATGGTGAATGAAGTGGTCACGATAAAAATGTAAAGTTTCAACGGTATGCCTTGAGTATGTTGCCATACAGCGTTGCCTACTGGTTTAATGGCGCACATCAAAAGCAGTAGTGGAGCTTGCACGATGATCCAGCGCCTTACCACGTACCCTGATACGAAACCCATAGCGTTCTGCCTAGCCCTTGGCACGGCACTGGCCACGGTATTCATGCAGGTACCCGCGTGGGCAGGTGAAGCCGACGTCGTGGACGGCAACATCAGCGCTTTGGGAAACAATCGTTACCGTATAGATGCAACGGTACTACACGCCGATGATGGCTGGGACCACTACGCCGATCGCTGGGATGTACTCGACAGCGAGGGCAATGTGCTCGGCAGCCGGGTGCTAGTCCATCCGCACGACAACGAGCAACCCTTTACGCGTTCTCTGACTTTGACACTGCCACCAGGCACAACTCTGATACGCCTTCGGGCCAATGATTCCGTTCACGGTCTTGGTGGCACCACGATCGAACTGTCAGTGCCTGAATCAAGCTGAACAGCGCTGCAACCTTGGGTGTGATCGCTACACAAACACCCACAACAGCAAGGCGCCAAGCAGCAATCGATAGATGACAAATGGCGTCATGCCGATACGATTGATGAAGGCCAGAAAAAAGTGAATACACACGAACGCACTGAGCGCGGCTATCACGGTGCCCAGAGACAGCGCTGTCCAGTCTGTCGGAACCGCGCTGTCGACAAGATCCTTGGTAACGCTCAAACCTGACAGCACGATGATAGGGATGGACAGTAAAAACGAGTAGCGCGCCGCAGCTTCGCGAGTCAGGCCCAACAGCAGCGCTGCGGTAATGGTAATACCCGAGCGCGACGTGCCGGGAATCAGTGCCATTGCCTGCGCGCCTCCAATAACGAGAAAATCCTGCCAGCCCAGCGAATACTCATCACGCACCAGCTTGCTGCGACGATCAGCTACCCACAGCAACAGACCGAATAAAACGGTGGTCACTGCTATGACCAGTGGCGAACGAAGGTGTACCTCAATCACATCCTTGAATGCCAGACCCACCAGACCTGCTGGAATGGTGCCCAGTATAACGCCCCAGGCGAGTCTTGCCTCCGGAGTCATGACACGCTCGGTCATCGAGTTGACCCATGACAGAAACAGCACAACGATATCGTTCCTGAAATACGTCACCACTGCCAGCAGCGTACCCAAATGAACCGCGACGTCGAATGCAAGCCCCTGATCGGGCCATTTCAGTAATCGCGGTACCAGAATAAGGTGTGCTGAGCTGGAGACGGGCAGAAATTCTGTCAGCCCTTGAACCAGTGCTAGCCAGATGATGTGGGAAAGTTCCATAAATTACCGGAGTTGCGTCGCCAGAAGCCTATAGGCGATAGGAGAGATCTTGTGTGTTAAAACCACGAAGCGGCAGATCATAGCCTTTACCGAGGGCCATAACCTGAAACCGTTCACCCATTTCACCTGGCAGGGTCAGTGTCTTTACCTCTCTTGCCAACTGAATACGATCGGTCTCGCTTTTCAACTCGCGTCGCCGAGCCTCAGCTAGCGGGAGCAGATCGTTGTCGAGCAAATACGCCGACTGCGAAGCGTAGCCTAGTAACTCCAGATCCAGCATCACAGCACTTTCAGCGACACGCGTAAAATCAACGTGCGCCGTGATGTCTTGCAGCCCGGGGTACAGATACGGGTCGTCGTGCACACGGTGACGGTAGTAGCAGGCCAGAGTGCCGGTAACTCGCTCCTCACTGTAGTACTCGCCTCGAGGGTAACCATAATCCACAAGGATCATCGCACCGCGTGTCAGGCAAGCTGCAAGACCAGCCAGCCAGGGCCTCAGGAGCAAACACAATTCAGAGCTATAACCAATGGGCAGCGCTCGCCCGATATCATCCTCAACAGCGCGCACCGCCTCCTGTAGCTCGGTGCCTGCTACGGCAATGTCACTGGTCAGATCGCGCGATACCATGATCTGGTCCACCGCACTATCGATCCGGAAGCGTTCCACCGGAAGCGCATCCATAACCTCGTTGGCGAGAATGACGCCAGTAAAGTCGGTGGGCAACGTGTCAAGCCAGGTTACGCGGTTAAGTTGAGCATCTGGAAGTGACTTGCGCAGTAATATCTTTTGCCGCACAACCAGCTCCGCACTGGGCTCCAGGATCAGATACGGATAGCACTCACCGGGTTCTGAGGCCTGCAAGACACTGACAGCCAGACGGCCACTACCCGCACCCAGCTCCAGCACACCGCCACCGATCTCCGCCAGCACTTGCCTGGCCTGCACTCCCATCGACTCACCAAACAACGGCGAGACTTCGGGCGCTGTAATGAAGTCTCCGGATACGCCAAATTTGGCGGCACCTGCCATGTAATAGCCCAGTCCGGGCTCGTAGAGCACCTGCGCCATGTAATCGGCAAAGTTTAATGACTGGCCGGCTGCATCAATGCGACTCACCAGAAGCTCTTTCAGGCGCTCGCTGTGCTCCGCCGCAAAAGCGTCAGGCTCCGGCAGGCTGATGGGGGCTGGATCACTCACGTGACTGCATGACCTCTTTCGATGATCACACCCACATCGGTGCTACCGGGTAGTGCATCAGGCTTGTGCAGGGTCAGTTTCACCCAGGCCACGGCGAATTCTGTCATCACAAACTCGCAGATACGTTCTGACATCGTCTCTACCAGCTTGAACTCGCTTTCCTCGATGAGTTCAGTTATCGCTTCAGACACAGTCTTGTAGTTTAGTGCGTTACCCACATCCTCAGTGGAGGCAGCCGCCGCGATATCTGCCGACATCTCCAGATCCAGAATAACGCGTTGTTTATGCGTACGTTCCCGCTCGTAAATGCCGATAATGGTGTTGATCGATAAGCCTGTTATGAATATTCGGTCCATAAAATTATTAAAAATCTGCCTACTGGGGTTAAAAACGGCCTGAATGAGGTTGAGGGTTGGCCAGTAATTCGCTACACTCGACAGGCTAAGCGTTGTATAAGTCCTTATTCGGAGTAGTTTCGCATGTCCAGAGTGTGCCAGGTAACCGGCAAAGCCCCAATGTCAGGTAACAATGTGTCGCACGCCAAGAATCGGCGTCGTCGTCGCTTCTTGCCGAATCTTCACACCCACCGTTTCTGGGTTGCCGCCGAGAAGCGTTTCGTTTCGCTGCGGGTTTCATCAAACGGCATGCGTTGCATAGACAAGCGCGGTATCGAGACGGTACTCAGCGAGCTGCGAGCTCGCGGCGAAAAAGTCTAGCTACGCCCTAACCCTTAACGGAAAAACATCATGAGAGACAAGATCAAACTCGTGTCCTCCGCGGGCACCGGACATTTCTACACCACGTCCAAGAATAAGCGCACCATGACAACTAAACTGGAAATGAAAAAATTCGATCCAGTCGTACGAAAGCACGTCATGTACAAGGAAGCAAAAATCAAGTAAATACAGCTTTCTCCTAGCGCGAAAAAAAGCCCGGCCTGTACCGGGCTTTTTTGCGCCTGTCATTAGTTACCCAGCTGTGGCGTGGAAACCAGAATTCGCACCCTACAACACGGGATGACGATTTACATTCTTGTACAGCAGGTACCTGAAATCCTCCGGACCACCTGCATAGCAGGCCTGCGGACAAAACGCACGTAGCCACATGAAGTCCCCAGCCTCCACCTCCACCCAATCCTGATTGAGCCGGTAAACCCCTTTGCCTTGCAAGACATACAGGCCGTGCTCCATCACGTGAGTTTCCAGAAAGGGTATGACAGCTCCCGGCGCCAGCGTCACGATGTTGACATGCATGTCGTGCCTGAGATCGTCAGGTTCGACAAATCGCGTAGTGGACCACCGCCCATCCGTCTCCGGCATGGGAGTGGGGACAACTTCACTGTCGCTGGCAAAGATGACTGTTGGCTTGTCAATACCCTCAACAAACTCATACACCTTGCGAATCCAGTGGAAACGCACGGCACAATCACCTCGATTGTGCGCAGTCCAGTTTGAGCCAGCCGGCAGGTACGCGTAGCCACCTGGTAGCAAGAGGTGCGTTTCAGCATCTAACGTGACCTCCAGCGAGCCTTCAACCACAAACAACACACCCTGAACACGGTTGTCCGGCTCGGGCTTGTCACAGCCACCACCGGGTGCTACTTCCACGATATATTGTGAAAACGTAGTCGCGAATCCATCTATGGGCCGGGCGATAATCCATGATCTGGTTCTATTCCAGAACGGCAGGTAGCTGGTGACGATATTGCGTAACACACCTTTGGGTATCACCGTGTAAGCCTCGGTGACCACCGAACGATCCGTCAACAAGCTGGTTTGAGGCGGCAACCCGCCATGCGGCGCGTAGTAACTGTACTGCGGCTGCTTACTCATTGCGCCGATCCATCAGGACCACTGGCACCTGATGCAAACCATTGGTTTATGAGCGCCCGTTCTGCATCAGTGATCTGCGTCAGATTGCCGATAGGCATGGCCTTGGTGATGACAACCTGCTGATGAATAGTTTGTGCCTGGTTAACGATGTCGTTTGCCGTTTCCAGCACAACTCCCTTGGGCGGCGTACTAAACCCCGGGTGAGTCGGTGCCTCGGCATGGCAACTGGCGCAGCGCTGCTCTATAACCGACTGCACCCCGGCAAACAACTCGGCAGAACTGACCGAACCATCAACCACAGCCGCTGCCCGGGGCTTTGGCACGATGGCCGCCGCCACAGCCATGATCAGCACAGCAGCAGCAATCAGTGGGATGGGGGTTTGCGTGCCTTTATGACGCTGCACGAAATAGACACGTATCAAGGCACCCGCTACCGACAGTGCAATCAGGATAAGCCAGTTGAATTCATGGCCCCACGTCATTGCATAGTGGTTGCTGATCATGACAAACAACACGGGTAACGTGAAATACGTGTTGTGTACGGATCGCTGTTTGGCTCTCACGCCATGCGAGGGATCTGGTGCCCGCCCTTCCTGCTTGGCGGCCACAAGATCTCGCTGACCGGGCATGATGACGAAGAAAACGTTGGCAACCATGATAGTTCCCAGCATGGCACCAAAATGCAAGTATGCCCCTCGCCCACTGAAAATCTGACACAGGCCCCACGCTGCAAAAGACACAAATACCAGCATCGACGCGCTGAGCTTGGCTTCCTGCTCACCCAGCGGTGACTTGCATAACTGATCGTAAGCCACCCAGCCAACTACCAGAGTCAACATACCCAGCAGTACGGCAACAGGCTTACTCAACGCCATCACGCTGGGATCAATCAGGTAGATCTCCGCTTGATACCAGTACATCAGGGAGATCAGAAACATACCGGTGATCCACGTGGTGTAAGCCTCCCATTTAAACCAATGCAGTGTCTCCGGCAGTTTGGGAGGCGCTACCTTGTATTTTTGCGCATGATAGAAACCACCACCATGAACTGACCAGATTTCACCACCCACTCCACGCTCGAGATCTGCAGGGTGCTCGGGCGCTTCCAGATGGTTATCCAGCCACACGAAGTAGAACGAGGCGCCAATCCAGGCAATTCCGGTGACCAGATGCACCCAACGCCATAGCAGGTTAAGCCATTCAAGAATGTAGCCTTCCATTGTTCTTCTCTGTTATTTCTGCGGTTTGCCGCTCGCGCTATGTAGTGAGTTATCGGCAACGATCGATTCAGCCTGACTGTACGCAACTTTGACTCGACAATCGCTGTTTATCAGCACCTGTTGTACATACCACTGCACGAGTCTGATTGATACCACGATGGGAAACCACAATCAGAGCAACCGTCATTCCCGCGCACGGGGGATCCACGGTGCGATTGGTGTGGATTCCCGCCTTCGCGGTAATAACAGTTGGATCCGCAAAAAAGCCAAGGAGATAATTCGTCTCAAGTTAGCACCAATCGTCTATAGAATGGTCACTATACAAAGCAGTGGAAACACCCGCAAGCATGACTAGCAGCACATCAGACCAACGATTTCTCGAAGCACCGGCAACGCTGACACAACCGGCATTCGTGAAGCGTTTCGGACCGGTCTACGAGCACTCGCCGTGGGTCGCTGAGCGCACATGGCAGGCTGGGCTGAATACAAACCATGCCTCTGTAGCGGCCCTCTCAAGCGCCATGAGTGAGGTGCTCGATAATGCCTCTCGGGATGAAAAACTGCAGCTGATCCGCGCTCACCCTGATCTGGCAGGCCGCGCCGCCAGGCAAGGGCAACTGACGCAGGAATCCACCGATGAGCAAGCCGGTGCAGGGCTTGATCAGTGTACTGCCGAGGAACTTGCCAGCTTCCAATCCATGAATGATGCCTATAAAGCCAAATTTGACATCCCTTTCATCATGGCCGTCAGAGATAGTAATCGACACGACATACTGAAGGGGTTCGAACAGCGACTGCCCAATGATCCTGAGGTAGAATTTGACCGCGCATTACTAGAAATCAACCTAATTGCACAGTTCAGGTTATCGGCGCTGGCAGCCGGCAGATACGACCGCGACCTGATCGGTTATGCCAACAAACCACCCGCCGCCCAGTGGCCAGAACAGGCGCGTATCGCTGTTCAGTTTGTCATCAACTATGAGGAAGGTGCGGAGAACTGTGTACTGCACGAGGACCCGGCCTCTGAAGCTTTTCTGTCAGAAATAGTGGGCGCACAAGCGTTGCCCGATGTTCGCCACATGAATATGGAATCCATCTACGAATATGGTTCCAGAGTAGGCTTTTGGAGGCTGCATTCGTTATTCACTCGCCTTAAGATGCCGGTCACGGTTTTTGGCGTGGCCATGGCGCTGGAGCGCAACCCGGAGGCCGTTGCCGCCATGCTTGACGCGAACTGGGAAATAGCCAGCCACGGTTATCGCTGGATCGATTATCAATACATGGACGAAGCGCTGGAACGGCAGCATTTACTGCAGGCTATCGACAGCCACACTCGAGCGACGGGAACACGGCCAACGGGATGGTATCTTGGACGCTGTAGCCCCAACTCTCATCGTTTAGTGGCTGAGGAAGGGGGATTTGCTTATAACGCTGACAGCTACGCGGATGATCTGCCCTACTGGGATAGCCGCTACGGTGACAAAACGCAACTGATCATACCTTACACACTTGACGCCAACGACATGCGCTTCGCCTCCCCTCAGGGGTTCAACGCCGGTGATCAGTTTTTCAACTACTTGAAGGACAGCTTCGACACGCTGTATGCCGAGGGTGAGCAGACGCCACGTATGTTTTCGGTGGGTTTGCATTGCCGACTGGTTGGAAGGCCCGGGCGCATTGCGTCACTGGCAAGGTTTCTGGAATACATCAAAGGACACGACAAGGTCTGGGTGGCGCGACGCATTGATATCGCAGAGCACTGGCAGGCCAATCACCGAACGTCCTGACAGCTCTCCAAGAGCTGCCAGGCAAAGGCCGTTCAGCCATTGAACGGCTTCAAGTGATATCCGCGCAAGCGCGCAGCGAACTCGGCCAGACAATCGATACCGGTGGCTTCTGCCTCTTTGCACCAATCCTGTAACGCTTGCAGCAACGCGTCCTGACTGGCACCCGCTTTGTGCCAGATTGCCTGCAGCTGATTCTGCAGCTCATAGACGGTGTGTAACGACTCACTACTCGCCAGCGCTGCAGCCACTCGAGTGCGCCCCGCCTCATCCAGCAGGTGATCGACCTTGATGAGATCACGAGCGGCTTTTCTCAATGTTTTTCGATGCTCAGGAACCGCCTTGATCTCAGTGGCATGAACTGGCTTGACCACTTTTCGAGCGTAGCTTTCCATGACATGCAAACGGCTGGAAATAATCGCCTTGACGGTGTCGATATCCATCACTGTTTTGTCAGCGTCAAACCGGGGACGCGGGGCAACTCGTCGAATTCGCGCCAGCTTCAGGAAGCTGAACAGTCGCAGATAGACCCAGCCAAGATCCAGCTCCCACTTGCGCAAAGCGAATCGGGCGGATGAAGGATAGGCATGGTGGTTGTTATGCAACTCTTCGCCGCAGATGATGGCCGCAAACGGTGTCAGATTGGTTGCCGCGTCATTAGTTTCGAAATTGCGGTAGCCCCAGAAATGCGCCAGGCCATTGATGATGCCCGCAGCCAGAACTGGCACACACAACATCTGAATAGCAAAAACCGCAATGCCTGCAAGTCCGAAGAGGGCAAATTCGGCAATAGCCAGTAAGGCCACACCTACTATATTGAAGCGGCTGTAGAGATTTCGCTCCAACCAGTCGTTGGGCGTACCGTGGCCGAATTTTTCCAGAATGCTTTTGTCGGCGGTGGCCTCTCGGTACAACTCAGCGCCTTCCAGCAGCACTTTCCTGATGCCGTAAATCTGCGGGCTGTGCGGATCCTCAGGGCCCTCACAGCGTGCGTGATGCTTACGATGCACGGAGACCCATTCCCTGGTGATCATGCCAGTGGTGAGCCACAACCAGAACCGGAAGAAATGCTGTAGCACGGGGTGCAGGTCCACCGCGCGGTGTGCCTGACTACGATGCAGGTAAATGGTGACAGACAGCAGCGTGATATGACAGCTGATAGCCGTCCAGGCGACTAGCGTCCAGAGCGATACATCCCAAAGTCCAAGAAGTAACAATTTTCCAACCTCTCTCAACAGTATAGTTATTGCTCAGTACCATACACACTTCGAATTCTTTCGGGGTGACCGTGCAAATTCATGACTGCCCGGCGAAGTGTCGCTGAACGGCATAAGTGCTGCAATGTCAGAACCCTTGACGTTGCTGCTCTATACTGTGCAGTGCTGCGAAATAACCACCCACCGATTCTCTACACCTCATGTCTGTTACTGATCCGATCACTGATGGTTTACCCCACAGTCTGCTAGAAGCCCGCGATCTGGGTCGACGGTTGAGTCGTGACGCGGCCGTGTCCGGAATTTCGCTGACGCTGAACCGCGGTGATGTGGTCGGCTTGCTGGGTCTGAACGGTGCCGGCAAGAGCACCACGCTTCGCATGCTGTGCGGCGTACTGGTGCCCGATGAAGGCGACGTTACAGTCAACGGTTTTGCCATGGCAGACAATCCACTGCAAGCACGGCAGCATATCGGCTATCTGCCCGATGAACCCCCACTGTATAACGACATGCGGGTAAATGAATACCTGAAACTTAGCGGACGCATACGGGGGCTGCGCGGCCACAAGCTCAATGAACGGCAACAGACGGTCACAGAACAATGCCTGCTGCAAGACGTCGAAAGCAAGTTGATAGGCACCTTGTCCAAAGGTTTTCGCCAGCGTGTCGGACTGGCGCAAGCCATGATCCATCAACCCGCTTTGCTGTTGCTGGACGAACCGAGCAACGGCCTGGATCCACAGCAACTGGACAGCATGCGCAATCTGATCATGGATATGGGTCGCTCTGCCACCGTCATCCTCTCGACGCATCTACTGGCTGAAGCGCAAGCCATCTGTAACCGCGTTGTCATTATTCACGCAGGCAAACTCGTCGCAGATCGCCCGGCTACCGGTGCTGACCTGGAACTGATATTCCATGGAGCGACCACGTGATCGCTATCATCGCCCGTCACGAATGCACGCGCCTGCTTCACAGTGCTCAGACATGGATTATGGCAGCGTTACTAACCGCTTTATTCGGCTTTCTGTTTCTCAAGCACCTGGAAGGGTTCCTGGACGTTCAGACACAACTCGCCGCGCAGGATCATCCTGTCGGGCTGACCGGCTACATGAGTGTCCGATACCTTGAGCCGCTGGCGCTGGTATTCACACTGGTGGCCCCACTGCTTGCCATGCGAAGCTTCAGTGATGAGTTTCGCAATCACACTCACGCACTCTGGCAATCATCGCCCGTGAGCAGCATGGCGCTGGTTGCGGGCAAGTTCATCGGCGTGTTTCTGGTACTCACCTTACTCGTGATACTCGCCACAGGCATGCTGGTGAGTATGCAAGTGTTCGTCAGTATGGATAGCAGCTTGATTGCCTCAGCAACGTTGGGGCTGCTGCTGTGTACCAGCGCTTGCGCAGCCTGCGGTCTGTTTTTCTCTTCACTCACGCAGCACAGCCTCGTTGCCATTATTGCAAGTCTGTCACTACTGATGTTTTCGTGGATGCTCGGCAGTGGCAACTTCACAGCAGCCCCCATGCAGTCACTGGCTGGTTTGTCCATAGCCAATCACTTGCGCGGCTTTTTTCAAGGCTATGTCCAAACCGGCGACATCGCCTTCTTCCTGTTAATGACGCTACTATTTCTGTGCCTGAGCGTAACGCGCCTCGATGCCATGCGCCAGACAGGCCGCTGATCATGAGATCGTCACGCCTGCACTGGCTGTTATCCCTGCTACTCATCGGTATCACGCTGGCAGCAGGCTGGTTAACGCAACGCTTTAACATGGCCACTGACATAACGGTAAATGCCCGCCACAGCATCAGCCTCTCCAGTGAAAAAGTATTGCGGGCACTGGAAGCACCGGTTGAAATCGTTGGCGTCATAGGCCCCGATGCACAACAGCGAAGTGCTGTATCGACACTTGTCGATCGCATGAAAACCATCAAACCCGATATCTCGTTATCGTTCATCAATCCCGAGACACAACCAGCAGCCGCACGCGAACTCAACGCAGCTCCTGGCGGCGAATTGATCTTGCGCACCGCCGGTCGTGAGCAACGACTACAGAACCTGTCAGAGCGCAGCGTCTCGGATAGCTTGCGCCAGTTGAGCCGCGAAGGCGATCGCGATATCGTTTTCATCACAGGTCACGACGAACGCAGCCCTGTTGCGGTAACCAATGATGACTGGAGCACTGTAGCGTCCCGACTCAGTCGTATCGGCTTAGTGTCTCGAGAACTCAGTTTGGTCAGTGACCCCACCCTGAGCGAAGACATCGACCTGGTGGTTATAGCCGCGCCTCGCCGCCCCTACTTCCCCGGCGAGCTGGCCAGTCTGAACAACTACCTGTCGCAAGGCGGGAACCTGCTATGGCTCACCGAAGCCAGCGGTAACACCAGTACGGGGCCGAACCTGCAATTGATAGCCGACACCCTGGGTGTCGATATCCTGCCCGGTGTCGTGATTGATACCGCCAGTCAGGTACTCGATGCCGAGACACCAGACTTCGTCTTGCTTGATCGCTTCCCCGAACACCCAGTAACACGCTTGTTAACGCAGCCAGTCCTGTTACCGCAGGCTTCTGCATTGGCAGTCACCCCCATGGCAGGCCAAAGCGTATTGCCGCTGCTGCAAACGCCACAATCTAGCTGGACAGAATCCGGTGAACTCTCCGGCGCCATTGCGTTTGACGAAAACACCGCAGAGGTTTCAGGCCCCCTACTCCTGGGTGTCACCGTTGAACGACAGCTCGCAGAAACTACACAAAGAATGGTGATGTTGGGCGATGCCGACTTTGGCGCTTCGCAATTCATCGACAACGGCGACAACCAACGCTTCATCGAATCACTCATGCTGTGGCTGACGGGTGATACTGAAGACATTAATTTTGTCACCCAAGCGGCACCGGACAGCACACTGGTGCTCAACAGCCGATCCATCGTCATTCTCAGCGCAGTGCTGCTTGCAGGCTTACCACTAACATTGTTATTGACAGGTTTATGCATACGCTGGCAACGTCGTAAATCCTGACGTGAGTACACGCTCGCGAAAGACACAACGATGGATCATCCTGGCCAGTGCGTTACTAGGTCTTTTGCTCGCAATCATTGCCTACGTCATCTGGACCGACACGCAACCGGCTCAACAGGCTAATACCGCCGCTGGCGCCAAACGTAGCGGCGTCAATGAATTACGCATAGTTCGACCGGGATTCCCCGACATGGTCCTGTCGCGCACAGCAGACAATTGGCGTATAACCGAGCCCTGCAGCCTGGCGGTTAATGAGCCCAGGCTGGAGCCTCTTATGACGCTCGTCGACCCGACTGCATTCAGTTATAGCGCCCTCGAAGTTGATCTAGACGCTGCGGGTCTTGCAACACCACAGGCGACTTTGTATTTCAACGATGAACAGGTAGACATCGGCAACACTGACCTGACGGGTGAACGTCGGTATATCCGGCGCGAAGATCAGGTAGAATTTGCACCTGAATGGGTATTGTCACTGGTCAGTGGCGGCTTGAGCGCATTTGCAGATCTTGCCGTTTTTCCGACCACCCTGCAATCAGTAGTAATAACCAAACCAAGCGAAGGAACCGAGCCTCTCGAGGGCATACCCTCCGAATGGCAATCACTAACTGCTCAACAGATTGTCACGCTGCCACTTCCAGAAAGCGATTCACCGATCGATGCATGGACATTAAGCGCATCAAGTGCCAACGCTGAACGGCTCAGCATGACGGTATACCGCTACGCCTCCTTCGCCGCAATAGTCTATGAGGGTAGCCTATGCGCCTTCGTCATATCAACCAATGAGCTCCCCGGGCAGGTAGTACAATAACCCCATGCCTGAACTACCGGAAGTAGAAACCACCCGCCGTGGAATAGCGCCGCATCTTGTCGGGCAGGCTATCCAGCAGGTGATCGTGCATAATCCCAGCTTGCGCTGGCCAGTACCCGATAGCGTACAGGCACTGACTCAGGCTACCGTGCACACTGTGGACCGCCGAGGCAAGTATCTATTAATCACCGTGGCTGCTGGCACCGCCATTGTGCATCTGGGCATGTCAGGCAGTTTACGTATTTGTCGCGCACAAGAACCCCGTAGGAAACATGATCATGTTGAGCTGGTTCTGTCGTCTGGACTGGTACTACGCTTCCACGACCCACGCCGATTCGGCTGCTTTCTCTGGCAAGCCACCAGTGATCCACTACACAGCCTGCTGGCAAAGCTCGGACCGGAACCACTAACCGATGAATTCGATGCACCCTACCTGTTCAAAGCCACACGAAAACGCCAGGTAGCCATCAAGAACTTCATCATGAACAGCGAGATAGTGGTAGGCGTTGGCAACATCTACGCCAGCGAATCCCTGTTCATGTCAGGCATCCGACCCGGACGTGCAGCAAAACGCATTACACGCAAAGAATCGATAATTCTGGTTAGCACCATCAAGGCCGTTCTACAAAAATCAATCAATGACGGCGGCACAACCCTGCGCGACTTTGTCAACACCGATGGCAACCCCGGCTACTTCGCCCAGTCATTAAGTGTTTACGGCAGAGCTGGAGAGCCTTGCAATACTTGCGGTGAATTGATTAAACAGAAAGTGATGGGGCAGCGGTCTACTTTTTATTGCGGAGTTTGTCAGGAATAAGACTACCCGTTGGCATGCGTGCAGATTTAGCTGATCTGTCTACTCGTGTTAACGAAAAAACATTACACATCGCGAAGCAGTAAACAGTCTGAAGCGCTGAGTACCTCTGTTGCATCTGAGGCTGGAACCCAAGTGCTCTTTAAGCTTCTGGACTCGAAACTTTGTGCATCACTAGGGTTAACGTCGCCGGGTCTCGGTTTTGATAAGACCTCGACACATTCAGAGTGTTTGAGTTACAGGCCTATCCCAGTCTATGCTTCGCATAAACGGGCGGCACGGGCTTCGATCGCAGAGTGCATAGTTTTCAACCTTTCGGTAGCGGACTCTTTGCTGGTGCTCGCATTGCCAGTGATCCGCCAATCAAAAAAGCTGATGATATGGAGGGAAACTTACACATTCACCGAACCCTGCGAGGGTGCGAGCGGCAGGCTGTGCTGACCTACAGGCAAAGTACCAAACACTGTTCGGATCGTCAACGCCTTGGTATGTTCAGGTTCTTAACTTATGCGAATTCCAGCAACTCGGTAAAGGTCACGTCAATTGATGGCCAATCCGACCAGATCAGCGTATGTAACCCGCACACCCCCTACGCTACTTTCTATGTTGAGATTAAAGAGATGCGTGATGTTACTCAGCAGTAAGTAAGTGAAGTGAAGTGAAGTGAAGTGAAGTGAATCCAGAGTTTGCTCAGTAAAAAATATTGTGTCGTTTTCTATCATAAAGAGCGATGGAAGTGCCAGAACCGGGCCCATTCAACAAGCGGATCGAGTCGAGGCGCGACTTATCCTTATTCGTTAAGTCTCTGAAGCCCCTGCACTTCACCTGAAATCTCCTTGACAGATTTACGATAAATACCCCGTAGGTGCCTTGTTAAATGAGGTGTCACCCCAGAAGCAGGATCACCTTTTCATTGACAGAACAACGCCGTTGTTCGAATGTCTGCCGGTCCATTGATATCGCTGCCAACTGAGGCGTATTGCCGAGCACGCGCCAGCATGGCAAGTCCCGAGATACCAATATCACCCCAATAAGCGACGTCCTTGCCTTCTGATGCATGGGTTCAGGCGGGTAGATTTGCTGCAACAGACAAGGCAGAACTGGTAGATCATATCGACCTGCAAATACCGCTTGTGAGAGCAATACATGCAGCGGCAGCCTTCATAGAAAAGCACACACGCGCTGGAATTGATATTGGTGCTGGGATCATGACAGGATAACCAGCGGGTGTTGGGCCCTGTGCAACGTGGTGACAACTTGCATGACTTTGTGGAAGGCGTCGGTGAAATAGCGGTCAAAGTAGTCTGACATCAGGGGGTTTTGTCTGCGCAGTAGGTGCGAGCAATCGCCACTGCCAGGATTTCAAGCGGTGTTGAGTGCTCCAGCATGTCGCAAGTTATTTGGAGTGCATCGGCCTATTGTGAGACCACAACGCAATCATCAAACACACCGGGCGATTCGCTATACAGTGTTACTGCTCCACGAACACTTGTTGATGGCGCAGTCAGGGAGGCAGTGATCTGGTTGAAGGCGGTTGACTCGACTGGTAGCTCGGTGCGTTCCAGTGCCGCGTATGTTTCGTCCATCATCGTCAGGGTTACGCTAGTGTAATCGCCTCCACTGGTCTGCTTCGCTCTACATTGCATGGAATAAGTGGTAGCAGGTGCTGCATCGAATTCCTGATACAGGCAGCCTCCATCCTGTAGCGCCAGTGCACTGATTCCTTCGGCTGCGTCATTCGATGCACTTGCAAGACTGCTCGCTGCGCAGGACGACCAGTTGCCAAGCGCGTTTTCAAACCCACCGTTGCGCAAAAGGTTCACGCTATCGCCAGAGTTGGTGCTAGGATCGTTCACTTCGGATTCATCGGGTGGTGTGCCTGCAACAAACTCGCAGTTGTCGAATGTCGTGTCGTCTTCACTGTAGAGCAGTGCCAGACCGTGCGCTGCACCTGATGGTGCTGCAGCGCCAACCGTATAACCGGTGATGCCGCCTTCACTTGAGATCTGTGCAACCCGTGACTGCAGCGATTCATAATTTTCGTCGAGGTAAGACAACTCCATGATAGTCCAGTTGTTTCCCTGTCGATCTGCCTCGCAGGTGAGTGTGTAGTCATTACCGATGGTTACCGCCACCTCCTGATAAAGGCAACCTCCGCCAGTGATTCGCAGTGCCTGAGAGTTGCTGGCGTCGGCTGTTGGTACGGCGCTGGTTCCCGCAGTGGGCCCACAATCGTTCCAACCTGCTTTGCCCGCGTCGAAGTTTCCGTTCGCCAACAGATTATTGCCGGTGGGTACAGGCGGATCGGCCGGGGGAGTGGGATCAACCGGAGAGGGCGTGTTGTCATTTGCTTGAATGCGTGGTCCCGATGCGTGCCAGATACTCGGACCTTCGCTGGCGGTGTGTGGCAGATGCGAGACATACCAAAGAACAATGTCGGTGCCGTCGACCGATTCACCATTCATATAGTTATTACCGATCTCACCGCGCGCGCCAAGTCGCCAGCGACCCGCTTCGCTTTGCTGATAAGCACGCACAGCAACATCAACTATCGCAAAGTCGGTCGGCACACCATCATCGTCTGCCGGTATCAGGCTGACTTCGCTGCCTGTGGCCTTGTCGCGTATTGTCCAGCCATCCGATGTAGATCGCAGATCGTTGAACTCGGTAGTGGGAGCACTACCGTCGGCACGCATCACGACATCATTGGCTGCATCATCCAGATCGAAATCGAACAGCCAATGAGCGTGATGGGCATGATCTACCAGGCACTGCAATCCGCGGCTGTAGACACGAGAGTCGAAGTAGCCGTTTTCGCTGAAATAGTATGTCTGATAAATCTGATATTCCCCGATCTGCCAGTTCGAACCGATCTCAAGCATTTTTTCGCCGTTTTGTGTATAGCTGCGAGTGCATTGCGCCTGACCGTTGCAGGCACTCTCTGGTGCACCCTGTGTAGCGGCGCGAAGCGCGTTGGTGGACAAGATGTCGGCGTAGGGACCACAAATATCTCGATCGTATTGGACGCGCATCACTGGCATGCTGACCTTGTCGAGGATTTTCTTACCCCCGTATTCAACATCTTTCAATACCAGGCCTGACGAGTTGTCGTCGGTGCTGTAGTTGAACGTCCAACCTTCCCAATTGACATCGGCAGCGAATGTTGTGCCGCCGAAAAGCGTAGCGATTGCCAGAAATGAGTGTTGGATAAATGACAGTGCTGTGTACTTGCTCATCGGATTGCCCCGCCTTCACTGATGACTCTGGAACTGAGATCCACACGAGCGCTGTACAGCGGAGGCTCACCATCACCGAATCCAAAAGTCACATACAACATGCGGCTGTCATAGAACATCGGTGTATTATCCGCCGACGGGTTTCGCTGCGGATACGTCAACATGGCGGTCCCTGTAAGGGTCTCCAGGGTGTGTCCGTCGGCTTCCAGTGACGCTCGCGCTAGCGAAACAGCCTGCTCGACTTCCAGCGCATTTTCTGTCGGCTGCCAGGTACTCGCTGGCTGACTGCGTACACTGACAGCTCCATCGATGCCGAGCATGGCCTCGACGGTTTGATCAGTGTCGTAGTTGTAAAAAATGAAACTTGCCACATCAGCAGTTTTTGATGTTGACATTGCCGCGTCGTAGGTCCCGTAGTCGTTGCCAATGGCGGCCAGCAATTCTGGATGGTTCATAACAGCGCGCCGCGCTATATCGACAACGGAACGCCGAGAACGAGCTCGGAGCTCAGTGGGCAGCCGTTGCTCATTTTCCATGTTGACAGGCTCTGGCGGCCAGGAACCTTCACGAACACCGGAAACTGATGAATGCGAGTGTGTGTGTGGGTCAAATACGCTGACTCCGTCATTGCAGGCGGTTAAAAACATCAGCACCGACAGCATCGGCAAACAAGTTCGCATGTGGATAGCCCTGAAAGTGACGTCATAAGCGAATCACAATTTGTGCCATTCACCAGAAATGCGCCAGTTCTGACTCTCTGATGCGTTACGATGCACCTAATCAGTGTTCAAGCATGTATCGTTCAACGTCAAACTCGATTTGAAGTATATTTTCAGCGATAAAAACGCAGCGGAGTTATGTCATGGCTCTAGTCGTTTGAAAATGGCATTAAAGAAATCGCTGTTTTCAGCTGTAAGCGCCTCAAGCAGATCGTCCGACTCGGTAACGCGTTGTCTGACCGATTCGCTCTGATACTCGCATTTGTCCAGCCAGAACGTCCTGGCGGTATGGCTATTGCCCGTTGCACCCGCTCGCGCCAGCAACTCGCGCGTTAGTACATACCGATCAGGCTCGCTTGCATAAAAGGGCATCGTGACCATCAGCGGAATAAATGCGAATGGATTCTGCATCAGCGATGGATTGCAGATCAGTGCCGTACGAGGTAAAGAAAGATTCGCGTGATCCCAGGCTGACAGACCCTTGGTATCTCTTGCATCAATGGACGCCCGAACCGCATTAGATTGAAGTAATGTAGCAACGAGTTCATGATAGCCATGAGCAGCAGCCTGTGACAGTGGCGTATTACCTGCACTATCCGGTTCTACCAGCTTGGCATCATCAATGCCATCAAACAGACTTTGCATCTGAGCTGCAGCATTCGTCTGCGCAAGTTCCATCTCATCGGACCGGCCAGAAGTCTCTCCAATAATGTAAAGTAAGCTGGAGAGATCCACGATAATCTGTTGCGGAGTATCTGGAGACTTGGAATCTTGTGCACTAGCAGCTGGAGCCATCCATTGAGTTGCCAGCAGTGCCGCGGCTGCAAGCAAGGTGCGCCATTTGAACTTTTGCATGTAGACCTTCCATGATCTTGATACCAGGCCTTCAAGTATCAGTCAATCCAACCGGTTATTCTGTGAGATAACCCGCAGGAATATCACTATCACGCAAATTGCCTAGTGGTCGTTACAAGCATGTTTGCGCGCGCAATGGCGATTCCAGGGACTGGATCATCGATCCCGGATTGCAGCTTAGCGACTTGGTAGATGTGATCGTGGTGAAATCTGAAGCGCAGTCAAGCGCCAGCTGGGCAACATGTAGGATACCGGTGACATGCATCATCGGGTTACTGCAGCATGGGAAGAACGTGTAATGGGAATGACCGTAGCGTCAGGTGCTTATGGTTTGTGGTTTGTGGATATTGGTCAATCTCGCTTCGCCCGAGAAAGCATGCAACCCGCTGATTACATCAAATCCAGCTACACCTGATTGCAATTAATCTCACCATCGGACTCAACAGCACAAATATGCAGCTCCCCTCCAGACACGCTGATAACTGTAGCTTCCCCTGAGCTTGCTGATTGAGCAAGCACACTTGCTGCCCGATGAGGCCACCTGGGAAGACATCCTCTACACGCTCTACGTCCGACAACAGGTCAAAGCCGGGCTCGAGGATGTCGCGGCCGGTCGCGTCACGCCGCATGAAGAGGTCGAGGCCGAGCTACTGGATCGCAAGCGCCGCGCCTCGTGACCGTCGTCTGGACACGGAAGGCCAGACTCGCAATCAGACAGCTTCACGCCCACATCGCAAAGGACTCGCTGATCAACGCCGACGGGGTCATCAAACGCATACTGGACGCGGTCAAGGTAGTAGCCAATTTACTGCGCATCGGCAAGGTCCTGCCCGGTACCAACGATGAAAGGATTCGTGAACGCATCGTGCGAAGCCAGCGTGTGATCAACGCCATCGATGAAGAGCAGCAGATCATTAACATCCTGGTACTGGTTCATGTCAGGCAGGATATTACGGCGATGAAGAGAAAACCTTGGGAATGAAAGCAGGCTTTTGTGGTCGCCCGTAACCGCTGTCAAACAGTTACGGTCGAACAACGTCAGCCATCTATCCAAAAATATTGTGTATCGCCTTTGCCGATTCACATCACCTGAAGGCTGGCCGCTTAGCAGGGGAATCCTGTTGTTTTTCGAAAGTCAACGCTAGTAGCACCTTTGTCTCACACCACCGACAAGCTGCGCTTTCCTCTCGAAGTCCGGAAGACCCGTTTCTATGATTCTGGAATTCCAGTTTACTATTTTCTGTCCCGCCGCCGAGAGGAAACATTAACAAGATATTCATCAGCGATAGGATTATAGGGCCTGCTGGAGTCCCTGTTTTCGTGCCTTCCCTCCCGATAGGAATATATGACGTCTCCATTGCCCGCACCTGCAAGCTGGTCTGGACAGAAAACCACAATAGAGTCCCCCAATACCCGTTATGACGTTTATTTGAAACGCTAACGCTTCCGGAAGTTTGCAGACAGGCGTCACAGTTGCAGTTTAGATATCAACCGCCAGGTGTATTGATGGACAGACTGAATATCTAAAGTGAGACGAGCCCGTTAGACTTGCACACGACATCCTGTTTACTATTCGCAGCGAAGGTCAGTGGT
>Ga0209185_1000719_pt1 | contig 35211 bp, 33 predicted proteins | sample SidtaG_2_FD_187425 | JGI IMG/M metagenome (GOLD analysis project Ga0209185, IMG submission 187425) | Marine algal microbial communities from Sidmouth, United Kingdom - Sidmouth_Asex2 metaG (SPAdes) (version 2) | ecosystem: Host-associated > Algae > Red algae > Unclassified | place: Sidmouth... | reverse complement strand
AAAAACGAAAAATAAGTCCTAAACAATAAAAAAAAGAAACTCCAAGAGCTGAAAATATCAAATCTTGGAGTTTTTTTAGCTAGAATTCTAAAATGAACTTATTTTCTGAATGCGCCTAGATATTCCAAATTACAAGAATAATGGTATAGAAGAAATAGCATTTTTAATAGGAAATAAAAAAGCTGAAAGTTTTATTTTAATAATAGACAACATAGTTCTAGAGTAGCGTCCTTATTTTTACGAGACTCTATAAAAAAAACTTAATAAGCAGCATACAAATAATAAAGACCACAAAATGGTTCTAGACCAGTTTTTTTTAACCAATGACAGTAGCATTTTCTCATTTACATTTCCTTTGGATATATTTGAATGGATAGGTACAAATTCTAAAAATGTAAGTACCCAAATGCTTAATATAATGACTAAACTAACGCTGTGATAAATAGTAACCGAAGTAAATATTTGATAAACCAAAATACCCAATTGTAGGAGCATTAACGGCGCTACTATAAATCCAATCAATAATACATATTTTTTATGCCAAGCTATTAAATTACCCGTTTCATAATATAAAAAACTTGGATATACTATTAATTGAATCATCCATATTAAAATAACTAATCCAAAGTCTATTAATAAACTAAAAATTGCAATATACATTTACAGATGTTTGGTTATTTTTGAACTCATAGGTTTTGTAATAGAAAAATAATAATCAATATAATCACCTTCTTTATTAACCAAATATTTTTGAAAATTCCATTTTACACTAGAACTCTTTTTTCCGTTCAAATCTTTGCTTGTTAACCATTTGTATAAGGGGTGTTGTTTACTACCTTTTACATCAATTTTTTGGGTGAGCAAAAAAGTAACTCCAAAATTGCGTTCACAAAAAGTTTTAATTTGAGAAGCATCTCCTGGCTCTTGTTTTCCAAACTGATTACAAGGAGAACCAATAACGACCAGGTCGTTTGGATAAGAATCACTTAATTTTTGAAGATCTTTATACTGATTTGTAAAACCACATTCTGATGCTACATTTACAAATAAAATACACTTGCCTTTGTAAGTAGATAAATTTATAGGGTTTCCATCAAGACTATTAATAGGGATATCGTAAATAGAGGTTTGCATACTATTATATTTTATATTAGGTTTTGTTTTAACTTTATTAATTATTTTCACTTGTTATATTTTAAAAGATACAATACCACAATCCATCTTAAAAATTTGTCCAGAAAACGAAGCTGCTTTATCTGATAATAAAAAAGCTGCCGTCGCTGCTACTTCTGCTGGATTCAAAAACTTTTTTAGAGGATGACGTTCTGTTATTTTTTCTATTGTTTTCTCATTGCGCAACAATTTAGAAGCCAGCTGAGTATCTGTTACTGTAGGTGCAATTGCATTAACACGAATAGTTGGCGCAAACTCAGCGCCTAAAGATTTCACCAAACCTTCAACTGCAGATTTTGATGCAGCTACACTTGCATGAAATGGCATACCTAACTTAGAAGCTACGGTACTAAAAAGTAAAATAGAAGGGTTTATTCCTTTTTTTAATTGTGGTAAATATTTTTGAATAGACTTTACCGCTCCTAGAACGTTAATTTCAAAATCTGCACGAAAATCTTCTAAACTAAGTCCAGATATTGGTTTTAAATTAATACTACCAGGGCAGTATACCAATCCATCTAATTCTTCTATCTCAGGCAAATCGTCGCTTAATATATCACAAGAATGATGCGTTACATTTGGCAATAATATTTCTGGTGAAGTCCTACTAATATTAATTATTTTATGTGTTTCTGATAACTCGTTAACAATTGCACTTCCTATACCTTTGCTACCTCCAATAACTACAATTTTCTTCATTTTAACAATTTTTTTTATTGATTCTAAAGATTAAAAAGTATTAAGTTAATCTTACCAAGTAAAAGTATTATTTTTGTTTAACATTAGGTGTTAATAATTAAACAAAATTACGATTGACTGATAAAAATAAAATAATTTACATAGTTGGCGGCGGTATTAGCGGCTTAGTAGCAGCAAGAGTTTTAGAGGATAATGGGCACAAACCTGTTATTCTAGAAGCAACTGATAGGGTTGGAGGACGTGTTAAAACAGATATTGTTGACGGATATCAACTAGACAGGGGATTTCAGGTACTATTAACAGCCTATCCATTTGTTAAAAAATATATAGATATTAGCAAATTAGATTTGCAAACTTTTGTGCCTGGTGCGTCTATTTTTAAGAGAGGTAAACAAGCAATAATAGGTGATCCATTACGAGACGTATCTTTATTGTTTGCAACACTATTCTCTGGTGTTGGTAAAGTATCGGATAAAATTAAAATTTTAAAGCTAAATAACTTTTTAAAGCGAAAGACCCTTTCAGAAATATTTGAAGCAAAAGAGCAAACTACAGTATCTTATTTGAAGGATTTTGGTTTTTCATTTCAAATAATAGATGAGTTTTTTATACCTTTCTTTTCAGGTATTTTTCTTGAGTCTAAACTAGCTACTTCAAGTAGAATGTTTGAGTTTATATACAAAATGTTTGGGGAAGGTTATGCTGCATTACCCAAATCTGGTATTGAAGCTATCCCAAAGCAATTAGAAAAAGGTTTAACAAAAACTACATTTAGATTTAATACAAAGGTTAATTCTATTAAAGATGGTGAATTGCTTTTGGATAATGGAGAGCATATTAAAAGTGATTTTATAATTTTGGCTGCAGAAGCAAATGGTTTAATTAAAAATTTTAAAAGTAAAACTGTAAAATGGAAATCTTGCGACACATTGTATTTTGAAACCAAAACCCGAAATATTGATAAACCATTAATTGGTCTCATACCAGATTCAGAATCTTTGATAAATAATATATTCTTTCATACTAGCTTAGCAATGGTCACAAAACAGGAAGGTCAATTACTCTCAGTTACCATAGTTAAAAATCATAATTTGTCAGAAGAAGCATTAATACTTCGTGTTCAAAGAGAATTAAGTACACACTGTGGTATCAATTTTTATAAATTTTTAAAACGGTATAGAATTCCAATGGCTTTACCTGAATTAAAAAACATTAAATATGAAATGTTTCCGTTGGAAACGCAATTTACTTCCTGTATTTTTCTTGCAGGAGATACGCAACTAAACGGGTCTTTAAATGCTGCAATAATTTCTGGTGAAAAGGCTGCTTTAGGAGTTGTTAATAGTATAAAGAGGTCTAATTAATATTCTAGGAAAGTTAATTTGTAGTCTTGCAACAGTATGTAAAACATAGACTGTGGCTGTTGTAGGTATTTAAGTACTTATAATATAAAACAGTAATAACCATACATTACCAAAAATATTTTGCAGGTTCCTTTTCTATTTTGTTATCCGTTTTCATCCTTTGCAGCTTCTTTGCCCTCTAATATTTTTTGATTTGCTAACCTTTTTAAATTGCTATTTAATTTTTTATCAGATTCCTCCTTATTATTAATGTGATACATAAATAACAGTGGTAAATGATCTGAACCTATTGAAGATAATATCTTAATTTTGTCTACTGTTACAGCGTTGGAATGAAAAAGAAGGTCAATTGGAAATCCAAAGCCCCTGAGGTTTGCAGGGAATGTAGAGTATATACCTCTATTAATTCTAGCATCTTTTAGATTAGATATTTTACTAAATAATTTAGATGTTTTAGACCAAGAAACACTGTTAAAGTCCCCTGAAACAATTACGGGTATTGTACTTTCTCTAGTCTGTTTTGCTATTTTCATTAATTCTGCATCTTTTTGTTTAGATGTAGGCTTTTCTGTAGGGCTAGGAGGAGGAGGATGAACACCCCAAAAAATAAAATCGTTCTTCTCAGAATCAGTTAACTTAACTTCAATAGATGGGTGTTTTTTGGAAATAAGATGATGTACTTTAGCGTGTTTTAATTCCAATTTTGTATACAAATGCATTCCATATCTATTGCTTTTTGGAACGCGAATAATAGTATTAAAATCACCTTCTATTTTCTCAAGATTTTGCTCCCATTTTATATCCGTTTCCATGGTCAATAAAATATCTGGTTTAATATTTTTAACTATCCTTATAAGCTTCTCATAGTCTTTATTTTCTTGCTTCACATTAATACTAATAACAACGATACTCCGCTTTAGAACCGTATTGTTCTTCTTTATTCTTGGTAGGTAAGGTAGGATAATTAATAGCTGATAAATAAAGGTTATTGTAATTAAAACGATGGTAAGTAATCCAATAATTGAAATAATTCCTGACAAAAAAGGAGCCACGATTAGATGTAATAAAAGAATTACACTTAGTTGAAGCCTAATAAAGTCGAATATTCTAAAAATCCAATGTGTTGAGTTTATTAAAGGAAAATAACTAACAGTTGAGAAGAATACTCCAAAAACTATCCAAATGGTGTAGAACATAATAAAACTTTCGAAAATAAAGTAATTGGTATAATAAAAATAGTAGCAAAAAAATTATAATATTCTAATATTTGATGGCTTATAAGTTTAATTTGAGTTTCGTGAAAATATTGACATAGGTATTTTTTTCGTTTCATCTTTTTTAGAAAATAATTCTTAGCATCTTTTTTTTCCAATTCTCAAAAAAAAAGGATACTCTATAATGATACATTATGGTTTAAAAAATCAAAAACATTATTAATTTACTTTCGTAGTTTATTACTATCAAAATAAATAAAAGATTTTAAATTACATATATTTTAAAATAATGTTCATTAAATAATAATATCCTGTATACTGTTTATTTTCAGATATATACTTTTTCTTTTATTGTTACAAATTTAGGTAAAAAAACTAAAACGGGTAGCCAATAGCAAAATTTAGTATTCTATCTTTAATATCAAATCCAGAAAAATTTGAAATACATTTAAATGGTTCACTTAAAGGTACAGCCCAATCAAATCGTATAACAAAACTCTGTATATCTACTCTTAACCCAACACCTGTACCAACAGCCAACTCGTTTATAAAATTAGATGAAAATTTACCTCCTGGTAAGGCATCATTATCATTAAACAACCACACATTTCCAGCATCTACAAACAAAGCACCTTTTAAATAGGAATATATAGGAAAACGATATTCTATGTTCCCCTCTAACTTAATATCTCCAGAGCGATCAAAAAATGCACCTTGGTCTGTGTTTTCTGTATTATAACTGCCAGGGCCAATAGAGCGTGTTCTAAAAGCACGAACACTATAAGGACCGCCAGAAAAAAACTGTTTAGAAAAAGGTAATGTCGTAGAGTTTCCATAAGGAACCCCAACGCCTCCATAAAGTCTTGTTGCTATCATTTGTGATTTGCCAAGATGAAACCTAAAACGCATATCGGCGTCTACTTTTACATACTGTGCATATTCTAACCCTAAAATAGTACCCTTTCCACTTTCATTTTTAGAACCAGAAAAAAGACTTAGTATGTTACCTGCTATATCTACATTGGAATGAAAAAATAGCTGGTGCTTTTTTTTAGTATTTGCTAATTCGCTATAAGTAAAATTGTAAGTAAGTCCAGAGATTAATTGCTGATTAAAACTGTTTTTCAGGAACAGATTTTCTTCTAATATAGCATTAAACGCTGCTGTACTATTGCTGAGCTTTACAAAACTTGTACTTACGGGGTTAAACTCGTGATATACATACGAATTTGCGTTCCATACATAACCAAAACTAGCATTAAAAGAACTAAGGCTGTATAGTTTACTTCTATTTAAGTATTCTAAGCCCAAACTCATTTTAGTTTTTGGTACAGCATACTTAAATTGCTTCATTATCTTAACAGGGAATAATAACCTAGGAAAGACTAAATCTCCAGTTAGTTCCAATTGGGTACTACTTAAGCCTTCAGAACTACCAGTATTTATTTGAGCTTCATACCCCAATTTACTAGTAATTTTAAAAAATTCTCCACCTTTAAAAATATTTCGGTTGGTATAATTAAATGCCAAAGTAGGCCCATTAAACCCATTAGATTTTGAGTTGGCTTGTAATTCTGCACTTAAAGAACGTTTATTGGTTGGCGACAGATATACATTTGTATTTAATAAGCCAATACTATCCTTAGCTTCATCAAAATGTTCATCAAATTTTACATTTATAAATTTGTACGTACCAATAGAAGATAGTCTTCTGCTTGTAGCTTTAAAAACTCTTGGTGCATATTTTTGACCTTTTTTAAACAATACAAAGGGACGTAATCGTTTTGGTTTAAAAAATAATGTGTCTTGTATAAAATTAATACCATCTATAGTTGTGGTATCTATTGCTACAGTATTAGAGGTTATACCATACCTTGGGTGCACGTTAACCGAATTAATTGCGTAAGGAACTATTGCTTTTTTAGGAACGTCTTTTTTTAACCTGAGGTAAAGATCAAATTTTTTAGTAGTATACTGGCTTGTGTCTGCTTCAAAAAGCAAAAAATCTGAATTAAAATTATAATAACCTTTGGATTTTAATTGAGTATCAATACGTTCTCTTTCTTGCTTAAGGTTCTCAAGATTATAAGTAGTTCCCTTTTTTAATAGTGTGCGATTTAAAGAATTTGCTATTTCTTTATAAATAGGTAAACTATCAGTATCTATTTGATACGTTTCTAAGCGGTAAGGAGCATTCAATTTTATGGTGTATACAACACTACTACTATGTGCTTTCTTAATAACTTCCGAAGTTATTAGGCTGTAAAAATAACCTTTGTTCTCTAACCTGTTTTTTATAAGTTCTTTAGTGCGGGAAAGCGATATATTTGAAATATAGACAGGTGTTTCACCAATAGCTTTATTAATAAATTTGTACCAAAAACTTGGGTTCTCTTTTTTTACTTTATAGTGGGATAAAATGGCTAAGTTACTACTGTTGGGTTGTGGTCTAATTAACCCTTCTAGTTCTTTTTTTAGTACTCTGATTTCGTTCCTTTTTTCTTCTGAAATAATTTTAAATGTAGCTCCTTTGTAAAGAGTTTCTTCTGCAGGAATAAATTGTTTTACACTACAGGAAGTAAGTATAAAAAGCCCCAATAATAGTATTCTTTTCAATACTTTCATTCTTTATCTTCGGTTTTAATGGCATTGATTTCTTCATTCCTCAATATTTTCTGCCACAATTCTTTAAACTTGTTAAATTCCCTATTAAAAACAAGTGCTATTCCAGTTACAACAACTTGTCCATCTACAACACTTTCAAATTTATTTTTTCTAAAAGCCTTTAACCGCCACCGTCCGTTTTCTGAAAATAAATATTGAATGTTTACCGTCCCTACTAATGGTGTTGCTTGCCCAGCATTTTGTGAGTTTTCTTGTATGTCTATACCACTACCTACTTCTACAATAAGTTTATTATTGAATAAGCGTTTACTAGCATTAACATCTAATTGGGTTTTATTGATAGGTGTGTTTCCTTGGTAATCGGTATAACTATCCAAACCAACGTCTAAAGTTACTCCAGTTTTCCCAACTAATTTGTTTGAAAAATTAGTGATTTGGTCTGAAAGCATATTGTTTACATTATCTCTTGCAATGGATAAGGATCCGCCACTACTGCCATCACTAGCTGAGGAAGGAAAAAATTGGTTAAGAACCAAAAGCGAGAATACTTGTTTATTAAGTTCTTCTTCTTCTGTATTTAATTGTTGTACTTGGCTGTATACTTCACCTCCTAATTCACCTTTCGTATCTTTTGGCATATCAAGATTAAAAGATAAATCTGGTTTAAGTAATTCTCCTTTAATATTTAGGTACACCAAAAAAGGTAATTTTTGTCTAAATTTATTAGACACAGTAGCATTTTTTGAAGATAATTTAGTAGCCATAAGACCAGATGCTTGTGTTTCTACAGCATAAATGGCACGTATATCCATATCTGCATCTAAAGGATTGCCGCGCCAAATAATTGTACTTCCTTGCGCAATGTCAAATCTCTTTTTTACTAAATTATATAGACTTACTTCATAATGTCCTTTATTTACTTCGTACTTACCGCTTAATGTTGTTGTTCCTTCGGGTTGTACACCAACCTTAAAATCACCTGTTCCCGATATTTTTAAATTATCCCCAGTTTTGGCATCTACTACTATATTAAATGTGGCGCTTTTAGATACTGTAAGTTGTGCATCAATATCCAAACCAGTTATTGGAGCTGTTGATGATACTTCTAGATTTTTTCTTGTTAGAATATCATCAGGATTTTTTTTATTAACAAACAGGACTATCCCTTCCTTTTCTACAGTATTAATTTCGTCCTCGGGAATTACATACGTAAAATTTGAATTTTTATTAATCTTTAAGCTTCCTTTTATTTTAGGCAGATTTAGTGAGCCTCCCACAGTAATATCTGTATCTAAATTAACTGTTCCATAAAAAAGCTCGTTATCTTGTTTTGTAGCATTTAACACTTGCGTGTTTTCTGCTTTAAGAGAGAGTGAAAATGTTGGATTTTCTAGTGTTTTTGTTGTTATTTTTCCATCTAATACAAACGGATTTTGATTGCTGTCGAGCATCGTGAATTTATCAAAAGAAATATGCTCACTATTTATTTGAATAGACTCACTAGGTAATGTAAACGCCGTATTTAATGAATTAATAGTAAACCCTGATGCTTCAAAATGAAGTCCTCCTAAAATTTCTGGTGTTGTAGCTGTACCACTTAGCTTAATATTGCCTTTTAAACTACCAGATGTTTTTGAAATGTAGTTTGATACCAATTTTTCAAAAGGTTGTAATTTTAAATCTTCAAGATTAATATTAAAATCAAGGTTAGATTTTTCTTCCAATGCAGTATAAGTTCCAGCAATATTTAAGTTAATATTATCACTATTCACTCCAAGATTCAAAAGGTACGCTGTGCTGTTCTGTGAGGTAGCTTTAAACTCTAGAAACCCCATTGGTATATTCATAATTTCAAAATCAGTAATAGTTGTCTTGGCAATAAGGCCCATTTTACTATACGGGTTTTCAATAATAAACTGCCCATTAAGTATTCCAGAGGCAAGGGGCTTATTTGAGTTAAATAAACTGGTTATAGTATTTATATTGAAATTTGAAAATTCAAAACCAATATGCGCTTTGTTACTATTTTTTAATGAATTACTAATGATTATTTTTTGATCATTTTTTGATAAAACAAAATCCTTAAAATTAATAGAATTGGGCGCTATTTCTACTAGGTTGGTAGTAGGTATACGCCATTTTTTTTTATTTAATAGTAGAGTTAGAGGATTTATGTGATATTTTATAGTATCGTTTTGCTTTTCAATCTCAGATTGAATTTTTATTAATTTTTCTTCACTATCAAAAGCATTGAAATCTAAAAAAAGTATTTTTTCTTTGTTGTAACCCTTCATGGAAATGGTTTTAACATCTAGCATACCCGTTTTTAATTTTGCTAAGTCAAAGTCAAAATTTAGATGTTTATTTTTAGAATCTAAATTAAATTGTAAACTATCTATTGTATTTCCGCTGTAAATTAAATGTGAGGTATTTATTTGGGCTGTAACTGTTTCCTTAGCTTCATCAAAATGTATTTTTATTTTAACAGGATCTAAAGCTTCTAAATTAGGGAGAAATACATCTTTTAAGATTGGTGCTTGTTTAATACTTGCATTAAATGACATTAGTGCTGTACCTTTTACAGAAGGTGTCTCTCTAAAATAAGCATCAAAATGTTGCTCTAATGCCTTTATTAGACCCGCAGGGTTTGTGTTACCCGATAAATTACCGTCTATAGGATTACTTTTTACACTGGCCATAGTAGTGCCATTTTTTACACTAGCTTTTAATAACACATCACCTATGGCGAGCTTCTTCTTGTTTCTAATTACAATGGCATCTTTTGTATTAGTTTGAAATAAAAAATCTTTTGTGTTTCCTGCAAAATCTAGCTCCATAGCAAATTTTGCACGCACATCTTCTTCTGTAATCCCGAGCGACTTAAAGTGGGCACCATTAAGTTGCAATTTTGTTTTAATTTTTGTGGCAATGGTGTCTAATTGTAACTCCGTTATAGAAGTTAAATCAAGGTTTTCGTCTTTGTAATTAAGGTTAATTATTCCTTTTCCATTGGTGATGTTTCCGTCTAATTTTAAGTTAGAGTAATCATAGTTATTTAGTTCAAGTTTCTTGAATTCTGAACGTAGTGTTCCTGTTAATGAGTTTATAGTTTTGCCTTGCGCATCAATCAAAGAAGTGAAGGATATTATACCTACTTTATCGGTCTTCAGAATTTTACCTAGATTAAAATCATTAATATTAAAAGTTCCTTTAAAAGCGAGATTTTCTTCTGTTTTAAATGCGCCGTCTACTATAATAGAACCGTCAGGTATATCAAGCGTTGCTTTACCTTTTAAATTGGATAAACTTCCACTCACAGTTCCTAATAGTTCTATGCTTTCAGGGATTTCTATACCTAATCTTTCTTCTGAAATAAAGGAAAGAATATCGTTTTTAAATGTTTTAACCCTAAAATTCGACAAACCGATTTTTAATTTGCTAGTTTCAGAAATATTAGAAACATTACCACTAGTAACAAGCGTTGTTGTTCCCCATTTTAGGTTAGATTTAGAGACATCAAAATGCTCTAACGTTCCATTAATATTTAGTTCTCCTGAAAGATTTTTTTTTGAAAAAGCTTGAATATATTCATTTTGCTTTAGAGAAGGTTCTAGGTTGTATGCATCTTTTGGATTAAGTGATAATGCAGGAAGTATTGCTTTAAATATAGTTTGTTCTGGTACCTCTATCAACTTATTTACAGAGGCATAATTCAATTCTATTAAACCATTTATACTATTATTATTTGTTGCTATAAAAAGTTTTGATATAATTGTATTGGTATCACTTACATTAAAATCAACGTTTAATTTTTTAAGAGAAAAGCCACTGCGTTCGTCAAAAGAAAACCGATTTATTACCCCCTTTAAGTTTTTAGGTGCATAATTGACGTTTTTTGCCCTTAAAGTAAATCGATTTGCTACTATATTTTCAAAATTTATTTCTTTATTAACATTCGGTTTTAAACCTGTTTTACCAGCAATAGTATTGTTCTTTATATCAATATCGTCAATACTTAGTTTCCAATTTGGCCAAGTAAAATTATTTGGTTGGTTAGTTACTGTAGCGGTTGCTAAACTTTGAAAGTTTATTTTGGATTTATTTAGACGAAGATATTTTAAGGCAATGGCTTGTTTTTTTATGTCTAGTTTGGGAATGCTTGTAGAAAAATGACCAATTAGAGCTCCTAATTTGAGTTTTTCTGGTAATACATTACAATTAATATGGGTATTTTCAACTTTTATCTCGTTTATTGAAATAAATGGTGAAATACTATTAGTATCATCTTCTGTTTCAACAAAGGTTTTGGTTTGTAGGTAAGTAAGGTCACTATCTTTGAGAATAACTTTCGTTATTTTAAATTGTGATTTTTCAATATCTAGCGCTTCACTCACTAATTTAAAATTGCCTAATTTCAAATGACTCTCTATGCCTAATAAGGCATCGTTATAATTAATATTAATTTTTTTTAAAGAAACAGTATTTATTGAAAATTTTAGAGGCTTAGAGGTTTCTGTTTTAGTAATAGTATCGTTAGAGGCAAAAGCATCGATTAAAAAACTAAAATTATAAGTTTCTGTATTCTCTAACCGTATTATATTAGCTCGTAAGCCTTCCCACTCAATTGATTTAATGTTAATTTCAGAGCCTCTTAAAAGAGGTAATAATGCAATAGAAGATTCAAGACTTTTAGAGTAAACCAAAGTATCTCCAAGCGTGTCTTCCATATATAAGCCTTTCATATGTAGATTACCCGTAAACGTAAGGTATAGTTTATCTATTTTAATTTTTGTTTGTGTTTTTTTAGATATATATGAAGTTACTTTTGTAACAATAATATCTTGCCCCCACGGGCTTCTTATAAACAAGATAGCACTTACAAAAAGTAAGAATAGTCCTAAGATTATTTTTTTTGCATACTTCCAAAAGGCTATTTTATTTTTTTTTCGCATAAATCTTGTACTACTGCAAAGTTAAGAAGTTAATTTGTCCTTTTATGTGTTTTAACAATGTGGGGACAGGGTAAAATCATATTTTTTACATTGAGCACTTTAAAGAGGTAGTTTGTATCTCATGTCACGTTAAATTTCTTGGATTTAAAGCCTAGTTTTTAAGATATTCATTAATACTATTTCAAGTATCCAAGGCAACCAGTTTTGATATGCCCAAACATTAACCATATAAATAAGAGGTTTTTTTTATGTGATTTATCCTAACAAATGGTTTTTATTAATAACAACGGCTTAACATTTATTAAAAATAAAGTATATAATTTACTTCACCCGGTAAAGCGATATTTAAATAGCTCGTTTTAATAGAATAAGATACTCATTTGGTGTTCTCAAGTAAAGGAATTTTATTTAAAGCTATAAGGCTTGGTAGAAAGAATTCTTTTTTACTTATAAAAACCAACTGTTTTCCTTTAAGTTTCTAGGCTAAAAATCACTGAAATAATGCCAATTAGAAATTGATTGACATAGCTTCTATAATTTCTTATTTAGTTGAAAATACACTTTAGTTTACTACTTTTTTTCAATACAATATGTAAATTTATGATAATTTTAGAAACTAATTTATTTAGGTAAATGAAAATTATTTTATCTAAAAAATATAATTTTTACGGAATAAAAAATAGAGGTACTAAAAAAGTAGAAGCAGAATTCAAATTAATGATGAAAAAAAAACTTGAATCTAAGAAGTCAAAAAGTCTGCTTCGTTCACAAACGGCTTCTAAAATCTCCTAATCGAAAAAATTGATGAAAAGCAAAAGTTTTAATTTGGTTTAAAACATTGATGGTAGATTTACTGTGAACGGATGTATTTAAAAGATAAATAGTATAGATAGACTGCGTTAATGGGGTTACTATTACCCTATCATAACTATATGTTAATTATAAGTTAATCATTTTCTTTAAGTCTAATAGTAATTTAGTCACATAAATCTATAACTTATAATATAATGAGATTATTAAAAACACTCGTATTTACTTTTACAATTTCTAGTTTATTTTTTCAATGTGAAAAAGAACGCATTCACAATCAAAATGACGACTCTACATTTGTACAAAAAAAAGGTGCTACACCTTTAGAGGATGGTTTTTTAAAACAAGAACCTTCGGTAGAAGAGAATGATGCTTTTCGTTCAGGGGCCAAATCGGGGCCTGCAAATCAAAATGTATCTTACCACAAAATTTCATTCAAGGGGTCGCATAATTCTTATGAAAGAAATGAGACTATTGCAGAACAGCTTACTTACTATAAAAGAAATAGAAAAACAAGTCATAACGGTAATTGCATGGCATTGGAGTTTGATATTTGGAGGCATACCAAGCCAATTCGCAATGGTCGTGTAGATGATCGTTTATGGACCGTAAATCATTTTGTGAATACAGGACCTAAATTGTCACAATACTTAAAAGAATTGTTGGACTGGCATAAAAAAACGCCTAATCACTACCCAATAATGGTAAAGTTAGATGTTAAAAGTAAAAATGGTGGTTTTCAGGATTTTCACAACCAGATAGATGTGTACTTAAACAATTACTTTGACGAAAGGTTAATTTACAAGCCAGGAAAGTTATTTAAAAATAGTAATTTATCACTAGCTGAAAATGTTCAAAGACACGGCTGGCCTTCGGTAAATGCATTAAAAGGTAAGTTTATATTTGTACTTACAGGAAATTCTAGCTGGGGAGAAACGTATGCGAGTAAAAACTTAAGAACACAAAGGTTGTGTTTTACAATGAAAGAAATGCCTGCAAATCGAACGGATGTCTATCCTCCGTCAAAGGGAAATATTGCTATATTTAATTTTCATATATATTCCAAACATACCAGTAAATGGAAGAAAGTAATTCCTCGGTTTGCCAATAAAAATATGCTTACACGTGTGTATATTGCTAATTCGGCTAAAAACTTCAGAAACAGCATTGGTGCGAAAGTAAATTGTATATCTACAGATAAAATTAAAAATCATTCATGGGCATGGGTTAACCAAAATGGAAAATTCTTAAGTAGGTAGTTTAAAACTGCTCAAATTAACTACTCAAAATAAATAGCTAGCTAAAAAATAGACCATTTTGAGGATGATTAAGACACATTCTCTCATGGTTGTTTTATGACATAGCTACATAAATAATTCTCTATAGAAAACATAAAGTTTTTTTCTATAGAGAATTCTTTCGTTAAGTACTAGCAGTCATTAAAAAACAGAAGTATTATAAGAGGTGAAAATGGTTAATTTATGATGTGAAATTCACAAGCCACGCAAAAAAATGTTAGAGTTAGGTATTGGTGATAGTTTATTGGCCCTTAAATAGCATAATACTTTAGATAAATATATTTTTTCATCAAATTAAAGTAGGGTAAATAAAGTTTAAGTTGTTTTTAAACATATAAAATAAAATTCATGTGATAAACAAATTGAACATTCTTAAAGTACTAATGATAGTACTATTTTTGGCTTCTTGCAAAAAAAGATGACGAATCAAAAATTAATACTGAGCCACCAAAAGAAAACACAAAAGAAAGTACAATTTCTTCCTATTTAAGAGAAGAAACAGACCTTTCAGAATTTAACAAGGCTTGGATTAAAACAGATTTAAGCAGCGCTCTAGGAGATATTAAAAAATATACAGTATTAGCACCTACTAATCAAGCATTTTTAGATGCGTCTATCGCAGTTGATAATTACACTACCAAATCCGAAATTAGTACTCTTAAGAACTTAATGTTGAATACTATTTTAGGAAGTCGTAAATTTAAAGAATACTTTACATCAAAAAATTATGGCTATTACAAAACCTTAGCTGTAAACTCCAACAATGGTTTAAATTTAAGTGGAATTTTCAACAATAAAGATGCTATTGTACCTCTAAAATAGTAGCTGCTGATATTGAGCTTGGTGATTTTATTTTGCACAAAATAGATAAAATAATAGTATTACCAAACGCAAATACTTTTTATAAAAATGATCTAGACCTTAAATTGTTTAGCAAATACACTTCCGAATCTAGTTTCAATTCCCTAACAAAAAGAAATAACCCTAAGTTAGGAGGTACTACTTTTACAGTAGTTGATGCTGGCATTCTATCCTCATATGATAGGAGTTTTTGTGATGAGGAAAAAAGTGATTTAGAAAACGTAGATAGGTACTATCTTTTTATCTTAGACTCTTTTATTCGCGACCAAATGATAACTTTAGAAGATTTAAAATCTGATGATTTTAAATTCAAATCAGCAAGCAACATTAATCATTATTTCTCTGTTGTTAAGGGTGCCGTAACTATTAAGGCTGATCGCTTTATGCCTGAGGGTGTAATTTTACTAGGAGATATTCAGGCTACGGAATGCATTATTCATAAGATAGATAAAGTATTGGGGCCTGTCAAACCAGATTTTGCATGGTAGTTTTAGTTGAAAACATGCCTATGTGAAAAATGACTTAAAAGTTGTACGAAGTGTCATAGGGCATAAAAATAATTTAAGCTAACATAGTATAATTTAAAAAAAAGAAGTTGCTTAATAGCAACTTCTTTTTTTTATAAACTTTCTTCTAATTAATAAAACCCGTATACTAAATTGATATAGCTAACTTATTTTGTTCTTTATAGATACTAGGAGAGCAATTATATTTTTCTTTAAAAATTTTTGAAAAGTAGCTTCTGCTCGAAAAGCCTAGCGTATACAATATCTGGGAAATATTAAGGTCTGTAGTTTTAATTAGTTCTTCAGATTTCATAACACGTACATCTCTTATATAATTATTTACCGTTGTACCGTGCATCAATTTAAACCCCTCTTGAAGTTTAGTAGGAGTTAAACCAATTTTATGAGACAATTCGGTTACTGTAAGTGAAGTTTCAGGATAATTGTTAATAAATTCAGACAAGTCTTTTACTTTCGTCATTTCTTTAGAGCTTAGGTTTCCTTTTAGATTTTTCTTGGATAAAGTGTCTCTTTTGTGTTGCTCCAGTTCCAAAGCTAGTATAAGATGAACTAGTCCTTCTATTAAAAGTGTACGTACTAACCCTTTTTGTTTAATGGCATGTACTTGTTTAATTTGTTGGGCTATTTTTAAATTAGAAGACCCAATAAAGAGAATGTCTTCGGTTTTACCTGTAATAAAGCGTTTCCTTAATTGGTGATTTATAGAAAACTTTTTTGAGTCTCCAAATAATGTGTTAACACTAATTATAGAGGTAGATGATTGTGTGTCTCTGTAAAAATATAAAATATTTTGTTCATGTTCTATGTTAGACACAATAGCGGTTTGGAAGGTTTCTATTTCAGTACGGTTCGTGGCAGAGTTAAAAGAATGTGCCATTTTCCCTTCAGAACAGTATGCAAAATTAATTGCAGTCTTTGCAGGGGATTTTAGTATTAATTTTATATCCTCATTAAAATTTATATTGAACTCTAGATAAGAAATACCACCTTTTATTTTGGTGCCTCTTATTGTTCCACGGGTTAATTTATTATTAATGTTGAGCACACGCTCCTTATTATCACAATGAAATTCACCTCCAAAATTATGTCTAAGTTGTTCAAATATTAAGTCAATCTGTGTTGCAGTAATTTCTATATTTCTCATAGTGATTAATTTTGATTAATTTAATACTGCAAAGATTGTAACCAAAGCCATGTTTTTTGTTATATAATTTTTGAATTTTATTATATAATTGTCTTATTCGAAAGAGTTGTTAACTGTATTGGCACACACTTGTTCTATTTATTACTAAGAAATGACGAAAGGGTATGTATTTTTAACTTGAAAAATAGATGCAAAAACAACTGTGCTTAGGAAGATTTTTTATAGCTATTAAAATTTGATAATTATACTGTTTTAAAGGCTGTTTGAAGTTTTTGCAATCTCATAAAAAATTTCACCGCTATTTGGAGGATTCTGTTCATAGAATTAGATGCGGGTGTTATTTGGTTTGTAGTTTTTTATTTTTCTCTTTCAAGGTCTTTAATTTTTCTTCTAAAGAAGAGATAACGTCATCAGCTTTATAACTTGCATCTGTTATTAAAGTTTCTAATTGACTATCTAGCGATACTTTTTTTGTAGCTAAGGTAAGTGCAATATTGCTTTTTACGTTACCTGCTTTGTTAACCATATCTTCTTTTAGTTTTTCTATTTCTGTTAGAGTTGCTTCTTTGGCAGCAGTAGTATTATCGGCTATTCTTTTTCTAGTTACACTCCCTTTGTCAGGCGCAATTAAAACGCCAATTCCAAAACCTATTGCTGTACCTAGTAGTATTCCAAACATATTATTTTCTTGACTCATTTTATTTAATATTTATTGTTAAATTATATTTAGGGCAAAAATAAGAAGGATTTATTTTTAAGATTAACTTCATTCAATTGATTGTTGACTCTAAGAGCTACTTTTTCTTGATGATGTGGAAGCTTTAATTAGCTTTGATTAACTAAACAAAAGAATGATGGCTATATTAGGACATATTATAAAAAGTGCAATTCAGCTGGCAGACGTTTTACAGTCAAAAACAAATCATACCAAAGCACAAGAAGATATTTTAAAGAAACTTCTAGAAAAAGCAGCACAAACAGAATTTGGTAAATTTTATGATTTTGAAAACATTTTAAAGTCAGAGGATATACAACATGCTTTTAAAAACCAAATACCTTATTTTGATTATAATAAAATTCAAGAGGAATGGTGGGTGAAAATTCATAATGGAAAATCAGATATTACTTGGCCAGGAGACCCTTCTTATTTTGCATTAAGTTCTGGGACTACAGGTAAGGAAAGTAAACGTATTCCCGTAACAGATGATATGATTACTGAAATAAGAAATTCAGGAATTAAACAAGTATTATCTCTAAATAACTTTGACCTTTCTGCAGATTTTTTTGAAAAAGAAATTATGATGCTCGGTAGCTCAACAGATTTAAACTTACGTGAAGATGATAAGTTAGAAGGTGAAATTAGTGGCATAAGCGCTAGCAACATACCTTTTTGGTTTAGACCTTATTATAAGCCAGGAGAGGATATTGCTAAAATAGAAAGTTGGGATGAGCGTGTTGCTCTAATTGCAGAAAATGCTAAAAATTGGGATATTGGTGCCTTAAGTGGTATACCGTCTTGGATAGAACTAATGCTGAAAGCCGTAATTAAACATCACAACGTTAAACATATTCATGAGATATGGCCAAATTTGCAAGTATATACTTCTGGAGGAGTAGCATTTGGACCTTATGAAAAGAGTTTTCGTAAGCTGCTGGGACATTCTATCACAGTAATAGACACGTATTTAGCATCTGAAGGTTATATTGCCACACAAACAAGACCAGAAACCGATGCTATGCAGCTAAATACCGATAATGGTATTTATTTTGAATTTATTCCGTTCGAACCAAAATATATTAACCCAGATGGATCACTGGTACAAACAGCACCATCTATCACTATTCAAGATGTTGCTCTAAACACAGATTATGTACTTGTTATAAGCACCGTTAGTGGCACCTGGCGTTATATTATAGGAGATACTATTGAGTTTGTAGATGTAGATAAAGCCGAAATAAAAATAACAGGCCGCACTAAATTTTTTCTTAATACCGTTGGTTCACAATTATCTGTAGCAAAAATGGATGCTGGAATTAAACACCTAGAAAACGCTTTCAACACTCAAATTGAAGAATATACTTTATGTGCCAAGCGAGGCAATGATGGGGAATTTTACCATTTTTGGTACCTTGGAACGCACTGTAAACAAAATGCAAAAGAGTTAGCAGTAAGTCTTGACCACCATTTGAAACAAGCTAATAAAAATTACAAGGTAGCACGCAGTAAAGCATTAAAGGGTGTAAAAGTACATCTTATTAATTCTGATATTTTTTATCAATGGAATGCGCATACCAATAAAAAAGGAGGACAGGTAAAAATGGAACGCGTTATGAATCCAGAAAAATTTAAAGAATGGGAAGCCTTTGTTGCTAAGGTAAGTCAGTAGTACCATCAGAATTTACAAGATTCATGATTTCATCTGGAGATAGATAGTATTTTTTTATGCGAGCTTTATAAGTTTCCGATATGTCTATGTGATTTAGAATATAATTTTTAGTTCTTAGTATGTAGTCTCTCATGCCATGACGTACAGCAAAACTATCTGCTGTGCGTTCTGCTTTTCTAATAAATGAGTCTGAAAAAGTATAACCAAGACCAAACCTAAGAAGGTTAAATCCACTCTGTTGCTCGTAATCCATAATGTGACCTAATTCGTGACCTATCCAACCAATCAGTACATCTGAAGGTAAATCTACCGTTCGCAAAATATTATTTTCAACCTTAAAAATTGGATTGATAAAGATGTAGTATTTTCTGTTTTTTCTTGATTTGAATACCGAAGAAAATTCAGGTTGTGCCTGCATCGTAGATTTTTTAATGTTGTCTTTAAATTTAAAGTGTATTACCGTATTTTCCAATTCAGTAAAGTAAGATAAAGCCGTTGTAATTTCATGATTAATTGCAGTAGGTATAATTTTATTTTTTGTCATTTTATAATTTAAATTGTTGGTGTTTGCAGAATTTATTAGGGTCGTATATTTCTTGTTTATTGGTGTTTCTAAGATGTTTTTGTTAAATATGCAAGACATAAGGAGCAGAAACAAAAAAGTGCAAATAACAATTTTTGCAATTCGTTCTAATTTTTGCCTCAAAACCTGTTTTAATGCCATACATAGTAAAGATGCAAAATAAAAAATAAGTGGTATAACGCAATACCTTCAACCATTAACGGTATTCGTACTTCATTAATCATATTCATTTTTTTCATTTAAATGATTGGAATGTAATTTAAAGTATTCGTGCTTAATCCTTAGAGAGAGCACCGCTTTTTTTTATGTAATAAGCGAGTTTTTAATAGTACTATAAGTGTTGTGATTTTTAAGCGAAATGGCTTTTAAATTTATACAAATCATCAGTTCTAAAGCTTTTGAGGTCAATTATGAACACGCTAACGTTTTAAGTCAACAGTATTTTTTTTAGCGTTAAACTTATTGTTATAAAGCATTTATATTGTCACCAAACTTATAAACTAACACAAATATTATGGGAGTACTAGCAACGGATAAAAGGCAATTAATTTACATTTACTCAGAAGATTCACGATTAGGTAAAGAGGTACTTTCTTATATTCAAGGTATTGACAAAGCACTTAAAGTTATAAATATTAATAAAGAAACTATATCAGGTACAATATGGACTGAAATAGCATCGCTACTCAATTTAGAAGTTGGAGAATTATTTAGTTCAGATACCACTTCTTCGGATCCAACAAGGCACAAAGATGAGTATAGCACAGAAGACTGGTTAAAACTTATACAGCACAATCCTCACTTCTTACAAACCCCCATTGCAATTAATGGTTCAAAAGCCAAACAGATAGAACAGAGAAATGACCTTCATTCGTTTTATGAAGCAGCAGGAGGGGATTTGGACAAATCTAAAGAGGCTATAAAAAAAGTAAACCTCTAATTCTCTTCAGAAAAACACATTAAATTAAAATAATTTTGAGGCGTAATTAGAGAACATACCATGTTAGCTACATGAGTAAATAAAAGTTTAATTCTATTAAAAAATAAAAATAAAAATGAAACAAGGAAAAGAAAATTTCGAAGTAGTAAAGGATAAAGAAGAAGGAAAGAGAAACTACCTCTTTAAGAAAGATAAATTAACGCAAAGCATATTTTATTTTGTTGCTATTGTTTTAGCCATTTTAGTGGTTGGAGTAATAATTACATCAATAGATTTGGGATAGCTTTTTCCATACACATGTAAACAAGTAATAGCATGTCATATGTAAATTTAAAGCATTATATCGTGAGTAAAAATTAAATAAAACGCTTAAATATGTCTTGAAATGGCATACCAATGAAAACCATTTGGATGATGAGGTATGAGGTTACATAACTATTCATAAATACTGAATATGATTTAAACCTGTATCACCAATATGTATTAGAAGTGATTTTAGACGCAGAAGCTAGAGTCACTTTTTTTCAATTAAAACATACAATACCGCAGATATTTTTAACACTAAGTAACGACCATCACGTACGGTGTCAGTACCTAATATTTAAGTAAAAACACCTAATAAAGTTCTAGATAAAAACGATGAGTAAGGTGTTGTAATGTTTTCAAACAGTTCTGTTAACTTTAATTCAAAAGTTTATAAATTAATAATTTAGGAGCTAAAAAAAAGGTTTGAGTAGCGCTTCTATACGTTCAATATTTAACTCATACCAAAATAGAACAAGCTTTAAAGTTTATAATTGTCATAGGTTGTCAATTGCGTTCATATTACAACGGATGGAGTTAAATAAGAAGGGGCTTATTTTTTAATTTTACACCAATAAGTAAAGTATTAATTAACATAAAAAATTAAAAATTATGAAATTAGAACACAAAAAAATAGCAATTTTAGCAACAGACGGATTTGAAAAATCAGAACTTTTTGAACCATTAAATGCATTGAGAAATGAGGGTGCAGAAGTACATATTATTTCTGTAAAAGAGGGAGAAATTAAAAGTTGGGATAACGACAATTGGGGAAAATCTATTACCGTTGATAAACTGGTAGATGATGCCAATGAGAGCGATTACAACTCCTTAGTTTTACCAGGCGGTGTTGCAAATCCAGATTTAATGCGTACACATGGCAATGCATTAGAGTTTATACGTGCTTTCTTTAAAAGTGGAAAGCCAGTTGCGGCAATTTGTCATGCACCATGGTTATTAATCAGTGCAAACGTTATAGAAAACAGAAAAGTAACCTCATACCACAGTATAAAAGATGATGTTATTAACGCAGGCGCCAACTGGGTAAATAAAGAAGTTGTTGTAGATGAAGGATTGGTAACAAGTAGAGATCCAAAAGATTTACCAGCATTTATAGATAAGATAATTGAAGAGACAAGAGAAGGTAAACACCAAGGGCAAGAAGCAAATGCCTAGCCAGACTGCCAATCTATTGGGCAGAGTTAATTACGAAAAGTTGAGGAAGCAATTTTGTTTCGTTGGCTTTTCCTGGTTAAATATTTTTAAAGTCGATTATTAGCGTAGTAATATTGACGGATCATATCTATTTTAATTTTGACACTCTATAAGGTGTAATATTACCTTTGAATAAAGTGTATAAACGCTAGAGCTTTAATTTAGATGACAAAAGCAACAATACAAAAAATAATATCGAATTTATCTAAGTTATTTAGAAGAGAAGATTCCAAGTTTGAGGGTGAAAATTATAGATTTAGAACTGCTGACGCTGAAAGAAATACGACTAAATTATTTTTAATTACGCACAGTTAAGTATTAAAGACGTATGAAGAATTGTCGTTTAGATGATGAAAAAAATAGTGATTTAATGAAGAATAAAAAATTTAGTAAAAAACGATATACAATACCACTAATTATTATTGGTTTATTAGTTATAATAAGGTTATTACTTCCAACTTTAGTAAAAAAATATGTTAATAATGTCCTTGCAGGTATTCCTGGATACTATGGGCAAGTTGCTGATATTGATATTTCCTTATTAAGAGGCGCTTATGTTATAGATAGCCTATATTTTAATAAAGCGGATGCTGGATCTGAAGTACCCTTTTTAATTTTCCCAAAAACACATATCTCTATAGAGTGGCGAGCACTTTTTAAAGGCAGAATTGTTAGCGAAATTGTAATGACAGATCCAGAATTTATTTACGTTTTTGAAGACCAACAAAAAAATGACGCAGCAAATGCTGATGTAGATGATTGGTCTAAGGCTCTAACAGATTTAGTACCATTAGAAATTAATCATTTTAAAATTCTAAACGGCAAAGCTGCTTTCGTACAATTGTCAGTGAATCCAAATATAGATTTAAACCTAAGTCAAATTCAACTTGATGCCACTAATCTAAAAAATGTACTGAGTAAAGAAAAAAAACTACCCTCAAATATAAACGCAACAGCAATTTCAATTGGTAACGGCAATTTTAAATTAGATGGTCAAATGAATTTGGTAAAACAAATACCAGATGTAGATGTTTCTTTTTCGTTAGAAAATGCAGAAGCAACAGCTTTAAACAATTTTACAAAACACTATGCAGGCATCGATTTTACTAAAGGGAACTTTAATGTTTATAGCGAAATTGCTATTGCAGATGGCTACCTCACGGGTTACATGAAGCCACTACTAAAAAATTCTGAGCTGGTTGATGCTAAACAAGATAGTTTCTTAAATTCTCTGTGGGAAGGTTTTGTTGGCTTTTTTAAATTTATATTAAAAAATAAGGGCAACAATACGTTAGCAACTAAAATTCCTATAGAGGGAAATCTAAATAAAGTGGAAAGCAAACTATGGCCTACAATAGGTAATTTAGTTAAGAACGGTTGGGTTAAGGCTTTTCCAGGTATTGTAGATGATGATGTTATTTTTGAAGATGCGAAAAAAGAAAAAAGTAAGTAGCTAATGCAGTTGTTGTTTAGAATTAAGACTTTATGATATAAATCTTTTTTTGAGTTAACGGAAGCAAAGTACAGGACGTATATTGTTTTAGCAAATATAAAAAAAATAAAGAAATACAAAATCACGCAGTAAGCCCACGTATAATAGCATTTAGGTTAAGGGAGCAATGGAAAAATTTTATACCTATCTACTCTTAGAAGAGAATGAACTTTAATAAAGTAATAGAATAAGTTTAAAGAAGGCTTTATTATAGTTCCCATACAAATAGACATGAAAGGCTTACATGTTACAATTTTTTAGAACTTTTTAAATAAAAATAGATATTTAAAAATGGTTTAAGTTTTCAGTAGATGGTCTTTTTGCCATTGTATTAATTGCATTAGGAATTTATATAGCTATTGTTTTACTAACAAGATTAGGAGGAAAACGAAGTTTTTCAAAAATGAGTAGTTTTGATTTTGCGATTACGGTTTCCTTAGGTTCTATGTTAGCAACAACAGTATTATCAAAATCGGTAAGTTTATGGTATGGTGTTGTTAGACTATAAATATTATATATATTACAATTATTAACAGCTTATCTGCGACGCTACTCATTCATAACTAAAATAACAGATAATACACCTTTATTTCTTATGCAAGGAGAAAAAATACTCTATGAAAATTTGAAAAAAGCAAGGGTGACTGAGTCTGATTTGAGAGCCAAGTTGCTATAGGCTAATGTATTATGGTTTACACAAGTCAGAGCAGTGGTTTTTGAAACGACGGGAGACATTGCGGTACTGCTTACGGCTGATGAGCATCAACAATTAGAATCGTGGATTGTAGAAGGGGGTAAGCAACATTGCGTTGAATAAAAAACCATTACAACCTCAGCTACAATGATTTTTACTGGTCAAAAATTTGTTTACCAGTCAAATGCAACCCTATGGTAATCTTGATGCATAGCGCTGATAAGTTTTTGTCTTTAACTCTTGTAATCTAGAATGTTTGCTTTTTGAGAGATATTATCTTTAGGAATTGTACTAAAGAAGGTAGCAAGTTCTGTTACGTTAGAGGGACTGTAATTAACAAGTGCTGTTCCTTTGTTACCATCTTTGGTTTCAATGACGTATAGTATAGACATATCGCCAGGGTTACTCATGTCTTCAAACCTATGTTCAGCAACAATAAAAACGGTCTCAGCTTCGTATTCTATTTTTAAATCCAAATCCACTAACGTGCCATTTACACTTCTATAACTCTGAGTATAGCCTTTGTTTTGATAGGAAGTGATGTAATCTTTCTCACTTCTTAATTTTTTTTCCTGCATAATATTCATTTTAAAAAAAGATAAGAGGGTGTTCTCGTTAGAAGAAGTGACTAATTTTCACCAACCTAACTAATCTCTAATAACAACTGGTTATATTGTGCGTTTTTAATTGCAACATCTAAGTCTTCTATTTTAAACAACATTACCATTCTTATTCATAATAAAAATATAAAAGAAAGTAGTAGGAAAATTATTTGGCGTGGTAATTATCCAATTAATGTTAATATCTAATCATTTTATACCTTCTAATATGCTCAAATGTAAATAAATAGGTCTGTTTCTATTAACGCAATCCGACAAATAATTAATCCTTTTAGTTAAGAGAAGTTTTTAATTAGTTCAGTTAATTTCAAAATCTAATGAGCTAACCTACTACTTAAATAAGCTATATTTTCGATGAATAACATTTACAAAGGTAAACATGATTTCAACAAAAAACCCTTATACCAGACAAACCTTAAAGCAATATAAGTTGCACACAGATGATCAAATAAAAGTAATTTTAGAAAATGCTAATTCAGCATTTAATGAGTGGAAACTTAAGCCTATTAACGAGCGTACAAAACTACTGTCTAAAGTTGCTAAATTACTCATAGAACGGCAGGAGCAATACGCCCAATTAATTACAGAGGAAATGGGTAAACCTATTAGTCAAAGCCTAGATGAGATTAAGAAATGTGCATGGGTATGTGATTTTTATGTTAAAAATGCAGAGCAATTTTTAGCAGATGAATTAATTGAAACAGATGCCGATGAAAGTTTCATTAGTAATGATCCAATGGGTACCATTCTAGCTGTTATGCCTTGGAATTATCCATTTTGGCAAGTAATTCGTTTTGCGGTGCCTACATTAACAGCAGGTAATACAGTGGTTTTTAAGCACGCTAGCAATGTTACTGGCTGTGGCTTGATTATCGAAGAATTGTTTAAAGATGCTGGTTATCCTGAAGATAGTTTTCAAATCTTGGTAATAAATCAGAGTCAATTAGAACCAATCATTGCAAATCCAAATATTAATGGCGTAACACTAACGGGAAGTGAAAAGGCAGGTAGAGAAATTGCTGCTATGGCAGGAAAACACTTGAAGAAATCGGTATTAGAACTAGGAGGCAACAATGCTTGTGTAATTTGGGAAGATGCAGATTTGCAGGCACACATAAAAACTATGGTAGATGCAAGAATGCAAAACACGGGTCAAAGTTGCATTGCAGCAAAGCGATTTATCGTGGTTAATGAAATTTACGATGACTTCTTATTAGCTTTCAAGAAACAGATACAAATGTTGAGGTCTGGTAATCCTTTAGAGCATGACACAGAAATTGGCGTTATGGCTCGTGAGGATTTAGCCGATACGCTTGATAAGCAAATTAGGGAATCTGTCACTAAAGGAGCAAAAGTAACTCAAGGCAATTCAAGAAAACATAGTTATTTTGAACCAACAATACTGGAAGATGTCGCTTGCGGTATGCCTGCATTTGACGAAGAACTTTTTGGGCCAGCAGCTGCCGTTGTTAAGGCAAATAATAGAGAAGACAGTCTTAAATTGGCGAAAGATTCAAGATTTGGATTAGGGACCATGCTCTTTACTAGAGACCTTGAAGCAGCGAAGAGGTTGACAGTAAGTGTGCCCGACGGGAGTTTTTTTATAAACGACATGGTAAAATCTCACCCACAATTACCATTTGGAGGCACAAAAGCATCAGGTTACGGACGAGAATTGTCAAAAGAAGGAATACTTGAGTTTGTTAATAAGAAAACAGTTTATATTAAAAAATAATAATAACATGAATAAAACGAGATATCCAAAATCCTTTTCACATATTGGAATAACTGTTCCAGATATTAATAGTGCTGTAAATTTTTATGAAACCGTTATGGGTTGGTACATTATCATGGCACCGTCAACAATTAAGAAAGAAACTGATACAGCTATTGGGCAGATGTGTATTGATGTTTTTGGTGAAGACTGGGAAGAATTCGAAATTGCCCATATGTCTACATCAGAAGGCATTGGAATTGAATTATTTTCATTTCCAAACGGAAAAAAAGAAGCGCCAGAATTTAGCCCTTTTAATACAGGGTTATTTCACTTTTGCATTCAAGACCCAAATATTGAAAGTTTGGTTAAAAAAATAGTTAAGCATGGCGGTAAACAGCGTATGCCCATTAGGGAATACTATCCAAATGATAAACCCTATAAAATGTGCTATGTAGAAGATCCTTTCGGAATTGTATTTGAAATATACACACATAGTTATGAGTTAACTTATTCACCTGAAGCATATAGTAAATAATTTACAAAAAGCTCTTTGATGTAAATTTTTTATTTTCTCATTTTTTTGCATCAATTATCATACGAATAAAGCAAGCCCAAGGCCTAAACTCAAGCTATATTTGAACTAAATTTTACTGTAAATACTACTATTTGGGGTCTTTAGAGATGTTTATGATAGTACGCTTCTAAACAACGGTTGTATCTTAGATTTTTAAAACTACAAATTTATTATTATCAGCTCTAAAATGTATATGTCTAATCGGTCTACGGAACAAGGCGATAATAAAATGCATTTACATTATAGCAAGAGAGCGCTTTGCAAAATCGTTGTAAGGTTATAGTAACAATGCTCTAAAATTCTTCTATAATTGTAAATAACTTTCTGTTCTTATATTAAGAGGGTGTGTTATAGCTATTAAAATTAATAGCGCACCTCTATGGGATTTAGTGTGTAGATTAGCAAATTTTTTCCATCTTAAAAACGTAGGATTTTTTTGATCCTGAGGAAGGTGATCTTGTGCAGTTAGCTTGTGAATTCCAGAGCAAAACCATTCATTTACTAATAAAGTATGCCAGTTTAAAAACGTAGCAACACCATTTTCCAATAATAGAAATAGTCTTGTTACAAAAAGTAACAAGACTATTTCTATTAAATTAGCTAGTAGCTGACGCTGAAAATTCTTAATTTTTTAAGTCATAATAAATACTAAAAAATAATTATCTTAATTTTCTAGTTAATTTGTTTTTTCTTTAGTTGAGCTTCTAATTCTCTAGTTGTTTCTGTTATGGCTTCTGTAAAACTCTTTGAATTAGATGATGCAAACAATCGTGGTCCAGGCATGCTTAAACGTATGTCACAGATTTTTTCCTCATCGTCCGTTCTGTTTTCTGTTTTAAAAAATACATCGGCCCTATGAACAAAGTTGAACTTCTTTTCTAATTTCTCTAATTTTTCAGTTGCGAATTTCTCTAATCTGTCGCTAGCAGAAACATCGTGGTACTCAAATATAATTTGCATAATTTTCTATTTATTAAATTTAATCGGTTTCCCAGACCATCACAGATTTGTCTGGGGTAATTGTTTTTATGTTAGATTTTGAATGTTGTTTTTTAGGATCTAAATTATAATATATATCAGAGTAGATATAACCATGCTGTTCTTGCCAGCTTCTTTTGTCAAACTATCAAGCTCATTTAGATAACGCGAACTAAAAGTAATACTATGTCTAGCTTTAGTCCAGTGTTTTCTTAAATTTTCGCCAATATTTCCACTTCCCATTATTCCTACTTTCATAATCAATATTTTAGTTTACAACAATGATAGAATATATATAACGCTGTTATTAACGCTTTTGATTTCATTATTAATGCTTTTAAAAAAAAACATTTTATTCTATTGTTAGCTTGTCTTGTGCTGTATTTTTGAAAACGTTTTTTTAAGTAAAAAAACGTTTTCAAAAGTTAGTTTAAACCTCGCTATTTTAGAGTTAGGTTCCTAAGTTATTACAATTTAAAGTTGATTGCATGCGTAAGTTGCGAACAATACTAGGTACAAAGAGATGTTTTGGCAATTCATATGCAATATTGACAGGGCTCTAGAGTTTTTCATGTTCTTTACCATATTCACTTTTGTAAATTTGGAGTAGAATAAGAAACAGGCTCACTAAAAGCGGACCGAATATAAGTCCAATAAATCCAAAAAGGGGTACACCTACTATAACACCAATTAAGGTTATTAACGGATGTACGTCATCGAGTCGTTTTAAAATATACAATCTAAAAATATTGTCGGTTGCACCAATGGCAACTATACCGTAAATTAAAATTCCCCAAGCTTCAAATGTATTGCCATTAGATAATGCTAATAAAAAAACAGGCACAGTACCCAAAGCACTACCTACAAAAGGAATTACAGAACCTATGGTCACGATGGCTGCCCAAAAAAAAGGGTCTGGTATTCCAAAAATTAAAAAACCTACTAAACCTACAAGTCCTTGTCCAATAGCAACCAAAGGTATTCCTAAAGCATTCGCTTTTACTTTTTCGTTGGTTTCTTTGCCAATAGTTTTTATATTTTCGTTTTTAATGGGTAGGTATTCAAAGAGTGATAATCTCAAGTTTTTCATATTAGTTAACATAAAAAATAAAAGAAAATACATAATAAATATAGAAATACTCATAGTAAACGTACCGTCTGCAAAATTTTGAAGGCTATCAGATAGCCAATTGGTAATTGCGCTGGTGTCTATATTAGAACTTATATCTATATTAATGTAAGCTTCTAGTTTTTCTAGCTGTTGTTTTGTGGCATCAATAACTTTCTGCGAATTATCAACAGCATATTGTATTTTAGACCCCATCATTAAACCTAAACCAACTACAGGTACCATAATGGAGAAAAAAGATAAGGCCATTAATGTAACTGCGGATAGACTGGTGCTCCAACCTTTAGATACCATCTTTTTCATGGGTTTTCGTAGAATAACATAAATGGTAACAGCCCCAAGTACACCACCTAAATAAGGTAGCATTTCGCGAAATATTAAAGTACCCATAAGGATAATGAGAAGCAAGACAAATATTTGTCTTATAATATGTGGATTGATGTATTTCATTTAAGTATTTTAAGATTGATATTAAAGTGTTTGATAAGCGCACGTTTAATTTTTTAGCCACACCTTTGAATAGTATATTTTTTGTTTTTCATAGCTTGAAGCATTGTTGCTTTTTATTAACCACGGTATATGCTGACTTTTCTCTGCTGCAATTTTATCCTTGATGGCTTCGTATTGGTTCTATTTTTGTTCTTAATTTGTCACTTGTTAATATACGCTGGGTAATATAAATTATATACTCAAAGGGTACATTATTAATTAAGCCCCTTAAGTTAAAACTGCTGAATAAATAAGTATTGGGACAAATCTGATATAATTTCATTTTTCTGTATTTCAAAATTAGAATTTGGATACTATTTGACTTACCCAAAATTGTATTTTTATTTCGAAATACATGAATGCTATACAGTTAAAAAATAACTCAAAAAGAATAAGCTCAAATTATTTTTTATCTGCTAGTTTGGACGGTTCAATGCCTTCTCCATATTTTTTAGAATATATATAAGTAAATTCAGCACCAAAAAATAAAATCATAGAAGAGTAAGACACCCAAAGTAATACGAGCACCACAATACCTGCAGCACCATAAGTAGAAGCTGGATCGGCTTGACCGAAGTAGAATCCTAAAAGCGATTTTCCAATTACAAAAAGTATTGCGGTAATTATAGCACCAATCCAAACGGTTTTCCATTTAATCTTAGCATCAGGCAGGTACCTAAACATTAATGCAAATAAAACAGAAATAATAGCAACGGAAAGAGTAAAGTCTAGACTGTAAGCTATGTAAACCAGTATATCTGGAAATATTTCTTTAATATAGCTGTTAAGAGTACTAATGGCTGCAGTTACAATGAAACTAATAAGTAACAAGAAACCAATAACTAAAATAAAGGCAAAGCTAAGTATACGGTCAGTTACTACTTTCCATATTTTGGCGTTTGGGTTTGGTGTAATTTTCCAAATGTCGTTCAACGCCATTTTTAATTGATAAAAAACACCGCTTGCACCAAAAATTATAGTTGCAATTCCAAATAGGGTAGATAAAGTGTTTTTATCAGATTGCCGTGTTTCCGTAATTATAGTTTCTATAGCAGCTGCAGCATCTTGCCCTAATGCTTTGGTAAATTCATCTGTTAATTGACCTTGAACAATTTCGTAGCCCCAAATAAAACCAACCAAGTTTATAATTACAACCACCAGCGCAGGTAATGATATCACGGAGTAATAGGCCACAACAGCGCTGAGCCTAAAAGGTTCATCGGCGTACCATGCTTTGCCTGTCTCAATTATTAGTGATGGTAAATGTTTTAATTTAAAGGTGTTAAGGTTATTTTTCATTGGTAGTGTATCTTTTTATATCACAGCGTTCACTTAATTAGTTAGAATCATCACTTTTGAGAAAATAAGAAATGATACCATAGTGTTTTGGTTGTAACAATAGCATTAGTGCTCTCAGTAGCATTTGCATTATACTAATTACGGATTCATTGTTGCCCTTGTTTTCTTCTTAAAAATAATTTTACAAGCCTAAGTTGAGGTATAGACTCCCTTAGTGTTTTACCAATGTGGTGTAAAATTATAATTACAATACTATTTTTATATTGTTGTTAGACTTCCACGATGATAAAACAGAATGTCTAAGCTATTTAATTGTCTTTTAATTACAGGGGAAGTATCTTTAGTCTGTGAGCGTTTAAATTTAGATAAGAATTTTATTTTGAGTTCTGTTGCAATGTTTCTTGGTTTGGAATCGTAAGTGAGTTCCAAAGCCTTAGCAACACCAAAATTTATACTATTGGTAATGGCTGCTTTTATGCTGTTTTTAGCGCAACTTTTAGTCAAATTTTGTATAGTACTATAATTTCTAATAATAAACACATCATATTTTTTCTTTTTCATGGTCGAAAAATAGACATTCTTAGATAGATTGCTTAACTCTAAAAAGTTAATGATTAATGCTTTTGAAATTTCTAATTTTAATATTGAAAAACAAAGCAAAAACAACGTTATATCCATAAATTTTCCCGAAAGATATAATAATGTTAACACTTTAAAAACGATATAAAAAGCATTTAAGTAAAATTGGTAGCCAGTTATAGATTTTATTTTTTGATTATTAATAGTTTGTATGAGTTGATTTATTTTTTGTTTTAGATATTGCAAAGTATCAAATATCTTCATTGCAATTTTATTTTTCATCCACTACCATATCTTCTCAGCTGAATTGAGCTCTGGATCATATGAAGGTATATTCATTAGAATCATATTTTATGGTAAATCAACATCTTTTTGTGGAATGAAAAGCAGGTTTGTCAATAATTAAGATTTTTATTAGGCTTATATTTTGCAAAATCTTTGATGTATTTTTATAAAGAGTTCCTTACAAACTTGATTGGTTGTCATACAGAATGATTCCCCTGTTACCCAAAATGTACTTTTTAATTTAATAGCTGCTTACATTCAAAACTTTAAAACCACAACTAAAAAAACCACAACTTTTTTAGCTGTGGTTTTTCTTGTAATTCTTATTGCTTACTCATAAACGGTACAAGCGTGAAGCTTGCACTAGCTGGGGACTCAAATATGACTAATTTCTCCAATAGATTCATAAATATTAAAAGCTTGTTCTTCAATAAGTTTTATAAATCCTTTATCAAGATTAAAATCCTTGTTTTCAGCGAGACTGTACTTTTTGGTATTCAGCTTGAACTGAGATATTTCCTTTAATTCGTGCGCTTTAATACATTTAAAGCCTCCTTTACTTAGTATAATAATATACGTGTTTTGGTATTTGTAATCTTTACCTAAATTCTCGTAACAAAACAATCCATTCGCCCTGTATTTAACTTCTGTAAAAAACAGTTGCTTTTTTTCTTTATTAAGCATTAATAAATCTGGTCGGCTTTTTAATATGCTTAACTCTGATTTTGAAAAACCGGAATCTGCTAAATATTCATTTATATAAGTAAGGTTATTTTCTACGCCATACCTAAACACAATATATCCTAAGCTGGTAAAAAGATTCTGTATTAACGCTTCTCCAATATGACCTTTAATATAATCTAATGGTTTTCGCTCAAATGAATAACTCTTAAAACCTTCTACATACTTTCCTCCTGAGGTATAACATTTATAACAAATTGGACTTTCATTTCTTGTATAAACACTACACTTTTTACACTTATTCATAAAAAAACTACTCTTTAATATTAAACTACAACTTTTACATTGTAGCTATTACTCTATTACTTTACGCTTTGTCGGCACTCGTTACAAACGAGCGCTAGCAGAGGGTTTATATTCTTATTGCTTACTCATAAACGGTACAAGCGTTACGCTTGCACTAGCGGGGCTCGTTTTTGTAAGATTTATGACTTTATAAAAACTTGATTTGTACTAAAACTACCTTATTCTTCCCAGGTATTCATCCAATTTAAATACTCTTTCGCGTATTCATTGTCATTTAGACTTTTAATAATTTGTTTTTGTTTTAAACTTTCAAGTTCATATTCAGAAGCTTCAAAAATCAAAAATATATCTTTACTGTAATTTTCTTTAAAAAAACCTTCTTCCTTTAACTCAAATAAAGTGTCAAAGCAGATTGAATAAAATTGATTTTGAAAAGATGTAAATTCTTTCTCATTTTTTTCATATTCATCTTTTTTTGCAAGTAAACTTGTTAACTGTTCAAATTTAGATTCACTATTTAAAAGAGTAAAGTCCCATTCTTCTGGGCTAAACTTACAATTTAGGCTTTCTAAATCTTCATAATCTTCTCTCATTTTTTTTAAATGAGAAGCAGTATTTGCTACAGCTAAAATAGTCTGACAATACTCATCAGAAAAAAGAGCAAATGCGTACAAATCAGGCACATCTTTTAATTTTAAAAAAGATTCTTTTGTAGCTTTTTTTAAAGCAATTTTGAAACTATCGAAATCCAACATTTTTTATTATTTAAAAGAATTTTCCTTTATTCATTTCTGTAGCTAATTTTTTTAAGGTACTTTGAATATTATCGCTTTCTGCTAATTGCTCATAAACATATTTTGCTGCTTTTCGTGTATGCGCTCCAAACCCATTTTCTGCTCTAGTAAAATTGCGAATGTCGTCATTGAGACCTATTCCTTCCTTTTTTATTATCTCTTGAGATTTAGTAATATAATCTCGGAACTCTTTTGACCATTTTGGAGGTGCTTTTTCTCTAACGATATGATGATCGTGTGGATATTTCATTCCATCATCACTATACATTTTTTTTAATTTATCTTTATCAGCTTTTGATAAATTACACTTCTCTAATCCAAAAATGTCTAATTGAGAATTAAGATCGGCAACATAGCTGTACATATTTGGCATTTCTCCAGCCAGTCCAATTGGATCTTGCGAGATGTAAGTTCCGCTATCAGGAGACAATCTATAGCCCAGTTGGGCTTTCTAATATTTCTTTCAGTCTTAAAAAATCGACCTTAGTATTTGGGTATTTATCATCTACTGCATAGTATATCATCTCTACTTCTTGATTATCAAAATCGAAATCAAGTTCTACTAAATTTAAAATAATAGTTTTTTTATTTTGTGATTTTAAATTACTAAGCAGTTTTTCTTTTAACTGTTTAGAGTTGTTTATGGATAATATAAGTGATTCAATTGTTTTATTCATATCTTTTTATATTGGAAACGCTGTTCTTACCCATCCTTTATCATCAAAAAAGACTTTAATAGTTTTCGTTACAACACCATCAGAATTAGATCCAATATTTTTTGTAAATGTTTTAGTAATAGAATTTGTTGCACTATCTATTTCACCACTATTAACAGCTTGTTTAATCAATTTATTAACTTTTATAACACTATCTGTTCCAAATTTACTAACATCATCATAAAGTGTTGACTTTCTATGTCTTTTTAATATATGCCTCATTACAGACATCTTACCACCTCTAGAGTAAAGAAACTTCTTGAAGGGATTAAATTTAACTTTAGGCGTAGTACAATCTAACCCAAAAGGGTCAACCCAACTATTAGAATCAGGTACATAGGCATAGAAATTTGGGTTGTTTCCAGCAAGCCTAATGGGATCTTGAGAAAGGTACGTCCCACTATCAGGTGAGTAATATCTAAACCTATTATAATACAATCCAGTCTCAATATCCTCATACTGCCCTTGATAACGAAAAGGACAATCTTCCAAAGAACCTACTGCAAGTTTACGAATTTTCCCGTAAATATCATATTCTACCGCCCATGTTTTTTCGCCTTTACTGTTATACATTTCTACTGGTGTACCTAAATAATCTGTAATAATGGTATAGGTTTCACCAGCCACTATTTTGGCTGCTGGTTTAAAGGTGCCTTCATCAAAAACCCATGTAATAAGGTTCTCTACTGGTTCTGGTGCGCTTTTGCTAAGTGCGCCCCATTGATCTACAACAAGATTAGGCCTGTCCGTTATTTTATAGGTC
>Ga0209185_1000718_pt1 | contig 35225 bp, 18 predicted proteins | sample SidtaG_2_FD_187425 | JGI IMG/M metagenome (GOLD analysis project Ga0209185, IMG submission 187425) | Marine algal microbial communities from Sidmouth, United Kingdom - Sidmouth_Asex2 metaG (SPAdes) (version 2) | ecosystem: Host-associated > Algae > Red algae > Unclassified | place: Sidmouth... | reverse complement strand
TTAAAGTTTGTTAATCAGGCATAAAAGTATCTTGGCGAATACAAAAGTCTATAAAGATTTAGTTTATTTTTGTGGCTGTTTTAAGGTAAGGAACGGGTGATTGGTGACGGGTGGCGAGTGATTTATGAAGTGTGAACGGTGGTTGTCAATCTTTGTATTCCTTTGCTTTTATCTAAAAATCTTTAAAATTGAGTAACATGAATGATAGTTTAGAACACGTAAAATGTTTTATTATTGGATCGGGTCCTGCGGGGTATACGGCGGCGATTTATGCGGCAAGGGCTGCGTTGAAGCCTGTGATGGTCACAGGAATGCAGTGGGGCGGTCAGTTGATGGATACGACGGATGTGGAAAATTATCCTGGGTATGCGGATGGCGTGATGGGTCCTGAAATGATGGAGGATTTTAAGAAGCAGGCAGAGCGTTTTGGAACGGATATTCGGTTTGGGCTGGTCACTTCTGTGGATTTTTCGGCACAACCACATAAGGTCGTGGTTGATGAAAAGACGACGGTTTTGGCAGATACGGTGATTATTTCGACGGGAGCTTCGGCCAAATGGCTTGGTTTGGAGTCTGAAATTCGGTTGAGAGATGCGGGTGGTGGTGTTTCGGCTTGTGCGGTGTGTGATGGATTTTTCTATAAAGAGCAGGATGTGATTATCGTGGGAGCTGGTGATACCGCTGCGGAAGAGGCGTTGTATCTGTCTAAGCTGTGCAAAAATGTGCATATGTTGGTGAGAAGGGATGTGATGCGGGCCTCTAAAATTATGCAGGAACGGGTAAAACAGGCGGAAAATATTCACATTCATTGGAATACGGAAACGGTTGAGGTTTTGGGCGATGAGGCAGTGACTGGTGCGAAGGTCAAAAACAATCAAACGGGAGAGGAATCTGTCATTGAGGTGACGGGCTTTTTTGTGGCTATCGGTCACAAACCCAATACGGACATTTTTAAGGATTGGCTCGATATGGACCACGAAGGCTATTTGGTGACGAAGGGCGATAGTACGGAAACGAATGTCGAGGGCGTGTTTGCGTCGGGCGATGCGCAGGACAAAATGTATCGTCAGGCGGTGACGGCTGCGGGCACGGGTTGTATGGCAGCATTGGAGGCAGAACGGTTTTTGGCGCATAAGGAATTTATGGAGACGCAGAAGACAGTTTAAGTGGTTCTTGGTGCTTGGTGCTTGGTTCTTAGTTGTGGATGAGCATGCTCATTTTTACTAACTTCCTAATACACTAATACCTAACTTCCTAATACACTAATACCTAACTTCCTAATACACCAAAAACCAAAAGGAACTTATTTTTTACCATTTTCGTTTTATTAGTATGGGGCATTAAACCTAACTTTTGTCTATATTGTCCTATATTTATACCGTTAATAAAAAAATAAATTACGATGAAAAAAGTATTATTGTTGTTGGCTTTTATGAGTTTTGGGCTGATGCTGCAAAGTTGTGGGACAGATGGTGAGCAGAATATTGATAAAACGGCTCAGGAGGCTAAGAATTTTTTGGACGAATTTGGGAACAAGGCTGGTGATATTCTTGAAATTAGTAAGGATAAATTGGAGAATTCCGATGAGACGATTAGTAAGTTAAAACAGGTGATTGATAAGGTCGCTGCTAAGACGAAAGGTGTGAGCAACAAAATTGAAAATGATCCTGATTTGAAGCAAAAATTGATGGATACCAAAAATACCATTGAGACGGATGCTACGGATATTATCAAGGATTTAGAGTCAATTTTAAATGAATTTATAGAGACGAAAGATAGTAAAAAAGTAGAATAGGCGCAATAGTCTTTTTGCATTTTTGCTTTTAGAAATGCTATAAAACCACAAGAGAAATATTTGTTTCTTTTGTGGTTTTTTTATTTTTTGGAGAGAACGGTCTATCTTTCATCGCAACGGAAAGGCCCGCTGTCCGTTAATGGATGGCATCTCTAAGATGCCTTTCATTTTTTCACGTACTGTACCGCTATTGGAAGGCATTTCCAAAATGCCTTTCATTTCCACAGGTGAACCGAAAAAGGCAGCCAACGCAAATCATCCAACCACTACCATCGGGTCTATTTTGGATGGTCGCTACCCTTGTTGCCCTGTAAAATGCATTTTCCTTAACCGCAAGGAGCGCAAAGATTTTACGCAAGATCGGCTAAGGAATTGGGCTATGCCGAGCTATTTATGCTTCTTTGTTTGAAATCATCTTGTACGAATAGTTTTTGTTTTGGTACATCATAGGTTGTTTCAACTCTTGATTCGCATATGTCCTAAAACACAAAAGCCCTCTACTCCATTTTGGAATACAGGGCTTTATATTCGTGTGTATTTTAATTTTATTCTTCTTCAGGAATTTGTTCTTGAATGATAAAATTGATTAAGTTATTTGGATTTTGAGGATGCGTTAAGACATTGAAAAAAGTCATATCAATTTCGTTCTCTTGTCCTTGAAAAATAGCTTCACAATTCATATTGCCATCTCCTAAATTGTAGCCTACACATACAAAAGTTGTTTCTCCAGAAATATTGTCTTCTGCCATCAAGACATCAAAGAAAGTACCATTGAGGTCGGCTTCATTTCCTTGAAAAACGATGGTATTGCCACCTGCTGTATTACCGCCCCACATCGCTCTTCTTCCACTAACAACGGTTTGTGCATGTTCTCCATAAGTAAGGGTATTGGGATCAGAAAAATCAACATTATCGGTTGTTTCTGCATTTCCTGTTAAGTGTATGGTATTCGCAGTCATAACCCCCAAATGATTTCTATGACGAACAGCCACATGATAATCGCCTTCCTCTAAGCTATCAAAAGAAACAGGCGATTCACCATCTACATCTACAATATCTCCATCTCTTTGTACAAGTGCTGCACGAGTACTTTTTACTTGTGAAAGATTTTCTTCATCTCTGACTTCAATAAATACCCAATCTACCAAAGCATCTTTATCATCATCTTTATCTAAAGTTTGTACTTGGGTAGATTCTCCTCCTCCATCGCCTACATGGACAAAATTGTTTAATTGAGAGTAAGGTTCTGTAAGTGGTACTAAGCCTCCACCACGCAAGTCATCTCGCATAATTAAGGTATCGCCATTGATTTGCGTAGGTCCTTGCAATAAAATTTGAGCATCTAAAACGACGCCTACACAACTTTCTTCAACAACTTCTACTGTTGCTGTTTCATTACAAGTTCCACCAGTAACTACTACAGTATATGTTCCACTTTCACTTACAATAGGATTTTGCGCTGTAGAAGCAAATCCATTAGGTCCAGACCAAGTCCAACTTGAACCACCAGAAACGCTTAACTGAGCCGTTCCGTCTGCACAAGCAATGGGACCACTAACATTTGCGATAGCCTCTAATGGTACATCTTCAATAATACCAATAAATAAAGAGGTACACAATTGTTGTCCACCTGCTAAAAATCCAGAGATGCTGTATTCAAAAAAACCTTGAGGGAGATTAGAAACAGTATAAGACGCTCCCGATCCCTCAAACACTAAATTTATTCCTTGATATATTTTGTAGCTATCTATGTAGTTTAAATTTGTAAAAATAATGCTTCCATTATCTAATCCACAAGTAGCATCTATTTTGTCCATTTCAAAATAGTTACACCCTACATCGTTCACATTACAGCCACTTGCAGAGGCATCTGCTGCACTTTCCCAGCATTCTCCACAGTAATTATAAGGATGGCTGGAAGGACAGTTAGAACCATCATAAAAATAGGAACCATCTTCTGTACAACCATTGGCTATGGCAGCCGTTTGACTATTCCAACATTGTCCACAAGCATTAAAAGGCTGTACTGATGTACATTGTGCAATGGTGTATTGGGCAAACAAAAAAGAGAGACATACAAGAAATAAACCTTTAGTTTTTAGTAATAATCGGAATTTCATAATTGAGTTTTTACATTAAGATTAATTCAATAAATTAAAATTAAATGCATTTTTATCCAGAAATATGGTGGGGTGATTTGCAAAAAATAAAAAAGCAATAAGACATTGAATGAGGTTGTTAAGCCTGTTTTATAATCTTATTTATTAGTTTTATAAGCTTTTATTGTGGAATTTACCACTGCCATTAAGTATCTATTGAATTTTGCTTGGCGACAAAAATATTAGGTATTTGGCATTACTTTACATGTATATATACGGTAGGTTTGCAACAAGGTTTCATTTTATTTTGTTTTTTTTTCTTGGTGCTGTGGTGCTGTGATGGAAATTAGTACCATTCAATAGTCTTTTAATTGTTTCCCGATTTATTTTGGGGCTTTTTCTCTCCATTTTGTTGTTGAGACCGTTTAAAATAGCCTCGATAGTAGCGTTATAGCAAACTGGTTTAAGTAGTTTTTGTGGTTTTAGTAGTTGTTCGGTTCTGTCCTTTATAAATTCGTTTGCTATAGTAGCGGATAGCGAGACCCTGCGTCACGACGGAGTAATTTACCGTTCGCTCCTTATTTTTATTTAAGTTTTTGGATTTGTTCATAGAGAAACAAATATCAAGCTTTATGGCACTAAGAACCACAGCACTGCGGCACTAAGAACCACAGCACTACGGCACTACGAACCAAAACACTAATCCAAGACAACAACAAGATCATCAGCTCCTACCATAATACCTTCTTTGAGTTGTAAGTGTTTGATTTTAGAGGCTTTTGGAGCGGTGACGGTTGTTTCCATTTTCATGGCTTCGATGACGAAAAGTGGAGTATTTTTTTGTACTTCGTCTCCTACTTTTACGAATATTTTGGAGAGACGCCCTTGTAAGGGTGCGCCAATATGGTTTTCGGCACTTGCTTTGGCGTGTTCGATTTTATCGACTTCTATTGTTTCATCTTTGACTCGTACAATACGGGTTTTTCCGTTGAGTTTAAAGGCGACATCTCGCATACCATCTTCGTCGGCTTCTGTGGTAAAAAGCAATTTTACGAGGATATTTTTTCCTGAAGCCATCTCAAAAATCGACTCCTCCCCTTCTTTCATGCCATATAAAAATTGCCATGTTGGGATGACGGAAGTGTCACCATAGTCTTGAAAGTGTTTGTAGTACTCTTTGAAAACTTTGGGATAGAGTTTGAAGGAGAGGAAATCTTCAAAACTTGAACGGTCTTCAAATTCTTTTTTGAATGCTTCATATTCTGTGTCAAAATCAATGGGTGTTAGGTGGGTATTGGCTCTAACAGTGAATGGTTTTTCGCCTTTTAGCACCATTTTTTGCATTTTTTCGGGAAATCCACCATAAGGTTGCCCAAGTTCGCCTTTAAAGAAAGAAACGGTTGATTTGGGGAAGTCAATGTCCTCCCCTCTTTCTAAAATATCGGCTTTGTTGAGTCCATTGGTGACCATGTAGAGGGCTAAATCTCCGACGACTTTGGAAGAGGGTGTTACTTTCACCAAATCACCCAATAATTCGTTGACTTCTGCATAGGTTTTGGCGATTTCTGTCATGCGCCCATCTAAGCCTAATGCACCTGCTTGACGATTGAGGTTGGAGTATTGTCCGCCTGGAATTTCGTGGTCATAGACATCGGCAGTTCCTGACATTAAGCCTGCTTCATAGGGGTAATACCACTTGCGGACGGCTTCCCAATAATTGGAAAATTCGTTGAGGGATTCGATGTCAAATTTGGGGTCTCTTTTGCTAAATTTGAGCATTTGCATTAAGACATTAAAATTGGGTTGTGAGGTGAAGCCTGACATGGAGGCTAAAGCGACATCTACGACATTGACACCTGCTTCCACTGACTTTAAATAGGTCGCTAATTGTGCGCCTGATGTATCATGTGTGTGTAGGTGGATGGGCAAATCAACCGTATTTTGTAGTTCACCTATAAGGATTTCGGCGGCGTATGGTTTGAGTAGCCCTGCCATGTCTTTGATGGCGATGAGGTGCGCTCCTGCATCTTCTAAAGATTTTGCTAAATCTTTGTAGTATTGTAGGGTATATTTTTCTTTTTTGGGATTGGAAATATCGCCTGTGTAGGAAATACAAGCTTCCGCTAATCCGCCCGTTCTTTCTAGAACGGTTTTTATACTCACCTTCATATTTTCCACCCAATTTAAAGAGTCAAAAATACGGAAGACATCCACGCCGTTTTCCCAAGATTTTTCGATAAAAGCCTCCACTAAATTATCAGGATAAGCCGTATAACCGACTGCATTAGAGCCTCTTAGTAGCATTTGTAGCATAATATTGGGAACGGCTTTTCTAAAGGCTTGTAAGCGTTCCCAGGGAGATTCTTTTAGAAAGCGCATGGCGACATCGAAGGTCGCTCCGCCCCATACTTCCATTGAGAAAGTTTGTGGGTGGGCTAAGGCGTAGGCTCTAGATACAGCCAATAAATCTTTTGTCCGAACTCTTGTGGCCAATAAGGATTGATGGGCATCTCTTAAAGTGGTGTCTGTCACAAAAACCTGTTTTTGCTCCTTCATCCATCTAATAAAACCATCGGGTTTGAGTTCGTCTAATAGGTTTTTTGTTCCTTTTGCGGGTGTTGCATCCGCATCGAAAGTGGGAATTGTGGCAGGTCGGAAAGGGATACTTTCATCGTATTTGACGACATCTTCATTGCCATTGACGGAGACTTTACCTAAGTAATTTAAGAGCTTGGTGGCTCGGTTTCTTCTTTTGGGATAGGTGAAAATCTCTGGGTATTCTTCGATAAATTTGACGGTAGCACTTCCGTTTCTAAAGTCTTCGTGTTTGATGATGTTGTAGAGGAAATCTATGTTTGTTTTGACCCCTCGAATACGGTATTCTATGAGGGTACGAGCCAAACGGTCACATGCGCCTGGTAGTGTGCGTCCCCAAGCGGTTACTTTTGCCAACATGGAGTCGAAAAAGGGTGATATTTTGACGCCTGGATAGGAACTTCCCTCATCAATGCGAATACCAAATCCGCCTGCATTTCGATAGGCTATAATTGTGCCATAATCGGGCTTAAAATCGTTTTGGGGATCTTCGGTGGTAACTCGGCATTGAAGGGCGAAACCGTTGCAACTTACTTCCTCTTGTTTGATGTTGATTTCGGGATCATCTAAGCGGTAGCCTTCTGCTATTCTTATTTGCGCTCTTACAATGTCGATGCCTGTTACTTCTTCTGTAACGGTGTGTTCTACTTGGATTCGGGGATTGACTTCTATAAAGTAGATTTTGTAATCGTCATCTACTAAAAACTCTACCGTTCCTGCGTTGATGTAGCCGACGTATCTGGCTATTTTCAGGGCATATTCGTAGAGTTTGTCCTTGCAATCTTGGGGTAGTGAGGGCGACGGGGCGACTTCTACTATTTTTTGAAAGCGTCTTTGAACGGAACAATCTCGCTCAAAAAGGTGTACTAAATTGCCATGTTTGTCTCCTAAGATTTGGACTTCGATGTGTTTAGGGTTCTCTATGAATTTTTCTAAGAAGATGGTGTCGTCTCCAAAGGCGTTGAGGGCTTCTCGACGGGATTCGATAAAGGCTTTTTGTAAAGATTCATCGTCTCGGATGACTCGCATGCCTCGACCTCCACCGCCTGATGCTGCTTTGACGATGACAGGATAGCCTATTTTGTGGGCAGCTTTGAGGGCTTGTTCTGGCTGTGTTAACGGCTCTTTGTTGCTTTCGATGATGGGAACTTCTGCGGCATTGGCGACTTTTTTGGCTCTTACTTTATCGCCCAATTGATCCATGATTTCGGGGTTGGGTCCGACAAATAGAATACCTGCGTCTTGGCATGCTTGGGCAAAGGCGACGTTTTCGGAGAGAAAGCCGTATCCTGGATGGATGGCGTCTACTTTGTTGTCTTTGGCTACTTTGATGATGGCTTCTACATCTAAATAGGGTTTGAGGGGTTCTTCTTCTTTTCCTATTTGGTAGGCTTCATCTGCTTTATAGCGGTGTAGGGAATAGCGGTCTTCAAAGGTATAGATGGTTAGGGTTTCTATATTTAGTTCGGTGCATGCTCTGAGTATGCGGATGGCGATTTCACCTCTGTTGGCGACGAGTAGTTTTTTTATTTTTCGGATATTGGACATATTGCAATGACTTTACTATTTGTTTTTTAGTGTTACAATGTAGCAATATTAACGGAAATTAAATGAGATTGTTGATAAAAAATCTAAGTTGATAGGCTACTTACTTGAATTAGTATTAGAGTGTTTGACTTGGATAGGGGTTGTGGCTGTGCAAAATAGACCCGATGGTAGTGGTATGGCTTTCTGGTTTTTGTGGTTTAAGTAGTTTTTGAGGTTTATGTAGTTCTCTCTTTGCTCTTCTGGTAATCTATTAGAAAGCCATAAGAACGGACAGCGGGACCGTGTGTGACGACGAAGCTCTGTCCGTTCTCTCCTTATTCTTTATAATTTTATCAATTTGAAGCTTGAAGTGTTTTTGTGTTCAGTCGTTTCGACTTTTAGGATGTAGAAGCCTGCTTTGAGATTTGTTATTTCTATGGATTGCTCGCCTTGTGGGAGGGTTTGTTCGATTAGGATTTTGCCTTCGAGGTTTAGGATTTGGACTTTTGAGGGAGATTCGTTGTTGATGGGTTCATAAAATATTGAGTATATTTTTATCTTTGTAATAATATGACGAATTAAGGAGAGAAAGGGTTGTCTTTCATCGTTATGGAAAGGCCTGCTGTACGTTCTTATGGCTAACCAAGAATCATAAATCACAGAAGAACCGAAAACCACAACACTAAGAACCAAGAACCACAGCACTTGGTTAGCCATACCACTGCCATCAGGTCTATTTTGCATGGTCGCTATCTTTTTCCACTGTTCTATTTTAAAACATAAAAAGGATGAACAAACATTTTTACATTTATATCTTATTGGTTATCTTTTCATTAAATGCCTGTTTTTCGGAACAAGCAGAAACGGCACAACAAAGTACGTCTAACAAATCGCCAATGACTGTAACAAAAGACAAAACGAAAGAGGCGATTCCGCAAGAACCTAAACCGAGTAAACGCATCTTAAAATCGTTTCCTAAAACCTTTGATAATAGAGTAAAAAACGTGCCTACTGCTACACAAAAAGGCATCTTTAAAGAACCACAAAAACACATAAATGAATTGGTCAATTATTTGAGTGGGCAAGCAGATGATAATTTGAATAAAGTAAAATTATTTCACGATTGGATTGCTCAAAATATTGCTTATGATACGCACTCTTATTTCAAAAATAAAATTCCAGACCAATCCTATGAAGCCGTTTTAAAAAGGGGAAATTCTGTGTGTCAAGGCAATGCTAATTTGTTGAAAAAAATGTGTGATTTAGCTGATATTGATTCGGAAATAATTTTGGGTTATTCGAGGGGATATGGTCATGCGCTATTTGAAAAGGAAAAAGTAAAAGAAAGCAATCACGCTTGGAATGCGGTAAAAGACGAAAATGGCGAGTGGCATTTATTGGATGCAACGTGGGATGCGGGCTACATCAAAGACCGCAAATTTGTCAAAGAGTATTCGACTAATTATTTGTTTATTCCTCCCGAACAAATGCTGTATACCCATTTTCCAGAAGACCCAAAATGGCAAATAATTCCTGCAAAATTAGACGCTACTCAAATAAGTAATTTGCCTAAATTGAATGGTTATTTTTTTGGCTTTGACCTCAAATTGCTCTCCCCTTTACAGCGTATCAATGAAGTCAATAAAACCTTCACTTTTAAGGTAAAAACGCCAAAAGAGGTATTTTTGAATGTGCAAATTTTTGAGAAGTCGGGTAAACATGCGCCCAATGCAACGTTTATTCAAAAAGAAGACGGTATTTCTACCGTGCATATGGCTTTTCCGAAAAAAGGGAAATGGTTTTGTAGTATCTTTGCTCGTCGTTTGGGCGATGAAAACTATATTGAGTCCGCAGAAATTGGCTTTATTAACTCAACAAAAAACACGGCACGTTTCCCGACTCGTTTTAAAGCCTTTGAGGAATACAATTGTACCTTGTATTCTCCGCTTCAAACACCTTTATCGACCAAGAAACCGACGTTGTTTAAAATCAAAGCTCCTGATGTGGCAAAATTGGCTTTAGTTGTCAATGAGGAATGGTTGGAGTTGAAGAAGGAAAAAAATGATATATTTGTCTTGGAAACGAAACTATCAAGTACGAAGAATATAAAGTTGTATGCTGCGGAAAAGGCGGGTGATGATGATTTTGTGGGAGTTTTGGGGTTTTAGTTTTTGTGGTTTGCATTTCTACTCTGTTCAAGAAGCTGTCGTTTTTGTGGTTTCTTTAGTTTTCATCTTGGCTTATCCTGACTTCGTTCGATGAATATTTTTTGGTACTATGGTACTAAATTATTTCACGCAAAGACCGCAAAGCTCTACAGAAACCGATTTCTTAGCGACCTTTGTGAAAAACTCTGTGAGAATACATTATAATAAATAATATTTACAAAATGAGTGATAAAACAGCCAAAGCAGCATTTGAGAAAGCCATTGCTGCCAACAAAAAAGATATAGATGCCTATTTAGAGTATGCCCAAGTTTTAATGGCACTAGAAAAATATGGCAAAGCAACTGATGTCTATGACGATGCATTAGAAATTGAAGAACGGGCCGCCATTTATTTTTTGCAAGGAAGGGCGTATCAAAAAGTGCACGAAGAAGAATATGATGAAGATGCAAATACTTATGATAATCATAGAGATGACTTTGTTGAGAATGGCGCATACAATGCCTATCTGTGTGCTGAGAGAAGTTTTGAAAAAGCAGTCGAATTAGAGCCTGAAAATGTCCAATATAATTGCACGATTGGAAAGTGGAAAATGGAAGTAGGTGATCCCATCTATTCTGGCCAAGGCAGGATGATGTTTGTTTATTTGAAAAAAGCAATCGAATTAGATCCTACTTTTGCAGAAGCACACATCTGTCTGGGAAAACGTTGTTTTGAACATAGAGATTATGAAGAAGCCTTAGAACATTTTCAACAAGCAGCAAAATCTACTCCCGATGATAGACATCTACATGAAAGCATAAGGGCTTGTAAGCGTGCTATTGATGATAGACCCAAAAGATAAAGTATAAAATGCGTCAAACATAGAGACCTTTCACATTAAAAATTAAGATTTAGAATTTAATACAAATGGATTTATTTATTTCAACACAAGAGGATTTTAGAACCATTGTGGATTTTATTGCGCCTATTAATGGTATAGAAGAAAATCAGTGTTTGCATTGTGGGGAAAACCCTGAACAGGTTTATCAGAAAATGATGGACTATCATGGGCGAAAGGAATTGAAGTTTGTGCATATGCTGGCGGACGGAGAACTGATTGGCGTATTGGGCTGCGATGGTGATGAGGTCTTGGAGCAAATTTGGTTTTGGGGTCCTTATGTGAAGGAAAACCTGGATTGGACGGCTATCGCTGAAAAGCTCTATACTTACTTTTTGGAAACGACGCCACAAGCTAAAAAGTTGTTTCAATTTTTGAATGTAAAAAATGAGCAATCCCGAGATTTTTATACAAAAAAGGGATTTAAGGAACGGGCGTATCATACGATTTTGTATCTATTGGAGCAGGACGTTTATCAAGCTTATGAACACGTTGATTATGCCAATATTATTGAGATGGATGTGTCCTATAAAGATGCGTTGAATGCGCTACACAATATCTCTTTTCCTGACACTTATTATACGACGGAGGAAATGCTGAAAATGCATGCTGATCCTGATAAGAACAAGCTTTATATAAAGGTCGATGCACAACAAAAGGTGTTGGGCTATATTTTGGTGAATGTACAAGGTAGTGATGAGGGTTATGTTCATTTCGTGGCGGTAGATTCGGCTTTTCGCAAACAAAAAATTGGTATCAGTCTCTTGCAAAAAGGTATTGAATGGCTTTTTTATGAAAGAAAAGTTGATAAGATTTTTCTTTCTGTCAATCAACATAATAATGCGAAGCAGTTGTATAAAAAAGTGAATTTTCGACAGATTTATGTTGGGGTTGGGTCCTCATGTTTGGTTTAAGTGGTTTTTGTAGTTTTTGTGGTTTTTGTGGTTGTAAAACCAATTTACTAATACACCAATTTACTAATTCCCAATACACCAATTTACTAATTCCTAATGCACTAATCTACCAATTTACTAATTCCTAATACACTAATCTACCAAAATTTGACTTACAAAAAATTTGATATTGATACTTGGAATCGTCGGGATTCTTTTCTTTTTTTTAAGGAATATGATGATCCTTTTTTTAATTTGACCACGCATTTAGATGTGACAAAGTTGTATCATTATTGTAAAGATCAGGAGCTTTCTTTCTTTTTGACTTGTTTGTATTATTCTTTGGCGGTGGCGAATCAGATTACGGAATTTCGATTGCGTTTTTTGGAAGGAGAGGTTGTTTTGTTTGATCGGATTGATGCGGGTTCTACGATTATGAATGCTGATTCGGAAACTTTTAGTTTTTGTTATTTTGACTATCATAAGGAACGAAGTTTTTTTATAGCGGAAGGGCGCAAAAAAATCAACTTACAAAAAGAACGAGCAATTTTACAAGAACAGAAAAACAAACTCAACCTTATTTATTATTCGACGATTCCGTGGGTGCATTTTACGAGTATCAAACACGCTCGTCGTTTCAATAATCAAGAATCCATTCCTAAAATTGCTTTTGGTAAGATTGACAAATCTACGCCTGTTTTTAAGTTGCCAATTTCTATCGAAGTCAATCATGCGTTGATGGATGGTTTTCATGTGGGATTGTATTTGGAGCGATTGCAGGGTGTATTTAATGATGTTTTGATTTAAATCAAGCGCAAGTGAATTTACAGATAAATTTTGTTTAGACCATTTAAAATAGCCCTGATAGTAGTGGTATGGCTTTTTTTTTGGTACTGTAGTGCTTAGTACTTTAGTGCTGTGATTCGGTTCTTATGTAAATTTCGGTTCTTTTCTAAGCCATAATAGCGGATAGCAGGACTTGCCGTTGCAACGAAGCATTAAACTGTTCGCTCCAAACATTGATAAGTAACGATTAAAAAATAAGTTAGAAATAGTCAAGACAAGGCGAAAAATACAAGCATAGCCATAGCTATGACGAGTATTTTCAACGAAGTATTGACACAAAAAATCATAAGCTAATTGTTCAGGTTATTGTTTACTCGTTACTAAGTTAAAGGAGAGGACTAAAAGGTAGATATTTATAACTAAAAAGTAAATATAAAGGGGAAAACGATATTGGGGAAGAAGGAAATATCCAAAAAACAAAAATAAGCATATATAACAGAACAATATTGACGAGAAAATTTCCCCTTTATAGTTTTCAAAAAAAAATTCATTGTAACTTATTGTTTTGCAAACTTTTATAAACATTATTATTTGCTTTCTATGATGTTTATAGAATAGCATATTTCTTAAAACAAAAAATTAAAATGTAATTAAAAAGAACACAAAAGACTAATTACAAGCTAATTAAGCATAGAAAAACATTTGAAATGTAATTTTTTATTTTTTTTAGTAATTTCACCTTCTAATTTATGCATTTGCTAAACAATATAGAATTTAATGATTATAAAAATCTACCTTTTTTAACTTCTGCTTCTGTCGTAATAATTGTTGAGTGTAATCCCAACTTACACTAAAATTTATTTTCAAATATCAATAACCAATTATAAACAAACAAATTCTATACAAGAAAAACAATGTCCACCTAAATCAAAGCATCTATTATTCTCTTTAAGGACAAATTTTCTTAAAATAAAACAGAATGCGAATTAGGATATAAAAAACTACCAATCAATCAATTATACTTTAAAAAAAATATAATTAAAATTATATTTCTCTCATATTGAAACTCCACTTAAAAAATAGACGTAACACCTAAATATATTAAAAAAAAATTAAATACATTTAATTACAAAATAAATATATTTAAATACATGTCTACAAAAAACATTATGAACAAAAAAATTAAATACATTAAATCAAGTAGTGTGACAGAATTAAAGTTGCATTTGAGATGAGTTTATTTTTAGTTAGCTACATGGCAAAAAATGCAAGCATAGCCATAACTATAACGAGGCTTTTTAACGAAATAGGCGGCAAGAAGAAGCATCATCAAATGTTAAGATAAATTTGTCAGACTACTTATACCAACAAAACTATTTACTTATTTTAAAACACCTTTTATGCATTATGATGTTAAGAGCTTGTTGGGATTTAGTCGAAAATGCGTCTTTTTCACCTGAATTTTGCTTTTTTTTCGGCATCATAGCCCTGCTATGAACTGGCACACCAGTGCGACTGGTGTGCCAGCCCAGTCAAAAAACGGTCAAAAAACCCATCATTTTCACTAGTCCCAACAAGCTCTAACTCATAATTATACTGCCATTGATTGATTTATTTATACCACAATAGTATTTGCAATTAATTCAACCAAAGATAGCAGTAAAGACCTTCAAAAATAGACCTGATAGTAGCGGAATGGCAGTTGATATTTTTTCTCAAAGAAAAAACAACTTTGCCATATTAGCGGATAGCAGGCCCAGACGCAACGACGAAGCAACTTACCGTTCTCTACAAATTATTAATTCACTCTAAGTAGAAAACCAACTTCACTTTTACAATTCACATTAACATCATAAGCATTTATACATATAGATGCAATAGGATTCCTATGTCTGAAATATGATGAAATCATATCACATTAATTAAATAAAAATATCACAAAACAACTAAAAACATGAGACTCAGACTACTTTTTACTCCCCTTCAAATTCATTTGAGGAAGGTAGCTTTTTATCAAAAACTATTTATTTGCCTATCACTGTTATTCACTTTAAATATTACTGCTCAAACACCTGCTGATTTGCCTTGGCCCGCTACAGAATGCGGCATTTTAGCACCTGGTACAGCAGCCATTACCTGTGGTACAGTCCTAAATGTAGCCGTCGATGATCGTTACACTTTTGGGTTGGTTAATATTGATGGGGCTGTTGGCGGAACAAGATCGGATGAAACAGCCAATTTTCCACAATACCACCACCCTACTTGGCACATTGATTCCATAGGAAATGTATTTGGAATTGCCTACAATAACAATAACGAAATACTTTTAACTTCTTCCTCTAATTATGGTTCTGCCTATTGGAGTCAAACAGCCATTCTGAAATATGGTTCTATAGGCGGTGGTAATGGTACTTTGCAAGCAGCAGGAGCTATCTATATTGTTGATCCTATAACAGGACAAGCCAGCTACTTTACCTCGCTACCACAACAATCTACAAGTATGACACACTATGATTGTGAAATAGGAGTTTCTACTCCGAGAACAGGCGGTGTAGGTTTAGGTAATATTGTCTATGATGAATGCAACGACCAATACTTTGTAACGAATATAGAGGATGGGCGTATCTATCGTTTAGACGCCGCAGGAAATATTTTAGATTCTTATGATCCAGGTATTTATGATGATGGTGCTGCGGGTATTTCTAATCTTGAAGACTTAGCCTATGGTTTAGCTCTTGAACCTAATTGTGGGCGGTTATTTTATGGGGGTGTCGATGCATCTGTACACGCTGCTGGTGGTACAACCAATGGCGCACCTGGCGTTTACTCTATTGATTTAGATGCCAATGGTGGATTTGTTGGAACAGTCAATAATACAACGATGCCAGCAGGTGCAACCTATGATAACTATGTTGGTACGGAAACGTTACATAGCCTTATTACTACAGGTGGTGGAGCTACTTATACCGTCAACACACTTTTTTCTATCTCTGACCTTGAGTTTGATCCTGATGGCAATTTATTGGTTGGGGTAAGAGTTGGTTGTCAAAATTCGTTTCAATCTTCTTACAATCACTGGGGAGAAACAAGCATCTTAACGGTTGATACAGGCACTGGTTTATACAATGCAACGCAAGCTGATTACGATATTTCTGTAACGGGAGATGCTGGTAACGATGATGGATATGGTGGTGTTACTTACTATCAGTTAGCAGATAGTAGTGTACAATATGGTGTTACTTCGGCTGATATTTTAATGGAAGATGGTCCTCATGGTATCGCTATTTTTAACGCTGATGCTTCTACAACAACGCAGGTTACACCATTAGCTGCCATATCTTATGGAACAGTAGATAATACAGGAAATGGTGATCCTAAAGGAGTTGGGGGTGATATAGAAATATTTAGTACGTGTTGTCCTAAATTTGAAATTGCGTTGGATACGAATATTCTCTGTCAAGAAGAACCCATTGCCATTACTTTAGAAGCTGACGGTGATGATGTAGATTATGCTTTATACTATAGTTTAATTGACTCTTTAGACTATTTAGAGGTTTATCAAGGAACAATAGGAAACCCAACACTCATAACCATTAATCCCACAATAGATATTCCTACTGGTGATTCTATTCATGTGGAAAATTTCACGTTTCCAATTAATACTTCTGATACGATTCAAACCTATTATGTTTATGGTATCGAGGCAGATAGTGTTCAAATTCCTTTTTGTAAACCAACCCTAAGAATTGATTCTCTAAAAATTTATCCTGCAACCAAAATACCCGAATTAGAAGCCATTGATTATCTCTGTTTAGATGATGCAGCCAATAATTCCAATGTAACCAATCTCAATGATCTAATTTCAATGAATGAAACAGAGATGGCTATTTGGACGGACATTGATGGGGCTGGTGGATTAGTTGATAGTGTTTTTACGGCAAGTATTGCGGGTACATTCCGCTTTGTCTACACCATTCCAGGTATTCCTGGTGCTGATCCTTCCAATGCTTGTGCCAATAAGTCGGATACTTTAGAAATCGAAGTAAGACCCCAATGTTGTCCCGATTTTATGATTGTTCCTGATGCCAACCCTATTTGTATTGACAGTCCTTTTGAGGTTACTACAAGTGGTTTTATTCAAGATACCATCAATTACATTATCTATTATAGTGCCGATTCACTTTTAACTACCCAAGAAGTCTATGATAATGTGGGAACAACTGTTTTAGTCCCTACTTTTGATTTAGCAGATGGTGAAATTGATAGCACATTTGTTGGTTTGACTTTACCTCCCAATGCAACAGATTCCATTGAGACCTATCACCTTTATCTCGCTTATGCCGATACAAGTGACCGATGGGAAAACTGCCCTATTAAAATGGCTTCTGTAGAGATGTTGGTTTATCCCCAAACACTAACAGCCGTCTTAACAGATACCGCCAAAGTTTGTTTGAGCAAACAAGCTGAAAATTCTCATATTATTGATTTAAGTACGCTCATTGTATCGGGTGAAACAACGGGTACTTGGAGTGATACAGATGTAGCAGGTGGGCTTGTTGGCAGTGTTTTCACCGCCTCCACCGCAGGAACCTATACGTTCACCTACACCATTGCAGGAATGCCTGGTGATCTTGTCGGAAGTCCTTGTTACGACAATACTTATACCACTGAAATTATTGTAAAAGATCAATGTTGTCCTGATTTAAATTCAGTTACAACCGTCGCTAATATTTGTACAGAAGATGCACAAGCTGGGCCTGTAGACATCACACTTAACCACAGCACAACACCCGAAAACTTAGCGATATATTATAGTTTAGATACGACCTTAACCGCAACAGATTTGTATGGAAGTCCTTTTGGTGGAACGGCTACTGCCATCAATACCGACATCACACCGACAGGCGCAAGTACAGTAGAAAGTGGCTTTAATTTTCCGCCCAATATGAGCGATACAGTTACGACTTACTGTATCTATTTCATTTTAGCAGAAAGCAACACTAATATTGAAGCGGACTGTATGCCAATGGCTAAAACGTCCATTGATATTTACCCCATACCGAATATTGCAGGAGGTGAAATTTTTGCTTGTGACAACAATGATGGTACGGGTGATTTTATGTTGGAAGATGCCGATACTTTAGCCGATGTTGATGGAGGCAATACTGTAACGTATTACAGCCTTTTAACTGATGCTGAAATAGACAACAACCCCTTGATGTCGCCTTATGTAGTGATGGATGGAACAACTGTTTATACAAGAGTCGAAAATCAATATGGTTGTTACCGTACGGATTCGATTTTGCTCACCCTTTTAGCCTCTCCTATCTTAAATAATTCGAGTATTGAGGAATGTGATCGGGGTGATGGAATGGCAGAATTTGACCTTTCTGGTGTCAATAGTTATTATACCACTTTTACGGATGCAGAAGGCGAAATAAATCCTTTAGCGAGCCAATATTTAAGCGTTGGAGAACTGATTTACATTCGAGTCAATGCAACCAATGGCTGTTTTACCATTCGGGAAGTAATGCTCGTTGTTTTACCGCTTCCCAATGTCGCAGATGCACAGTTAGAAATCTGTGATGATGGCAGTGGCATGGTTGATTTCACCCTCACAGATGCCAATGTTTTAGTCGATTTAGATGGTGGCAATACTGTAACTTATCATAGCTCTCAAATTCAAGCGATTCAAGGTATTTTCCCTGTGGCAAGTCCTTACAATAGTGCGGGCAATGAGTCTTTATACATTCGAGTGGAAGATGTCAATGGTTGTGTCAGTATTGCTCAATTGAGCCTCGTCATTAATCCATTGCCGCAAATTGCGCCTGCTTCGTTACAATCTTGTGATAATGGGGATGGAACGGCTGATTTCACCCTTACTGATGCCGATGCTTTGGTTGATCCTATCGGAACAAATACGGTCAGTTACCACGTTTTACAAAGTGATGCCGATGCCAATATCAATCCATTAAGTTCGCCTTATACAAGTATAGAAGATACGGTTTATGCAAGGGTAGAAACAGCAAGTAATTGTTATCTTACGACACAAGTTGCCTTAGAAATTCTTCCTTTACCTGCATTAGCAGATGCAGACCTTCACGTATGTGATGACGGCGATGGCAATGTTGATTTTATGCTAACAGATGCCGATGCTTTAATTGATACGGTGGGCGGAAATACCGTCTCTTATCATCCTTTTTTGGTAGATGCTCAAAGCAATACCAACCCTTTGGCGAGTCCTTATGCAAGCATGGGCGAAATCGTATTTGCAAGGGTCATGGACGGCAATGGCTGTGTACAAATTGCCGAATTAGAGCTAATTGTTCAACCACTTCCAACCGCAAACCCTATAGAGATTTTAGGATGTGACAATGGCGATGGAACGGCTGATTTTCAGCTTACTTTAGAAGCAAGTAACATTGATGGCGATGGTGGCAATATGGTCATGTACTATCTAACACAGACAGATGCTGACGCTGGCACAAATGCTTTATCGAATCCTTACAATGCAACAGATGGTCTTATTTATTCAAGGGTTGAAGATGCTTTTGGGTGTTATAGTACTGCGGAAATTACCCTATCTGTTCAAGCCTCACCCATTTTGACAAATACAGAAATTCGAGAGTGTGATAGAGGCGACGGAACGGCAGAGTTCGATTTGTCTGCTTTGGGAATTACATACTATCCAAGCATTTTGGATGCGGAAGGGGAAACCAATCCTGTGGGCAATTCTTATACAACGATGGCCAATGATACTTTGTATTCAAGAGTAAACGCCACCAATGGCTGTTATACGATCGCAGAAGTGGTTTTATTGGTCTTGCCTCCTCCACCTGCCGAAAATATAGTAATCAATGCCTGTGATGATGGCGACGGAACTGCCGATATTGATTTAAACACTTTAGATGCGATGATTGACACTACAGGAAACAATGATATTAGTTATTATGCAACAGATATTGATGCTTTTTTAAATTCTAATATGCTCTCAAATCCATACACAACATCGGGCTTAGGAGAAGTCATTTTTGCAAGGGTTCAAGATGGCGATGGTTGTTTTACCATTGCAGAAGTTACCTTCAATATCGCTCCCAATCCCATTGCCTTAATGGATTCTGTTGCGACTTGTGACGATGGCGATGGTATGGCTCAATTTGATTTGACAGCCTTTAATGTAGATAGTCTTGGTGGCAATATGGTTACATTCCATGCTACCCAAACCAATGCGGATGCAGGAATCAATCCATTGCCTTCGCCTTATGAAAGTACAGGCGGAACGATTTTTGTAAGAATTGCTACGGCCAACAATTGTTTTGATACTGCCGAAATTATCCTAACCGTTTTGGCTTCACCAATGGCTTCACCTGCGGAAATGGAGCTTTGTGATGATGGTGATGGAACGGTTGATTTTGACCTTTCGTCATTGGATGCGACAGTGGATATAACGACCAGTAATACCGTTACATATCACTCAGATTCTCTTGACGCAACAACTGCTACAAATGCACTAACAAGCCCATATGCAAGTAGTGGCGGTACTTTATTTGCAAGAGTCGAAAGTGCCAACGGATGTTTTGATGTCTCGCCTATTACCTTAACAGTCAATCCACTACCAAGTGTTGCAACTGCCATGTTAGAACTTTGTGATGATGGCAATGGCATTGTTGATTTCAACTTAACGGATGCAGACGCTACAATTGACACAACGGAAACAAATGCAATTACATACCACGCTTCTTTAGCGGATGCCGATGCAAATATAAATCCATTGGCAAGTCCTTATATGAGTAGTGGAGAAACTTTATATGTGCGTGTTGAAACAGCCGATGCCTGTTACCTTACAACCACCTTAGAACTCATTGTATTGCCTTTGCCCAATGTCGCAAGTACTTCAATTGAAGTGTGTGATGATGGAGATGGTAGTATTGATTTCACGGTAGAAGATGCGATTGGCCAAATTGATTTAGACAGCATGCATATAGTTACTTTCCACACGATGTTAGACGATGCCAATGATGGCGTAAATGCCGTGAGTAGCCCTTATTCAAGTATGGGCGAAATCTTATTTGCACGAGTCGAAAGTGCCAACGGATGTTTTGTATTAGCCACTTTAGAATTGGAAGTTTTAACGGCTCCCATTTTAGAAAATGCGGAATTACAAGAGTGTGATTTAGGAGATGGAACGGCAGAGTTTGACTTATCCAGTGGTTCTGGTGATTACTATGTTTCTTTCATTGATGCAGAGAACGAAACCAATCCTTTAGGCTCTACTTATACGACAGCGACAACAACGATTTATTTACGAGTAAATGCAACGAATGGCTGTTACGATATTGCCGAAATTGCCTTAACCGTACTTCCCACTCCTGAACTTGCCAATTACCAACTCAATGTTTGTAAAGACAATGATGGTATTGTCGATTTTGACCTCAGCGAAGCAGATGCCTTTGTGAGTCCTGATGCGAACAATATACTTAGTTATCACGTTGACGTATTTGATGCAATCACAGGCAACAATCCTGTATCTGGCCTATTTGCAAGTAGTGGACAAACACTTTTTGTAAGAGTTGAAACGCCAGAAGGTTGTTATTCTATTGCGGAACTCGTTCTGTTTGTAGAAGATTGCTGTCTTGGTCCTCGTTGCATACCCATTACAATAATCAAACAATAAGTATTTGTATGCGTGGATAGCGGTGGAGACCATGCAAAATAGACTCGATAGTAGTGGTATGGCGGTTGTAGATGTAAGGCATTTTAAAAATGCCTTACATCTTCCGCCATAAGAACGGATAGCGAGACCACACTTTGCGACGGAGCGACTCACCGTTCTCTCCAAATAAAATTTTTACTATGAACTATTAATCAAATAGTTATTTTTTGCTTTTAAGCCTCTGTTCCCATTACAGAGGCTTTTTTTATTTCCTTTTTTTGACAAGATTTTTATCAAATTAAGTTTTTTTTGGAGAGAAAGGCCTGTTGCTTTGTCGTGACGCATGGGCCCGCTGTGCCATCGGGTCTATGTTGCATGGTTTGTACCCTTGTTTGACCTTAAAAAAGAAGAGCTTGTTTGGACTTTGGTTTTAAAAAAATTCAAGCCCAAACAAGCTTTTAACAAAAAGCAGCTATTTATTGTGTCTTTACAAATCGAATAAAATCCTTCTGCTCCTTATCAATCAATTGTACTAAATAAGTACCTGCCACATAATCTTCCAAATCAATTCTCAAAGTATTGAAACCAATCTTTGAATCAACATGCTTTTGTGCTACTAAACGCCCCATCATATCATAGATATAAATCATTGTGGGATTGACTCCATTCGTTGTATAATTCAACGTGACCGATTCAGAAGCAGGAACAGGATTCGCTGAGAGCAGTTCAAATCGAATATCCTCTCTAACTAAAGTTATTACATCAGAAACGATTTTAGCAACACCATTTTTATCCGTTTCTTTCAAACGATAATACTGAATATGATTTATATGTTCTCTATCTACGTAATCATACATTTGACTTATACTGCTATTTCCTTTTGATTCGACATCAGCAATAGACACGAAATTGATTCCATCTTCTGATTTTTCTATAGAGAAAAAAGCACTCTCACTTTCGGATGCAGTTGCCCATGTTAGATGATTTCCTTCCGTTTTTGTCTTTCCTTCAAAACTCAATAACTCTATAGCAGTGGTTGTACAACTGACTACAGCGGTATTCAATATCTCAACACAATCTGGATGGTCTACTACAGAGATATTAAAAGAAAAACCTGTATTCACAGGATAAGGTCCTAACATTATGGTTGCTGTTGTAATGTTGGAAAAAGTAACATCGTTTCCTATTATATTATACCCATTTTCACCTGCATCACCGCCCATAAAAGCCAAAAGCACTTCATAAGTATCTCCTGTACAAATAACCGTACCACTTACCATAAAGTCTTCACAAAAACAAGACTCCTCCTCTATTTCATTTTCTTCCACACATTGCTCACAGTCGTTTAAAATTGCTGTTCCATCACACTCATTATTACAATCATATTCATTAGAAAAACAAGAATCATTTATATCAGATGCATTTGAAACATAACCCTCTAAAGCATCACAAGAGACAATCGCTAAAGCATTCTCATTCCCTAAACCATCCCCATCATTGTCTTCATACCAACTCATCTCAAATAGGCAATCCTCTCCTGTTTGTGTAGCGGCTGGATCATAATTACAAGCCGTTTCCTCCATACAACCCCCAATGACACAAGCTTCATCACAACTAGCCACAATTTCTTCTAAGCTATTACAACCCACCTCATTATTGTTAATTACAACATTTCCTTCCACAATACTTTCCCAACAAAAAGCAGTACAACAGCTCGCTAAATTCTCATTATCTTCTAAGGACAAATCTTCTCCAACAAACACAAGACTCTCTAAGTCAACAAGACTTGACAAAGCATCGTTCTCTAAAATACTTAAATCCCCACCAATAGAAGTGATATTTTCTAAACCTGCCAAATTTGTTAAATCACTATTACCTATAATCTCAACATCCGTGTTAAAAGAAGTGATATTTTCTAAACCAACCAAACTTGTTAAATCATCATTAAATACAATAAATAAGCCTCCATCCTCAGAGGTAACATTTTCTAAGCCAACAAGATTTATCAAGTCATTATTTTCTAATATAGATATATCTCCTTTAACAAAAGTCAGATTATCTAAGCCAACTAAATTTATTAAGTCATCACCATCCATAATCTCCAAATCACCCCCAACAGAAGTAATATTTTCTAAACCAAGAAGATTTACCAATTCATAATTAGCTGTAATCCTTAAATTTTTCCCAACAGAAGTTAGTCCCTCTAAACCAGCCAGACTTGTCAAAACCTCATTAAGTACAATAATTAAACTTCCATTAAGAGAGGTCAAATTTCCTAGACTAGTCAAACTTGTTAGATTATCGTTATACGAAACCCTTAAATTCCCATCAATAGAAGTCAAATTTCCTAAGCCATATAAATTTGTTAAGGCATCATTACTTTCAATAGATAGATTTGAACTGACATAAACCAAATTTTCTAACGCATTCAAACTGGTTAAGGCATCATTATCGTCAATAGATAAATTTGAACTGATAGAAGTCAAATTTTCTAAGCCATCTAAACTGGTTAAGTCGTTATTACCGTCAATAACTAAATCTTCACCAACAGAAATAAGGTTTTCTAAAGCACTGATATTTGTTAAATCATAATTCTTTATAAGAATTAAATTTGCACCAACAACAATAAGATTATCTAAACCCTCTAAATTTTTTAAATTGACGTTTTTTTCAAGATACAAGTCTCCTCCAATAGAAGTTAGCCCCTCTAAACCAATCAAATCTTGTAAATACAGATTTTCTGTAATTCGTATATCTCCATCAACAGAAGTTAGCCCTTCTAAACCAACAAGACCTGTTAAAGCATCATTGTCTATAATAAGTAAACTTTCATCAATAGAAGCTAAATTTTCTAAGCCGACCAAACTTGTTAAAGACCCATTATTTTCAAGAATTAGCGAGCCATTGATGGTGGTAAGGGCTGATAAGTTGGATAAGTCCAGAATATCCGATCCTGAGACGGTTAGGTCACCATCTACTGTGCTACAACCATAGTCGGTCATAAAGGCATCAACTGCGGCTTGTGAACTTAATTCTATGTTGCCTTCACATTGGGCAAAAGTGGATTGGCTCAAGAATAAGCAAATCATTGCAATAATAATGATACCTAAGTAGTCTAACAGAATTAAGGTTCGTAATGGTATTTGAAGTTTCATGTTTGTAAGATTATAAAGTGATTAACTTGTTTGATTTTTGATTTCAATAACAAGCTCTCAAAATTGTTTTAATGTTATCACAAGTATAAAGTAGTAAAGCAGGTATTTCCATTACAAATATTTGTGCTTATGGATTATAAAAACCGCCTCTAAACAAATAATCAACTCATTATCAAATACTTATTTCAAAAAAAGATTAAACTTCATTCCTTGTAAAACAGTATTTCTATCTACTACGTCTGCGTTTTGCCTAAAAATCTCTTTGCCTATTTTATTTTTTAACGCTTACTAAAATATTTTTTTGATAGCGGTGGAGACCATGAAAAATAGACTCGATAGTAGTGGTATGGCGGTTGTAGATGTAAGGCATTTTAAAAATGCCTTACATCTTCCGCCATAAGAACGGATAGCGAGACCACACTTTACGACGGAGCGACTTACCGTTCTCTCCAAAATTATAAGCCAAAAAATAGACGCATTCAAGTCTGTTATTAAGCCTCTGTTATCCCATTACAGAGGCTTTTTTTATTTCCCTTTTTTGACAAGATTTTTAACAAATTAAGTTTTTTTTGGAGAGAACGGTTTAGTGCTTCGTCGCGATGCAGGGTCCCGCTGTGCCATCGGGTCTATTTTGCATGGCTTGAACCCTTGAAGCACTGACTTTTGAGGTTATATATATATTTTTTTGACTGCTTTATGCTTGGATTTGGGTAATGCGCCATGAGAACAGCGATTTTAAACGACCAAAACCCAAAAAACACTTTAAAAAACTTAAATAGCTCATAATCAGCGTTTAAAAACTTAGAATTAAACAAATTATAAAAATAAAAGTCTAAATAAACCCTCTAAATTACACTATATCCGAACACAAGTTTCTAAGATTCGTACTTTAAAGTGGAATTTGTAGTAAAATAAGCGTACCTTTGCACGCTGAAATTCAAGAAAGCATCAAGAAGTATGAACGAAATAAAAAACATCGCCATTATTGCCCACGTTGACCATGGTAAGACAACGTTGGTGGATAAAATTTTTCATCAAACCAATCTGTTTAGAGACAATCAAGAGGTTCGAGAATTAATTTTAGACAATAATGATTTAGAACGAGAAAGAGGTATTACCATCACCTCAAAAAATGTATCTGTACAGTATAAAGGATACAAAATCAACATCATTGATACCCCTGGTCACGCTGACTTTGGCGGTGAGGTAGAACGTGTGCTAAAAATGGCAGACGGCTGTGTTTTACTCGTCGATGCTTTTGAAGGACCTATGCCACAAACTCGATTTGTAACGGAAAAAATGCTCAACTTAGGGCTAAAACCATTGGTCGTTATCAATAAGGTAGATAAAGATAACTGTCGCCCTGACGAGGTTGAAGAAGCTATTTATGAGCTTTTCTTTGACTTAGACGCCAGTGAAGAACAATTGAACTTTAAGACTATCTACGGTAGTTCTAAGGAAGGTTGGATGAGCAAGGATTGGAAAGAACCAACAGATGACATTACGCCTTTGTTAGATACCATTTTGGAAGAGATTCCAAGTGCGAAGCGCAATGAAGGAACCGTGCAGATGCAAATCACGTCTTTAGATTACTCTAATTATAGTGGTCGTATCGCCATTGGTCGGGTACACAGAGGTACTTTAAAAGAAAATACGCCAATTTCTTTGGTAAAACACGATGGTTCTATTACAAAAACTCGTATCAAAGAATTGTATGTTTTTGAAGGTTTGGGTCGTGCCAAAGTAAGTGAAGTTCATGCAGGTGAAATCGCTGCCATCATTGGTTTAGACAGTTTCCAAATTGGAGAAACCATCGCTGACTTTGAAGAACCAGAAGCATTGCCTGCTATCTCTATCGGTGAGCCAACGATGAATATGTTATTTACCATCAACAACTCGCCATTTTTCGGGAAAGAGGGTAAATATGTTAATTCTCGCCAATTAAGAGATCGTTTGTACAAAGAAACGGAGAAAAACTTGGCATTGCGTGTGGAAGAAACAGAATCTCCTGATGCTTACTTAGTTTATGGTCGTGGTATTCTTCATTTAAGTGTATTGATTGAAACCATGCGTCGGGAAGGCTATGAGTTGCAAGTAGGACAGCCTCGTATCATCATCAAAGAGATTGATGGTAAGAAGTGCGAACCTATCGAATCAATGAGTATTGACGTCCCTGAGAAGTTCTCTGGCAAAGTCATTGAGTTGGCAACACAACGAAAAGGGGAATTGATGGTGATGGAGCCAAAAGGAAGTTTACAACACTTAGAGTTTATGATTCCATCAAGAGGAATTATCGGTTTGCGTAACAGAATCCTAACGGCAACCACTGGAGAAGCAGTTATGAATCACCGTTTCCACGAGTTCCAACCCATGAAAGGCGAAATTCCAAGACGTTTGAATGGGGTTTTGATTTCAGGAGACAAAGGCGTGAGTGTTGCTTATTCTCTCAACAAATTACAAGATAGAGGTAAGTTTTTCGTTAATCCAGGAGAGGATGTCTATGAAGGGATGATTGTGGGCGAAAATACTCGTGACAATGACATTGTGATCAATATTGTCAAAGGGAAGAACTTGACCAATATGCGGGCTGCGGGTAAAGACGATGGTGCAAAAATTGCTCCTGCTATCAAATTCTCTTTAGAAGAAGCGATGGAGTACATCCAATACGATGAGTATTTGGAAATCACGCCAACCAAAATGCGTCTTCGTAAAGTTCTTTTGACGGATAGTGCTCGTAAACAAAAATCTAACAAAGCGTTGGCGAACATCAAGTTTTAAGCAACAAACAAATTAAACGAGTCATAAGACGATTCAAATTAGAAATAGGATTAACCTGTTGGGCTTCGGCTTGACAGGTTTTTTTTATGAGCTGGTGACGAGTGACGGGGGATTGGTGACGAGTGAGCAGCTTTCTTGTACCCATAAATATATTTTGACTATCAATTTCTTTGCGTCCTTTCCGAAAACCTCCGTGATTTTTTTTCTTGCCTACCCTTTTTCCGTTCTGCCTTTTTGTTTTCACTCAACACTTTTATTAAATTTGCAAAAAAAAACGTCACCCATCACTCGTCACTCGTCACCTGTCACCCGTCACCCGTCACCTGTCACCAAAACACAAAAATGAGCCGTTCCAAAAATAAATTACCCAAATTCCTTTTACAAATTGTAGAATTTCTCCTATTCGTTACCATTTGCATAGGATTTGCCAAAGTGACGGCTTCTACCAATCCATTTGACCAACAAGGTTTTTTATTGGGTTTAGGGCTTAGTTTATTAGCAGGAATCATCCTCTTTTTTGTCCTAAAAATTCACCGCAAATTCGACGATCAAACGACTTATATAGAAGACATTACTGACGAAGCTTTTTGCATTATTATCACCGAACACAAAACAAAATTTAAGTGGGAACAAATCGAAGAAATGGAAATTTACCAAGACCGCCATGCCCTCACATTTGAAACCCGACACAACAAAATAAATTTGGATTTGACTGCCCAAAATTGGTACAAATTCTTTAAAAAAATTCCCAATCATTTACTCGCTGACGATGATTTAAAATTCCGAAAAGAACTTTTTTCTGACCTTACGCCTTGTACGATTTGTGGTTATATTGCCATTAAAGAAGGACATTGTTTTGCTTGCCAACACGAAACCTATCCCTACACCATGAAGGGAGAATACCATTCTGAAAAGGAATATTTGCGCTCCAAACAATTAACCTATTTTTCAAGACTTCAATCCATAGAAAAGAAAGAAGCCGAAAAAAAAGGCAATCCGTTTTTTGAGATTGCCGACAACTATCGCATCATTATTAATCAAGAGGAATTGGATAATTATAAGGAATAATGATAAGGAGCGAAAGGTCAAGAGCTTCGTCTTTTCGTTTAGGCCTGCTATCCGTTCTTATGGCTAATCAAGAACCACAAATTACGTAAGAACCAAACCACAGCACTACAAGAACTACAGCACCAGATTAGCCATACCACTTCTATCAGGGCTATTTTGGATGGTCTGAACCCCTTCTCTTTTTTACCGTTCAAACAGTGTAAATTATCCATGAAAAAATTATTCCTACAAATATCCATTCTTTTCCTTTCCTGTCTAACGATGCAAGGACAGAAAAAACTTGATTTCAATCAAATTCCAACAATATGGCTGTCTGATACTTTAGCAATAGCAGATACCACTGATTTAATTTTTGAAACAATCTCGGAAAAGGAGTTTAATGCTAATTACAAAACGCCTATTCAAACGGACTCAACGATTCAAAAAGAGTCGAGTAATCCATACCTTATAAAAACAAAAAATGCTTATTATGAGTTGGATTCAACACATACTTATACAAACTCTTATAACTACTTTGGGTTTATTCCAGACTTAGGCTGTCATCTTGTTGGTTTTTGTGGTTATGGAACATGCGATGACTATTTACTTGACCATGAAACAGATGTAAAAATGTCTTTTTCGGCGGCTTTTGATGCAGGAATATTGGCGTTTCTCCTTTCACCATCCAATGATTTTTTATTGATTGGTTCTTCTTATGATGGGCCAGATTATGACAACTATTATGATTTTAGAGCCGAAATTTTGCTTTACAAAATCGAAAAAGGCAAAGGGCTTCGGGGAATCAAACCCTATCGCTTTTTTAAGACAGAAGACTGGAGCATTGAGGATGTGCTATGGATTGATGACGGCTCAATCGCTCTAAAAGTTTATGAAGGCGAAAGTCGTGAAGCATTTAAATATCTTAAAGCGAGGGTTAAATGATAAGGAGCGAACTGTCAAGTCCTTCGTCGTCACGTCAAGTCCTGCTATCCATTTTTATCGTTTTTGCCATGCTGCGGGCAGGGCAACCGCAAGGGATTGCCCCCTACAAAAAACGATACCATTTCTATCAGGGCTATTTTGGATGGTCTTAACCAGGATAGTTATTATACCAAATGAAATCAATGAGAATCAAAAATCTATACTAAAAAAAGTGAGCGAAGAATTGATTTTTTGTTTAAATTACAAGTCAAAAGAAAATATATGAATTAAAATTAGATCTCATCAATAAAATTATGTCCTTAAAGGATACTCATAAACTTGCTGCCACTCTTAATGATGTGTCGTCGTCAGATGATGACATTATCAAAAAATTTAGCAAGCCAATGAGAAAACGAATTGATATAGAAGAATTGAAAAGGGAACAAAATTTCAAACCTATTAATAAAGAAGTGTTCTTTAAGAAAATAGAAGAATTAAACATCGAAGAACCTCTTGAAGATTTGCTTAGAATGATCTAACATTAATTATTGGTAAATAAAAACTGAACTATGCAAACAGCATTTATACTCATCTGCTTACAACTTATCTTTATATTGACTTTTTCTCAAGAAGGTGCTGTATCAAATCATCAGAATCATTTAGTACAAGAGCCAGCAACGTTAAGTCAAAACGAAATGGACACGCTAAAAATTTTGGAGAATATTATCAATCGTGATTTTGAAGATTATACGCTATTTGACTATAAAAAAGGAGATTTAAATAAGGATGCTAAAGAGGATTTTGTATTGGTGCTTGAAAAAAAGTGCGATGACGAAGAAGAAAAATTTCTTAAATGTAGAAAGGTCGTTTTGTTGATAAACAATGAGCTTCCTACATTGAAAGTTGCAGCAATGAATGATAATGTCGTTGAGTGTTCTTTTTGTGGGGGCGGTGGAGTTGGTGATCCGCACCAGGGAATAGCTATAAAAAATGGATACGTATCTTTTGAAAGTTTCTATGGAGGTTGTTATAAAACGTTCCAAGTAATTACGTTCAAATATAATTCAACCAAAAAAGATTGGTTCTTACATAAAGTTGGAACGGAAACGTATAGTTGCCGTCAAGAGGATAATCCTGGTGATGAGATCAATGTTGCTACAGAAATATCAACGATAGAGGATTTTGGAGTCGTTAGCTTTAAGGATTATCCAAATTGAGGCAGAGTGCCTTTAGATAGCGGTTGAGTCCTTCTACAATAGCCCTGATAGTAATGGTATGGCTTTGGGGTTAAGTCGTTTTTGTGGTTTTTGTAGTTGCATCTTCCCCCCCCTACTTAATGACTCATAAAAGCCATAAGAATGGATAGCAGGACTGAACGTTACGACGAAGCTCCTGACCGTTCGCTCCTTATTATTTTATTAGGGAATTAGGAATTTGTAGATTAGGAAATTAGGTTCCACATGAACAAAAAAAACCCTCACCTTATGAAAAGATGAGGGTTTGACTTTAACTAATTATATTATAAAATCACTATGGTAATTGTTCTATTACAATGAAATTAGGGAAGACGTCTGTATTCGCTGGATGGCTCAATACGTTGAAGAAAAGGTAGTTTACTTCGGTGTTGTCTCCTTGATAAATAATGTCATTGTTCATATCTATATCGCTTGAATAGTAGCCGTGCATAATGTAATTTGTTTGGAGGGTTGTATTCATTGGATCAGACAATACGTCGAAGAAAACACCATTTGCATCGGTATTCACGCCTTGAAATATGATGCGTCCTTCTCCATTGACATCGCCGCCCCATAAACAATAATGACCATCTGCCAATTCTTTTTGGGCATAAGCACCCCACGTATCGCCTTCGGTAAAGTCAATCATTGCCATGCTATTTGTGCTTAGGCTAATTGGCTGTGCCGTCATCGCTCCCAAGTGGTTTCTATGGCGAACAGCTACATAGTAATCTCCATTCGCTAAATTTGCAAAGGACATTGGTGTGCCATCGGCATTTACGACTTCGCCATTGCGACAAAGAATGCCTGAACACGTTGCAATGATTTGACTTGGATCGCTGGCATCTCGAATTTCTACCATCAACCAATCAACCGGCGCACTTTCTCCGACTATATCAAACATGGTCGTATTGACTGTTTCGCCTCCACCGTCACCAATATGGTCGAAGTTTGGTAATGCGGTATATGGTTCTGAGGTTGGCAACATACTCTCTACTCTTAAATCATCTCGCATCATCATATCTGTGGAAGATGCGCCAGAACCATCAACGCCAATTAATGCCCCTTGTAAGAACACTCGTAAGCCCATCTCTATACCTGATTCGTCTTCTTCTTCCTCACAAGGTTCGCCACAAACCGTTTTCACATAAAATCTATGAATCGTTGTATTATCACATCGGTCTTTGACAATCCAAGAACAACGGTAAATATGCTCGCTGTCACAATCACCTGTACCAATATATTCGTCTAAGAATGCAACGGTGATGCCTCCACAATAATCAAATACATCAATATAATCGGCTGCGTTTTCACCTGTAATGGTCGGTAAATTGTTGCAATCTGTGACAATGGTATCGTTGTTTTCGACAGGTTCTGTTACATTAAAAGCATCCAATAAATTTTGGTTGAATTCAACTTCCGGTGCGGTATAATCTGTAATCGCAATATTGACAAAGTAGCTGCTCATATTGCCCGATGCATCGGTAACTTTCCAGCCACAAACAAAGAGTTGATAGAAGCCATCTTCTGTACAAATTCCATTATAAGCGGCTGAATCAATAAACATTACATTAGGATTCATATCGCAACAATCGGTTACTTTGATTGATTCATTATCTAAGAAAGGCATGTTATCGCACTCTACAAATAAAGTATCTCCATCGCCTAAACCAATAATGGCAGGATCAATAATGGTGATGGTCGGTGGAATAATGTCATTCTCACAGTCATCATCATAGACACAAGCACAAGTAGCCGCATCATAATAATCGTACGTACAAGGATTGTCATCGCTGCATGTTGGTGGTGCAATCGGTGTATTTACACATTGACAGTTTGCTTCATCATAGCTATCTTCTGTCGTACAATCATCGTCATTACAATCTGGTTCCATTTGTGCATCATGGATACACATACATGTTGTTGTATCATAATAATCGAATGTAGTGCAATCATCATCACTACAATCTGGTGGTACAATTGGATTGTATTCACACATACAATTTGTTTCGTTGTACACATCTTGTGTCGTACAATCGCCATCATCACAAACTGGTGATTCGATTGGTGTATGTACACATGAACAGGTTTCTGCATTGAAAGTATCGTATGTCGTACAAATTTCATCGTCACAACTTGGAATTGGTTTTGGATTGTGTTCGCATTCACAAGTTGCTGCATTGTATTCGTCTGTTGTGGTACAATCGCCATCATCACATGTTGGTTCAATGACTTCGTGTACACACATACAATTTGCAGCATCATAACTATCTGCTGTATTACAATCGCCATCATCACACGCCATTGGTTCTATTGCATTGTGTTCGCATTCACAAGTTTCTGAATTAAAAACATCAGCCGTCGTACAATCATCATCATTACAATCTGGCGCAGGTTCTGGTGCAGAGAACAAACAGGCGCAACTTGGAATATCATAAGTATCTGTTGTCAAACAATTGTTGTCATCACAAACAGGTGGATCAACATTGGTATGCACGCATTCGCATGTTGCAGCATTATAAGAATCTATGGTTGTACAAATCTGGTCATCACAATCTGGTGGAATTACCTCAATGTGCATACATTCGCACATTTCTGGGTGATAGAAATCCTCTGTTGTACAATCACCATCATCACAACTTGGTGGTTGAATGGGTTCGTGTGTACAAGTACAACTATCATAATCATATACATCTTCGGTATTGCAATCGCCATCATCACAGGACATTGGTTCTACTGGATTGTGTTCACACTCACAAGTTTCTGTATTATAAACATCGGCAGTATTGCAATTATCATCATTACATTCTGGTGTTGGTAATGGCTCATTCCAACAAGTACACGTTGCATAATCATAGATATCTTCTGTCGTACAGTCATGGTCATCACAATCTGGTTCTGGCAATGGTTCGTTCCAACAAGTACAGGTTGCATAGTCATACAAATCTACTGTATTGCAATTATTATCGTCACAATCTGGTTCTGGCAATGGTTCGTTCCAACAAGTACAGGTTGCATAATCGTAACTATCTTCCGTATTGCAATTGTTGTCATCACAATTTACTTCGATGATTTCATGTTCACATTCGCATGTTTCTTCATTGAAACTATCCGCAGTATTACAGTTCTCATCATCGCATGAAGGAATTGGTTTGGGGGTATAGACACATTCGCAAAGACTCGTATCATAACTATCTGCTGTGGTACAATCATTATCATCACAAACAGGTGGTTCGATTGACTCATGGACACACATACAATTTACGTCATCATAAGTATCCGTTGTCGTACAGTCTTCATCATCGCATGCCGTTGGATCTATTGGGTTGTGTTCGCATTCACAGGTTTCTGTATTGTAAACATCGGCTGTATTGCAGTCATCATCATTACAATCGGGTGGTGGAATTGGCGTAAATACGCATTCACAAACTGCTGCATCATAACTATCTGTAGTTGTACAATCATTGTCATTACAGAAATAGTCGATAACCGCATAAATACATGTACAATTTGCTTCATCATACGTATCAATTGTATTGCAATTATTGTCATCACAATCTGGTAGTGGAACGGCTAAATAAACACATTCACAAATTGCAGGATCATAGCTATCGTCTGTACTACAATCGCCATCATCACATACAGGTGGTTCTATTGGCTCATTCCAACAAGTACAAGTCGCATAATCATAAATATCTATCGTCGTACAATTGTCATCGTCACAAGTAGGCTCTGGCAATGGTTCGTTCCAACATGTACAAGTAGCATAATCATAAATATCTGCTGTATTACAATTATCGTCATCACAATCTGGAAGTGGAAGCGGTGTATAGACACATTCGCAAATTTCAGCATCATAACTATCATCAGTATTACAATCTCCATCATCGCAAACAGGTGGCGCAATTAGATCATTCCAACAAGTACAATTTGCTGCATTATAAGTATCTATTGTTGTGCAATCATTGTCATCACAATCTGGTTCTGGTAATGGTTCATTCCAACATGTACAAGTAGCATAATCATAAATATCTGCTGTATTGCAATTATCATCATCACAATCTGGTGGTGGAATTGGGTCATGCACACAACTACACGTTGCATCATCGTAATAATCGTCTGTATTACAATCACCATCATCACAAGCCATTGTATCTATGGGATTATTTTCACAAGCACAAGTTTCTGTATTATAGACATCAGCTGTATTACAATCACCGTCATCACAATTTAAGGGTATTAATGGCTCATAAGTACACGCACAAATATCAGTATCATACGTATCTATTGTCGTACAATCATTATCATCACAATCGGGTGTAGGCAATTCAACATGAACGCATTCACAAGTTATTACATTATACTCATCCATCGTATTACACAATCCGTCATCACAATCTGGTTCTGGCAAGACCTCGTTCCAACAAGTACAAGTTGCATAATCATAACTATCCGCAGTATTACACAATCCATCATCACAATCTGGTGGCGCAATTGGCGTGTAGACACATTCGCAAATTGTTGAATCATAATAGTCTGCTGTATTACAATCATTATCATCACAATCGGGTGTGGGGATTGGGTCGTTCCAACAACTGCACGTTTCCGTATTATACGTATCTAAGGTTGTGCAATCATTATCATCACAATCGGGCGTGGGGATTGGGTCGTTCCAACAACTACACGTTTCCGTAT
>Ga0209185_1000716_pt1 | contig 35399 bp, 33 predicted proteins | sample SidtaG_2_FD_187425 | JGI IMG/M metagenome (GOLD analysis project Ga0209185, IMG submission 187425) | Marine algal microbial communities from Sidmouth, United Kingdom - Sidmouth_Asex2 metaG (SPAdes) (version 2) | ecosystem: Host-associated > Algae > Red algae > Unclassified | place: Sidmouth... | reverse complement strand
TGTAAATGTTAAATTTTTTTGAGAAATGTGACTATCTCTATTTCATGCGTCATTTTCGGTTTTATAATATTAAATGTCTATTTTTTTGCTAAGAAAAGAGCTGAAATTGAGATCTACTATTTATATAGTATCAGCTAATAATACTTATTATTCATAGTATAGTTGCAATGTTCTACATAGGATAAGAGTACTTAATTGGGGACTTTTAGACCGTTAGTACCTGATAAATGTTTGAAGAGATTTTGATTAGATGAGCTTGTCTTTGCGATATATCTGTATCCGACTATCGCTTAAGTAGAATTGAATTTGTATTACTTACTTTAGTCTAGCTATGAGGGTAGAGAGATTTTCCTAACTTCTAATTATTGATATAATCAGCGATAAGTTGGAACTCAGGAACATAAGCTTTGAATGTGGAATTATCCATTAATCTTCTCATGGTATAGTAGCCAGCCATTTTACCCATAGCAGTAGCGAGTGGACACCATGAAGAATAATTATATAATTCGCCAGGCTTGATGATAGGTTGCTTACCTATAACGCCAGAACCTTCCACTTCTTTAACATCAAGATTGGCATCTTTGATATGCCAGAACCTACGCATAAGTTGTACTTCAAATGAGCTCATATTCTCGATCTCTACGACATAAGTAAAAGCAAAATACTGGTTAAGTGGTCTCGATGATGCGGATTCATAATAAGATCCTATTCTTATAGTTATGCCTTCTGTCGTCTTAGTCTCTACTGTCATCAATCGAAAAGTTTTTTTCTATTAGTTTGTCTGCGTTCTCAAGCGTATCTTGTAGAACATCATTTAGTAAGATGAGGTCAAATGAATTTTCAAAAAGTAATTCTTTTTTTATTCTATTTATTCTTTTTTTGAAACTGTCTTTATCTTCTGTGTTTCTTTTTGTTAATCTCTTAACGAGTTCTACGAAAGATGGAGGCTTGACAAATACCGTTAGGCATCGATCTCCATATTTGGATTTTATATTTTCGGCGCCATGTACATCAATATCAAAAATAATCTTTTTACCGAGTGCTACTATTCTATGTACTTCTGAATGTAACGTCCCGTAATATTGATCAGCATAGACCTCTTCCCATTCTATAAATTCTTTGTCGTCTATTTTTTGTTGAAAAGTTTCTTTGTCTATGAAGTAGTAATCTACGCCATCTTTTTCATGATCTCTCTTAGAACGGGTCGTCGCCGATACTGAGAATTGTAGTAGGTCGCTATACTTAGAGAGTAAGTGTCTGACAACGGTTGTCTTACCTGCACCAGAGGGAGCAGTGAATACAACCATGTCATATGAGTCTTTAGAAGCCAATTATAATATATTTAGTAACTGCTCTTTGATTTTTTCTAGTTCATCTTTCATCTGAACAACAACTTGTTGTATGTCAGAGTTTTGAGCTTTAGCACCCAAAGTATTTATTTCCCTACCCATCTCCTGAGATATAAATGAGAGTTTTTTGCCTTTCAAAGCATTTTTATCGTTATCGATTTCTTTCAGAAAATAATCACAATGTTGACTTAATCTGCTTTTCTCTTCATTAATATCCAGCTTCTCGAGATAGAATATAATTTCTTGCTCAAATCTATTTTCATCAACATTTTCTTTTGACATATGTTGCTTCAAGTTCTTATGTATTCTTTCTCTCAGAGCTGTGACCCTCTGTTCTTCATGTGGACTGATGTCAGATAGCAGATTCTGAATAATCTTCACTTTGGATGTAGCATCCTTATATATAGAAGCACCCTCTTGAGCTCTGAAGTTGTTAAGCTTGTCTACAGCTTCTATAGCCATTGACTTGATTGTCTCCCATTCTGATTCGTCCAGAGGTTTATCTACATTCTGTAGGACATTAGGTAATCTAATAATAGATTGGAGTAGATCACCCTTATCGATGCCCATTTCTTCTGAGAATCCTTTTAATTCATTAAAGTAACTCTCCATTAACCCCTTATTAAGAAACTGATCATCACTTGTACCCAAATTCTCAATGGATAGATTTGCGTCAAATTTTCCTCTTAGACCTTTATCTAATATAATTCTACGCAATTCTAGCTCTTTATTCATAAGAGGGGTAGATGATCTGAATCTTATGTCAGAAGTTTTTCCGTTAAGAGATTTTATCTCAAATCTATAGATCTTGTCGCCAGTCTCTCTAGTAGACTGCCCGTAACCTGTCATAGATAGTACCATATATCCCTGTATTAAATTGTGTTTAGAAAATATTGATAAAACAAGTTATAGAGAAAAGATTGTGCCATAGTCAAATATTCCTATTTGACTGAAAAAGAGCTTATTATGGCTATTTCTTATCTTAATAGTTTAAAAGTCTAAAAAAGAGGAACAATAGTTTCGATAAACGATATTTTTTCCGACATTTGCACTCCTTTCTCGTAAAAGGTGTATAAACACTTATTAATCAACAAATTATGAATAAATGAGGAAAGCTGATTTAGTAAATACAATTGCAGAAAAAACAGGTGTCCCTAAAGTGGATGTGCTCGTAGCATTGGAAGAATTTTTTACCGAAGTGAAAGAATCATTAGGTCAAGGAGAGAATGTATATATCAGAGGGTTTGGATCGTTTGTTATAAAAAAGAGAGCTAAGAAAATAGGAAGACATATCAAGCAAAATACTGCTATAGAAATTCCTGAGCATTACATTCCAGCATTTAAACCTGCTAAGATATTCATAGACCAAGTGAAAGAGAAGGTGCATTCATTACCAGATTCTGGAAGTGACGATGCAAAAGTTTAATACCGTACAATGGACATCAATAGTAGCCTTTTCGCTATTATTAGCTTTTTTGTACTTCGGATGCGATACAAAAAGTAAAAAACAACAAGGTATAGAAAAGTCTAGAGCCGAAAAAATTGAATTAATAGATATCGACAGATATATCAGAAAAAACAAAGAACAGCTTGCTCCCTCTGTCGCTAATGATATTATGAATATCGAGCAATCTATAACAGAAGCTTCTGTAGAAGAAGTAAAAGTAGAAGGATTTAAGGAATTGGCATCTTTGTGGTACTCTGCAGGATACCCCTTATCATCAGCTTTCTACGCAGAACAGGTTGCTAAGCTAGAGAATACTGGCGATTCTTGGAGTATTGCGGCAACGACATACTCCCTTGCTGTTCAGAAGAGTAGCGATGACTTGGAGAAGCAATATGCAGTCAAGCAAAGTAGGTCTGCTTACGATAATGCTATAGATTTAGATAAAGATAACATCGATAATAAGATAAATCTGGCTCTGAGCTATGTGGAGGTGCAGGATCAGGACAATCCTATGAAAGGTATACTCATGTTAGTGGACCTTAATAAGAAGTATCCAGATGATCCTTCTGTATTATATCAACTCGGAAGATTGTCTCTTGGAACTAATCAGATAGATAAAGCTGTTAGTAGATTGGCACGAGCGGTTGAAGTTAAGAAAGATTACACAGCAGCTTACTGCCTCTTAGCCATAGCTTATCAGAAATCAGGTGATGAGCAGAAAGCTATGGAAGCTCAAAAAAATTGTGATACAAATTAAAATTAGAATATATGCCTTGCGGTAAAAAAAGAAAACGTCATAAGATCTCTACTCATAAGAGAAAAAAGAGACTACGTAAAAATAGACACAAGAAGAAAAACAGATAATTATTTAATAGGTATCTGTAGTTCTACAAGTCTGGTTATACATTTTGTTACTACTATTCAGTGGCCTTCCATTGTATAGTAGTTACTTGTATTATAGATTATGTGTTTATTTTTCTTAAATAAATTTACTTGACTACAGAGCCATAAAAATATTGGCTTTGGACAAGGAGTTATTAATTAATTCAAGTCCCACCAGCGTAGAAATTGCGCTTATAGAAGACAGAAAATTACTGGAATTACACACACAATCTAGTGATGTAGAATTCTCAGTAGGAGATATATTTCTTGGACAAGTAAAAATGCTTAGACCAGGATTAAATGCAGCTTTCTTAGATGTGGGTAGAAGGAAAGATGCTTTCCTTCATTACACCGACTTAGGTCCTCAGATCAAGTCCGTACAGAAATTTACAAAGCAAGTAGTCAACAATCAGTTGAAAGGTTACCTTTTGGATCAGTTCGAGATGGAGCCCGATAATGAGAAGAATGGCAAAATAGAAAAGGTCTTCGCTAAGCGCCAATATGTGCTCGCTCAGATTCTGAAAGAACCTATATCTACTAAAGGTCCAAGATTAACTTGTGAGATCAATCTTCCAGGAAGATTTATTGTTATGACACCTTTCAGAAATTCTATCTCCATATCTAAGAAGATAGTCAGTCCAGAAGAGAGAAATAGGCTCAAGGTATTAATAGAAAGTATCAAACCTAAGAATTTTGGATTTATAATACGTACTGCTGCAGAAGGTAAGAAGGTAAAAGATCTACATGATGAGGTCAGTAACTTGACCAGCCGATGGAAGACCATCACAGACGAACTTCATAAGTCTAATAGTAAGCCAGGAAAAATATTAAGTGAGGTAGATAAGACTAAAGGATTACTCAGAGATATTCTTAATGACTCCTTCAATAAAATTATAGTAGACGATAAGGAAATCTATGAAAATGTAAAAGATTACCTCACCAGTGTTGCACCAGAATCAGCTAAGATAGTACATCACTATAAAGGTAAGAGACCCATATTCGAAAATTATGGTGTCAAGAAACAAATAATGTCTGCATTCAGTAAGACGCCTACAATGTCCAGTGGTGCTTATCTTGTTATAGAAAACACAGAAGCTATGCATGTCATAGATGTGAATAGCGGACCTAAAAGTCAGAAAACAGATCAAGAGACATCAGCACTAAAAGTAAATCTTGAAGCTGCTAAGGAGATTGCAAGACAACTAAGGCTAAGAGACTTAGGCGGGTTGATCATTATTGATTTCATCGATATGCGTAAGAAAGAGAATAAAAATATTCTCTATACTAAGATGAAAGAATTTATGCAAGAAGACCGTGCTCAGCATACGGTGTTGCCTCTTAGTAAATTTGGTCTTACACAGATAACACGACAACGTGTCAAGCCAGAACTTAAGATTAATACATTAGAAGTCTGCCCGTCTTGCAATGGATCAGGACAGATAGAGCCCACACAATTATTGCCAGATGAGATAGAACGCAATGTCAATCTTGTAATAGAAGCATTTCCTAATATGAGTATGACACTTAAGGTTAATCCATTTGTGTATTCATTCTTAAAGAAAGGATTAGTCAATAAGCAGATGTCATGGTTTTTAAAGCACAAAAAGTGGATCAAGCTTCAGCAAGAGAATGATTTTCTATTGACAGAGTATAAGTTCTATAATAAGTTTGATGACGAGATAAGGATAGGCGACTAATACATTCATAAGCCTTTAGTAAGGTGTCTTTTTTTTATTTCTACCACACTTCTATATTAAAATCCAACCTTGGAGAATTATAGGGATAAGTTAGACCAAGTTGTCGCGAGAGATATGCACCATATCTTAGTTGCTCCACTTAACTGGGGCTTAGGGCATGCGACCAGAAGTATTCCTATTATAAATCACTTAATCGATCAAGGTAAGGAAGTAACGATAGCTTCTGATGGCGAAGCACTTGAGTTGTTACAAGATGAGTTTCCATCATTAAACTCTATCCAGTTACCAAGTTATAATGTAAGGTATAATAGTACAACATTATGGTCGATATTAGTTACTAACGTACCTAATGTGCTGAAGGCTATAATCGCAGAATATTTTACACTTAAGAGATACACAAAAAATAGAAACATTGATCTCATAATATCTGATAGTAGGTTTGGATTTAGACATACATCCATAAGGAGTTATATCATATCTCACCAGCTGACAATGCAGAGCAATAACTATATAATTAAGTGGGTTTTGAATTTTGTAAATCAAAAATTGTTAAATGCCTTTGATCTCTGTATTGTCCCTGACTATGAGGACCATAAACTTAGTGGTGCATTGAGTAAAAATGATGAGATAAAAAAGAAATTATACATCGGCGCATTATCTAGATTCAAAAAATTAGATGTAGAAATTAAGTATGATAAAGCATACATCATTTCTGGACCCGAGCCTGCAAGAACTGAACTTCAGAATCATATATTAAATAAGATCAGAAATACCGATAAGAAAACTGTGCTTGTAAGAGGTACCAATTCTGGTGAGATTATACTAGATAATCCTAATGTTACTATTCTTGATCTTGTAAGTGCTGGGGTATTAAATCAGATTATTGCAGGATCTCAAATTATTATAAGTCGATCAGGGTATACATCGATTATGGATTACTATACTCTGGGTAAAGATGCAAAGCTAATACCTACACCTGGCCAATCAGAACAGGAATACCTTGCTGACTATCTTGATGGCAAATATGGATTACAGAAAGTCTCACTACATAATTGTAGCTAAATAATGATTTAGAAAAAGCATATTACATTTTAATATATAAGCATATTTTGCGCCTATTAATGTAATAAAACAGCCATTCCGAATTTATATCTATTAAATGTCTTTTTGAAGAATTTAATAAATAGTTTAAGGTTATTGCATAAGTAAAGAATTCTTCTATCTTAGTGATGTAAGAAATTTTATTAAAACAAATTATTCATTTAATTCAAATATTTACCTAATGAAAAAAAATTTACTTTATATCGTTTTGCTTTCAGCATTATCGAGCTTAGGCTTTTCTCAGTCAGCTAAGCTGGTTTTTTTGGAGGAATTTACTCAAGCTTCATGTCCTCCATGTGAAGCTACAACACCTGCATTCAATGCTATAGTAGCTGCTAACGATGGGAGAATTGTACAATTAAGATACCATACATCTTTTCCTGGCGTAGATCCTATGCATGATGATAATCCAGATGATGTGAACGCAAGGCAAGATTATTATCCTTTGCAAGGAGTTCCTACATTTATTGTTGATGGAACATTCACACCTAATAACACTGTACCAACACAAATTGCAATAGACAATGCAGCTAATGTTAGTGCTCCTGTAGCGATGACATTAACACATACAATATCTGATGATCTGGATATGTTAGATGTTCAACTTGTAATCACAAATGAGGGAACAGACGAAGCAGATTTAAGTGCACTTAAATTAAGAGTTGCATTAGCAGAAGAAGAAATTAACTGGCCATATAGACCAGGTTCTACAAGTTTAGTAGATTTCGAATTTGTAATGAAGAAATTTGTTACTTCAGTTGCTGGTATGGACGTTGACAATGTACCTGCAGGTGGATCTATTACATTAGACTGGTCTACAGAAGCTCCAGCTACTGTATATGATTATAACAGTCTTGCAGTTGTTGCAATGCTACAAGATGATTCTAATCGTAACATAGTACAAGGCGCATTAAGTAGTGCTCAAGAATTGAGTGGTTATGCAGACTTCTCTGTAGAAGGGAGTGCAGAATTTGTAGATGAATTATGCGATCTTTCTTTCACACCTTCAGCTACTGTCAAAAACGAATCTTCTGAAGCATTCTCTGACATATCTGTTAATCTAGTGATAAACGGCGATGTAGTAGAAACGGCTCCTTACACTGACCCAATCATGGGTGGCGAAGAAGTAGAAGTAATGTTTACTACTGATCAACTTTCTTCTGGTACATCTTCATACGTATTTGAAGTAGTATCAAATTCTGTAAGAGATATAGTTAGACTAAATAATTTAACACAAGCTGAATCAGTAGCGAAGATTGATCAGTCATTATCTACAGCGACTGTAGACTTAAATTTTGAAGATACTCAAGAGGATGTAGTATTAAATCCGAATGGTATTATAATAACTAGGCCATTTGAAGATGCTATTGCGCAGCTAAATGGTGCTGCAATTGGATCTGGTGCTAGACTAGGTGGTTTAGCAGATTCAGATTATTCGATTCTGGTTTTCTTTTGGAATTGGAATCCTGCTACTTTTGATCCTTCTGGATCTATATTTTTAGAAGAACAAGTTGAAATTCCAACAGACGGTGCTATGCTTAGTTTTGATCATGCATACACGAGCTTTCAAGGTTCTCAGGATAGATTGAGAGTGAATGTATCTTCAGATTGTGGAGTCACTTCGACTTCTGTATTTGACAAAGCTGGTTCAGATTTAAGAACTAGTGCAGAGGTTAATGCTAATAATGCTTTTTTCTTTCCTACCAACGCAGACGATTGGGAATCTAACAATGTGGACCTATCTGCATTTGCTGGACAGACGGTTTTAGTTTCATTTGAAGTTGAGTCTGCATGGGGAGATAACTTATACATTGATAATATCTCAGTTGATGCACTTTCATCAGTTAATGATCTAACAGAACAAGAATCAATAGAAGTGTATCCTAATCCAGTACAAGATATACTTAGTGTAGATTTTAATATTTCAACAAAATCTAATGTAAAGGTATCTATAACTAATGCTATAGGACAACAAGTTCTTGTTCAGAACTTAGGAGAATTTAGTGGAAAAGCAATAGAGTCTTTAGATGTTTTAATCTTGATAATGGAATATACAATATGTACATTCAATTAGACGATAGAGAAGTAGTAAAGAGATTTAGTAAGAACTAAGAGATTTAGTTTATAAATTATATAAAGCTGACCAAGAAATTGGTCAGCTTTTTTCTTGTCTATACTTAAGCGACTTGGGTACTATCCCATTATTTTTATTCTATATAATTCGAGAGATTAATCTCAAGTATTTTGGATTACTTATATCGAGGTTTCTTGTAATTGAAAACTCACAAAAGTAGGTGCATGATTATTCTATAAATTTTAAAGCTTATACTTTACTGATAAGCTAAGGAATTTAAATTTTTAAGCCAATAACTTTTTGACAATTGCACTTATTGATTTACCATCAGCTTGTCCTGATAGCTGGCTAGAAGCCATACCCATAATTTTACCCATGTCTTTCATACTTGTAGCTCCAGTTTTTTTGATAAGTTCTTGTATTATCGGAGTGATCTCTTCTTCAGATAATTGTTGTGGTAGGTAATTTTGTAAGACAGCTATCTCCTCTCGTTCTTTGACAGCGAGGTCTTCTCTGTCTTGTTTCTCAAATATATCAAGAGAATCTTGCCTTTGCTTGACTAATTTTTGGATGAGTTTAATCTCAACGGCTTCATCTATAACTTTACCAGAACCATCTGTCTTAAGGTTAGTTATTGCAGCTTTAGCTGCTCTTATAGATCTTAAGGCTGCTTGGTCTTTAGACTTCATTGCATCTTTAAGATCTGACATTAATCTTGATTCTAAGCTCATAATTCTTGTTTTTTACTTTCTACTATTTTTGTAAGTGTAACGAATTCTTGGACACTAAGTTCTTCTGGTCTTTTCTGCAATAATGGATGTTCAGATCCTCCCATCAAACTTTTTAGTGTATTTCTCATTTTCTTTCGGCGCTGGCCATATGCCATCCTTATGACTTGACTGAATGTCTTAGTACTACAGTCTATATCATAATTGTCTCTACGTCTTAGTACAATCATAGCTGACTGAACTTTAGGTGGGGGGGAGAAGGCACTTGGAGGTATATCGAATATCTTCTCAGCATGGTAATGTGCCTGCGTCCTTATGCTTATTATACCATTGACTCTGCCTTTAGGTCCAGCACATATTCTATCAGCAACTTCTTTCTGAAACATTCCTACCATACAGGTAACAAGTTCTACATTATCTAATATTTTGAATATAATCTCTGTTGATATATTGTACGGAAAATTACCTACGACATTGAATTCTCCATCAAACATGGAATCAAGACCTACTTTAAGAAAGTCATCTTGTATAATATCTAATTTTGGCAATGACTCATTGAGAATAGATACCATATCCCTATCAAACTCTATCGCCTTAAACTTCGGATAATGTCCGATGAGCTCTTGAGTTAATACCCCCTTGCCTGGTCCAACCTCTATTATTGGCCTATCCTGCTTACATTCTTGCTTGATAAGTTGGACTATATCAGATATGACAGCTTGATTTGTAAGAAAATGTTGACCTAATTGTTTTTTAGCTTTCAAAATCAACTATTGAAATTAGTTTATCTTCGCCCATAATTAGAAAATATAAGATGGCAAAGAAAATAAAGATAGGTATTACAATCGGTGATATTAATGGAATAGGACCTGAAATTATTATTAAGGCGCTTTCGCATCCGCAAATGGCTAAGTTTTTTACGCCTATAATATATGGTTCTTCTAAGGCGATGATTTACCATAAAAACATCGTCAGTAATACCAATTTCAACTTTGTCTCTATAAAGGACGTGGATAATGCAGCCCATAATAAGATTAATGTATTTAATGTAGAAGATGCACCGATAGACATTAATATCGGTACTGCACAAGAAGCAGCTGGTCTATTAGCTATTAAAGCATTAGATCAGGCAGTGATAGACGCTAAAGCAGGAAAAATTGATGTTCTTGTTACTGCACCTATTAATAAAGCGGCTATGAAACTTGCTGGATTTAAGTATCCGGGGCATACAGAATATCTAACAGAAGCATTTAATGCTCCTGAGACTGTTATGACTATGGTTTCTGATGAGATTATTATCTCTCTGGCAAGTAATCATGTAGCTGTTAAGGACATCCATACTCATCTCGATAAGAATAAAGTAATAAGAAAACTTAAGATATTGACTAAAGCGCTTAAGCAAGACTTTGGTGTAGGTAAGCCTGTTATAGGTGTTCTGGGCTTAAATCCTCATGCTGGCGATAATGGCGTAATAGGTACTGAAGAAGAAGAGTTTCTCAAGCCGGCATTAATAGAAGCTAAGAATAACGGAGTTATAGCTGCTGGTCCATATCCAGCTGATGGCTTTTTTGGTGCTGGAGACTTTAAGAAGGTAGAAGCAGTACTTGCAATGTATCATGATCAAGGCCTGATACCATTTAAGTTACTATCTTTTGGCAATGGAGTTAACTTTACTGCAGGGTTGCCTATCATAAGGACTTCTCCCGATCATGGTACAGCATATGCTATTGCGGGACAGAATGTTGCAAGTGCAGATTCTATGTGTCAAGCTATGTTTACGGCAAGAGATTTGTTCAGAAATAGAACGGAGTATATTGAGGCAGAAAAGAACTCAATAGTAAAAAAGTCAAAGCAAAATGAAAAAATTCAAGATTAGTTGAGATTTAGGTTCTATACAAAATCTTCCCTAGATTGGTTTATTGCTCGTACCTCTCCAGATTGCTTTGACACACCAAATATATATTATTTAAGCATATGATGCATTAATTATTAATTAATGTATCGCTGAGAAGTGAGTAACAATCTCAGCACTTTAAACTGCCTCAATCTTAATTAATTAAGTAGTAGTAGCTTAATAATATATTGTCTTTTTAATGTTATGTGTGGTTTGTGGTTTTTATTCTTATCAAGAGTAATTAATCTATTTAACGGTTTTTATCCTTCTTAGTTTAAGATAAGGATTCTCCATATAATCAAATTGTGACAGATTATACTTCTCTATATATCTAATTAATTTCTCAGAGTACTTCATATCTGTAGCATAACCTGATTTCTTAAGCCCATATGCCCATCCTTTGTAATCTTTAGTATCTATCGCAAATAGGTTCTGGTAATTCTCTCTATGCTTAAGAAAATTAGAATGATCTATATATGAATCATGAGCTGTCTCATAAGCTCTAAAACATGATTCTACAAGCACTCCTTGATCATCCAGATCATCGTCTTCGTGATAGTATGTTGACCCATTCCAATAACTTTTACATTTTATACCGAAATGATTATTGGCTCTCGTGGCTAAGTCACTCTTGCCTACATTAGATTCATGTAAAGCTTGAGCAAGCGTTATACTTGCAGGTACTCCACTCCTATACATTTCTATTACGGCTAGTTCACTGTACTGATCTATATAATTATAAGCTTCTATTTCGGCATTATTCATACCTATGTGACTTATTATACATAGAGTCAAGTAGATTAATACTTTACTCACTTCTCGGGTTGTTTAGTCTACTTCTCTATATCCAAATCTTATGCCAATAAATTGTAATATGTTTTTGCATTGATATAAGTGAAACTGATTTTCGAAAGTCGAAAATATTCTAACAAGATGTATGCGTAGAAAGATTAACTAAATATGTGTCAATTTTTTTTGATTCGTTCTGCGATTATTTTTCGTCTTGACGACTCTGGTTAATTGGTCCTGCTAATTCACAATCTTTTATAAAAGCAAGAAACTTAGCACCTAATACAACTTCAAATCCTTGTCCTAATTCTATCGTCTGACCAGCAAAGTATTCAATGTCTTGGGATGAGTTGATATAAGCATCAGAGCTTATAGTTTGTTTTGCATAGTAAGTATTTTGGACAGCTGGATTAATATATAGATTGAGGCTATCACATGGATTGAGTTGACAATTTTCATCTATTAAATTATTACAATTATTATCTATATTATCGCCGCATGTCTCTGATACGTTAGGATGGATATCGGCGTTACTGTCGTCACAATCAGTGTTATCTGTAACATATCCTGCTGGATTACTACATGATATCAGTGATAGATTAGGGTTGCCGTAACCGTCATTATCGGCATCTATATAGTACGTGAGTGATTGTAGACCTTCATCGTCTTGTCCATCACAATTGTTATCGTTGCCGTCGCAGACTTCAGGATTACCCGGAAAGTTATTAGAGTCGTTGTCGTCACAATCTGTGTTATCTATAACATATCCTGCTGGATTACTACATGATATCAGTGATAGATTAGGGTTGCCGTAACCGTCATTATCGGCATCTATATAGTACGTGAGTGATTGTAGACCTTCATCATCTTGTCCATCACAATTGTTATCGTTGCCGTCACATACTTCAGGATTACCCGGAAAGTTATTAGAGTCGTTGTCGTCACAATCTGTGTTATCTATAACATATCCTGCTGGATTACTACATGATATCAGTGATACATTAGGGTTGCCGTAACCGTCATTATCGGCATCTATATAGTACGTGAGTGATTGTAGACCTTCATCATCTTGTCCATCACAATTGTTATCGTTGCCGTCACATACTTCAGGATTACCCGGAAAGTTATTAAAGTCGTTATCGTCACAATCTGTGTTATCCACAACATATCCTGGCGGAATACTACAACTTGTAATTGTAAAAAGTGCAGATCCAAAACCATCTCCGTCATCATCAAGATAGTAGGTGCTATTACCTACTGCATCAGGATCATCACTATCAGTAAGGCCGTCACAATCATTATCTAAGCCATCACATATTTCTGTTGCATTAGGATTTATCAGATCATTGTCATCATCGCAATCTTGATTATCAGTTACCCATCCTTCCGCTTGAGCACAACCTGTATAACTGGTATTAGGATCTCCATAAGTGTCATCATCACTATCTCTGTAGTAAGTAATAGGATTAGGACATGGGATTACTTCAAGTGTATTAAGACCGTACTTTACATCAGAGGCTAGTATACACCCTGAGCTTAAGAACGGATAGGTACCCCAGTTGCCGTTGTAATCAGTATATGCCGTTCCATTATCAGGGTATGTATCGTAATAAGCTACGAGAGTTGGTGATTCTGGATTTATAAGATCGTAGACTTTAATACCATCTTCATAGTAAGATATATATAAGGAATCTTCATACACAAAAGGATTATGAGGTGTAACGTCGCTTTCTATTGTTGATATAGGATCTCTAAATGTATGTATGAGTTGTATATCATTAACTGGGTGACCAAGATTCTCAAGATCTACTACTGCCATCGGACGCCCCCTTGGCACTTCTTCAGCATAGTAAGAATAGCTTCCTGTCTCATCTATCCAGCTGCTATGATTATATCCTGGCGAGTCATAACTGCCGAGTAATTCTATATTATTAAGATTACTGAGATCCCATACATAGAAGCCTGTATAGCCATGAGAGCAGTATGCTGTGTCGTTCTGTACGAATACATCATGAACATAAAAATTAGCAGAAGGCATCTGTAACTCATCATCAAATTCTATATGAGCTATAAGTGTAGGGTCAGCTGGCGTAGAGAGGTCAAGAACGGTAAGTCCTTCGCTAGCTCCGTTACCACCTGCGGCATATAATTTATGGGAGGCGGAATCTATATATATGTTGTGAGCTTTTGTAAAAAAAGCTGTGGTGGTAAGTGTATGACTTACATTGCCATTAGGTAATCCTGACATATTGAATATATGGAGACCCTCCGTACAATTATCACATACCGCATACATGTAGTCTTGATAAACCTTAAAGTCTCTCCATATAACAGTATTTCCACCGTCGTATCCATACACTCTCTGTGGATCATCACATAGGCTGACATCGATCACCAGTATAGAATCTGCATTGCCTATGATGGCATACTCAGATCCGTCAGTCGCAGTATATCCCCATATGTCATTATAGGTATTGCCGCCAGGGGTAGAAGGCATATTGGGAGGATTCCATAATCCAACACGTGACATATTAAGAGAATCTTGTCCAGAAATAGAAAAATAACTTATGCAAGAAAGTAATATAAAATAGAAAGCCTTATTCATAGAATTGCTGTATTTTCAGATGTTCTTAAAGTTAAGTCATTATTTGGTAATTATATGAATCGTAAAGTTGTCGAGGACCATTTGAGTAGTGATATTGTCTTAGAATAGTTGATACTATAAAGTCAGTAGGATTATCACGACCAAAAACTTAATATGTCATCAATATAAGTCAGTACTTTATAGATGAAAATCTATTAGGACACAATTGGGAGAATGATTCTGATGAGGAGATTATTAGGTGACTTACAGAATTTAAGGGCATAGGGACATAGACTACGGAGATGATATTAATTTTTGAATTATAGCGACCAGATATATTACCTGTCAAAGATCTGGCGATTCAGCAAGCTATAAGAACATTGTTCTGGATTACATCAGAGAAAAAAGCGCTTTATAATGAGATGTATGCAATTGCGGAATCAAGGAGACCATTTAGATCATATGCTACATTATATTTGTGGTCTTGGTGTAGAAACCAGGCATTAATTAAAAACAGTATTAAAACCGCATAATGGTCGAAAGTAGATTAATCGGAAGGTATGATACGGGTTTTAAGGGACCTCTGGTTATTTGCTCTGGCGCTATGCATGGTAACGAACCCGCCGGAGTGAGAGCAATAGAACTTGTTCTGAAGATGCTTGATGTAGAACATATTAAGAATAGTAATTTTTCGTACAGAGGTAGATTCGTAGGTCTCATAGGTAATCTTCAAGCCTTTAATCTTAATAAAAGGTTTATATCAAAAGATATGAATCGACAGTTTGATTCTACTCGTATACATTTATTGAATAGTAAGGCTGGTCTTGATGCAGAGGATAAAGAGCTTTTAGATTTCTTGGATTTTGTCAAAGTAGAAATTGATGACTATAAACCTGAGAAACTAATTTTTTTAGACCTTCATACGACGTCTTCATTTGGAGGTATTTTCACAATATGCAATAACTTGCCATTAGATATTAGTATTGCTATAGGTCTACATGCACCTGTTGTATTGGGGATAATAGAAGGTCTATCGGGTACGACGATACATTATTTTAATACAAAGAATATGGGCGTCGATACTACATGTATTACCTTTGAGTCAGGTCAGCATGATGAGGTTAAATCTATTAATAGGGCAGTGGCAGGTATTATATGTCTACTGCGAGAAGTTAATGCGGTAAGACCTGATGATGTAGAAAATCACCATGAAATAATATTGCAATCTTATGCCGACGGCTTACCTAAATTGACAAAATTAGTTGACTACTTTAGTATAGGTGACAATGATAAATTTAAAATGAAGCCAGGGTATAAAAATTTTCAAAAAATTAAGAAAGGGGAACTACTTGCAACTAATAATGGTAATCATGTGTATGCAGAATATGAAGGCATGATTTTAATGCCGTTGTATCAGGATCAAGGAGAAGACGGATTTTTTATAGTACAAGAAATAAAAGTATCATGATATTAGAATCACATATAGATAGTTATCTGCAGTCATTAGAAGACAATGTCAATGATAGATTTCTTGAAGAAAAAGAGATGCTTGCTTACTTAGCCAGTGATAACTTTGATGTCCTTAATGATGGAGAAAGAAAAGTCATGTTTTTTTGTTGTGAAGTTATCTTCCATGCATATAAAAATTGTCATGGAGAATTTCCTGAATTAGATATGGACGCATTTTATATTAACGAAGAAAAGAACTGGACGATAAGAGAAAATGCATCTTCATGGGATGAATGTAAGGACACTTTTTTTAAAGAATCTGAAGAAGAAGATATGCTTGCTTTTGTAGAAGATATATTAGTAGATGATGAAGATGAAAGTATGACAGACATAGGCAAAGAGTTTATCTTTATCCTATGTATGTCATATGTAGATACGATTACTATGTAGAAGTAATCTTTATATCTTAATTATTTTTTTCTTAATGCTAATCTTCTGATCTACCAATTGTAGATAATATACACCTGAAGGATAGTTCTGTAGTTCTAATTTTAGATTGTAATTGTTTATACTCTCTACGCCAAGCTTGTAAGATCTACCTTGTATATCAGTGATTATAAGGTCATAACCTTTTGATAATGGCGTATTAGTTCTTAAGTAGAATATTCCAGATCCAGGATTAGGAAATACATTAGCTTCGAGTTCATCCTCATCATCGCTGATGGTTATAGAGTCATCTATTGTAATAATGACGACCTCAGAGTAAGCATACCCACAAGCGTTTTTATGACCCACTCGCAGATAATATAGGGATTCTCCAAGATTAGTGGGATTTATGACCACATCATTTTCTTCACTACCAATGACGACAAGATCCAAAGTACTAAAGGCTGTATCACTGGATACTTCAATTATATAATCACCAGAAAATGATCCCGCATCCCAGGTTACATTACTTATCTGGTCGTAATTAAGTGTCTTTCCAGAAATAGGATAGGTGACTATTGGTTTATCTGAGCCATTTGATAAGTCCAGTTTGACTGTTGTAAAGAAAACTATGTTGTTATTATCTAAATTAATAAGTTGCACTAAAGCTAAGCCATCGTCTATATCGGTCGGTGTTACCGATAGGGTCACCTTATTAGGATCATCGATATCTATAATAACTGAACTCGGAATGGTGTTGCCACTATTAATGTTAACTACTTTAATGTCACAATTAGGTATTGAAGTTCCAGAGTCCAGATATATGTCGGTCACAATTTCTGTTGCATAACAACCTGTCAAAATATTATTTTGAGGAACGATAATAGGTGCTACTGGATTGGAATAACAGACATCCATAGACCAACCTTGTAAAGTACCGCCATCATCGAAAGCTGAATCTGTAATGTTAAGATTCCAGTCACCTAAAGCGATAGCACCGTCAAATATATCTAAAGGCGAAGACGGCTTATAGATCTCACCACTTGTCGGAGGACACTCTATGGTGCTGATTTTAGATGCATCACTGAACCCAAGGTTGTAATCGTCATTAGCAAAACATTCGTTATTAAATAACGTAGCATTTAACCCGTCTAATGACAATGATGTACTAAGGTCTCCTACGAAAGAATGCGTTCCACTTACGTTATTGATAACTAGATCTTCTACAGTAAATAGATATGGAAGATTAGTTGTAGCTATGATAGTAGAGGGATCATCAGAACTTATTTCTTTTACTTCACCTAAGTAGGATATGGTTGCGCAAAAAATTTCAGAGGTACTGAAACTAAAAACAGGTGACCAGTCTGACTCGCCACAGGCATTAAATGACTTAGATCTCCAGTAGTATAGCTGATTTTCCTGAAGGTTGCTTGTGGTGTATTCATCTAATTCAATAATCTCATTTATAATTATATCAGTAAAATTTTCATCAGTAGATATCTGGAACTGATTCTGCGGTACATTACTTCTTTTTAGATTCAATGTTATAGAGAGAGGCAGATCCTCAGCACCGTCAGCAGGAGATAATAGCGTTGGGGTAGTTGCACTGCTATCATATAGGAAAATAGAAATAATTTCTTCTACGCGATTGCTTCCGTCATCTATACTTATTATAATATCAAATCTCGATTCACCTACGCTGCTTAGTTCTGAAAGTATAAGCCTATTTGGAACTGTAACCACATTGCTATCAAAATCAAAATTAGTAACGATACTAGCAGGAGCACCGACTACTTCATAATTAATGGGACCTTCAAAAACCCCATCGGCTATAAGTGGAATCTCTAAAGTATTCTGATCGGAACTACAAAGTTGATATTCTGTATTTTCAAGAATTAGTTTAAAACTGCATTCACGTCCTTGCATAGATACCAGATTAGTATTATCTGGATCTAACCATGGCTGTAAGCTAGTGCTTACAGTACCAGCACCTTCCCAAGAATAATTCATCCATCCGTAAGTATCGTGTAGATCGTTACCACACGCGGCCAGGCCTCCAGTTAACTGACCTATTAACTCTCCTCTAGAATTAAAAATACCTGCACCAGAAGAGCCTCCTTCCGTTGTCCCTATGTCCCAGTCTTGTACAAGTATGTGTGTCGTATCAAATCCTACATTATCATACATCAGTCTATCAAAATCAAAGCTAATACGCTTCTCTTCTACTCCTGGGTGATGTATACATATAGATGTATCTGTCAGTTCCACTTGTCTGTTCCATCCAGAGAAATATAGATTCATTTCCGGATCTATCGGGTCGTCTAATTCTATTAAAGCGAAGTCAGAATTATTTAAACTTGCTCTGAGTTGTGACCCAGAATTAAATTGATTTCTGAGCCCGTTTCCTATACCTCCAGACTGGGACCCATTAGGTTGTCTACAAGTACTATTTTGATAATTCCAGTATATAACTACAGACGCAGCGTTGGTAGTCCTTATACCGCAGTGCTCAGCTGTCAGAAAGTATGGAGTGCAATCATTTCTGGCATTATTAATTAAGGTTCCACTACAAGCATCTATACCTCCGACTGTATATGCCCCTACTGACCTAATTATGTCTCTATATTCATCTACAAGTGGATAACCATCTTCGCTGCCACACTCTACGTCAATATTGCAAGAACCTGAAAATGATTTTTGGATATTTGTGAAATCATGATTTACTCTCGATAATTCTAATTTATAATCATCTAATTCCTCAGGCGATATCTGTAGTTCTATCACTACTTCTTGTCCAGTTATGAGAGGTGTCCAGTATTGCATATGCTCATCGTTATCAGACTTAGTGAGTGGTCCGATACTTTCTGTTTTATCTACATTGTATACAAAAAGCGATGCCGATGGTGGCAGATAGAATTTTGTAAAAGCAAGATTAATGCTGTGTGCATTAGGAGATACTATTCTTTGCCTCCATACCATCACATTATCTTGAGTTTGTTCCCATGTGCCATGTTTTTGAGGTATAATACTTACGTCTCTAGGCTCTGCAAATCTGAGTGCAGTACTTTGTTTTCCATTTAATTTGTAATATTTCTTCAGGGATACATTATCTAACGCAGGCAATCTTAGAGTCTCAACAGACTTAAGAGATGATACATTATCATCTATTTTAGCTTGACCGTAAGATGAAAGGCTAATAAATATAGTGGAAGCTATTAAAACTAAAGATCGCATGAATTACTATTTATGATCCTAAAATAAGGATTATTGGTTATTGTTGCTCAATTTATTTACATCAATCATTTTTACCAGACAAAAAGACGTAAATAACAAAGTATTAAGTAGTGGCTGTAAATTAATGCTCTAAAAATTGCAGAATAGTCGGAATACATATAAATTTGCCCACCGATCAAAAATGCTTCCTTAGCTCAGCTGGTTAGAGCATCTGACTGTTAATCAGAGGGTCCAAGGTTCGAGTCCTTGAGGAGGCGCTTTTTTTGGAAAAGGCTCAGTGTTTACTGGGCCTTTGTTATTTCTACTATGTTAGTACCACTTATAGTTATAACGTATTAGATTATTATTGTTTAATTTTTATCCAAGTAGTTTTAAATTTAATTTTTTTATTCACTCACGTTTAATGCAAAAGCGATGAGGCTATATAACAAAGTCGACAGAAAAGTACTCAAGGAAGGCATAGAAAAGGACCCACGTCCTCGTATTACATTATCATTCTATAAGTATGCCCATATTCTAAATTCTCCTCTATTCAGAGACCATCTGTATATACTGCTGCAAGATATAGGTGTGCTTGGACGTATCTATGTATCATCAGAGGGTATTAATGCTCAGATATCAGTTTTAGAGGATAACTATAACTTATTAATAGAAGCGCTGGATACCATAACATTCCTATCTGGAGTTAGGTTAAATAGGGCCATAGAGGATAATGGAAAGTCATTTTATAAGCTTAAGATCAAGTTGCGTAATAAGATCGTTGCTGACGGATTAGATGATAGTGGATTTGATGTGACTAACAAGGGTAAGCACCTTACCGCTGCAGAATTTAATTCATTAAGTGAATCTGAAGATTCTATCGTAATAGACATGCGTAATCACTATGAGAGTGAGGTAGGTCACTTTGAAGATGCAGTTATTCCAGATGTAGAGACATTCCGAGAAGCGCTTCCTCATGTAGAGAATATTCTCAGTGGCAAGGAAGATAAGAATATCATTATGTATTGTACAGGAGGGATAAGATGCGAGAAAGCCAGTGCCTACTTTAAGCACAAAGGATTTGAGAATGTGTATCAACTTGAGGGTGGTATCATAGAGTACGCCCGTCAAGCGAAAAAACAAAATCTACCAAATAAATTTAAAGGTAAAAACTTCGTTTTTGATGATCGGTTAGGGGAAAAAATTAGTGATGATGTCATTTCTTCCTGCCACCAATGTGGCCAAGCTTCTGACAATCATAATAATTGTGCTAATGATGCTTGTCATATTTTATTTATACAATGTGACGCCTGTGGAAAGAAGTGGGAAGGCTGCTGCTCAGAGAAGTGCCGAGACTTTAATAAGTTGCCTGAAGATCAACAATCTGAGTTACGTAAGTCTTTAGAATTTAATGGTACTAAGTTTGGTAAAGGCCGCTATAAGGCACATCGCAAGAGCAACACTTTAGATATCGTATAGTATCATTGTTACCTATTCGAACTCGATAAGGATTTGAGCTTTATCGACTTTGTCTTGCTCATTGACATGGATCTTTTTTACAGTCCCGCTTCCTTTGGATTTTAGAACATTTTCCATTTTCATAGCTTCTAATATAAGCAATGGATCATCTTTCTCCACCTGATCACCTACAGCGACTGATATATTAATAACTAATCCGGGCATCGGGGCCAGGACTTGTGATACATCCTCTTTTTTCTTGCTCTTAAGTCCGAGTTGATCTATGAGCTGGTCTAAGCTATTTTTTAGCGATAGCTTTACTGGTACATCATTTATAGTAAGCTCATAAGATTTTGCCTTAGGGTCAAATGATTCTACTGATATATTATAGATCGTATTTTTATATTCAGCAATGTAATGATCTCCTTTTTCTTCTATAATTCTGAATGAACTATCAGTAATTATATCATGCTCCTGACCAGTTGAGAATATTGCTTTAAGAGTAGTGCTATCCATAGTTTTTACTTTGAGCTTCTTGCTTGAGTACTGAGTATATAAGTCTCAAAAATCGTAAAGATAAGATATGTCATTAAGAATGGAACAAGAAAATATCTATCTGCGGGATCATTGACTTTGACATAAATCATCATGAAGACAAATGACGCGACTATTTTTACAAAAACATTAATAATAATTACAGACAAGAAAAAGTTATTCTGTTGTGTCCTAAGTGCTCTCTCTACTATCCAGTATACAAATCCTGTAATTACTGTAAAAAGTATTACAGCATAACCGAGGACATCGATATAAGGCTTGATAGGTATAAGCCATACACAAGCATAGAATACGATAGCTGAAGTTAAAATGGAGGCGGTAATGTATTTCAGGAAGTGAGTTATCTTCATTCTGCTTTATCCTTTATCAAGATGATATATAGTCTATACATGAAAGCTGCAAAGACGATAATTACTAAGACGACTGTAATGTACTTACTGTCTTCATTGCCATAATATTTATCAGCTTTAAGCCCTAAGAATACTGATACAGCTACAAGTCCTATCATCTGATAAGCTAAGCCAGAAAACTTGGCGTACCTTCTTATAGTCTTTGTCCTTTTAGCTCTTTTTTTTGAGGGTTGTGACATGGTGTCTATGAGGCATTAGATTCTGCTTGATTATTAGGTATGCTCTTGATACGTTGCCCCATATCACAATTGCCATTGAATGTGGCTCCATTTTGTACTAATAATTTTCCAGTTTTTATCTCACCTATGACAGAGGCATTTTCTCTTACGTCAAGTATATCAGTAACATTAAGGTTGCCTCTAAATAGCCCCTCGATAACGGCGTTTTGACAATTTGCATCGCCTTCGACCTTACCATCAGGACCTATGATTAGCTTGCCAGCACATGTTAGCGTACCTTCTATTTTTCCATCTACTCGTATATCATTCTGAGTATCTATGGTGCCTTCTATGACTGTGCCTACAACGATAGTATTGATAGAAGATGAAGAAGGTAGGGTATTGCCGAGATCTGAACTAGGCTTTTTAGAATTTCCGAACATGGTATTCTTATTTTGATTGAGTTATTAAATAAAGGATCGACCTAACGGGCAAAATATAGATTCACATATAGAAACACGAATCTTATGAGTGGGTCTAAAGTAAAAAAAAATCCTTGCTTGAAAGATATCAAGCAAGGATTTAAGAATTTATTTTCTTAGTGTCTCTTAGAATCTTGGACAGTATACTGATCTTTTTTCAGGTCCACAGATAAGGTAATTCAAAGCAAATTCGAATGCTCCATTAAATGAAGCAGCTTCACTTAACTTAGATACCGTAATATCATAACTAAATCCTATACCGTAGTTACCATAATCAAATCGAGTAGAAAGTATGATTGCATCAGAATGGATACCACCATCTACTTTATTACCGATTCTGTACCATCCACCTAATTGCCATGACTGACCATCAGTTCTTGATCCAAGATTAAATCTTGCACTTGCACCAGCATTAATTGCTCTATGCTGACCTTGTGACATATATATGAATCCTGGTAGGATACTAAAGTCTCTATTAATCTCAAACTGTCCACCTGCGTGGAAAGTTAATCTACTTGTAAGATTTTCATTGGCGTCTTTAAGAAAAGATACGCCTGGTTGATTTAAGTGGTGGAGAGCAAGACCTACATAATAGTTAGATGCCTCATCCATAACATTAAAAAACAACAACCCTGCTGATAAGTCAGGATGTATAAAGTCATTATCGCCACCAAGGGCGCCATTACCTCCAGGACAAGTATCACAGAATCCACCGTTCCCGTCATGCTGAGATGGCCACCTTGCACCTAATAGATCTACTCTTCTCTGAGTAATACCAGCATCAGCTCCAAATACTAAGTACTTGGCTGATTTTCTATAACCGCCCATCTTCTTACTGTAAGAGAAAGATATTCTTCCTTGAGTAGTACCAAAATTAAGGGCACCAGCTCTATCTCCCCAGAATGTACCTCCAATACCAAAATAATCTGATCTTCCTACTGCAACCTTCTGGTCATAAGAAACAGAATATGTACTGTACGCATCACTTGTGAGAACTTGTGACCATTGATTTCTATAGTTAACAATTGCTCTTGTCTTACAATTCATAACACCAGTCATTGCTGGGTTAAGATTAAGTGGAGACATGTAGAATTGTGAGAAATGTATATCCTGACCCATCATAAGTGAACTGCTCATCACTACAAATGCAAGAACCAGTATATTTTTAATATATTTCATTGTAAAAATTTTGTATCAAAAATTTTGTATAGATAATTGTATGGCGTTACTGAAGGATTAAATTTACTATAATAAAGGGAATATTAAAGTAAAATCTTAAGCCATTATTATGAAAGCGGACAAATATGAAGTCTGCTCTGAGTAATAGTTTATTGATTTCTACTTAAACATAAGCAATCAATGTGCCATATTTGAATAATTTTTTTCCTTAAAATCATGTCTATTTGTCATTCCGAACTGAAATTCAAGTCCCTAAATCAGATGCATCAATAAGATATGATTCAAATCTGTTATTTATAGGATCATGTTTCTCAGTAGAGATAGCCCAAAAACTCTCTAACATTAAGTATAATGTATTACAGAATCCTGCTGGTATTACATTTAATCCCAAAAGTATTCTCACAACTATAAGAGCCTGTACATCAGGTAAATCGCTGCTTGAGAAAGATTTTTTTTTCCACAATGGATTGTGGAAAAATTCTGACTTTCATGGAAGCTATAATAACCCTGATAAGAGCATCTGCCGACAAAATGCCGACAAATCCCTCTCAATTGCACATGAGTTTATTAATAGTATCACTCATCTGGTCATAACGTTGGGCTCAGCTTATGTCTATTATGATACTAAGTCAGGAAAACCCGTCAACAATTGTCACAAGAGGCCAAGTCAAGAATTTTCTAAACGCCTACTTACAGTGGAAGAGATAATTCAAGATATCGGTGAGAGTATAGACCTTTGTCGGAAAAGATCTGACCACTCTTTGCGCAGCATTATAACAGTAAGTCCGGTAAGACACATAAAAGATGGCATTATAGAGAATCAGAGAAGTAAGGCTCGACTTATAGAAGCAACTCATGCAATAATAGATAAGAATTCTGACGTAGAATATTTTCCAGCTTATGAACTACTTCTTGACGATCTAAGAGACTATCGATTTTTTGGCAAAGACCTCGTCCATCCCAGTGTAGAAGCGGTCGACTATATATATGACAAATTTGACTATGCATATCTCGACACACAAGATGCTGCCTTGAGAAACAAGCTCAATGGTATATGTCGTAGCTTAACTCATAAGTCGCAATTCCCTACTACTGAGGAGCACCAAGTTTTCATGAAGCAACTCATAATAAAAATAGAAGCTATCATGGACGATTATCCATTTATCGATCTGAATTATGAATTATTGGACTTAAAGTCTAAAATGCTTTAGGGACAGATGCCAACAATGATGTATCTGTTTTTCTTAAATAAGATTAGAAGAAAGTTTAACCCAGATTGCTGTTATATTCCAATTCCTATATATTTGCACTCACAAAAAAAATAAGGCCAATTTTGTTGATCTTTTTTTTGTGGTCGTTAAACAGTTCTTTGGTCTGACTTAAAGGTGGATAAAAGATTATATAATTTAACAAATCTCGGCGTGGTAGCTCAGCTGGTTAGAGCGCAGGATTCATAATTCTGAGGTCGGCGGTTCAAGCCCGCCTCACGCTACTTTACTTGAAAGTCGTTGTCATTATTTGACAGCGACTTTTTTGATTTACAGGCATTTATGAAATTTTTATTTAAGTTGTTGCCAACTAACATGACCCCTTATCAATTATTTGCCTTTAGTTTGTGCTAATTGTGACAGGGTGTTACACGGAAATATTTTAACTTTAAAAATTACAGACTTAGAGAAATTGCTGAAAAATAAATATTAAATGATGAAAGATTTTATTAAAGAGCATTATTTCAAAGAAATCGAAAGGAGACATCAATTAGATAACTCCTGTACAACTTTGATTTCTTTGGTTTCTATTTTAATAGCTTTAGAATTCACTATCTGGTTTGCAATTGTAAATGATAGTTTCCTTTTCAATAATTGTGAGTGTTACATTTATGGATTATTCATTTTTACTTTTTTTATCCAGTTAGGTGCATTCTCAGCTTCACTTTTAGCTTATAATAATCTTTTCTGTGGATATGAATACGATTTCGTTCCTCTCTATTCAGACTTTGAGGATGTTTATGAGAATAAATCGCTAAGTGATCAAGACGAATACTTTTGGCTGCATGTGACATCCGCTTTGGATGTAAATCAAATTAATAATGATAAGAAATCCAATAGACTATATAGAGCCAAATCTTTGTTTATTGGATCATTGTTACCCCTTATAATTATATTTTGCATATTTTCAACATCTGTTAAACAAAACAATGATTTGAAAGCCGAAATCATTAAATGCGAATGCTTTATAAAACAAGATTTTAGTATAAATGACGAAGAACCAAAACTCCGAGAAAAAGGAAATACAAGCCCAAAGCCAAGACCCGCTAAAGGACCAAAATCTCAATGATGATATACTTAGTAACAATAAAGGAATAAAGAAGATAAAGAAGATAAAGAAGATACCTAATCGAAAAGTAAAAGATAAACTAATTCCATAATAAATATGGAAAGTAATATTGTAAAAGCCAAGGTCATTGGTCATCAAGAAATACTCGACTTTTTAGGTTTACTATTTTATGAATTTTATGACAAAAGGCTAAAGACAGATTCTCGTTCATTCCGAATAATTAAAAAATTAATCGATGAACTTGATGAAGGTTTTTATTTTTTAGTAGAGTATCCTTACGTCGAAAAATATTATAGAGATATATACTATAATTATCTATCTACAAAACATAATCCTTATAGTAGGAACTCAATTAGAGTTAATATTTTTTCAAAAGAAATTGACTATGATGATTTTGAAAATTGTAGCATTAGTAGTGATTGCTTTTTAGGCTATTTTACAATCAGACCAACTTCTCCATATATTATTGGTCACTCCTATATTTCCCCTAAAGCTTTTTCAAAGAATAAAACAAACAACATTGCAACATATATTAAAAGATCAATTATAGAGGGAGTCAGATTGGTATCTCCGGCATTTCCATATTCAAATCAAGATGGGGAATTTATGACCTGTGCTGAAACGAGTCTATCATTAATATTAAATTATTTTGGAGCAAAATATTCTAATTATAATTCTCTCTTACCTTCGACCATTCTGACTTTATTGTTAGATCATTCAGACCAGAGACAAACTCCTTCATCTGGATTACATTTTGAGCAAATTTCTCACATATTAAACAAAGTAGGATTTGGACCTGTTTTATATATGAAGGAAGTTTTTGGTAAAGAGTTTAATTCACTCATATCAATTTACATCGATTCAAAAATTCCGATAATTGCTGGAATATCTTCTAAAGATGAAAATTTCAATCACTCTGTAGTGATTATCGGGCAGCAAAATATTCAAGAAATTGATTACACAAATTTAAATAAGTTAATTACTCAGGGTAAGCAAAATAAATACGTTTTCTTAGATGAACTTCGAAGAAAGTTTATAGCTAATGATGACAATCTCCCACCGTATAGTATTATTGATTTAGACAAGCCAACTTCGAACTATCCGCCGAATAAAACCTATACTGATACTGAAATTTTTACTTTCGTCGTTCCATTATATAAGAAAATTTATAGGGATGCTGACAAAGCAAAATATACTATTAAAAAGCTCTTGGAAAACAAAAAGGTTGGATATAAGTTTAAGTCTGATATCATAATCAGAGTTTTACTAACCTCCTCTTCCTCTTTTAAGAATTATATAAGAAATCTTAAAGATTTCAATAAGAATATAGAACTGTTTATATTGCAGACTCATATGCCGAAATTTATTTGGCTGGCTGAAATTTATGATGCTAGAACTTTTCCTCAAAATTTAGAGGCAAAAGCTATAATCGTTTCTGATTCTACTGATCCTATTGAAGACTTAGATATTGAGGATGTCTTGTTTTTTGCTTGTTATCCTGATAAAACAATAGTAATGGATAGTGAATATGATATCAATTTTGATATGTTTGAAAACGAAGAAAATAACGATGCAGAGCTGAATAAGGATGATGATTCTTCAAATTCTGGACAACTATTTGCTACAAATACTATTAAAAATGAAATGGAATTAGAAAAAATCATAGTTTTGGATGACAATTTTAACAATTATACGTATTATAGTAATTATAAATGAATAACCGACTGGCAGTCAAAGAATAACATATGAAAACAAATCAGTTTACAACATTAAAGCATAAAAAAAATAGAACTGTAAAAGCAAGAAGACTATCCTCCAATGAGGTGGCATCAGCTAATAAACAGTTTAAAGCAGGAATGGAAGAATATTTTCGAGAAAGTAACAACAAAATTGCTATGTCTAAGAAAAAAGCTAAAGATACAATTGTAAAATAGCTATACAACCCCTATCTAAAATTTACCATTATAAATTACTACATAACTTAGATTGAATCGAAAATATACAGTAGCCCGCCTCACGCTACTTTAAAGCCTCCTCAAAAGGGAGGCTTTTTCTATAAGACGATCTATGTCAATGAAACCATTATAATAGGAGCTTTTCTTCGCATTATTCACTTCATTCATTTTCTCCATTCAATTACAACCGTCTACATATTACGAATACGTTTATATGTTATTGTTCTTTAATTTTTGCACTATTTAGTTGGGTATAAGAATCAAAAAATCAATTTTTACGAAATTAAATTTCAACACGGCATTACTTTTTTAAAATTTTACGTCAAAATATTGTAATCGTTATTAGTAATGATTTCACTACATCTCAAAGACAAAAAATATACGTAAGTCAAGATAGGAATTGATCAGCATTACTTAATGGACCTCGCAAAAGTGTGAAGGTCCATAAGTTTTTTTAGACCCTACATGAAGCTATTCTCATGTACACAATCACTAAGCTTTTTTCTCTTTTCTTTATGAATTAGTTCTTCAGCGATATGTAATAAGAACGTTTTAGTACAACCTTTAAGAAATTCATAAAATCAATTTTATTTAATGACTTTTTAAGTTTTATATCGTCTAAAGAGTGTAATTATCAAGTAAGAACTTTGATATTTATAACGAACCTAAAAAACCCCAGAAACCTAAAGAAGTAAGTCAAGATAGGAATTGATCAGCATTACTTAATGGACCTCGCAAAAGTGCAGAGGTCCATAAGTTTATCTACCTATAAGATATTACTCATACCTTACCTGTATTCCTCCCTTTTTATTCATAATATTTCCTGCTATTTATAAATATTGTAACTTGCTACAAACATATAATACTATGGCTGTAGCAAAACCTTTTAATCTTCAGAAATGGATAGATGATCATCGTGATGAACTGAAACCCCCAGTAGGAAATAGAAATCTATATAAAGATGCTGGCGATTATATCGTTATGATTGTCGCTGGCCCTAACGCAAGAAAAGATTACCACTATAACGAGACAGAAGAACTCTACTACCAGATAGAAGGCAATATTGTTGTCAGAATCCAAGACGAAGGCAAGGCTGTTGATATTCCTATAAATGAAGGTGAGATGTTTCTTCTGCCAGCTAAGGTACCTCACTCACCGATGCGATCTGAGGGTTCTATAGGATTAGTAGTAGAACTTAAGCGAACTGCTGATGAGAGGGACGGTCTGTTATGGTATTGCGATAACTGCAATAATAAATTACATGAATCGATGATTAAATTAAACAACATCGAAAAAGATTTCTTACCTCGATTTAAAGAATATTATACTTCAGAAGAATTGCGGACTTGTAGTCAGTGTAATGAAGTGATGGAAGCAGACAAGAGGTTTATAGGATAGATGGCGATATATTTTGCTTCAGATTTTCACTTAGGTTTAGACCGGCCTCTGCCCAGTCGACAGAGAGAACGTATTATTATACAATGGCTTGATAGTATAAGAGATGATGCAAGCGCCATCTTTATTTTGGGAGATTTATTTGATTACTGGTATGAGTATAAGACTGTTGTACCTAAGGGTCATATTAGGTTATTAGCTAAGCTCGCAGAGTTAATCGATAGTGGCATTCCAGTACATTTATTTACGGGCAATCATGATATGTGGATGTTTGGTTATCTGGAAGAGGAGTTACAAATTAAGGTTTATAAAGAACCTCTGTCAGTCACACTTCAGAATAAGTTATTACTATTAGGTCATGGTGACGGATTGGGACCAGGTGATAAGAAATATAAGATCATGAAAAAGGTCTTTTCTAATAAATTTAATCAATGGCTATTTAGCAAATTACATCCAAATTTTGCCATAGGATTGATGAAGTATTCCAGCAAGAAATCAAGAGATGCTGATGAGGAAGATATGTCTTTCTTAGGTGCAGAAAAAGAATGGCTCGTCCAGTATGCTGAAAGAAAACTTGAGTCACGATATTATGATTACTTCCTATTCGGGCATAGGCATCTACCAATTGATTATACGTTAAGTAACGGCCAGAGTAGATATATCAATACTGGCGATTGGCTCAATCATTACACATATGCAAGAATGGAAAATGGGCATATAACTTTAGAAAAATATGAGATTGATAATAAAGTATAATCTAAATTTAGTAATAGCCATTATCTTCTGCGTATCATTAGCATGTTGCCAGGTAAAGAATGTAGTACCTGTAGCTGACGTTGCTTCATTATCTCGTGATTATATGATCCAAGGTAGTTTTTCTAATATGAATGTAGATAAGCTGGGTAATATATATCTGATCAATGAGAAAAACGAAATATTAAAGTACGATGATAGCTACAATTTACTATTCAGAAATTCTTATAATACTCAAGGTAGAATATCGCATATCGATGTAAGCAATCCTCAGAAAATATTAGTCTATTTTTCTGATTTTCAGAAAATACTTTTCTTAGATAACACCCTTTCAGAAATAAAATTCCTTAATCTGGAATCATTAGGATATTGGAATATACGAGCAGTAGCACCGAGCGTAGATAACTTGATATGGATATATGATCCAATAAACTTTAAGATGATAAAAATTAATGATAACGGTAACATTCTTCTTAGTTCTAATGAGCTCTACTCTGAAGGATTACAGGGTGCATCGGAGCCACAGATAATAGCAAGAGATGATCGTGTGTATCTTTATACTAATGTAGAGGTAATGGTTTTTAATATTTTTGGAGAACTGCTAAAGAGGATAAATCTACCTAATAACGGAATCCAATATCTGCAATCTGATATGTTGTTTTCTCAAGATAAGAAGCTTAAATTACGTAATATGAAGACAGAGTTTTTGACGGATAGTGATAGAGAAGTCCATCAATATGTAAGTGAGATCTCCAGTTTCTATCTTGATAAGAACAATCGGCTTTTTTCTTTAGATAGTTTAGGATTGTTCGTTATATCGATTTAAACCTTAGTTATTTCTACTTCTTTGTGGTAGTGGACTCATCTATAATAGAAGTCCATATGCTTAAGCCTTTCTTATCCAGTTGTGTCCATATCGGTCTTATCTTACCGTCATGTGCACTGATATCATTGTAATCACCAAAGAATGTATATTCATTGGGTAAGAAGCTTCTTGTATTGATTTTTTGATTATCAAAGGTAGCGCCTCCATCTACAGATCTTGCGAGATAGACATCAGTCGTATTATCCTTGTGGTGTCTTCTATCATAGAATACAATGTAGATGTAGCCTGTTGTCTGATCTAATGCCATCCAAGTTAGGAATTGATGCTTACTGCCACTATCGTTATTCACCTTAATTGGCTTGGTCCAGCTATCGCCTTCGTCAGTAGATTTAGATAACCATATGTCCGTATTGTCGGTACCATTTCTTTGGTCACTCCAGTTGATATATATAGTGCCATTAAAGGTACTTGACGACCTATCGACGGCAGTGATAGGCATTCCGTTACATCGCTGTAAGCCAGGTATAGAGTAATCCCAACCTTCGGGTTGGTCTGCAACGACAATATCATTCTCTAACCATGTCTCACCTTTATCATAGGACTTGTCAAAGTAGATTTTTTCGTCATAAGACCACGCAGCATATATCTGTCCTTGAGGCCCGACACTTGGCACCACGCCTTCAGTTGTCTGATCGCTATCTATGCAGTCGCCTTCTTTCTGACTAAGGACAATAGGATAGGACCAACTCTGTCCTTCGTCTACAGATTTAGAAAATAGTATACGTGATTTGTCTTCCGGATTTTTACTTGAATATAGGTCAAATTCTGTCCATGTGATGTAGACAGTATTGTCATTAGGATCTATGGCCAGCCACTGCTTATCTTGATCTTTAGGAGATCTCGGAAGTGTGAATGAGCCCCCATTCCATGACTGTCCAGAATCGATAGATTTCTGTATGACAATTCTATCAAGAAAAGATGTATCTACAAAAGGTCTCCCATCAGGATTAGAAAGATGAGCATAGTAGAAGTTACCATTAAAATCTGATCTAACTACTGGATCGCCATACACACCAAACTCTGATTGCATCTTATTTTTGATCCATGATTGACCACCATCTTCAGAGCGGTATACGCGATCAAGAATGGCACCTGCTACTATGATGTCAGTATTAGTTTTGCTTATACTTATCGTCGGTTCGCATGGTCCTATAAACTTACCTTCATCGATCATTACAGCTTCTCCTATTTGAAGAACAGAAGGTGCTTTTAATGTCGTGTTGATAGATGGATTACATGAGAGTAATAGGACACCTATAATTATGAGATAAGAAAGAGATTGTATCATGATGCAAAATAAAAATTTTACACAGTCATTATATCTTTTTCTTTAGCTTCTATAAGCTTAGTGATTTTGTCTCCGTAAGAATTAACTATAGTTTGTACTTCTGCTTCTTTCTTTTTTCCTTGATCTTCTGCAAAACCATTTTTAACTTCAGATTTTATAGTAGTCATTATTTTTTGTCTCTCATTACGGATACTTACCTTAGCATCTTCTCCCAATGCTTTAGCCACTTTGACAAGATCTTTTCTACGCTCTTCTGTAAGTGGTGGTATAGTAATTCTAATGGTCTCCCCATCATTCATAGGCGTCAGACCAAGATTGGCAGCGAAGATCGCTTGCTCTATCTGAGCGAGCATACCTTTCTCCCAAGGTTGGATAGATATAGTCTTAGAATCAGGAGTTGATAGATTAGCAACCTGACTTAGTAGAGTCGGATTACCATAGTAATTAACCTTTAGTCCATCTAATATCGCTGGCGATGCTTTTCCTGTTCTTATTTTAGTTAACTCAGACCTAAGGTGATCTATAGAGTGATCCATATGACCTTTACCTACTGAGAATATATTATTTATTTCTTCGCTCATTGTATTCTTTATAATGTCTTTACGTAAGATGCTTTTTCTATGGTCTAAAATTAGTCGCCGCTTCCTACCGCTCTTAGTAGAAAGTACAGAAACATTGCCAGTGCTGATAATGCCTGTGTGACATAAGTCATGGCTGCCCACCATAGAGCTTCCTTAGCACCATCGTATTCTGCCCCTTGAGTAATATTAGAATTGTCAAGCCATGCTAATGCTCTCTTAGAAGCATCAAACTCTACTGGTAATGTTACTAAGCTAAATAATGCTGTAGCGCCAAATGTCGCAGCTAATACATACATAATTATCGAAGCAATGCCTCCTCCTGATGGCGCAAACATACCAAACATGAAACCCATCATAAGCATAGATTGTATCTTACCAGAGAAATTAATAACTGGCACTAATGATGATCTCATTGTTAACAATGGATAGGCAGTCGCATGTTGTACTGCATGACCACACTCGTGAGCAGCTACGGCTGCTGCCGATATACTATTGCTGTTATACACGGGTTCGCTAAGTGCTATTGTCTTAGTCAGTGGGTTATAGTGATCAGTTAATGACCCTCTACCGGGTACGATTTTTACATCATGGATACCATAGTGAGATAACATTGCAGCTGCAACGTCTTTACCTGTCATACCGTTCCTTAATGCTACTTTTCCGTATTTGTTAAAGGTAGATTTTAACTTGCCACTTATGATCATACCGACCAATGTGAATCCACCTATGATTATTATGTAACCTAACATTTCTCTAATTTTTATTTTTAAATATTTCTTTAATTCAATATATCGAAGCCTGTGTATTTTCTAAGGGCTTCTGGGATTTTTATACCTTCATCTGTCTGATTATTCTCAAGGAGTGCTGCTATTATTCTTGCGAGAGCCAGAGCACTTCCATTGAGCGTATGAGCCAATTGATTTTTACCTTCAGCATTTTTATATCTTAATTTAAGTCGATTACTCTGAAATGTCTCAAAATTAGAGACAGAGCTCACTTCTAACCATTTTTTTTGAGCAGCAGAATAGACTTCAAAGTCATAAGTCAAAGCAGAGGCATATGTCAAATCTCCACCACATAAACGCAATATTCGGTATGGCAGTTCCAATTTAGTTAACAAAGTTTCTACGTAACTCACCATCTGGTCTAAGGTCTCATATGACTTATCAGGATGTACGATCTGTACAACCTCTATTTTATCAAACTGATGTACTCTATTCAATCCTTTTACATCAGAACCATATGATCCTGCCTCTCTACGAAAACAAGGCGTATAACCTGTTAACTTTATAGGGAGCTCAGCCTCTTTGACGATATCGTTTCTATAAAGATTAGTGATAGGCACTTCTGCCGTAGGTATAAGATACAAGCCATCTTTAGTGACATGATACATTTGACCTTCTTTATCTGGTAATTGTCCAGTTCCCTTGGCAGAATCTTCATTTACTAATAATGGTGGTACAATCTCTTCATATCCCTGCTTATTAGCTTCGTCCAAGAAGAAATTGATTAAAGCTCTCTGTAGTCGAGATCCCTTCTTGCGAAATACTGGAAATCCAGCCCCAGTTAATTTTACACCTAATTCAAAATCTAAGATGTCGTATTTTTTTCCAAGCTCCCAATGGGGTAGAGCTCCTTCTGGTAATTCGGGCAAGGATTCAGTCCAATCTTTAGTAATGAGGTTGTCTTCTTCAGTGAGACCATTAGGCACTAATTCATTAGGCACATTAGGTATGCTAAGAAGAAACTCCTCGATATTATCCTTGATCGTTGATATTTTGGCTTCATTCTCAGATATGGTAGTTTTAAGAGTTTCTACTTTTGATTTGGCCTCATTAGCCTCTGTACCTTTGCCAGATTTAAATAGATTGCCTATTTCTTTGGATAATATATTACGCTGAGAGAGTAATTCATCATTAGCGCTTTGTATACTTTTTCGATCATCATCTAATGCTATAACTTTGTCAAGGACAGCTGATTTATTGTCATCCCACCCTCTTTTCTTTAGTGCTGTAGCTATATTTTGCTTATCTGTCCTTATTCTTGATATCTGGAGCATACTCTATTATTTATGACGGCAAATATAGGTATTCCACTAATTCAATACGTTTGATAGACACGTAGAAGCCGTTAGATTATGATTTTTTTGAATGCTTACTTTACAAGTTTCCCTTATTAATCTATATTTGCAGTAGAATCACGCATATTTTATCCTAATCTTCAGATTCTAACCTAACTTATTTCCCGCTTTTTTTATCCAGCATTAATATTATATTACATACATCATATTTCTATAAACATGTACGATATTCTCCAACTGAATGAAATG
>Ga0209185_1000715_pt1 | contig 35557 bp, 26 predicted proteins | sample SidtaG_2_FD_187425 | JGI IMG/M metagenome (GOLD analysis project Ga0209185, IMG submission 187425) | Marine algal microbial communities from Sidmouth, United Kingdom - Sidmouth_Asex2 metaG (SPAdes) (version 2) | ecosystem: Host-associated > Algae > Red algae > Unclassified | place: Sidmouth... | reverse complement strand
GAAGAGCGCAATGAAACCGATGCCGGCGGAGATACTGAAGGGCATGCCGCGGAGTTCCAGCGCAAGGATGCCGCCAATAGCGGAGAGTGGAATGGCCACGAAAATGAGCGCGGCCTGGCTAAAGCTGCCGAAGGTGAAAAACAGCAGGATGAAGATAAGGGCCAGGGCTACCGGAACGGCGATGGCGAGCCGGGCACTAGCCGCCTGGAGGTTCTCGAACTGACCGCCGTAAGTGAAGTAGTAGCCAGGGGGGAGTTCGATATTTTGGTCGAGGGCTGATTGAATGTCGCCGACCAGTGTCTCCACGTCGGTATCACCAACGTTGACGCCGATTACGATGCGACGGTTGGTGTTCTCGCGGCTAATCTGCATGGGTGCGTCGACTAGTTTGATGGAGGCCACTTCCCGCAGGGGGACCTGGCTACCGTTTTCGAGCGGAATAAACAGGTTTCGCACGTCGGCGATACCGGCACGATTGCCTTCCTTGAGCCGTACGGTAAGATCGAATCGGCGTTCCCCTTCGTAGATGGTACCGGCGGAGGCTCCCGCGAAGGCTGCGCTGATCACGCGGTTGACGTCGCGGGTCTGGAGACCGTACTGTGCCATTTTCGGGTAGTCGAAATCGACGAGAATCTGGGGCATACCGATGGTTTGCTCTACCGTCACCGTTCCGGCTCCGGGGATGTCGCTGATGATCCGTTCGGCTTCTTTGGCTTTCTGGAAGGCGACGTCCAAATCCGCACCGTAGAGCTTGATGGCGATATCGGCTTTGGCGCCGGTCATTAGTTCGTTGAAACGCAGCTGGATGGGCTGGGAAAATTCGAGGCCGACACCAGGGAAAACTTCCATGGATTCTTCGATAGCTTCAAACATGTCCTTGCGGTTATCGGCGGTAGTCCATTCGTCCTTTGGCTTCATGACGATGGTGTAGTCACCGATTTCTACGGGCATGGGGTCGGTAGGGATTTCGGCGGCACCTATGTTGGTGACTATTCCCAGCATTTCCGGGAAATCGGCGAGCAGCTTATCCTGGACCTTTTTAGTCATTTCGATGCTCTGGCTAAGGGAGGTTCCCGGCGGCATGATCTGCTGCATGGCCAGGTCTCCTTCTTCGAGGGTAGGAATAAATTCGCCGCCCATCCGGGAAAAGACGAAAATGCTAACGGTAAACAGGGCGACGGTAGCCAGGACAAAAACCGTTTTGAAACGGAGGGCTGCATTAAGGACCGGCGCATAAAGCCACTGGAAGAACTCGATGATGCGATCGGCAATGGTGCGCTTATTCGTAACCATTTTATTGAGGAATAAGGCGGACATGGCGGGCACGTAGGTTAGTGAAAGGATTAGCGCGCCGGCGATGGCCAGCATGACCGTTTGGGCCATGGGGCGGAACATCTTGCCTTCGATACCGACGAGGGCGAGGATGGGGATGTACACCATCAGGATGATGATCTCGCCAAAAGCGGCCGAACTGCGGATTTTGATGGAGCTGTCGGTCACCTCACCGTCCATTTGCGCCTGGGATATTTTTTGCCCGGCGAATCGGACCTGGAGGCGGTGGACGATGGATTCGACGATGATCACCGCGCCGTCAACAATGAGGCCGAAGTCGATGGCCCCGAGGCTCATCAGGTTGGCGGAAATACCCAACAGGTTCATCATGCTGATGGCGAAAAGCATGGCCAAGGGGATGACGGAGGCGACGATGAGGCCAGCCCGCCAGTTGCCCAGCAGCAGGATCAGGATGAAGAGAACGATGAGGCCCCCTTCGAGCAGGTTTTTCTGTACGGTGCCGATGGCGGTGGAGACCAGTTTGTCGCGGACCAGGTAGGGTTCGATAACGACGCCTTCGGGGAGGGACTTCTGAATCTGAATGACCCGTTCCTTCACCCTTTCGGTAACGGCGGCGGAATTGGCCCCTTTGAGCATCATGACGCGCCCCCCGACGGCTTCCTCGCCATTACGGACCAGGGCACCGTAGCGGGGAGCCCGACCGAACTGGACGGTACCAACGTCTTCGATCAGGATCGGGCGGCCGGCGCGGACGTCGACGACGATCTTGCGGATGTCGTCAAGGCTGGTGACAATGCCGTTGGTACGTATATAATAGGTACGCGGGTTCTTCTCGATGTAGGCACCGCCCGTGTTTTCGTTGCTATTTTCCAGCGCAGCGAATACGTCATTAATGGTGACGCCGACGGATTTGAGTAATTCGGGATCGACGGCGACCTCATACTGCTTGAGGAAACCGCCCATGGTGTTGACCTCTACGACGCCCTCGATACCGGATAGCTGGCGGCTGACGATCCAGTCCTGGATACTGCGTAAGTCGGTGGGGGAATACCGGTCCTCGTATCCCGGTTCAGGGCGAACGACGTACTGGTATATCTCCCCGAGGCCGGTGGAGATGGGTGCCATTTCCGGAGAGCCGAGGCCCGGGGGGATGTTCTCTTCCGCTTCCCGGAGGTGCTCGCTGACGAGCTGGCGGGCGAGGTAAGTGTCGGTGCTTTCTTCGAACACTACGGTGACCACGGAGAGGCCGAAGCGGGAGATGGAGCGAATCTCGACGAGATCCTGAAGGTTCTGCAGCGCCAGCTCGACGGGGGTGGTGATGAACTGTTCCACCTCCTGGGTGGCCAGGGTAGGGGAGGAAGTGATGATCTGTACCTGATTGTTGGTGATGTCGGGTACGGCATCGATGGGGATTTGGCGGAGGGAGAAGATGCCCCAGGCGATGAGCGCCAGGACGAATAAACCGACCACCAGCTTATTCCGGACGGAATAGGCGATGATGTTGTCAAACATGAAAACTTGTTGGGGGTATGGGCTGAGGTTGCGCTTGTTCCCTCTCCCCCCGGCCCCTCTCCTCGGGAGAGGGGAGACGTGGCAGATGTCACAAAACTTGGCTGTAAAGCGAGCGGATTCAGCCCATTGATTAAACCAATGGGTGAGGTAGGGACAGAGTAATCCCTTGAATTGGTTTAAGCGAATCTGGGGGGTTGCCAACTGCCATCGGCAAAAATGCCGGGGTTCCAATTCTGAACGGCCTTAGGTTGGGTGCTGCCTTTTGGCGGCAAAGGTTGAACTTCTTCCAAGGTTAAGAGCGTTGGGGGAGCGTCGAGGACGGCTCCGCAGCAGGCGCAGATACAGAAGGGAGTGCAATGGTCTTCGTGCTCGGAGGCGGGGTGCTCGTGCTCGGGATCTTCGGCGTGTACGGAGGCGGGAGCCTCGTTGGATACCAGCAAGAAATCATCTTGGCAAGGGACGAAGGCCAGGAGGAGGATGTATAGCGAGAAAATTTGGGTTAGTAGTCGCACTGGGTAATTAACGCTTGGGGTTAGATTTATGTTTGGCAGGTGGATTTTGAATGGGGGGAGGGTGTGAATCTCTGCTTTACTTAACATAAACTTAATTATGGGCGACAAGGTGACGCCCTGAAATAACTCCACACACTTGTCATAACAAACTGACTAACAATGACCTATAATTTTTCAACAACGACCACCAAGCCGAGCGTTCCCCAAAAACTCCACATCCTCGGACAACTCGCCGAGGGCCTGCTGACGGACGCTCAGGCTATCACCGAATACGATCTTAGCCCTAAATTGCTACGAGCCTGGCGCAAGTGGCGTCACCTGTACATTCTTAAAAAATACAATCCTCGTACCGTGCGTAAACCGAAAAAAACCGACGCTCAGAAGCTTGTCGAAGCAGAGCGTAAAATCAAGGAAATGGAAAAGGAGTTGAAGTGGCAAACCCTGCGCGCTGATACCCTGGACAAGATGATCGACATCGGTGAAGAAATGCTTAACATCACGATCAGAAAAAAGCCTGGTTCCAAACAGTAAACCAGCAGCTCGCCTCCTACCCTACCGCAGGAATAGAGCCGCTTTGCCGAGTGTTTGGAAGAACCCGTAGTGCATTCTACAAGGCAGAAGAAAAAACTTGTCTCGATAACCTTGAGCATGCCCTGATTATCGGGGAAGTTCGCGAAATCAGAGAGGATCAACCATACATCGGGACGGAGAAGATCTATCACATGATTAAGCCGTTTCTAGAAGAACACAAGCTTAAAATGGGGCGCGACAAACTTGATAAGTTGTTGAAAGAGTATAAATTACAATCGAGTAGGCGCAAACGAAGGGCTGGTGGAACCAACTCTAATCACGGCTATCGGAAGTACCCAAACCTGGCGAAAGACAAGACTCCTACCCGACCGAACGAACTCTGGGCGACCGACATTACCTACATCCGCTGCCTGGGCCGTTTTAGCTACCTGAGCCTGATCACAGACTGTTATTCGCACAAGATTGTAGGCTGGTACCTGAGCGAAAACCTCTCCACCGACGGGCCGGTAAAAGCCCTTGAAATGGCGCTCCTAAACCGCCGCAAAGACAAGGCAGCCAAGCTGCCACTGATGCACCATTCTGACCGAGGAATACAGTACTGCAGCCGCGCTTACGTGGCTCTTTTAGAAAAGAATAAAATCACCATCAGTATGTCTCGGGCTTCGTACCAGAACCCCGTTGCCGAGCGCGCAAACGGTATTCTAAAGGACGAATTATTGCGCGACGTCTACCCTGCTCACGCCGAAGCTGAACCAGCCATAGACAAGGCTATCGGGATCTACAACGGCAAAAGACCACACCGATCCGTGGATATGATGACGCCGGATGAAGCACATAAGAAGACCGGTACCATCAAAAAGCGGTGGCGGACCAACAGCCGGCGCCGAAAATCTGCGGAAAAACGTCGAAAATCTCAACAAAATGAGAATGCGGAATCCGTAGAGCTATAGCAGGGTATAACCCAAAATTTTACTCTTTAAATATACTAAATGTAGTTTATGAACTACACAATTTGCTATATTGTGACCGTTAGGCAGATCTGCCTAACGGTCAACTAAGGGCAATGCCAGACATAAAGCGATTTGAATATGACGGCAAGGTTGTCACCTTTCAATTGGAGGAAGGTGCTTCTTTTGTCAACGCCACAGAAATGGCTAAGCCATTCGGGAAGCAACCTAAAGATTTCTTACGGACCGCAGGAACCAAAGCCTTCATTCTTGCATTGGAAGAGGACTATAAGGAGCAAGGTAGTCCACGCCAAGTGCTTCACATTGTGCAAGGTGGAGACCAGCTGGAACTTCAGGGCACCTGGATGGACGAGCATTTGGCGCTGAAGTTCGCGGGCTGGCTGGAACCCAGGTTTGAGGTCTGGGTGTACAAGAAAATCCGGGAGTTATTGCAAACCGGTAAGACGGAGATTAAGGGTCGGGACGGCCAATTCGGCTACGTGTTGCGGGAGATCGCGGAGCGCTTTGACGAGCAGGAATTGAAGAACCAGGACTTTGATGCCAGGATTAAGGAAGTGGAAGGGAAGATCCTATCTAAGGACGAGAACTACTACTCGATTGCTGGGTTTGCGTCCTTATATAAGGTAGACTGTCCGCTGAAACAGGCGCAGGCTTGGGGTAAAGCAGCGTTGGCCTTGAGTCAAAAGCACGGCGTGGCCACGGGACAGACGCACGATGAGCGGTACGGGAAGGTGCGGACGTATCACTCTGCTATCCTTCAGCGTGTAATCCTAGGCAAATGATTGAAACGAAAAACGGCCGGAAGACGGCGCGGGGTTACACTACCGATGATTTCCGCAAGCTACGCAAAGCGATGGGCTGGAAATGGGAGGACATCAACGCCATTACCGGTTTGACGGTGGCGCGGACGAATATGACCAAGGGGTTACCAGCCTGGGCTAACCTGGCGCTGGAGGTCCAGCGGCGAGCGGAGCAACAGCTGCAGTTGGGAGTGGTAGACGCGATCGTTCAACGGTTGGGGTCTAATTGGGAAGGCACCCCTACCCCCGCCGGCGGGGTGGTATTTCGGTACCGAAAGCAGGAGATCGAGCTGAGCTTCGAATCAGGAACGTTCACGGTGCAAGGACGTAGCCTTCGAGCGGAAGGGTTAGTAGATCAACTGGAACTGGTCTACGGTAATTCCTTACGAAAGCAGCGGCCAAAGCAGGGAACGTTCAACCTGATGCGGGGGTCCGGAAATTGGGCTGATCAGCTGGAGGGTGTGCTGAGTGGAGATACTATATTTTGAGGCCTGTATCTCCTCGCTGCTTCTTTATCTTTCGCTATGCACCTGCGTCCGCGCCCAAAAATGCTATGCGATAGCCTCTGAAGTACCTTAGTCGTCTAAGCAAATAATATCCGCCAGAAACTCAAGCTCGTGCTCCAGCTGGAAACCACGAAGGTGATTGTAAACTTGCTGACAAGCGACGACGTCGACCATAGCATCGTGAGCACCGACGAGCTCTTCCAGGAAGAGCCGCTGATAAACGGTGGTGAGCTTAGTATCGGAAAGGGAAGGAGATTCGCCAAGAAATCTAAAATACTCGGCCGCCAGGCGCTGGGTGCAGATAGCGGCACGTACTCCGTCATTGAGGCCGAACCTAGGGTGCGTCAGCGTGTCCACCAAGTCGTGGTAGCCGTTACGTTTTGCTTCGGCGATGATGATGGCGATGTCGTATTTGACGTTGTGGCCGACAATGATATCGGCCTGCTCAATTTGCCTGGACAAATCTTCGAGCACCTGAATGATGGAAGTCCCGTGTAGGCTGGCTACCTGATCGGTGATTCCATGAATCCTGGTAGCAGCAGCCGGGATGGCGAAATTTCCGGGACGAACCAGTTGGTTGTAGTCCTGGGAACAATGAGATAAGACCAGGCGCGTACTTAGCTGTACGATACGGTCTATTCCAGTGTCAAGACCAGTGGTCTCGGTGTCTAAAAATAATAAGGCACGCATAGGGATGTAAATAGGAGGTGTATAAATCGGGTTACCGCAACGATGAGATCGCAGTACAAAGCTCTAAGCGGTAAGGGCATACGTCGTTTCTACCGTACGGTAGTAGCGGACGACTTTCTTGCGAAAGCCGACAATAATTAGGGTAGGAATAGGAAGGTTGGCCATGAGGGCATCCTGGACCACCGAGCGAAGTAGTTTCGCGGGGAGTTGGTCAAGTAAAAGATGCCGTTCGATGATCATGCCTGTAATATAGTGCAAAGTAGGGACTTTGTATACACGTAACTGTACGTATAAGTCAAATCAACCATATAACGTGACATAAAGAGCCTGATTTTATATTAACAGTTCTCCAGTTAGCACTATCCCTTATGAAGCCAGTTAATAAACCGGTGATTTAGTCATCGGTTGGCTTGTATCGATTCCGGGTCATTTCAACGATGATGCTGGTGACACTGCGGTCATTTTCAGTTGCTTCAACGCGGAGTTTCTCCAGGAGCTTACTGGGCAAGCGCATATTTACGGCAATGCGATGATCTTTGGTTGGCCGGCCAAGTTTTTTCTTTGGGGTACCGTTTTCTTTATTAGACATGTGGGTGTTGAAATTGGTCGGACTTAAACAGGCGTACACCAAAAAGAGTACCTATGCTTTGGGTAGATAAACAGCCCGTTAGACCGAGGCGTGGGTGAAATACTAGTTAGTTATTGGGGTGTGGTTTGTCTCCACAATGTAAGGAATTTGAAAATAGGAAAGGTGGATTCAGCGTTAAATTATTGTATACTTTGTGTAGACAAATATTGATAATGATCGATAATATGAAGGGATGAGATGTAAAACATCTCTACTGATTACAGGGGAAACACGAACAAATAGTTGTATATTTAGGCATCTATAAAGTTTTCCGCGCGGCACTTCTCTTTTGGGAGAAGGCCGCGCTTTTATGTAGATGGTTCTGTATTCTAATCCCCGTTAAATCGCGGGGTTTAAAATATATTACCACCCTCTCTTTTTACGGGCTGCTTTTAAATCCGCAACCTTCTTTTCCGTGTCGCAGTAAAACTTGAGTAGCTCCTTACCCTTCAGGATCGCCCGCTGCAACATTTCATCGCGCGTGTACTGATCTTCCTGCCAGTTGCGCATCAGGTGTTGCAGACCGGAGACGACCTGGAGTTCCTCAGCGGTAGCAAAATCCCGCATATTAACCTTAGAATTGTTGACACCATGCTTCCCCCTCCAGGCTTTGGCGGTCATTCCCCAAACCGCTACGTTGATCACATCAGCATCGGCTTGTTTCAGGTGTCGACGGACGATCTTTTTGTTTCCACCCACGACTTTGTCTTTTGTCCTGGGCTTTGGGAGTTTTGGGATGTCGCGCTGGCTGTTCTTCTCGGTGATCAGTCCGTAGTTTTTGGCTGCTAGTTCACGGGAGAAGCGGAGATAAGATTTCTCTCGGCCGTATATCCGGTCAGATAGTTCGCGGGCAGCCTTTAGCGTCAAAACGTAAAAATGAGGATCTAACCAATTAGCGAAGTGGGTAGCCCAATCGATGTGGCAAAAGGTTCCTCCGTACCTTCCTCTCCTAACAAAAATTCCTACAGCTCCGATTTCAATTAGCTGCTTTGCGCTCAGTTTAAAGGTACTTTCTGTAGAGTTCATCTTCAGGATGTCGTATCCCGTAGGATCAAAATCTGGGTTATTGTGGAATTCCCAAGCTTTGAAAAATTCGATTGAACCGCCCAATCTCATCCAGTTCTTTATGTTGTCGTAAGCGTTCCCCTTTACACCGGCCATATCGGTGATGCAAAGAAACCCTGAGGCTTCATCGATTCGGATGTAGCTTTCTCCAATAGGTATGCGAGTCATGACTAATACGTTAAGATCGATTCTTATTGGGTCGGATCCGACCCAATAAGAATCTGTGAACGAAGTTACTGTAATTCACTGGACCAGTAATAAAACGGGATTTTACTTGAAGTAGGCTCCTAAGTAGGCGCTTCCAACAAAAAGTTAACCGCCTTCTGCGCTTGGCTAGAAGCCTGAAAGAGAAACCGCTTATCATTTTTGAGCAGCCCGAGATAATCGTCGATGTAAGCCGCAGCGTTCTCCTGGAGCGGTGGTCGGGTGATGCCAGCGTGCTGACAAAGGTAGACGGCGCCGAGTTCGGCGATAAGTTCCTCGTGGGCGTGGGGCTCGGAGCCGGGTACACGTTGCTCCATGGGTAAGGTGATCCCGGGCCGACTTAGACGGGATTCGTGGCCGGTGCTGTGGGTGATTTCGTGGAAGAGTGTTTTATAGTAGGCCGGTGAGCCGCTGAAGCGGGGAAGTGGCGGCATATTGATTTGATCGGCGACGGGGGCGTAGTAAGCGTGGTTCAGGTCCTTGTGATGGATTTCCGGGACCGACTGCAGGCCGGCCACAAAATTATCGCATTCCTCAATCGGGGCGTTGGGGTTATCACTTAGTTCAGGGATTTCGAAGTCAATGCCGTCGACGTCGGCGATATTGAATAGGTGGAAGGTCCGAGGCATAGGAATAGCCTTTACAAATTTGTCGCCGTCTCCAAGTTTGGCGATTTGAGCCGGTTTCAGGTTTTTGCCGTCGGCGTCCTTATATAAGGTCTTGAAAAAGTAGACCGTTTCGGCCTTAGCTCCCTTCCGGACCTGGCCACCGAGGGCCTGGGCTTGCTTGTAGGTTAGGTAAAACGGCACGTCGAAACTCGGGAAGAAGTTGAGTAAGAAGGCGTTGATGCCAGTGTAGACGTGGCCTGTGGAATAGTTGCGAGCAAGTCCGTACTGGTTCCAGGGACGTTGCCACGGAACGGTACCGGCTTCGAGCAGCTCGATGACTTTATCGGTGATGACCTGGTATAGGTCTGGCTTTACGCGGGTGGTGCGTTTCATGTATGTACAATTAAAAGGTTAGGAAATAGTGGCGCGGACGCCGGTGCAGTGAACGTTTTTAAAAGCAGGGAGAGAAGTCTTTTTTGCAACCCTCAACTAAGGCTCCCCTATCCTGCGAAATACACTTACTGGCACGCACTTTTATTTTGAGATATTACCGGATGAGTAACCTAGTTTAATCCGACCCGGTTCGCAACCATCGCTCCGACAAAACAGGGTGTCTTTCAGGATTTCGTCTGATGCTTCCCCAATGATGTCTGTGAACTTGGGGCCGGTAATTAATACTTTACCGAGGACGCTGGTGCGGGCTGCGGGAAGGATGGTTCGGTTGGTGATTGTATCGGGGCACTGGTTGGTGCCGTAGGCGCGGTAGTAGTCTCGATCAACGTAGGTGACGCGCTGGTCGCCGAAGATTTTGCGGAGGCCGGTTAGGGTGGCACGGACGTAGACGGTGCGGATAGTGCGGGCGTCGGGGTCGATCAGGAGGGCGGCGATAGTGGGGAACGGGGCGCGTGGATACTGCCCCACCGGGGCCGGACTTCTCCCGGTACTAGACCGGGAGAAAGGGCGGGAGGGGAGCTCGTTAAACTGCGACATGCTCGGTTACCTCTACTGACTCGGCTTCGTAGTCGGGGGCGTGGTAACCATCCTGCAGGAGGATGCAAGCAGGGTGGGTGACGGTATCGTCGCGGTAGATGGGCGGTAGCACCTCGCGCATTTCTTCGGCCTTGGCCATTGCCTCGGCTGGCAATTCCTCGAAGCTGAAATCGGCTACGTAGTACGGGCCGTGCTCGGGATGCTTACGGGGCAAGGGCCGGACGGTGATCAGTGAGGAAATGGGGCTGATGCCGTCGTAAACCATCCGCTTACCGGCTGCATCATAGAAGCGGTCGACGCTGGAGGAATGGAACAGGACGCCGCACATGTGGCCACTCTTATTGAGGAAGAAGATTTCGAGCCATTTGCGATCGGGACCTTTAAACAGGGGTGCGGTAAACACCCGCAGGGCTAAAGGCAAGAGGCAGAAGGTGGAACCGTCGGAAGTGATCTCTTTTTCAGTCTCGTAATTGAGGGTACCCTTCTTTGCGTTGAAACGGTAGTTGCGGGGGAGGCCTTCAAGGTAGGTGACGCGCTCGGGGAGGGCCTTGGCGAAGGACGCCGGGTTGGATAGGGGGGAGTAATTGGTTGTCATGGCAATGGTTGGTGATTGATGTTTGATAATTAGGAGAAGGGGGCAAGCCCCTCCCCCACGATAAAGGATTGATTTTAGCCGAAGTAGAAAGCGTTCTCTTCGATGGCCTGGAGATCGCAATCGGAGCACTCCGGCGGGCCATAGGCGGGGTCCAGCTGGCCGGCGCATTCCCGGTCGTAGCCGTGGTACTCGGGTGGGGTGCTGCCGTTGCCGTAGAGAAAGTCCAGGTCTTGCTCTTCCTCGCTCTTTGGGTTTCGGTAGCTGGAGGGCGGAGGGATGTCGAGGTAGCGAACCGCGTGAAATGGACCGGGGCCGGGCAGGTCTGGTGCCGGTCCTCCGGCAAAGGCTCCTTCTTCGTCCTCGTCCCGGTCGGGGCCGAGCTCTTTTTCGAGCCAGTCAAAAAGCTTTTGCTCGTAGACTTCGGAGGGGTAGAACAGTGGGATGAGTTCGAGGGCGAGCGTTTCGGTGATGGTGCGGCTGGTGGTACCGACGGGTGCGCGAAATACGGCGAAGTGATCACCCTGGCGGGCAACTTCCGACCAGTTTTCGGGCAGAGTCTCCGGGAGGCCGAGCGGAGAAGTAGAAAGGACGGCAAAGGTGCCGTGGGCCTTACTGACGGGGAGCGTCTCGGTAGCACGGATGACGTCGGCCAGGAGGTCATCGATGAGAAAGCGGCGGGGCGCAAGGCCGCGCCAAAACTCAAACCCGGGCATACCGGTGGCCCGCGCGAGTAGCGTATCTAAAAGCATTTGTGTGTAGTAAGTGCCTCCGGCTGCCTTGAAAAACTCGGCTGCCGGAGGCGGTGATCTATAAAGTTTAAAAGCGGTGTAAACGACTGTATATCAGTCCCTTAACCTACTACAAGATACTAAATATAGTTGGTTTTCGCAAGGCAAAAACACAAATAATTGTATTTAATTTGCTGGTTGTCAGCGGGTTACGATTATCTTTTTTTTGCGGGCGTGGCTCTCTGGTTTTGGCTGCTGGCTGCTGGCTGCTGGATTTTAGGCAGGGCACCGGGCTAGGTAATGGTAAGCAACGCTCTAAGCTCTGGCACTAAGGCCCCTCCGTTTTTGCGCAGGGCATGGGGTGAAGTAGCCCAAAACGCAAAGCCCCAGACGCCGACGCACTGAAGCCCCCGCAAGCCTGGGACCTGGAAACCAAAGCCCAGAAACCCAGACGTAGGGCACGCTGCGCGCGCCGCACAGGGCCACGGGCAGCCGAGCAAAGAGAAAAATCCGCGCATAATAATGGTCGCCCCGTTGTTTGCGGCGAAGAGACTATGTATTAGCTCGCGACGAGGTTTTCCCAAAGTGGACAAGCATCACGCCCAAGACAAGGGGCTGCAATGCCCGGGTAGGGACGGCGGCCGCGACCACGAGCCACCGGAGGGAGAAAAACCGCGCAAAAAAGCCAGCACACTTGACGGGCTTTTTTGCGCGGTTTTTTCCCCGGAGGTGGCGCTGGGGGCGTGGCTGCCGGCACGCCCGGGCCCTGCGCCCTGTGAAGGGTGCCTTTTGAGGTTGGGTAGAGCGACTTCGCTTTCACACACCGGAGGAGACTTGGTTTGTCCCAGCCCTGCTTATCCAACTTTCTTTGCACCTGCGGCCGCGCCCAAAAGGTGCTCCCCCCTACCCTGCTCTAACGATCGCGGCATGAAAACTTGATCGAGATAATTGGTGAAACAGTATCTGTCAGTAGTGTTTCAGATTTTGCAGACAAAAGCTGACGATCAAGCCTATTAATCGGGTTATTGGGGTAGGTAGCCTGCCTTTGTGGAACACTATAGCTAATAGTGTTCACACTTTTGTTCGCCTTCTAGTCATCAGAAGGCGAAAGGCTAAAATTGGCATTACCGCTGATATTCGGTAAGACGATGCAAAGGTCTTCAACGGTGCCAAAATGTGGATGACCAATCAGCCCTACTAAAGGGCTACATATCAGACAACTAAGTACAAAAGCACATAAAAAAAGGAGGCTATTTGTCGTCGTTTTCTGCTTCTATCGTTCTCTGATATATCCGTTATTGTGGACAGCGGCCGCTTGATATGGTGTAGTTACCAAGGTAACTAAGGTTGAGAGTCTCGCCTATGAGATACAAGGACTTCACGTGTGAAATCAGATACGTGTGGAACTGGGTTTATCGCTAACCCAACTGGCCAAAGGCTTGTCCTTTCGCATAAGCAATACTCTCCCCATCTTTAGGTAAACCGATCTCCTAACCTTCTAAAATCAAGCGTAAAAAACATTATAAATTTCTCGTATTTGACGGCCTTCAGCTCAACTGTAAAGCCTTTCAAATTGTTCTATATGTTATACATAAAACTCTGTTTATCAGTTAACATATAAAAATAGCGAAGAAATGTAGCAGCTCTAAAAATTTGTAAAATGAAACGAAAATTGATCTATCATGATCCAAAATCTGGGCAAAAAATTTATCTAAGCGAGTTCACCCTGATTGTACTTGCACTCATTGTTGGCGGAACGGTTGTCGGTTGTGCTTACTGCATTGGTTGGGGAGCGGGGTTCGTAGCTATGGCCGCACCTGCAACCTTGCTTCTACGTAAACACCTTGGAATTTTTCCGCCAGATGAGGCAAGCGGATAAAACAAAATTCAAACACGTTTGTTTGATTATCAATTTACGAAAACTATTTTGTTTTTTTCATTCCTATGTTCCACACTGACCACCCCATAGTTAAAAGCAGGACGTTAGTTCCTTTGGACATCATTGCCGATGTTTTGAGCGCAAAGAAGCGTATCACAATGCTGCGGGTGTATCTGTACATCAACGCTTATTCTCACGGGACACGGACGCTTGATAAAGCAGCTCGTAAAGATGTAGCTAAAGCCCTCCGAATAAGTGAACGGCATGTAAGGACGTGTATCAAGTGGCTCGAAAGAGACTTTGGGTGGTTCGGAAAATTAGGAGGCGATCCAGATCATTTCATCGTTCGTGGTTTCCGTAAAATTTTGGAGCGGCGCGGTGAAGATGCTTCGTTTCAATCCTCTGTCCTCTTTACCGATTCAGGTATCATCGAAAACAAGGAACGATTTGAGGCGTGGCTTTTCGCAAGCCACATAGGCGGCATTGCTCGCCGAAAAACGCATATCTATTTTAGACGGTTGAAGATCAAGGAGCCGCGAGATAATGGCGAAGAACCGCTCTACGGGAGCAACAAACGTGGTTCTACACCAAGCCAGCACTCGCGCTCCACTTTCTTTTGGCCTGTTGCGGCCGAGTACATCAAAAAGAGTTTGGGCTGTTCGATCAGTACCGCTGCGGGTTATCGCGCCGCTGCGGAGCGGTTCGGCTTCATCAAGGTCAAACGATACAGACGCGCACTCACTCAAGCTGATTTAGAGAAAGCGGCGATTGATGACCCTGATTTACTCAAGCGTCTTATTCGTCAACGTGGCCGCATCTTGGTAGATGGCATTCATGGCATTCGTGCGGGTGCTGATCTCTTCTTTAAAGAAATGTCCACTCGTAAGAGGAAGCGTTTATCTAAATCACGCTTCCGCAATCTGACCACTCCCCGAATGGGCTACATGGCTTTCTTAGATGATCCTGTCTCTATTCCTTTACTCTCTGATAACTCTATGCCCTTTTAGGAAGGGCTATTGTTTAACAGCAACTTTAGATGCTCAAGCCTCTGACCCTAAAGTATGCTTCGGTTCTGTTCCCGCTCGTTCACATTCTGGTTATCAGAACACGAACAAAAATAGAAACCTCCGATATAATTTCACATCGGAGACAACCGGCTAGGTAAATTTCCCCCATTCTCCGCATGAAGGGCAAATCGTTGGACGATTTGTTTGGTATTGAGATGCACCACAGTTCATACAGGTAAACGAACGCTGTTTGGGTCGGTTAGCAGATTTGGAACTAGATTCCTTGTTCTTATTCCCGCCGAAGATGGCGATGATGATGATGATAAATATTATGACTTCCATGCCCTCAAAACAAGCGGCTGATGAGAGGAAGTTGCCAGAATGTAAGTTTAAGACTAAATGAGTTGTTAAGACTAGATTTCGCCTTCTGATCATAATGCGAACGATTCTGAAGCCTGAAACACACTGATAGTATAGTGTTTCATCAAAAGACCACGAAGGGGCAGCCATACGGCCGCTCCTTCGTTATTTTCTGAAACCTAGAAGAATACAGACTCCCACCCCCTAGACTGCCGGAGGCGGTCTTAGGGTGGTGGGTGGGCATCGGCCTGTTTGGTCCGCCACTGTTGGCGGGGCGGCTTTGTTCAGGGGTCGAGACTATGTTCCCGGTTCGGGAGAAAGTAGAGCGGCCCGGTTTTTCACGCGTCCGCCGGGGAGTGCGTAGCCCCCGGCGGACGCGTGAAAAACCATGCCGCGGATAGTAGAGACAAAAGCTAATCGTTCGAGAAGCCGCACCGCCAAGTGTGGCATGCCGCTTTTTTCGAAGAGCAGTGTTCAAAGTGGTAGAAGAGGCAGCACGGTGGACCGCTGCGGGGGGATGGAGCAGCTGGAAGCATGGAAGCTGGGCCTGGCCACCATCAGCGGGCGACGGTGCGTGGCTTCCGAAGGAGATTACGCTCCGGGTTTAGGGAGGTAGCAACTCCTCCTTCAGCGCCGAACCTGGTTAACGGGACTGACCGATTCATCGCTGGCGCCTTTATAATGGTCTGCCGCTCTTTGCGCGCCGGTTTTGTTAGCGGTTCGAGACCCGGTTCTTCGCAACGAACGATGTAAGCGACGCGGTGGACGGCAGGGGTGGCCGCGCGAGCCTTAGCGAAGTAGTGGCCGCGCCTGGCGTCCGCCGTGACGCGGAAGGTGGAGACTATGGTTCTGGGAGAGGAGAACCGGCGGGCAAAGTGGGGCAAGCCGCTTTGGTTCCGAAGAGCAGTGTTTGGGGTTTAGGTTCCCAAGAAGCATGATTCGACGCCGCCGGGCGGCCAGCCGGAGGATTCCGGAGGCTGGACGGGCGGCGGTGGCGGATGGTGCGTAGCGTTGAGGATCAGAGTTCAAGGAGGTAGTCCCCTACCTTGCTTGTCAACGTTCCTTGCATCCTGCGACCGCGCCCAGAAAACTAAGTTCCGTTTGGGAAACAGGGACCACCTAAAAGCGTTGATGGATTAAAGCCTACTGATTGTGATGAAATTTAGAATACTGCTTATCCTGGTGCTCAGCTCCTTTGTTGTGAGTGGTCAGACCGTGGAAGCCCGTCTCGCTGTCAAAAAGGGAAAGCAGCTTTTGCTGCTTCAGCAGCTGGATGAGCTTGACACCGAAATTGAATCTCTAAAGTTTGAGCAGATTCAGGAAGACCTGCGAAGCGTCGGTCTGCCCGCTGGCGAACAGATTTGGCATTCAGCGATGGTGCTGTCCTACGCGGAGGAGTATGAGCAAGCGCGGTGGGTGGCGCACATTATTCGTCCGGAAGTATCGGACGGTCGGGGTGCACGGACAAATGATTTCCGGGAGGATCCGTTGGTGTCCACCGGCTCAGCGGTAGAGGCGGACTACTTTCTGAAATACCTGCAGGCAGATAGCACCTATAAATATGACGGCTTTGGTTGGGACCGTGGCCACTTGGCTCCGTCGGCGGATTTCCGGTGGTCGGAGAAGGCGTTGTCGGAGAGCTACTTCTATTCGAACATGTCACCGCAGCTGGATGACTTTAACCGAGAGGGATGGGCAGAGCTGGAGGGGCTGTTACGGGGATATGTAGACCGAAGCGGGCGCCAGTTGTATGTAGTCACCGGAGGCGTACTGAAGGAAGACTTAGCGGTGGTAGAGCGTGGCGTTAATAAAGTGTCGATTCCAGAGCAGTACTATAAGGTCGTACTGGACCTGGAGGCGAGAAAGGCGATTGCCTTCCTGATGCCGAACGAAAAACTCCGCTACCCCATCGAGCATTACGCCGTAAGTGTTGATGCCGTTGAGGAGTTGACGGGGTTGGATTTCTTTAACCTGGTGGACGGTCAAGAGCAGCTGGAGGCTGAGGCGGACACTAAGTACTGGATTCCGGCGGTGGCCGCCGGCGACGTGGATCCGATCTATGCTCCTTCCCTACCCCGGGGCCATTTCAATACGGTGCAGGCGAAGCTTTATATGGGCCAAGGGAAGAAGGTCACGGTGGTCGGAAAAGTGGTAAGCAGCCGGTACAGCCAAGCTGGTAATCTTTGGTTTAACCTCGATAAGCATTACCCAAATGCGATTTTTTCGGTAATGATTCGGAAGGAGGATTTGATCAACTTTTCGGGTAACCCGAAGGAGGACTTAATCGGACAAGTAATCGCGGTTAAGGGTTCGGTTTGGAAACTTGGTCAGGAGCCTGCTATGACCATCGACAAAGAAACAGCGATCAGTATATTTGAGTCAAGTGGCTCGATGTGATCACAGATTTTTTAACTTTCAAACAGTCCAAAAGCGAAATACCTAATAAGGTGGCGATTCATATCGATTTTCGGCGGTCTGAGGCCATTGGAATCACTCATTTTCCGGTTGTAATCAAAAACAGTTTTAGAAACCGATTCGTAGAACAGTTGTAGCGCACTATGTTCCGTTCCCTCCTGATCTGCGGTAGAAAAAGAAGAGTACCCCATCTGATCTGAAACACTAACATCCAAGTCTTGCCTTAGATGATAGGAGGGGTCGATCCCGGTGATTTGATTTGGCAGATTCTGATAGGTGTCGTGGTCCCAATGTGGATAACTACCTTCCTGTTTGTAAGAGGTGAAATAGTCCTCTAGCTTCTCTAGCTGGCAGGATTCGTACACAAACAAAAAAGTTGTTGCACTACTAAAAAGTGATACATTCTGAAAGTAATTTATCACGGAATGAAAGATCGACTTGTTGATCGTCGTCTTAACCTCAATCACCGCCACTACTGCTTCGGAAGGCACTACAACGACATCATCGATGCGATAGAGAGGAGCATAGTTCTGTGAGTCGTAGATCAATATGTCGCACTGCCTGGACACCTCTCCCTCTTCGTTCATGATGAAGCCTTGTTCGACAGCGACTGTTTTGGGTAGATAAGTAGCGAGAAACGAGCGGACTATGGTTTCTGTTAGTAGTCCGGTAGTAGAATTATGTTTCTTGATGATTTGTCTTACTTGTGCGAGTTTGACCCTTAGCTCGTCACTTACTAAGGAGTAATACTTAGTCATGGATAGAATTTTCGCTAAAGATAGTGTGGGGTTGGTACTGAAATCGAGTTCTAATAGCAGAGGTGAGCGCATGCTGTGAAAGGGTCAATCAAAGTTTAATTTCTTTTAGTTCGTTAAAGTCCGAACCTTTCAAATGCAAAAATAGTTATGCCACAAACGCATCACTATTATGGAGTTCTTTTCCCTCACCCGTACGGACATTCTCTGGATAATCATCGTTATGGTCGTCACCTCACTCCTGTGGGCCGGCGTACACTTTGGCTTCCGGTACTGGATAGGCAAGAAGACCGCGCGCGGGCAGCAGGCGGGCTCGCTCCCGATCGTCCGTAAAATTCTGAAGGTCTTTCTGGTTGTTTTAGGGATCGGTTTGATCAGTTACGCCTTTGTTGACAAAGAGAATCATAAGGTGATCAACGAAAATATGCTACGGGTAATCTGGATCGGACTAGTGACCCTGTGCACGATAGTCCTGGCAGCGGTAACCAGCAATTTTTTCCAGGCGCGGATCAGATCGACCTCAAAACGTGACGTACAGGACGCCACCACCTACAAATACCTCAATTCACTGGTTACGGTTGCGATCTACGTCACGGGCGTAATTCTTGCTGCGCTTGCCATCCCCGCCGCGCGCGACCTGGCCACCACGGCGCTGACCGGTGCCGGTGTACTCGCCTTGATCATCGGTGTAGCGGCTCAGGAGGCATTTGCCAACGTAATTGGAGGGCTTTTCATCGCTTTTTTCAAGCCGTTTCGGCTAGGTGACGTGATCAAAGTAGCCGGAGAAGTTGGCCGGGTGGAAGATCTGACGCTACGGCATACGGTGATCAACAATTTTCAGAACAAGCGGGTGGTGATCCCCAACGCCATCATCAATAAAGAGAACATCGAGAACTACAACCTCACGGAGTATAAGACCTGTGAATTTATCGAGATTGGCATCAGCTACGATTCGGACATCGACCTGGCCATGGCCATCATGCGGGAAGAAGCGGATGCCCATGACTATCTGATGGACAACCGCAGCGACCGAGAAAAGGAAAGCGGTAAGCCCGTAGTCGACGTACAAGTGATCGGGTTGGGCGACAGTTCGGTAAACCTGCGGGCGTGGGTATGGGCCGCTACTTACGTGACCGGCTTCAAGATGCGCAACGACCTGTACAAATCGATCAAACAACGCTTTGATCGGGAAGGCATAGAGATTCCTTTCCCTCACCGCACGGTAGTACTCAAAAGCGAGAATAAACAAACGAATCAAACCGAGGCCGTACTGAACGGAGTAACCGCGAAATCAGCTTAACCAATCATCGATCATACCGGGCATCGTCCCCCATCAATATTACAGCTATGAAATTTTATTTACCCATTCTTATGCTGCTGAGCATCAGTCTTTCCGCCCAGTACCCCAGTGCGGGAGGCCCACCGAAGATTAAAGGCTTCATAAAGGGGGAAGTCATAGATGCCACAGAAGGGATTGCGGTGGAATACGCGACCATTGTTTTACTTTCCGCCGACGGCTCCAAGCAAATCACCGGTACGGTTAGTGAAGCGGGCGGAGCTTTCAAGCTTCCGGACGTACCCGCCGGAAAATACCAGATGAAGGTCAGCTTCATCGGCTATAAGGAAACGGTCGTTCCCGACGTGGAGACCACCCCTAAAAGTCCGGACCTCGACCTGGGGCAGATCAAACTCGGTACCGACGCGGTAGTACTTGAAGGCGTGGAGGTAGTAGCCGAAAAAGCCCTGATCGAGAACCGGATCGACAAGATGGTGTACAACGCCGACCAGGATGCGACCAACCAGGGCGGTGACGCAACGGACCTGCTCCGCAAGGTTCCTCTACTGAGCGTAGACCTGAACGGCAACGTTTCCCTTCGGGGAAGCCAGAATTTGCAAATCCTGATCAACGGCCGGCCGAGTACCATCTTCGCCAGCAGCATTGCCGATGCGCTGAAGAGTATTCCTTCCGATCAGATCAAGAGCGTGGAAGTAATAACTACACCAGGTGCCAAATACGACGGCGAAGGTTCCGGTGGTATCATCAACATCATCACCAAAAAGAAAGAAGCCCAGGGCTTTACCGGTACCGTTAATTCCAGTATTGGCAACCTGCAGAACAACGCCGGACTGAACCTCAACGCACTCTTTGGCCGTTTCGGGCTGAACGGGGGCGTCAACAGCTTCTGGAGTTGGAAGCGGGACGCGGACAACGTATTTCTGCGGACTGACCTCGTAGACGGCGCGCCGGTTCGGGAACTAAGCCAGGCCGGCGTCTCCGAATCCGGCTTCCTGGGCCTCAACGGTAACCTAGGAGCCTTCTACGATTTCAACGCCTACAACAGCATCAACCTCAGTGGCCGATACAATCAGTTCCGGCGGACGAACGAGGGGCTAACCAATGGCCTACTCAACAACTTCACTGCCGGAGAAATGATTGACTTCAGCCGCTTCAACGACGGACTTAACCGCAACAGCGGCTTCGACGGAACCCTGGATTATCGCAAGACCTTCCCCGACCAGAAGGACCGCGAACTGGTCTTCGCCTTCCAGCTCAGCGGTCAGAATACCCTGACCGAGAACGAAGTCGACCAGAACGGCGACTTGTCGATATACCAGCGCGATCTCCTCAACGAAAACGACGGGCTCAATCTGGAGTACACCGGCCAAATTGATTACGTCCACCCCGTGAGTGATAAGGTTAAGATAGAAACCGGCGTGAAGGCCGTACTGCGACGGATCGACTCCGACTACCTCACCCGTGTCAAGGAAAATGACCAGTCCGCCTTCGAGACCGACGATCGGCTTACTGACTTTTTCCAGTACGACCAGGACGTAACCGCCGTTTACCTCAGCTCCAACTTCTCCTTGGGCAAAAAATGGGGAATCCAAGCCGGGGCTCGTTACGAACGAACGACGATCGGTGGAGAGTTTGCTAGCGAAAACCCCAGCTTTAAGAATGAGTACAATAACTTTCTGCCCAGCATCATCGTGAACCGTAAACTAAGCCCGTTTAGCAACCTAAAAGCTAGTTTTACCCAACGCATTCAGCGACCGTCGCTCAGCTTCATCAACCCGTTTACCGCCATCGCCGATCCCAATACGCTGCAAATAGGAAATCCCGATCTCGAGCCGGAACTGGTGGACCAGTACGAAGTCGCCTATAACACCTACATAAAAGGCATCGTCATCAACGCATCGGTCTACCTACGCCGGACGAGCGACCTGATCGAACCGTTCCTGAACCTGGACGACGACGGTATCTCCAGCACAACAACCTTTCTCAACATCGGGGAGAGCGACACCTACGGCACTAACGTATTCACCACCTTCAAATTGTGGAAGAAAGTGCAGCTGCGCTTCAACGTCAACTACGGCCGTTATAACGGCTCGGGCCTCGTGGGCGGTGAGCGGCTGGAGCGTTCCGCCAACCTGCTGAGCGGTAATGCCGGCGGTAGTTATTCGCTCAACGATAAGATCAGTTTTGACTTCTTCGCCTTCGGGCGGGCGGCGCAGCAGAACCTGCAGGGCAGCAACCCGGCCTTTAGCATCTTCGGTATCGGGGGTAAATATCAGATTAGCGAGCGAACGAGTCTGGGCTTGCGGATCATCGAGCCTTTCGCACCTAATAAAGTGTTTGAGAGCGACTTGGCCGGGCCGACTTTCCGACAGGTATCCAGCTTCACTATTCCGTTCCGGAGCGTGGGTATCAGCTTCAGTCATAAGTTTGGTCAGATCGACTTTAAGGCGCAAAACCGGCGTTCGCGGGTGAAGAATGATGACCAGAAGGAAGGTGAAGGGAATCGTGAGTTTTAATTATTAATTGTATGATTTTCAGCCGTCCCGGCTTAGGTTGGGGCGGCTTTTTTATGTGACGGCAGATAGCTTTTCCAGTAATTGGGCGCGGCCGCAGGTACTTCGACTACGCTCAGCAGAACTGCAAGGGAAGTTAGACGCGTAGCATGTCTCGATTCAGCCAGGCCTTTTTGCACGACAAATTACTATCCAAATAATTTCAACAGCATGCGACTTCTATCTCTCTGCTCTTTTGTCCTTTTACTTTGCACCTGCGTCAGCGCCCAAACTCCGAGCGCAGCGATCACGCGTAGCGTAAACACCGTCAGTATATACGGTACGGTGATTGACGGGCAAACCGCCGAACCCCTGATTGGTGTAACCGTCCAAATTGGCAGAGGTGCTAGCGGAACCGTGACGGACCTGGACGGTAACTACGAATTGACCGGCATCACACCTGGCAGCTACAATATTTCTGCCAGTTATCTGGGCTACGAAACGTCGACGCGCAGCAACGTGATCGTGCAGTCGAAGGGCAACGACGCGATCAATTTTGAGCTGCGGGAAACGCAGACCGATCTGGAGACCGTCGTGGTAACGGCCAACCCGTTTCAAACCAGCCGCACTACCCCACTCTCTTTGCAACGGCTTTCTCCGGACGAGATCAAAACCTACCCAGGTGGTAACAACGACATTGCTAAAGTGGTACAGAGTCTGCCAGGTATTCAGGGCTCGGTGGCGGGCTTCCGTAACGACGTCATCATCCGCGGCGGCGCGCCCAACGAGAACGTGTACTACCTGGACGGCATCGAAATCCCGAACATCAACCACTTCAGTACGCAGGGTAGTGCCGGTGGGCCGGTCGGGCTGCTGAACGTAGATTTTATCGAAGGCGTGGAGCTGGCCAGCTCGGCATTCGATGCGCGTTACGACAACCCACTGAGTGGCGTTTTGCAGTTCGACCAGCGCGTCGGCAACCGGCGGGAGCGACAGACCAACCTCCGGATCAGCGCCAGCGAAGCCGCGTTGACGACGGAGGGGCCGCTGCTAAAAAAAGACAAGACGGAATCCAATACGAGTTACCTCCTCTCCGTCCGTCGTAGCTACCTGCAGTTTCTTTTCGCGGCGATCGGCCTGCCCATCCGCCCGGACTACTGGGACTACCAGTACAAGATCAACCACGAGATTGACGACTACAATACGGTGTACCTGACCGGTATCGGGAGCATTGACGACTTCACCGTGGAAGCTGACGAGGAATTCGAGCCGGAGCGATTGGCGCAGCTGGAGCAGGTGCCGATCATCAAGCAGTGGTCGACTACCTCGGGGATCGGCTGGAAGCGCCGCCTGAAGAACGGTAAGGGGCTGATGACGACTACGGCCAGCATCAACGTGCTGGACAACACCTTCAGCCGCTACGAGGACAACGAAGCCCAGACCGGCCTGCTGCTGGAAACCGCCAGCCGGGAGACGGAGCAAAAGCTGCGCTACGATTACACCCGCTTTGTCGGTAACTGGTCGGTCACCGGCGGCGGCAACCTCGTCCGCGCCATCTACGATAACCGTACCGAAGACCTGCTGCGGGATCAGCAGTTTTCCACCGACTTAGACTTTCTGCGTTTCGGTCTTTTCGGACAGGCCAGTACAACCGTCTGGGACGGCAAACTGGACATTTCCCTCGGTCTGCGGATGGACGGCAACACCTTTACCGACGACGGCGCTAACCCGCTGCGCACCCTCAGTCCGCGCGCCAGCCTAAGTTACCGGCTCGACGAGGCCGGTACTTGGCGGGTTAACGCTACGGCGGGTCGCTACTTCAAAATTCAGCCCTACACAGTGCTTGGCTACCGCAATACCGCCGGAGAACTGGCCAACCGCGACGTCGACTATACCTCCAGCAACCACCTCGGGGCCGGGCTGGAGCACCGTATCGCCGGTTTCGGCAAACTGAGTGTGGAGAGCTTCTACAAGCAGTACGGCAACTACGCTATTTCGGTCGCCGACGGAGTTTCGCTGGCGAATAAAGGCGCGGATTTTTCCGTACTCGGTAACGAGGAAGTCGTCACCACCGGCGAAGGGCGGAGCTACGGCGTGGAGTTTCTCTACCAGCAGAAACTCTACAAAAACTTCTACGCCATCGCCGCGCTGACGCTTTATCGCAGCGAGTTTACGGGGTTAGACGGGGTATACCGCCCGAGTACCTGGGACAGTCGCCAGCTATTCTCGCTTACCGGCGGCTACAAAGCGCCGCGCAACTGGGAAATCAGTGGGCGCTACCGCTTCGTGGGCCAGTCCCCCTTTGCCCCTACCGACGTGGACGCTTCGCTGGAAACCTACCCGGTTTTTATCCTCGACTATGACAACCTGGGTGATAACCGCCTGGAGAACTTCCAGCAACTGGACATCCGGATCGATAAGAAGTGGAACTTCCGGGCGTTGAGCCTTAACGTGTTCCTGGAGGTGCAGAACGTGCTGGGGGCCGTGGCGCCGGCACCACCGAGCTTCGGCCTGGACCGGACGGAGACGGGAGAATTGGTTTCGCCTACTAGCCTGATCGTTATTCCGGAGGATGAGGGGAGTTTTTTGCCTTCTTTTGGGTTGGCGGTGGATTTTTAATTCTCAGTTATTACTCTCTCGATATTCTTAAACCTAGATGACCTACTCTCCACTCGCTCAAGTTGTATAGCGTCATCTTTGGTTGACATGATCAATCGACTATTTCCCACTTATCCACCTCGTCTATTGTAATATCAATCTCTCCTTCATTAATGTCTTCAAAAAGAAGCAAATGATCGATTTCTGCTTTTACCTTCCAGCCTTCGACTATTCTCATTACGTGTCTGTTTATCTGCTCTGATTCGTATAAGTTTCTAAAATCTGCTACGACGTAGTCGCCCCAGTACATAAAATATTCTACTTGAACCTCCGCTGTGATATTTAGCGGTAGTACGAATCCTTCTCCGTAGAACTCTATGTCGTCATTATTTACTGTTACGTCAACGTTCTCAAAAAGCATGATACTAGTTTCTCTTTCATCTACATCATCCATATCATTGAAGAACTTGACGTTCTCCATGATCGAAATTTGATGCTTAACTTCTTCTAAAACATCGGGCAACTCCGCCAATAGTAATACTTTCTTACCGTCTACGAATTCGTTTTCTTCTAGTTTTGCGGATGCTTCTTTATAAGCGTCAGTAGCATACAACTCTTCCCATTTTTCATAAGCGGCTAGGTTATCTATCTCGTTTAGCCTATCTCTTAGGTTTTTGTCTCTCGAGAGTACGATCAGTTCGTAATTCTCTGCAATTGTTTTTGCTTGATGGTATATATAGGCATCCGGTATGTCGTCACGACACTTTAGGCTTTTGAACGGTTTACCTGCAGAGAAGTAAGCGTCAAAAATTTCTTGAGTATCGGTTACATTGAGGTCGTAAAGAATAGCTTTAGATTCTTCTATAAACTGCAACCACCTTTTCCCAGCGGACTCTTCAACTACTTCTTTAAGACCATGAATGGCGTCAGTAGCTGCCTTCGCTAAATCATACTCATCTTCGTGCAACCCTTGGCGCGGAAGACCTGCTATTTGGCCGAAAGATTTATTAACAGCAGCAGCAACTATCGATTTCGAATGAGTTACGCATTCGTTATAGACTATGTGGGGGACATGTAGTGTGAGATAACTGAGTCCTCCTAGTGATTTAACCTTTGCCAAGTCGGACTTTTTAAATCCTACATCATCTTTATAATGAGTAGAGTCTAAGAGTAGGTGTAGCATTTCTTGTTATTATTGTCCGAACGATTAAATCACCGTTTCAGAATCTGAATTAATCTAGGGTCACAAAGAACTCTTGTAACATCGCAGTCACTGTTGGCTCTATCATCTTGAAGGCTGCGCGTTTCTCTGGGGACACGTCTTCCTCGTCTAGCGATAGAAAGGAAAGCACTGGAAAGGGTACACCCAGACCAGCGCTAATCTTCTTTAGAGACTTTAACGTTGGTGACTTTTTACCGCTTTCGATCAGACTGATGTAAGTAGCACTTAAGCCCGATTTTTCCGCCAGCACTGCTTGGGACATTTTTTTTGCTTCACGCAAGTCCTTAATTTTGTCAGGTAGATTCATCGTTGTTACGGTGGATTATTCGTAAAAAATTCGACAAGAAATTCAGCTAGCTTTACTAAAGCTGTTCCCGCCTGGGCAGACTCCTTGATATCTTTCATTGTTAATGCCTCACTCTCTTTTTGTAGAGCCTCGGCTATCTCATCGAGAATTATAAGGTGTTCTGCTGTCAGAACGGGGAGGAGTTCAGCTCTAAGTTTAGCTAAAGCCTCCAGGTTGTTTTCTGTTGATATCATTTATGGAAAAAGGTGAACCCATATAAGGGCGGTTAAGAAATTTATTTCCGGTGGAACTAAATTCGAAACCTTTCTTTCTTGTGTTGGTAATATCAATGTGCTCGTAACGGATACTGAAAATCGGGTGACCTTCCCACTGAGGAATGTAGGAGGCCAAAGCTTTTAAGGCATTACCCATTCCACGATATGTGGTCTTTACAACTCGAACGATCTCGGCTTTAAGTTGGTCACTATACTCAGCGAGGGTCTCGTAATCGTCTAACAGTCTGAGAGGAAACAACTGGCCATCCGTTGAAGATTGTTCCTCATCTTCATTTAAATCTTCTGTGGACTTAAACCACGTGCCGATTCTCTCGTAAGCTTCACGTGCCTGTTCATGAAGCTCTTTGAAGGTTACCGGAGATTGATTCTCTAAGGTAGATTTTCTCTTTTCATATTGCTTACGGGTAAAGCCGAAAGTAGTTTGAAACTCTTTGTCGCTTAGCGCAGAGAACTCAATAGATGAGGGATCAGGATTTCCGGCTGAAATATCTGGAGCAAGATCAACTAAGAATCGATCACTAATAGCACTTCCTCCATATGAAATGACAATGCTCCTATTGAACGAGCAGGAACCCTCGTTAGGAGAACTAACAGGCGTAAAATCATTAACACTGGGTGGGCTTACAGGAATGAAGAAGTCGTCTTGATATTTTATGATAGCCATAACGGAGTCTCAGATTTACGTACAAAACGCATTCCATTACCGATAGTTTATGAAAATGGCATAAAATTTAAATTTTGTGCCGAAAGGCGTGCAATCAAGTAGTACGACAACAGTTCGTATCAATTTAGTTCGTTTTTTAAAGAACAGAACGAACATAAAGTACATTCAAGCAGTATTACCTACGACAACGGCGCACTTCGCCACCCAACCAAACCAACAATAAGCAAACAATGAAAACCTCTTTTTTAACCCTCTTCCTGCTTTTCGCCATCAGTGTCACGGGCTTTGCCCAGACCACTAAATACGGTACGGCCACCACCAAGGCCGAGCTGACCGAGCAGGAGCAGCAAGTCATAATCGGTAAAGTAGTGCTCGCACTACGCGACGATGCCGTTGCCCGCATGAAGCTTACGCCCGAACAAATCATCGACTTCGACGGCATTTACGAAGACTACGTGGAAGATAAGCAGAAGCTGGACCGTAAGCGCCGCGCGCTCGTAGCAAAATACACCGCCGAGATGGACGAGTTCGACACCGTGAATGATGAGCGCAAGGAAACGGCCGACTTCATTGAAGACTACTGGGACCTCAAGATCAAGGAGGACGAACTGGAGAAATACTTCTTCGGCAAGTTCGAAAAAGCAATTTCGCCAGTAAAGGCCTTAGGCTTTTTCGCCCTGGAAGATGCTTACCTCAAAGATATTTACCGCGCCCGCCTACAGGGCATGAACCGCGACATGATGATGCTGGAACCAGGAGGGGAAGCGCTGAAAGACGTGCTCCTGCACGGCCGCGACTAAGACCAAATCCAGCCCTAACCTGGTGGGTGTCGTGCTTCTTTTTGGAAAAACTGGAGGCGGCACCCTTTTTATTCAAAACCAAAATAACCAATAATGAAATTGCTCCTTTCCACCCTCGCAATTTGCTGCCTCTTTTTTGCCAGCAGTTCTCTTAGAGCTCAAAGTTTCACCCCCGGTTTCGGAGTTAAAGGCGGTATTAACCTGAGCACCCTTGCCGTTGACAAAGATGAGATCGAAGACGCGAACTACAAGACCGGCTTTACGGTCGGCCTTTTCAAAAACATGTCATTGACCGACAATTTACGTTTACAGCAAGAGCTCCTGTACACCTTGAAGGGTGCGGAATACCAGATCATGGGCCGCGACGTAGACGCTTCCCTGGGCTACCTCGAAGCTCCACTAAATTTACAACTACACCTCGGTAACCTGCCCGTCTACATCTTCGGCGGGACCCACGTTAGCTACTTACTGAACGCCAAATATGAGTACTCGTCGGATTTCTTTGAGAACGGCGATGACATCGTCGAATTCGACGACCTGGACAGCTTCAAGCGTTTAGAGTTTGGCGTACAGGGCGGAGCCGGAGTCAATATCGGTAAACTTTGGATCGAGGCTCGGTTGACCCGCGGCCTAAGTAATGTGGAAGACGACCGCACCGTTGGCGTACTTCCCCTGGAAGGTAATAACACTAAAAATTTTGGCGGCCAGCTTACGATTGGTATCGGCTTTTAGGAACCAGATTCGATTAAATATCGTCGCGGGTGTGATCGGTACCTAACCATCGGCCTCTCTCTTTTTCCTCTTTTATCCAATTAGCTAATGCGTTTTCTCAGAGCAACCACCTGACATAAAAAGCGGACCCCGCCGTGATTTCATCTACCGTAACGATCAAGGTTCCACTGGCTACTTCGGCGTGGGTCTGTCTTGGAACACGTTCGCTAACCGCTAGCTAAACCATTAACCAGCATAAAATACACAACGGCCATGACAACGATTACTTCCCCTCCCCCACTCACCGATCTCCACAAACACCAGCAGGCGGTGGAACGCCTGGGCATTCGGCTTGATCAAACCGGCTTCCGTCCGATCGAAGCCCGCATTTTCGCGCTGTTGCTGCTCTCTGATCCGCGATACAAAAGCATGGAGGAAATTCAGGACTACCTGAAGGCCAGCAAGAGTTCGGTTAGTACGGCCCTAAAGAGTTTGACGCGACTAGACTTAATCGAGCCGATTACCTTTAGCGGCAAACGCCTGCGGTACTACCGTATCAACATGAAGGGGTATCTCAACCGCTCCAAACGGCGCATGAAGGGGCTGGACTCAATGAACGAACTACTGAACGAGGTTATCGAACTGCGGTTCGGCGACGGGGATCAAGCCTTCCTCACGGACCTGCAGGAGATGCTTGCTTTTAACCAGTTTATTTCCCGGTCCGCTAAGCGCATTCTGCAGGAGTGGGAAGAGCACAAAGACAGCATTCTCCGTAACGAAGACAATTATTTAACGGGGAGATCGTGAAAGCTCAAATGGCTGAGGAAGGCTTTGAGAGCGAACTACTAAAAGAAATAAAAGCTAACTGGCTTAACAACACGCTAATAAAGGCTGCGTAACAAGAAGGTTTTTAGCCCACGCGGTTCTGTTACGGGAGACAGAACCGCGTTTTCTTTGTCTCTTTCGGACTACTGATGAGGCTTAGTCTAAGCCTCCAACTAACCGGTAAAGAAGAAAAAAGGACACTGGTGTAGTTTACAACTGGTAGCCATCCAACGCACCTAATAGAAGAAGTTTACAGAGTGAACATCACTACGGATTGAAGGCATGCTATGATTAAATTCATTTAGTTCTTTATTTACCGAACCTTTTATTATTGCAGAACGTATTAAGTGTAACAAAGCACATACACCCCGCCTAGCGGCCTGAATGACGGCCTGACGAAGCACCTGCTTGACTAATTTCTATCAACCGCTAATCGGCCGTTTCAGCCGAAACACTACCGCCATGTCTAAACAACAACAACAGCCTAACGAAGGCCCCTATAAGGATACTCCCCGCAATATACTCGCCATGCGTTTTTTACTGTGGTTGGTCCTGTTTCTGGGATTGAGTATTGGTTTGTTCGCCCAGGCTCCGCTGCGGGTTACGCTGCTCTCCGATCGGGAAGCAAATGATGGCCCCAGTATCGACAGCCTGATCAACGACGAGTTGAAGGCGCTGCTGGCCAGCCGCTATGACCTCACGCTAGAGGCCTTATATACCGGAGGACGTTCCGCAGATATCATCACTGCCATCGAGCGCGCTTATACCAACGCTGACGTGGTCATCGGTAGTGGGCTGGCCACGAGTTCCGCGCTGATGCAGCGTTCGGTTTACCCAAAGCCGACCATCGCGGCGGTGGTTTTAGATCGGGGCGCGGCCGCAGGTACCGCGTCGTTAGGGGATGGGGCCTCTAACGTAAGCCTTGAAAAACAAGGGACGGGCATTACCAACTTCACCTTCGTAGAATCTCCCTTCGATATCGGCCGCGACCTGAAGGCCCTTAAGAACATCACTGGCTACGGTCGTTTGACGGTGATGACCACAGCCAACCTGCGCCCTACCCTGGCACTAATAATCGATGGGTTAGGAGACGAGGAAGTAGATTACGTAGAAGTCGTTGGCTCCGTGGCCGGTGTACTGCGTCAAATTCCTGTCCGGGCCACGGCCGCTTACCTGACGCCGCTCGATGCGGTACTCTCCCCTACCCAGGAAAAGGAATTGCTCGACAGCCTGACGGCCCGCGGCACCGCGACCTTCGGCCTGCTGGACCAGCCGTTGCTTAGCCTCGGTGCGCTGGCAGCTTACTCCTCCTCCGAAAACCTTAGCAAGCTTCCCCGTCGCGTAGCCCTCGACGTACTCCGCATCCTCGACGGCATTCCAGCCGGAGACCTGGACACCAAGCTGGAGACCTCTAACTCCAGCCTGATCATCAATATGGCAACGGCCCGCAAGGCCAATATCTACCCTCGCTGGCAGACGATGCAAAAAGCCGTTCTGCTCAACCCAAATGATTTACCCGATGCCCGCGTTCTGACCCTGGAGGGTGCAGTACTGGAAGGGCTGGCCAATAACCTTGGTTACGACCTAAGCGAATACGACGTGGCTTTGGCCCGTACGGACCTCGGTGTAGCGAAAAGCAGCCTCCTCCCTCAGGTGGAGGTCGCTACCACCGTCACCCGGCTTGATGGCCAGACGGTAGCCGCCTCCTTCGGTCAACAGGGGCAATATAACGTGACGGCGCAGGGAACGGTCAATCAGGTCATCCTTTCCGAACCGGCTTTCGCTAACGTTGCCATCAACGAACTTTTACTGGAAGGTCAGGAGGCTGCGCTTGAAGTCGCTCAGCTCGACGTGGTGCTCGATGTAGTCACCGCTTACCTCAATGCCTTACAAGCTAAAGTCTTCGCCGATTTACAGAACGAGAACCTGGCCGTTACCCGCGCCAATCTGGACGCCTCCGGTACGAAGCGGGAAGCTGGTGCGGTCGGTGCTTCCGACGTTTACCGTTGGGAGAGCGAACTGGCCCTGAACCGCATTAAGGTTAACGACGCCCAAGCGCAGCTGGCGCAAGCGCGCTACAACCTCAACCAGCTACTGAACCGGCCGATCAACGAGGATTTTCAACTCCCGGAATTTACCGGTCAGGATACGCTGCTCGGCATGGTGGGCCAAACACTGATCCCAATGCTAAACGATCCGCGCGATCTGGATCGGCTGGCCAACTTCCTTGCGGATGAAGCGAAGCGTGATCTGCCAGCTCTCCATCAACTGGAAGCAGCGATCAAAGCACAGGAACGCCAGTTGCTTTCCACCAAGCGTGCTTTCTACCTACCGACCATCGCTGTAAACGGACAGTACAACTACCGGGTCGCCAATATCGGTACCGTCCCACTACCCCCCGATCTTGGTTTTGACTTTGCAAGTGATGATCGTCCCCGCAGCACATACACCCTTGCGCTCAACGCCAGCTTCCCGATTTTCCAGGGCGGCAAACGCAAGTTCCAGGCGGAGCAAGCAAAAGTGGCGATGCTGCAAACGCAAACCCAGCGCCAGGACGTAGAGAACCAACTACTACAGCGGCTTTATTCCAGCGTGGAAACCGTAGTGGCCAGCTACCGGAACGTCCAACTTGCCCGCGAAGCGGCTGAGACCTCCACGAAGAACTTCCGCATCATCGAGGACCTCTACCGGGCCGGAGCTACCAACATCACGAGTCTGGTGGATGCGCAGAACGTGACGCTGCAGTCCAACATCAACGCAACCAACGCCGGCTATCAGTTTGTGGCGGATTTCATTGCGCTGCAACGGAGTACGGGGTCCTACAAATTCCTGGAGAACGAGGGCGAGCAAGCTGCGTTTCTGCGGCGCTTTGTTGAATTCAATTCAACTTCAGGCACCCGCTAGACCCCTAGCTGAACACTAAGCGACAACCACCCAATCAAAGCTATCCGCTCGGTCACCGAGCTAACAACTATACTAATGAAATATCTATCCATCCTACCCTTACTCCTCGTACTGATTACCGCCTGCGGTGGAAGTGCGGAAGTCGTCCCTGAAGTTCGTATCCGTGCCATCGGTTACGGCGAGGTCTTTACCGACGACGGCAGTACCAACCAAAGTTACACCGGGGTGGCCACCGCTGCCGGGGAGACGCCGCTGTCTTTTCGCGTCAGCGGAACAATCCGCGATCTGCGGGTGAAGCTGGGCGACCGGGTAAAGCGCGGTCAGCTCATCGCGAATCTTGACCCTACTGATATGCAGGTACAGAGCAGCCAGTCCAACGCCAATTACCAGGCGACCCAGGCACAGCTGGAGAGTAGTGAAACCCAGTTGATCGCCGCACGGGCCGCATACGAAAGGACCCTGAAGTTGTATGAGAACAACAGTGTTTCGCTGAGCGAATTCGAACAGGCCCGCAGCCAGTTCAAGAGTGCGCAGTCTCAGGTGGAGGCTTCCAAAAGCCAGCTGGCCGCCAGTGGTGCCCAGGTAAACGCCGCCCGTAACCAGGTTAGCTACACCCGTTTGACGGCTCCGTTCTCCGGTGTGATCACGATGCTGCACGTCGAGCAAAATGAATTTGCCGGCTCCGGTAAAGCCATCGTTACACTCAGTACGGAGGAAGATCCCGAAGTGGAAGTTAACCTACCGGAAAGCCGGATTGGTGCCATTAAGCAGGGCATGAAAGTAGACATCAGCTTCCCAGCCCTAACTGGTCAGACGTACACGGGAACGGTAACCGAAGTAGCTTATGCCGCCGGCGACGCGCCGAGTTACCCAGTAACGGTTCGCATTGAAAAAGCGGGGAATACCGTCCGACCGGGAATGGCGGCCAAGGTGAAGTTCACCTTTGGCGACGGCGCACAGGCGAAGTCCTTGAAGCTTACTCCCATCGAATCCGTGACGGAAGGGCCAAATGGTAAGTTCGTGTACCTGCTGACCCCGGGCGAGGGGAACAACTACCTCGCTAAGAAAAAGACCATCACCATTGGAGACCTTCATGATAAAGGCTTCGAAGTTACCTCTGGCTTGGAGGTTGGTGACAAGGTGGCTACGGCTGGAATTAAATCTTTGCTTGACGGAATGGAAGTGAGGTTACTACAGTAAACCAGTCGTCGGCCCGCTTCTCCAACTTCCCCTTGCACCTGCGTCCGCGCATAATTATCAATAATGAACATTTCAAAAATAGCGATCACCAACAACCGGGTAACCATCCTGGTAGTGATCATGGTCGCCATCATGGGTTTAGTTGGCTACAACAGCCTCTCCCGCAACGCCATGCCGCCCTTTACGATCCGCGCCGCGAGTGTGGTAACCCCCTTCCCCGGTGCGAGTGCCGAACGGGTGGAAGAACTGGTAACCGAGCGCATTGAGCGCGTCGCCCAGGAACTTGCCGCCGTGAAACGTATCAGCAGCGAGAGCCGGGTTGGCCTGAGCGTGGTGAGCGTGGAACTCGACGCCGGCGTAGCCAAAGCGGACATGCAGCCCGTGTGGGACAAGCTGCGCCGCAAGATGGAAGAACTGCAGCCTACCCTACCCGATGGCGTCGGCGCGATCAACGTCAAGGACGACGGATTGGGGGTGGTTTACGGCCTCCAACTCGGCCTGGCCGGTGGCGGCTACAACCTCAAGGAACTTGAACAGGAAGCGGAAGACATCCGCGACGACCTGGTGAAGCTCAACGACGCGGCCGAGGTAAAGATAAGTGGCCTGCGGACCGAGCAGATCTTCGTGGAGTTCGACAACGCCCGCCTGGCGCGTTACGGCCTTTCGGCGAACGAACTCCAACGGACGATCTCGGCCACGAACATCGTATTCCCCGGCGGCGACGTCGGTCTGGGGGACCAGCGCGTGGTATTGGAACCGACCGGTAACTTCGAAAGTATCGATGACCTGAAGGATATCATCATCCAACTCAACGAAACGGAAACGGCGAAGCTGGGCGAAATCGCCGAGGTCACCCGTGGTTATACTTCGCCTCCGGAGCGGATTGTCCGGGTCGACGGTCAGCAGGGGCTCGTGGTCGGTGTGGCCGTGAAGGAAGGTGCCAACCTGATTGAGCTCGGGGAACAGGTGGACAAGAAGGTAGCCATCTATAATCAGTCGTTGCCGGTAGGCATGAAGATCGAGCGGATCGCGAGTCAGGACGCCTTCGTCCAGGCCAGCGTGTCCGGTTTCGTGAGCAACGTGCTGCAGTCCGTCGGCATCGTTTTGGTGGTGATGTTCCTGTTTTTGGGTTGGCGGACGGGCCTCGTCGTGGCCAGTTTGATTCCCCTGGCAATCGTGATGACGCTGCTGCTGATGAACCTCTTTGACGTAGGCCTGAACCAAGTAACGCTGGCGGCCCTCATCATGGCCCTCGGTCTGCTGGTGGACAACGCCATCGTGATCTCGGAGGCCATGATGGTTCGGATGGAAGAGGGGATGAAACCGAAGGACGCGGCTTATGCGGCCACTTCGGAGCTGGCGATTCCCTTGCTGATTTCTTCCCTGACAACCTCGGCTGCTTTCCTGGCCTTCTTCCTTGCGGAGAACACGATGGGCGAAATGATGGGGCCGCTGTTCGTGGTGATCACTTTTGCGCTGTTGAGTAGCTGGATTATGGCGATGACGGTGGTGGCCATGCTTGGCGTCGCCCTGATACGGGTGAAGGATAAGACAAAAAAGATAGCCGAACCTACAGACAATGAGTTATTGGTGGGCGCGGACGCAGGTGCAGAGGAAGTTGTTGAAGAGCAAGGTAAGACCGACATTTTCAGCCGCCTCAACAACCACTACGCCAGCTTGATTTATAAAGCACTGAAGCGGCCGTGGTTGACGCTGCTGGTGATCGTCGGGATGTTCTTCGGCTCGCTGTTTCTCTTTGCATTTATTCCGTTCACCTTCTTTCCGGACTCGGACCGGAACCTGATCACGATGAACATCAACCTGCCGCTGGGTACGGACATTAACCGTACCTCTGCCATCGTAGCTGACATCGAGACGTACATCAACGACAACCTGATCGTGCCGAAGGATGATGACGACGCACTGGGCATAACCGACTTTACCAGTTTCGTGAGTGAGGGGCCGAAATCCTACGACCTGGGGTACCAGCCGGGGGAAGCCAACACCGGCTACGCCCACATTCTGATGAATACGAGCCGCTACGAAGCAAACAAAGAGATGGTCCGCCAGCTGGAGGACTACACCTACGAGAACTTTCCGGATGCGGACATAACCGTCGGCCCGCTGGGGGGCGGTGGTGGCGGCGGCAGTGACGCGGCCATCCGAATTATTGGTCCGGAAGTCGCTGAGCTCTATGCGATTGCCGACGACATCAA
>Ga0209185_1000713_pt1 | contig 35646 bp, 33 predicted proteins | sample SidtaG_2_FD_187425 | JGI IMG/M metagenome (GOLD analysis project Ga0209185, IMG submission 187425) | Marine algal microbial communities from Sidmouth, United Kingdom - Sidmouth_Asex2 metaG (SPAdes) (version 2) | ecosystem: Host-associated > Algae > Red algae > Unclassified | place: Sidmouth... | reverse complement strand
AGAAGTTATTTTTTTTATATGTTTGGCTAAATTTGACGCGCATAGCCGAGCTACGTAAGGAAGATTTAGTGAAACATATAAGAAAAAGAACAATTCAGACGGGTAGATTATTTTTTTCGTCTTCCCTAAGATTCTATTTTATCAAGACATTCCAAAAATATCATCCAAAAATACCCGTTCATCTCGTTTTTTCTTAGCCATAAATACGGATTTCTTCGTTCAAAATATTTTCCTTTAATCCTACTTTTAAGGCTTCATACTCCACCAAATCTACTTTCTTTTTTAAAGCGTCTTCCAACTCCAATTTAATCCCCACGAAATCCAACAGACTTATTGGCGTACCCAATTCTACGAGAATATCTATATCACTACCAGGCGTGACATTGCCCGTAGCCACAGAGCCGAATATCCCCGCACGTTTGATGTCATGCTTGTGGAGGATGGGGAGGATTTTTGATTTTATGGTTTGTAGTTGCATAGAAATGCTGTTTTACATTGTTTGGATTTCTTTTTTGAGGCTTCTTACTTTATTTGTAACATTATCGACTTTATTGAGTCGCTCTCTTTTTAATTCGTAAGAATCATAATCGTAGTTTTCAAATTTCATTTTAGTGTATCTCAATGATTCTAAAATGAAATTTAAATCATTCACAGTTAATTCCTCGTTATTCACAATGGTAAAAATTTTGATAGAAATGAATAGAAATAGAGTCGCATAAATGTACGTATATTTTCACAAAAAAGTTCAAAAACATCACCTTTTCGCGTACTTCCTCTGATAATTCATCTCCACCACCGCCTCACCAATTCCATGCGGCGTAAGCGGATACATCGGCACGATACTACCCAACATCGGCACCGTATCTGAGCCATACCAATACTTTTCCGGTAGCGGATTCATCCATGCGATGCGCTTGAAACGCTCGCGTAGGGCTTGCCAAGTTTCGAGGCTTTGTCTGCCGAGTTCGTAGGGTGCCATATCTGCGTCGCCGATGACGAATACGCTATAGTTTTTGTCCAGTGAAGTGATTTTATCCATCGAAACAAAATTGCGACGACGAACATCCGAGTACGCTCCGCCATATATCGTGTTGTGATAATAATAGGTTTTGAGGTCGTGCGCAAAGCGGGTTTTCATCTTAGAAAACAGCTTTTGAACGTGGCGAATATAAGGCGTCATCGAGTAACCACCATTATCAATCATGAGGATGACTTGCACCTTTTGCGTAATTTTTTCGCGCTCGTAGGGGAGGAAAATACCGCCTTGTTTCAGTCCTTCGGTAATCGTGGTCGGGATGTCGAGAATGACTTCTGCCGACTCATCTTCGATGCCTTTGAGGGCTGCGAGGGCAGCGTCGATATTGTCGTCTTTGAGGATGCTGTGGGTATCGACAGGGAAAAATTTGGCGTCGTTGAGAATGGCACGCGCCATTTTGCCGCCGCCTGTGCCGCCTGTACGCACGCCGCCGGGAGCTGCACCGTTGTTTCCATAAGGCGAAGTACCGCCGCTACCTATCCAATGACTACCGCCAAAATGTCGCTCGCGCTGCTGCTGCGCCACACGCTTCATGCGTTCCAAAATTTCTTCTAAGGGGATGTTGCTGTAATCTACGGCTTTGTCGAGATTGGTGGGTATTTCGGGGTTTTCGTCCGTTTGGGTATCGGGTGCGTCGGGATTGTCTTGGTTGAGAATATCTGCGCCGTCTATTACTTTTTTGATGTCAAGTGTCGTGAGATGCACTTCGTCTAAAAATCGGTCTATTAAGTCTTTAATATCGGGAATAAGGTCATCGTCAATGCGTTCTTTTTTCCAGTCTTGAAAGGTTTGTGAGCGTAGGAGTGCCGTTTCGAGGCTCTCGCCTTTACCCACTTCTACATCCAAAAAATACTCGTAAAATGCGGTCGTATATGGTCCAAATTCCTTCGGGTCATTGGTCAGCAAGCCCTTCAATACGACGTATAAATCGCCCGTCGTATTGACCAATCCCTTCTCTATCGCGCGACGCAATTGTAGCAAGACTCGCACATCAGCTTGGATATGGTGCTTGCGAAATGTATGTGGTAGGCTTTGAAACATAAAACTCGTGTTACTGTGTTATAGTGTTTTCGTGTTACTGTTAGTTGACTAGTCTTTTGGTGGATGTTCGCCGTCCAATTTGGTGGGTCTTCTTAAATTGACTACGCCTTTGCGGTTGAGTTTCAGGCAGTCAATCGTCGCTCGTCCGATAGCAGTTAGTCCAATCATTTGAAGGCTATCGTCACTCCATTTGAAGTGTTCGTGCCAATTGTCGGTTCTTGGATTGAATAGCCGGATTTCCTGTTGCGTTTTTGGGTCAATTGCAATAGTTTTATCCAATTTAAAACCATTGCAACCGTAGCAGGCATAAGCTAAATTAATGAGAATGGTTTGCCCGTTTTTACTTATTGGAATGATGTGATCAACACAAAACGTATAAGTAGAATTGTGCGCCCAACACTGACAATACTCACATTTTCCTTTGGCTCTTTCAATGACTACTATTCTAATTTTAACGGGAATATATCTAACAGACATAAGGCGCAGGTATTTGGATTTCAAGTTTGGTTCTGACTTCTTTTGTGGTCACACCCCATATTTTGGATAATTTAATCATTGCTTCCAGAAATCTGGCATCTGCTGTCTCCATTTTGTAAATGAGTTCTTCTAATTCCTTCTGTTCTACATCCGTCAATTTCCTTTCACGCTGTTCACGATTTAATTGATAAAATCGCTGTATGATTTCCGGTGATGTATCTTCTTTAATTTGTTTAATCAACGCTCGTTCTTCCTCATTATAATTCACAGAGAAATGTCCGTTATCGCCAACAGTAACCATGTCTTTTGCCTTCGTTTTCGCCAAACTAATCAACAAATTCAAGGACAGATAACGCTCCAATTCTACTGTCTCATCTACACTGATATTACCATCTTTTTTCTTATAAACCAATTCTTCTACGCGTTCTGACATAGATTCTAAAGATGGTAAATTTGAAATTTCCAACGGATTTACCCTCGCCAATCTTTCTGCAACTTCGCTATATGCTTCTGCTACGGTCATATTTTTATTGTTTTGATAATCAATTATTTACTCAAAATCTCCCCCAACACCTTCAAGTTTTCATCTGCATCAAATATCGCCCGAATGGGAATGTTAAATCCTTCCACCACTTCACATTTAATGCGTCCTTCGCCGGATTTGAGGATGAGTTCGTAAGTGCCTGTTTCGTCCAATCGGTATTGTTCAATAGTCTCTTTTATGGGGTCAATTATCCAATACTCACGAATATTATTGGCTTCATAATCCTCGTATTTGATGCCTCTGTCTATATGTGCTGTACGCTTTGATAACACTTCGACGGTTAAATCAGCAGGTGGGTATATACTTTGGTCTTCGTTAAAATGCTTGGATTTATCCTTATCAAAATAACAGATGTCAGGTTCGTAGCTATTGCGTTTGCACTCAATCATTACTTTTTCATTCCCTACAAATCCTATACGAAATTTTTCTACATAGGTCATGAGTAATGCGTACAAACGTCCGGCAGCACTTGTATGTCGTTTTTTTACAGGCGAATGAATCACCACCTCTCCATTAATAAATTCTGCTTTTACATGCTCGTCAATATCATTATAAAAGTCAATTCTGCGCTTTTGTTCTTCCGCTAAAGCATCAGTTACCTCTTGCACAATCGAAGGTGCATCAGGTAGTTGAAGGATGTCATGAACGATATTTTTGTGTGTTGTGGTCATATTTTAATTCCTTGCCAATCAAATATTTATTTGTTTTTCGGTGGATGCTCGCCACTCATTATGGTGAGTTTCCGGAAATTAATCACCTTGTCTCTATTCAATTTTAGGGCATATATGGTGGCTCTTCCGGTGGCTGTTAATCCAATCATTCGCAGTGCATCTTCGCTCCATTTAAAATGCTCATTCCAGTTGTCTATTCTCGGATTGAAAAACGGAACTTCTTGTTGCGTCTCAGGGTCAATTGCCACAATCTTATCCAATTTGAAACTGTTACAACTGAAACAGGAATAAGCCAAATTTATGAAAATAGCCAATCCACCTTTACTTACAGGATTAATGCGGTCAATGTTAAAAGTATTTACCAGACATACGGTTCGGGTGCTTTAATATTTAATTTTTCCATGACATCGTCTGCGGAAACCTGCCATATTTGAGCTAATTTCATTATATTTTCGAGACGTTTTACCGTTGCTCCTTCTATGGTATCAACAAGTTTGATTAGCTCCTCTTTCTCAATATTCGTCAATTTCCTTTCACGCTGTTCACGGTTTAATTCGTCAAATCGTTGTGTAATTTCCAGTGATATTCCTTCTCGAATTTGCTTTATCAACGCTCGTTCTTTCTCATTGTAACTCACAGAGGAATGTCCGTTATCGCCAATCGTAACCATATCTTTTGCCTTCGTTTTCGCCAAACTAATCAACAAATCCAATGACAGATAACGCTCCAATTCTACTGTCTCATCTACACTGATATTACCATCTTTTTTCTTATAAACCAATTCTTCTACGCGTTCTGACATAGATTCTAAAGATGGTAAATTTGAAATTTCCAACGGATTTACCCTCGCCAATCTTTCTGCAACTTCGCTATATGCTTCTGCTACGGTCATAATAAGTTGTTTTAGTTACTAGACTTTGGACGTGAGTTGACATTTATTTTTTTAATAAAAAACTAACTGTCAATCAATAACATATAAAATAATTTATTTTTTGGATGTTTATGAAGCTCCCCTTCCGACCAGACGGGCGAAAAATAGAAATTTTAAACTATGCAGAGGTAGCTTATTTTATACATTCAAACCATTGATTATCAAACAATTAAAAACATCACTTTATGGTATTTTTTTGTTAAAAAAAATGTCATACGTCCAAAGTCTAGTTAGTTAGGGAAGAGGAAAAAAATAATCTACCCGTCTGAATTGTTCTTTTTCTTATATGTTTCACTAAATTCTCCTTATCCCGAAAGCATTCGGGACGCGTCAAATTTAGCCAAACATATAAAAAAAATAACCGCTTCATTTGGGGTAGATTATTTTCTTCCTCTTCCCTTATTTCTTCAAAAATACAAAAAAACAGCATCAAAAACAACAAAAGGAAATCGCTGCGACCTCAATTCAACTTCACACGCTGCACCATTTTCAAATCCGTCTCTGTTTTCAACAAAATCCCCATACCGTCCAAGCGCACGACTTTTTCTATCGCTTCATTCTTTTTAAAGGTATTCAAATACTTCAACCAACTCAACAATTCGCGGGTAGAAGGCGCACGTTCAAGCCGCAATTCGCGTAATTTGTAGAACAAATTGATACAACGGTCAACGATTTCTTCATTCGTTTTCGGGAAATGTTTTTGTACAATTTCGTGCATCATTTCTGGCGGTGGAAATGCGATATAGTGGTACACACAACGCCCTTTGAACGCCGTTGGCAACTCCTGTTCGCGATTACTCGTAATCACGATGGCAGGCATATCGTCCTCGCCAGCCTCGATAGTGCGTCCTGATTCGGGCAACACAAATTTGCGATGACTGAGTGCGTATAAAAGGTCATTCGGAAACTCACGCGGTGCTTTGTCAATCTCGTCAATCAACAAGACAGAATTGGGCGTGGAGTAGGCTTTTGCCGCCGGTCCGAGCAACACGTAATCGTCCAAACGCTCGGTGCTGCGCCCACCTGTGGAGAGTTTTTTGTCCAATCCTTTTTCGTCGCGTTGGGCATTCAAGACTTCGATTTGAGAGTCGCGGAGGTATTTTACGTGGTCAAATTTCGCTACAAATTGCTCCACCGAACTTTTCGACCCGACCGGATAGACAAACATTTCCAAATCCAAATCGCGCGCAAATTGTAGCGGCAATTCCGTCTTTCCCGTTCCCGGTTCGCCTTCAATCAAAAGCGGCATTCCCAACACACGCGACATGTGGAATGCTTGCGCGAGTTCGCCATCGCATATATATTTATCTGAACCCGTCCATAAGGTTGTATTTGCCATTTATCGTAACTTTTTTATAAATAAAATTCATCAAAGATACCGAATTGTTCACCTAAAAATCTTGTAATTCGACAAAGGTTTCTAACTTCGTGACCGATGAGCAAAAAAATTTTACTGATAGAACACACGACAGCTGAGTTTGTTATTTCTCGGCTGCAATTAGGGCTTTTTCTCATAGAAAAAGGGCATGAAGTTTTTGCCCTTTTACCAGAAAATGATGTCACAAAATATTATGATGATATTAGTGAAAAAGGCATACAAATTTTGACTTATCCTTACGATAGAAATACGAAGAGTCCGTTGTCCAATTTGAAAAGTATTTTACTGTTTTGCCGCTTGTTTAAGGCGCATAAATTTGACCTTATTCATTCCTTTAAATTCCAACCTAATTTCTACGCGACATTGGGTAAATTATTGTTGAGAAAAATAAAATTAGTACTGCATATTACGGGGCTCGGCGTTGCATTTACGGATAAAAACACGCTCAAAATTCGTTTTTTACGCTTTGTCAGTCGCTGTATTTTCCTATTGAATTTTGTAATTGCTGACCGCCTCATTTTTCAAAATCCTGACGATGAAAATGACCTTTGGTTGACCCATTTTTTTTGTAAAAAACACTGTGTAATTGAAGGTAGCGGGGTCGATATTGAGCGTTTTGACAAGCGCAATTATGATATTGAAAAAATTAAACGCGAGTTGGGTATTGAGGGCAAAACGGTGTTGACATTTATCAGTCGCTTAGTGTGGCAAAAAGGCGTTCGCGAAACCATCGAAGCCAGCGAACGACTTTTTAATGATTTCTCTTCGCTTCACCTTCTAATTGTGGGAAAAATAGATAATGAAAATCCTGAATCTATATCCAAAGAATTTATTGAAAAATACAAAGCATATTCGCAAATTTCTTTCTTAGGATTGCGTAGTGATATTTCGGAGATTTTGGCGGCTACAGATGTGTATGTTTATCCGAGTTATTATCGCGAAGGAGTGCCACGTACTGTACTCGAAACGCTGGCTACGGGCGTCCCCATCATCACGACGGATATGCCCGGTTGCCGGCTGACTATAGAGGACGGAAAAAACGGTTATCTCATTCCTCCAAAATCGGTAGATGAAACAGAAAATGCACTACGGAAAATATTAGTCAGAAAAGATTTGGAAGAAATGGGTACGTATAGTCGAAAATTGGCAGAGGAACGTTTTCAAAACCAAATTGTTTATGAGAAAATTTATACGCAATACTTGGAATGCCTTGATGCCTGACATTTTGAAAATGTCTGCTATCTTTATTACTTAGAAATAACTTTTTCGATGCGCTTCGCAATGCTTTTCCATGTTAATTCCGATTGTTTTTTCAGCATTTTTTTTGATAAATTTTCGTATAAATCGCTGTCACAAATTAGTCGGCTGATTCCTTTTTTCAATGCTTCCACATTCGGCTTTACAAGTATGGCTTCATCCTCCTTCAATTGTTCGGGCAAACCGCCGACTCGCGTACAGACCATTGGAATCGCCGCCGCTACGCCCATCGGAATGACACCGGACTGAGAGGCTTCTTTGTAAGGTAAAATAAGGATGTCGCTTTCTTTTAAAAGTTGCGATACCTCATTATCATTCAACCATTTATCCAATGAAATTATTTTCGGATTTTCCGTTTTAATTTCCAAATCGTACAAGGTTTTCCCTGCAATCGTCAGGCTTTCATAACTATCTTCAAGTAGTTGATTGACGGCTTCGGCGAGCATTTCTACACCTTTATATTTGCCGATGCGTCCGAGGAAAAGCAAGCGCGGCTTGTGTGTATGTGTACGCGCCTGTGTATGTACGTAATCCGTGAACATACCATGTTCGATTATCGTATAATTCGCTGTAAACCCGATAGTTGCCTGCACATTTTTCCGCACAAAATCTGTTAGAAAAATCAATTCGTCGGCGTGTTTGATGCACTGATTGAGGAGGATTTGCTGCAAGCGATTTTCTTCGCCTTCGTGCAAAATACCGTCGTGTATCGTCATCACAGTTTTTTTACCAAATAATTTAAATAGCCACAAAAAAGATAGGTTCCAATAATGTTTGTATGGAAAATAAACTGCCGAATATCGACCGCGAAGGAGTCCGCAGAGAATTTTTAACCATAAAAGAGGAAAGACAGTAAACAGGCTAAACAGGAATTGAATATTAGATTTGTAGGTAAGAGTTTTTCGATGAATTTTCGGAACTTTTTCTTTAGAATAACTGGACACATACACCTCGTAATCAAGCTCCATCGCGTCAACAATTTCCGTCGCATAACGCACGCAACCGCCATAACGCCCCAACGAAAGTATTAAAACTTTTTGCGAATTTGACGATACAGATTGACTTGATTCCAAAATTTAATAACTGGATTTTTGATGTGTGATTTGAATTGTGTTTTTCGTTCTTCGAGTGCCTTTAATGCTTGATTTTCAGATAGTCCGCCGCTTTGATATACGACCAAAGGTTCGGGAATATGCTGGTAAAATCTACCTTTCTCTTTAGTCGCCAATTTCAATAAAAAATCAAAATCAGCGGATATTTTATATTGCGTATCAAATTGAAGAATACCCAATTTTTTCAAGTTATAAAATACGGCTTGATGGCATATATTGTTGTATAAACCATATTGAAAAATGGGCTTGTGTTGTCGGATAATTAATTCATTATTTCTTTGCACAAAAACATCGCAATACAATAATGAAACGGTATTTTTTTCGTGTGAAATGATTTTTTCCACCGCATTTTCATCATAAAAATAATCGCCTGCGTTCATAAAATTAATCCAATCCCCTGTGGCGATTTCGTTACCTTTATTCATCGCATCATAAATGCCCTTATCAGGTTCGCTTTGGAAATGTGCGAGTTGGTTTTCGTAGTTTTTGATAATACCTTGCGTGCCGTCTGTCGATGCGCCGTCGATGATAATGTATTCGATATTTGGATAGGATTGTGTGACAACGCTTTTTATCGTTTTTTCAATCGTATCGACTGCATTTTTGCAAACCGTAACTATCGTGACGCGCGGCGTTTTCATTTATTTTTTTCTTGTAAATACCACTCGACCATCCTTTCTAAACCATATTTATTATCATAATTTGGTTTGAATCCTGCGGTGCGTATCTTGTCGGCATTATGGTAAGTTTCAGTGCATAATTTCTTGATTCGATTGGTCGAAATCGGTAGGTCTTTTCCTGTCAATTTTATTAAAATATCGAAAGGAATACCCATCGCATACATCAATCCGTAAGGCAATGTCATGGGTTGTTTTTTGCCCAATGCAGCGGAAATAACTTGCCCAATTTCTCGCGTACTCATCTGTTTTTCATCGGCATAGTTATAGGTTGAAATACCCGTTTTCATATCTTGCATGAGGTAGAGCATGGCTTGTACAAGGTTGTCCACAAAAGCGATAGATTTTATGTTGTTTGCCTCGCCGACGTTGGCGTACAAACCGGAATCTATCTGTTTTATTAGTCGATAGATATTTGCAAAATTACGCACACCGTACACTACAGTTGGTCTGATAATCAATATTTTACGGTTACCATCTTTTTCACTCCACTGATTCAAGATTTGCTCCGCTGCTTGCTTGGAAGCACCGTAAGGGTTGTCGGGTGCAAGCGATGTGTTTTCATCAGAAGGTGCTTTATGTTGACCGTAAACTGCTACCGAAGAGTAGTACACAAAATTCTTAATATTGTGCTTTGTTGCAGCTTCGGTCAGCACTTTTATGCCATATTCATTGGTACGAAAATAATCTGCCTCCAAAATACCAAAATCTTTATGTTCGGCAGCCAAATGAATGATACAATCAATGTCGTATTTTGATGAGACCTCATCAACTTGCGATGACTCGCGTACATCGCCTTTATGGTAGATGGATTGGTAGTCAAAATCGGGTTCTACCAAATCAAAATTCACGATTTGATACTCATTCATATAGCAATGAAAATGATAGCCGATAAAACCCGAACCGCCCGTAATGAGTATTTTTTTTTGCTTCAAAAAGGTATTTATTTTGTGACAACGCTTTTAATAATATCTAACATTTTTTCGGCAAGTCTTTTTCGACTAAAATCTTTCGCCAATCGCTCACAACCCTGCTGATACATTTTATATTCGCCGTTGCTATTTTTCATTTGTATCACTTTTTCGATAAATTCCTGCTCATTTTCTGGCTCATAACACACTCCTGCATTGTAGGATTCTATAATTTGTTGAGATTCGCCCTGCACACCTAGCAAAATAGGACATTGCATAGCTGCATTTTCGAATATTTTAGATGGAATGACAGATTTAAAAGTATCCGATTTTTTCAAACAAACCAGTGCAACATCCGAAGCAGAGATATATTTGTGTACATCTTTTTTTGCCACAGGCGGATGCAAAGTTACATTGTTCAATATCAATTTTTTCTGTATTTCAATGAGGTTATTTTTCTCCGCACCATCGCCGATAAATAGAAAATGAACATCCTCTTCATTTTTAATTTTAGCGGCTGATTCTAATATAAAATTTAAGCCGTGTGCCATGCCGTGAGTTCCGAGATAGGTAAACACAAATTTTTTATCTATACCCAATTGCTTACGCAATATCACATTAGAGTGCTGTGGCATATATTCGTCCAGAACAACTCCATTTTTGACCACATTAATTTTCTCAGCGGCAATACCTCTATTTATTAAATTATCTTCAAATCTATCTGTAACCACTATGATTTTAGTAGCTTTATGGTACAGGAACAACTCCATTCGTTCCAACATTCGATACATGCGCCCCTCTTGCATTGCGCCCACAGCCTTGATGGATTCGGGCCACAAATCACGCACTTCCATAATCCACGGCTTGCGTTTACAGAAGCTCAAAAACCAACCGCCGACTGCTGCAAAAAACTGTGGAGAGGTCGCGATAATCACATCTGTTTTCCGAAAAACACCTACACAAAAAGCCATGAAAGCGAAACTGATATAATCCAAGGTTCGCTTATAAAAACCCTTGTTGGCAGCAATATAACTCCACACGCGAATCACACGGATTCCATCAATCTCCTCGACCTGATACAGTTTGTTTTTGTAGCCTTCATAAACTTTTCCGCGTGGAAAATTAGGTACACAAGTAATAACCGTTACCTCTGCACCTTGCTTTACCCATTCGCGGCAATGTTGATGCGTCCGTGTAGCGGGTGCGTTGACTTCAGGAAAAAAATTGTCAGAAATAAAAAGGATTTTCATATTAAAATTCGAGTCTCTAAACTGTCGTTTTCAAAGGTAATAATAATTTTGCGAGATTCTACCCTATCATTAAAACCTTTTGCATACATATAAGACGTCAGTTCGATGCTTTCGCTACCTTCAAATTGAATTTTTCCGAGATTTGTGTGAATGGTTTTGCCTTTTACTTCGACTTTTATAGATGGATGGAAGTGTATAAATGCTTTCGCTGACGTATTTTTTTTCGTATTAATATTATCTTTTATGACAATTTTTTTTTCAGAAAACACAAACTCACGCTCGTGCGTCGCGCCTGTGCGCGCGTAGCCTGTGTGTGAGGCTTTTATCGTACTTTTAGTTTCGTTTAAATCTATAACTTTAGCGCGTCGGGCTACTCTAAAACTACTCCAAATTTCCGATTGCTCCACCTCGCCAACCTGTACTGTATTATGTGCGGAAGTGCTTCGTTCACGCTGTCGATTATCGCCGCTTTCGTAGGTTGAAATCCCAGTATCAACGATAAAAGGTTGTCCTCTTGCATGAATGACAAAGTTGAACGTATCCGAATGAGCGTGACCGGGAATGTAGTCCGGTCCAATATGCCCAATATCCACAATACACTCATAATCAGTGGATTGAAATTTACGGTAGCCACTTTCTTTTAAAGCTACGGTCTTGGTTGTTACATTCAAACGGGCAGCGTAATCGAATAATTCGCTTGACATAGGGGCGATGCCCGATGTGCTGTCATTAAGGCGAGGAAAGTCGCCATTCTGGAAAGTCATTTGGCGAAGCCAGCCTAACATTAAAGTCGTTTTTTCGTGTAAACATTCCGATAAATGGCTTTCATTTTCAAGATGTAAAGTATTTCTATCAACCAAATTTATACAGTCCAAAACTCGGTACAACATCAGACAGTGATACATCGGACTCAACTCAAAATGTGCGCCATCTGCAAGCGTTTGTTCCTTTAATTGAGATTGTAAAATAGCGGTAGATTTTTTATAAAATTTTTCATCCGAAAAATAATACGCCGCAAAAAGGAGTGCAAAGCCATTTTCCAATAAATGATTGCCCAAAATATGAAATTCTAATTTACCCATTAAAATTTCGGTCTGAATATAGAGCGATTGGTCGATTTCCGGATCTTGGATATTATTTTCTGTAAGAAACTTCACCCAATTTATTATCCGTAAAGAAATAGGAAAGGGTTCGAGACCATCTTTTGCAGTATCTATTTTTTTGATAAAATTACGGATAAGTTGTACGCCAATTTCAGGGTCAATTTCTTTTTGATTTAAATATTCAAAATAATTTAAATTATACGTCCATAATTTTCCGTATTCACTATAATTCCAATCAATTTCGTCACTAAATGTTTTTTCCAAATTCAAAAAGGAAAACGTATTATCTGGAAAAAATGAGGTGTAATTTTGAATGGAAGGAAGGAGCGTCAGCGAATTTACTGTACATGTTTTTTCGGAATTAAAGTCATATTTAAACTTGGTCAGCTTGCGCCAATGCGCACGTAGCGCGTAATATACACGGTAGCGTATCTGCTTGAATTTCAGGTATTTGAGTGTGTGATAGTAGAGGAATATTTTTTTCATTTTCCCTTGAACACTGCATCATAACAATGTAGGGACAAGACATGCCCTGTCCCTACATTGTGTTTCTATGATTTTGTAATTTTAGGGAAGAGGAAGTAAATAATCTACCCCAAATGAAGAAGTTATTTCTTTTTATATGTTTGGCTGAATTTGACGCACATAGCCGAGCTACTTAAGGAAGATTTAGTGAAAGAAATTAAATAAATTGCTCCATAATGCGCCGTAATTTTTTCTTCTAAAGAATTCAAAAAATCGTTGCATAGCCATAGCTACGGAACTATTTTTTGTATTTTTTAGAAGGGAAAAGAACAAGCATAATGGGGCAAGTTATTTATTTTCTTTCACTAAGTGAAACATATAAGAAAAAGAACAATTCAGACGGGTAGATTATTTTTTTCGTCTTCCCTTACTAACTAAAATTTCCGCGATACGCTCTGCGGCATGACCATCCCAAAGCGGCGGCACAACGCCTTTTCGGGCTTTGCCATTCAGTATTTCGACCATCTTTTCGTGTACGGTTTGTGGGTTGAGGTCTTTTAAAAGTTGATTCGTACCGAGCGTGGTGGTGATGGGTCTTTCGGTGGTGTCGCGGAAGGTGAGGCAAGGCACTTGAAGGTAAGTCGTCTCCTCCTGAATACCGCCCGAATCGGTGATGATAATAGCAGCGTTTGCCATCAATTTGAGGAATTGAAGATAGCCCTGTGGTCCCATCAATATGAAGTTTTGGATAGCGTTCAAACGCTCATCCAAACCAAATTTTTTGATATTATTGGAGGTGCGCGGGTGCATCGGAAAGATGACTTTTTTGTATTTCGTGGCGTCTTCTATGATTTGCAAAATGCTTTCTAAGCCTGCTTTGTTATCGACATTTGCAGGGCGGTGCATGGTCATTAGAATGTACTCTTTTTCAGTCGTTTGTGCTTGTTTTAGGATGTCACTCGCGGCTGCTTTTTGACGAAAATATGCTAGCGAATCTATCATCACATTGCCCACAAAAAATATCTTTTCGTCGGGTGTGCCTTCTTTGGCGAGGTGAATCATGCCGCTTTGTTCGGTCACAAAAAGGTAGTCGGCTACGGCATCGGTCATCAGTCGGTTGAGTTCTTCGGGCATCGTGCGGTCGCCGCTACGCAAGCCTGCCTCTACGTGCGCGAGCGGAATGCCCATTTTGACGGCTACGAGCGTGCAGGCTACGGTCGAATTGACATCGCCAACGACGAGAATCAAATCCGGTTTTTCGTCATTGACCACCTGCTCAAATTTCATCATTATCTTGGCAGTCTGCTGCGTATGTGTGCCACCGCCAATGCCAAGGAAATAGTCAGGCTTGGGCAGTTCGAGCTGATTGAAAAAGATGTCGCTCATTTTTTCATCGTAGTGCTGACCGGTGTGTACGATTTTGGATTCAACGTGCGAGTGTTGTTGAAAGGCACGATGTAGGGGGGCGATTTTCATAAAATTGGGTCGTGCGCCTACGATGTTGAGTATTTTCATTGAAAACAATGCTTGAATGTTGAAATGTTGAAATGCTTGAATGGAGATAAAATATTTAAGCATTGTCAACGCAAAAGTAAGGGAATGTTTGGGATTTAAATAAGGGAAGACGAAAAAATAATCTACCCGTCTGAATTGTTCTTTTTCTCCTTTTTCGTCTGTTGGTTTGTTTTTTTGCGTGAGGGATAGGAGGTGTTGTTTGAACGAAATGTAGCGATAGCGGAATGGAGAGAGTGCCGGATAGCCCGACCCCCGACTGATAAGGAGGGGGGCACGCCCTAATTAATACGGAATTAACCATTATTTGGGCAAAATGTTATATGACCTCGTTAGAGGTCAAATATTGGTAGAGTTTTTCAATAAAAATACGTCAAACGAGCCTTTAGTGAAAGAAATTTTCATCCTAAAAAAGCTACCAATATTTTGCACTTAACAGTGCTGCCTAATTAATGGTCAATTCCGAATTAATATGTTCACCACTAGATTTGTAAAAGAACTACATGAAATAAATCTCGCGTCCGACCTCGTGGTTACACCGTTTATCGTTAGTCGTCCATTGTCTTATTTAAACGCATTTAGCCCTGTGACATCCATGCCCGTGATGAGCAGGTGAATGTCGTGCGTACCTTCGTACGTGAGGACGGTTTCGAGGTTCATCATGTGGCGCATGCAAGGGTATTCGTTGGTGATGCCCATGCCGCCGTGTATCTGACGTGCCTCGCGTGCGATCTGTAATGCGATATGTACGTTGTTGCGTTTTGCCATTGAGATTTGGGCGGGGGTGGCTTTGCCTTTGTTGGCAAGTCCGCCGAGTCGCCATGCGAGGAGTTGCGCCTTTGTGATTTCGGTAATCATCTCGGCGAGCTTCTTCTGTGTCAGTTGAAATTGTCCGATGGGTTTGCCAAATTGGACGCGCTCCTGTGAGTAGCGCAATGCGGAATCGTAGCAGTCCATCGCCGCACCAATCGCTCCCCAAGCGATACCGTAACGGGCTTTGGATAAGCAAGAAAGTGGTCCTTTCAAGCCTGTGACATTGGGCAGTACGTTTGCCTTTGGTACACGCACATCTTCAAAAACCAATTCGCCTGTGCAGGAGGCACGTAAGGAAAGTTTGCCGTGAATTTCGGGCGCAGATAGGCCTTTCATGCCTTTTTCTAAGATGACTCCGCGTATCACGCCTTCTTCGTCTTTCGCCCATACGACGCAGACATCGGCTATTGGTGAATTGGTAATCCACATTTTTGCGCCGTTGAGGATGTAGCTGTCGCCGTCGTCTTTTAAGTTGGAAATCATGTTGCTGGGGTCGGAACCGTGGTTGGGTTCGGTGAGTCCGAAGCAGCCGATAAATTCGCCGCTGGCGAGCTTGGGCAGGTACTTTTTGCGTTGTTCTTCCGAACCAAATCGGTATATCGGATACATGACCAATGACCCCTGAACGGATGCTGCCGAGCGTACTCCCGAATCGCCGCGTTCCAATTCTTGCATGATGAGTCCGTAGGACATTTCATCCATGCCGCCACCGCCGTATTCCGCCGGTAAACTGGGACCGAATGCGCCTATTTCCGCTAATCCTTTGACTAAGTGACGTGGGTTTTCCGCACGTTCTGAGTATTCCTCAATGATGGGCGAGACTTCTTGTTTGACCCACTCGCGTACTGCATCGCGCACGAGGATGTGTTCGGTGTCAAGCAGGTCGTCAATGTTGTAGTAGTCGTGCCCGCGAAAGCGGTCTTGCTTGGCGTTTTTTTGGATGGTGGCTGTGCCGTTTTGTATTGACATGTTGTTTAGTTATTTTTTAATTTATTTTGTAGTTCTTGTATTAGTCTTTGTTGGGCTTCTAATGCTTTTTCTTTTTCATTAAGTGCTCTATCTTTTTCATCTATTGCCTTATCTTTTTCGTCAATTTTTTTATCTTTTTCGCCAATTGCTTTGTCCTTTTCTTCTAATTGCTTTTGAAGTTTTTGGAGTTTTCTTCCATACATTGCTTCATACGTGCGCCATGCTTCGCGCTCGGCTTCAATTCTTTTTCTCGTTGCAGGGTCAGCACCAGAATGATATAAGATGTCTGTCATTAATTTGACTTCTTCTACGTCTGTTTTGTAATTATATTCTTTTATAACTTCTGTATCGTCTGTAAAGTTCTTTTGTTCAAATATGCTTAGTAACTTATCTAATCTCGACTTGTATTTGCCAGTAATGCGCCTCACTTGAACAACGTAACTGTCGTGTGTTAGTTTTTCTACAAATTCGCTTTTAGCTTCGATTATTTCATTGTTAATCAAGTCTTTATATTGTCTTTCTACTTTAATACAAGCGGTTTTTATTTCCGGTAGTTTGAAGCCGAGTATGTAAATTGTCGTGATGGGCAATGCGATTTTTTCATCATCTACGGTGTCTTCCTTTTTGTATTGCTCCGCAAGATAATTGCGAAAACGCATTAAGTCAATTTTGTTTTTAGCTTTCTGTATTTCGATTAATACTTTTTGTGGTTCGCCGTTTTCATCTATTATAATGGCTAAAAAATCTAAGCGAAACAAACGTATGCCAATCAACTCATCGTCATAAGTCAATTCCTGCGGTTTCATTTCCACAGATTCTACTTTTTTATCCAACATGGTACTAATGAAAAACTTGGCTACACGCTCGTTTTCCATGAGTCGCTTGAATACTACGTCGTATATTGGATTGGCTATTATCATGTTTGCTTTGTTTTAGTTTTGAAATCCGTCAACGCCTTCAAATCTGTGCTTGTTCTCCCCCCACCATTTTTCTTTGATTTCTTTAGCAAGTTCATCGACTTGCTCTTGGGTGATTTTATTACTCTGACCTAACTCCAAATACCGCAAAAGGTTGAGCATATTCTGCACTTGCTTTGGTGTGGAACCTAACGGGAGTTTGATGAGAATTTCTCTGTCTGTTCTTTCTATTGTGTATGTCATGTGAATTGGTTGGTTTTGTATTCTTGATTATCCAAGAACACTTCAATAGATTGGATGACATCTTCAAGAAACTCAATTGTCTTGTCTTTTAAGACTTTCATGTATATCATTGAGTCAGTATTACATGTTTCTCGAAATGAAAGTTCACCATGAGCAAGTTTGTTTCTTTTATCCCTTACTGTTCTTAATTGTTTACTTCTTTTTGTGAAATTCATACCATAGCTATTTACCACATTTCTGATTTCTTTTGCATCCAAATTACCTGAAAATTGACTACCTGTTTTATATTGTACAAAATCTTCATAATATAGATTCACGGGATTTCCGAAGCTAAATACGTTTATCATTGATTGTAGTTCTACTATTCTACTATCCTCGGAAATACCGTCGGGTTTTCTGAAAATAGAATAATAATGCTTCAGTATTTTTACTTGAATTTTATCATTCAAATCCTGATACATTAAATTATCATCGCTAAAGATTTCATGTATTGTTTGAAGGGAATTGCTGATAGTAGATTCAACAATATTGTAAAGGAGTAGGATAGCACCTGATTTTAGTGTGGCTGTCAGGTCAACTTTCAGATTCTTTTTGCTGCCGTCAGGGAAAATTAACTTTGCATTTTTATCAATTATATTTTCAAGAAGTTCATAATAATCGTTTATTTCCTCTTTACGGTTTTGGAAATCGGTTTTAACACTTATCATCTTGAAGATTTATTTATTGCACGGAAAACGTAATCTATTCTGCCCTTTACTTTTTCCGGTTCATGAGTTTGTTTACCTTTTATAATTTTATGAAATTCAGCTTTATTTAATTCCGAGATTAATTTGTCTTTATTAATATTGAGTGAATCTAAACTTCTCAAAGCTAAATGAACAGCCACCGATATTGCTTCAAAAACAACTCTTTTTGTGTGAGGGTTTTTATTTATTCTAAATCCATATTTAAAATATTTATCCACGAAATCAATCATCTGGTTGAATTCTTTTTCATATACATCTAAGGATTTTTTTCTTTCTTCGGCAGACATTTTTTTGAGTTGTTGATTTTTTTTATCGAGAAAATCGTCAAGGTATTTAGCTATACCCTTATTTTTTGGAAATCGTTTATAATTATCCTTATCTGATAATGCGAAATACCTTAGTATTAGTTCTTCTTTTTCCTGTCGATTTTTTAACCATTTATCTATTGGAGCTAATCTTTCAAATTTTTCATTTTCCGCACAAACATTATAAATTAAATCTCGAAAAGCCCCTAGATAAATACCTTTTCTTTTCTCCATTGGCTTTAACAAGTCGCTACCTCTATTGATGCGTTCAAACATATCCTTTTTGACTTCATCGGTTGCATCTTCCGATAGCACAATCATCCGTATAGGAACATTTGCAAATTTATTTCTTCTTGATTTAGCTAAATCTTGAAACAAAAAGTTGTTGAGTTTACGAAGTTTTTGCAGACCTTTTAGTTGTAGTTTATTTGAAAAAAAAGCATCTAAAGTTCTGATTCTTTGAGAGCCATCAACTATCTCCCATGTACCGTTTCTGTTTTCTGCTACAAATATATAAGGTATTGGCAATCCGAGCAATACAGACTCAATTAACCTTGATTGGCGTACTTTATCCCATGTAAAATCTCTTTGGTATTCAGGAACATAGATTGCACCGTAGTAATCTTCTTCACTCTCATCATCTTCGTCATAATCTAAACCAGCTTTATATTTACCGGCAATAACTTCAATGGTCAATTCCCGAATATCATAACCGACTGATTTTCTTAGTTGATAAATCTGCTCTTCAGCTGATTCTACCATTGCTTTTGCGATGACCATATTTTATACTTTTAATCGTTTTTGTAACAAAAAACTTAAATACAAAGTTAAGAAATAAATTTGTCTAATGCTTATTTAATTCGTGAAACCTTAGACTTACCACTCCCCCAATACGCCCTATCCCAAAACAATCGAAACTGCGCAAAATGCGCCACTCTATCATACAATTTCAAAGCCGCCCCGCACTAGGAGAAGCCGCCCCACAGCCATCACAAGGCAGCGTAATGCCATAAGTACATTTATTACAATTATTGCAATGCCATTCGCGCCAATCTTTGCAGGTTTTGCAGACTTCGCAGTGCCAAGTACAGCTATCTTGTTCGACACTATTCCAACAAAAAGAATAATAGTACAACTCGCTACATTCGCTGCAAGCGTATTCGTCTAAGAGGTCTTTGAGCGCAACTTGTTCGCAGCCGCAAGGGAGTTCGTATTGTTTATTGAGTTGTTTTTCGGTCAATTTTTTGTACTTCTCTATCGCATCCAACGAACAGATGTGCATAACTTCCACATCCACACCATTGTATGGATTTTGACAGTTTTTGCATTTACATTCTTCCGAACAGGGTTGGCGGTTTTTCCGGCAAGCACAACGGTTGTTTTTACATTGACCTTTGCAATTGCATGTTGTTTTTGTTTCCATTACTTTTAATTTTAAATAAATGTCACTCCCCCACACTCCCCGAAGAAAACACCGTTTGACCGTTTACATTTTCCAATTCAAAATAGCCAATGGTGGGTGCTTTTCTGTCGCCATTTTTGACCACGCCCCTCATATCAACTTGCAAATTATACACGCGAATCTTCCCATTTTCTTTTTCGACCGTATAAAAACCTTTCGCAAACCAACGCATTTTATCTGCTACTTTCGCATCTATTTCTGTCAAGTAATGATCGTTTATTGCAAAGACATCAGTTGGATAATCTTCATCTGAAAACATTACATATTTTTTCATATAAATACTATCTTTCCCTTTTGCTACGCCGTACCAATTGATACTTGCAATATCTATCGGCATCGTTAACAAATCATTGTATTCAATATTTTTTTTAGCGAAATGGGTCGAAACATTCGATATAGCGATTTCCTTGCTCACTAAAGTAAATATCAAATATAATGAACTAATTGTCAAACCCCAGTTGTTATATTTAGACCTTTTTGGCGAAGACCTATACACCCACAAACTCAAGACCAAACCAATAATCAAGGGAATAGTAAAAATGGGATCGACCACATTTATACTATCGAACCCCAATCTCCGATTGCTAAAAGGCAAAAACAACTGCGTACCATAAGCCGTAAAAGTATCTAAGAAGATATGTGTAAAAAGACACAACCACGACAACAAAATCAGCCTTGACATTTTGACCGTTTGCAGCCATTTTATTTTGCTCAAAACAAAAGCAATGGCAAATGCACCCAAAAAACTAAATGCAATCGAATGACTAAACCCTCTATGAATACTCAACATTTCAAGCTTGTCATAAAACAAATATAAAATTATATCAAGATCAGGGATTGTAGCGATGATTGCACCAAATAATGCACCTTTATTGCCTACTTTTTTCCCCAAAACTGCCTCTCCAATCGCTGCACCCAAAACTCCTTGGCTTATACTATCCATTGTTTATATTTACCCTTATCTCTCCCTGTAAAACAAGAATCATCACCTCCAATAGGCTCTGCAAAATAATTGGAAACAAGCACAACCCTTTCTATGTCGGTTCAAACTTATCTGCCCAACCTTTCGAAAAATCGGCACCGTGAAAACCATGTAAGGCTTCTATTTTCATGAAAAATAATTTTGAATACAAACTACTGATTATCAACAATTTTCGTCTCAAATCCATCAATACTTTCCATATTTCTCTCCCTCCAGTAAACTTTCATCTCTTCCCTTCCTTTATGGTTTGCCCAATCGTTTAGCAAGGTTCTTTCAGCCTTAAAATCCATAAACGGCACAGACATTCCGCAAGAAGTCTGAACCAAATCAACATCCATTTCAATAATTTGTCTCGCACCTGCATTTTCCTCAAATAATGTAACATATTGATGAAACTCAGTATCTCTTGGATGATATATTTCCGCCGTTCCATACAAGCGCAAAATCAAGGGTCTGCCCTCAAAGGCACAGAACATAATAGTCATTCGATTATGTCTTAGCAGGTGTGCGGCAGTTTCGTTGCCACTGCCCGTCAAGTTCAACCAAACAACCTTATTACCATCTATCACCCTAAACGAATCCATGCCTTTTGGCGATACATTGACCCACCCTTCATTGGCAGCTGTACCAACAAAAAACATCTTTTGCTTTTCAATAAACCCCTTCAATTTGGGCGTAATACTGTCTAATTTTTTTCCCATGTTTAATAAATTTTTGTACAAAAATACATAAATAAACTTATATTCGCTATTTTATAATTTTGGACGAAAGAATATTGAATTTTCAACAAAACAAATCTTGAAAATCCATAGTTTTAAATATTATTTTTTTATTCAAAATAAACTCATTCAAAATTCAAAATTACTCTTTATTAGTATCAGGAATTAAATAAATGTAAGTAGTGAGACGAAAATAGGCTTACAATTTTGACGTGGTTATTTTTTCGATATTTTTTCTTATAAAAACCGCACATAGCCTACGCTACAGCCTGTCCCGTACTTGATTCGGGATAAGGATTTTTGTAAGGAAAAATAGCGAGAAAAGAAACCATCAAAAAGTAAGGATATTTTTGTCTCACTACTTATAAAGGAAAAAGAACAAGTCGAGAATATACATTTATTTTGTTCCTGATACTTATCTTTCACTAAGGGATGAATACCATGGGATTAATTGCAGTAGAAAAAATGCGCTTTTATGCGTATCACGGATTTTATAGTGAAGAACAAAAAATCGGACAGTACTACCTTGTAGATGTGTATATACGCACGGATTTTGAGCAGGCAGCCGATGAAGATTCCTTATCTGAAACCATCAATTATGAAACAATATACCTTGCCGCCAAAATAGAAATGAACAAACCCACGCGCCTACTCGAAACCCTTGCTACACGCATCTCGGACAGCCTCAAAAACAAGTTTTCCAACATAGAAGAAATCCGAGTACGCGTATCAAAATTGCAGCCGCCGCTTGGCGGCGAAGTCGGGCGTACCTATGTCGAAGTTCACCACGACCACCGCACAGAATGCGGAAAAACAGGCAAGCCAATGCTATGCTATAATGACGAAAATTGTTGGTGCAACGAAGTCCTCATCTCCCCCGAAAAACGCCAAATCCTCAACATAAAATTCAACGGTTGCCTAAGCCCCAAAGCCCTAAAAGCCTATGCAACGACCTAAATAAGGGAAGAGGAAGAAAATAATCTACCCCAAATGAAGAAGTTATTTTTTTTATATGTTTGGCTAAATTTGACGCGCATAGCCGAGCTACGTAAGTGAAAGAAATTAAATAAATTGTTCCATAATGCGCCGTAATTTTTTCTTCTAAAGAATTCAAAAAATCGTTGCATAGCCATAGCTACGGAACTATTTTTTGTGTTTTTTAGAAGGGAAAAGAACAAGCATAATGGGGCAAGTTATTTATTTTCTTTCACTAAGGAAGATTTAGTGAAACATATAAGAAAAAGAACAATTCAGACGGGTAGATTATTTTTTTCGTCTTCCCTAAATCCCGTGATTGTTCGTTTTTCTGCCTTGCGATTGTTCGTCCCTTGCGTAAGGGATAGTAGGTGTTGTTTGAACGTAACGTAGCGATAGCGGAGTGGAGAGAGTGCCGGATAGCCCGACCCCCGACTGATAAGGAGGGGGATACGCCCAAATTTTCATTCACTTCACGGAATTTGTCAAAGAACTATAATAAAAAAAACCAAAAGTCAACCGTCTTTCTGAATTTATTTCAGAATCTCCCAAGCGATGGAAAACAAATGTGGTTCTTTGACAATTTTTGCAAAAAAGCCCCTCCCTTCCTCCAATGTGGTTTTAACCCATTGTCGTTCAGCTATTTATTGCAATGGGCTAAAGCCACATTGGAGGAAAATGCAAAAATTGTCAAAGAACCACAAATGTTACACGAAAGCTGTAATTTGTTGATTTATAATAAAATACAAAACTGAAGCTCATATCAAAATCGCGCCCTGTCGCATAGGAGATTCTGAAATAAATTTAGAAAGACGTTTTGATTTGAAGTTATTATTTATTCGTTACTAAATTTAGCAAGACAGTTGATTTTAGTTTTTCTATTTTGTCGATCCACCACCACCAATTTATGACACACTTCTTATCAAATTCAAACCTATGCTTCATTATACAAAAGCATAAACCGCTAATATCCACAGCGAAACTTTCGCCTTTATTGCGATAGCAGAACAAGACCACGTATTCACGATTACATTGGATAGAGAAAAGAAAAAAACGCCTTGCATCCGCAAATGCTCAATGAATTGGCATTTGCGATGCAATATGCACACCATGAGGCAGGCGTATGGGTCGTTGTCTTCCAAGCCAAAGGAAACGTCTTTTGTGCGGGGGCAGATTTGAAAGCATTTATAGGCATATTGGGCGAATACCAGTCATCAATTCCTACCCCGAATGGCAATATTTTAATTGGAGAATTATTCAATAAAATCCACAAACCCACCATCACCAAAGTTACGGGCGACGTCTATGCCGGCGGATTTTTCTTTCTCGCGGGCAGTCATATTGTGGTGGCACAAGAGAGCGTAAAACTTGCTTTGCCAGAAGTGCGGCGCGGCTTATATCCCTTCCAAGTCATGGCGGCACTCCTGCATGTGATGCCCGTGCGCAAAGTCATTGATTGGTGCATTAGAGGCTACAATCTGCCTGTACACCAAGCCGAAAAATACGGCTTAGTCACTCAGGTTGTCACGCCCGAAAACATTGACAATCAAGTCAATATCATCATCGAGCAACTCAAACAAAACAGCCCCTCGGCGATTCGTATGGGATTGGCAGCTTATGACCACATCCAACCCGACGCCGAAGCCCACAAATACCTCATGGAAATGCTCCAAAAAACCCTTGCCTCAAAAGACGGACAAGAGGGACTGACGGCTTTTCGGGAAAAACGCATACCTATTTGGACAGGCACGTAGCGTAAGGCCTCCGGCTTGCACCGCGTTAGTTTTGCAAGTAGTACGCGGCGCAAGCCGGAGGCATTACGCTACGGGTTTCGCTACGTTTTCCGAACAAAACATAATAAAAATCCGTACCTTTGCGGTCATTTTTAATTTAAATGGAAAATACGTAACACAGACACTCCTATCTGTGCTACACACAGGCACAGACAGGAGTGTCTGTGTTACGTATAAACTCGCAACTCGATACTAATATATGTCACAAGCAATATTCGATAAAGCAACAGCAATACTGGCGGAAGTCCAATCGGCTGCCCCTGCCACTAAAGAAGATTTGGAGCAGTACCGTATCAAATTCATCGGTACGAAAGGCTCGGTGAAGGGTTTGATGGGAGAAATTCGTAATGTGGACAATGACCGCAAACGCGAATACGGTCAGCTCGTCAATAGTATTAAAGAAGCCGCCGAAACGAAGCATACCGAACTTTTACAACAGCTTGAAGCACAGGCAGATGCAGTCATCGAACAGATAGACTTGACGGCACCTGGCGAACCTTTAGAATTGGGCGCACGTCACCCTGTTTCGCTTGTCATGAACCGCATTATCGACATCTTTCAACGTATCGGATTCGTAGTAGCAGAAGAGCGCGAAATAGAAGACGATTGGCATAATTTTACTGCCATGAATACGCCCGAAGACCATCCGGCACGCGATATGCAAGATACGTTTTACCTGATGAATGACCCGGCGCGACTCCTTCGTACGCACACCTCATCCGTACAGGCGCGTGTCATGACGCAGCAGCAACCGCCCATCCGCATTATCGCGCCCGGGCGTGTATATCGCAATGAGACGATTTCCGCACGTTCGCATTGCCAGTTTCACCAAGTCGAAGGCTTGTATATTGATGAAAATGTATCGTTTGCAGATATGAAGCAGACCTTATATTATTACGCCAAAGAAATGTACGGCGCAACGAAAGTACGCCTTCGCCCGTCCTATTTTCCGTTCACCGAACCGAGTGCAGAGATGGATGTTTATTGGGGATTGAAAGATGAAGTCGATTATCGTATCACCAAGGGAACAGGTTGGTTGGAGATATTGGGCTGCGGCATGGTAGACCCGAAAGTATTGGAAAACTGCGGCATTGACTCAGAAAAATACAGCGGATTTGCATGGGGCATGGGTATCGAACGACAAGCTATGTTGCAATATCGAATCAGCGATATTCGCTATTTATTTGAAAATGATGTGCGCTTTTTAAGTCAGTTTAAATCGGCATTATAATGATTGGTGAGCAGTGGTTAGTGATTGGTCAATTTTACTTTGCAAAATTTCCACACGACAAATTAATTAACTAGACTTTGGAAATTAGGTAACTGGGAAATTAGGTAAGGGAAGACGAAAGCATAATTCGCTATTTATCAGCATAATAAAAATTGTAATAAAGTTAATTTAAAATAAAATGCAAATTAACGTAAATCATTGATAGTGAGCGATTTATCTAATTGCCCTGTTCCTAATAATCACCAGTCACCAAAACAAATGAAAAATTTACATGGGAAAAATATAATTATTACGGGAGCGGGTTCGGGCATCGGACGGGCATTGGCGCAGCGATTGGCGGCGGAAGGTGCAACGCTCATTTTGAATGATTATAAAGCAGACGCACTCGAAGAAACCATTAGTAAAATTAATGGTGAAGTAGAAACGCATATTTTTGATGTGGCAGATTTGAACGCATGGCAAACCTTTGCGGATGCGGTTATTGGTCAGCATGGTCATGTTGAAGTGGTGATAAATAATGCAGGCGTAGCACTCGGCGAAATCTCTGTTATGGAGACAACAATGGAACAAATGGAATGGCTCATGGGCATCAATTTTTGGGGTGTCGTATATGGTACAAAATCCTTTTTACCAACGATGCTCGAATTGCCAGAAGCGAGTGTGGTCAATATCTCCAGCGTATTTGGTTTGGCAGGAATTGGGGGGCAATCTACGTATTGTAGTGCCAAATTTGCGGTACGTGGCTTCACAGAATCGCTGCGTATGGAAATGCTCAATACCAATGTTTGTGTGACCACGGTACACCCCGGCGGCATACAAACCAATATTGTTCGCGATTCCGTTGACCCCAATGAAGAGCGTAAAGAAAGACTGATTAAAAGCTTTGATGAAGCAGCAATTACGAGTGCTGACGAAGCTGCACGAACGATTATTGAAGGTATTAAAAAGAAAAAAGAGCGTGTACTGATTGGCAGAGATGCGCGGGCTTTGGATAGATTGGTGCGGTGGTTTCCCGCAAAATATAGTCGTACACTTTTTAAACAATTTGAACGAAAAAGAACCTAAGGAACAGGGTTTTAATAAATGCAGATTTTGACTTTTTCTTTTTCCTTTATACTTCACCAAATTTTCCTTAAATACAGTGAGTATTTGCGTCAAATTTGGTTTGTCTAAAGAAAAAATAACGACGCGAAGAATGTATATTTATATTTAATTCCTGATACTAACACAGACATTCTTGTCTGTTTTTACTCGTTTTCGATTTCTACAGACAAGAATGTCTGTGCTACGTTTTATATAAAATATGAACACTCCCGACAGAAGTCAAGCCCCTCCCTTACAGCAAGTTAGAAACCTCCAACTCATACATCCCGTTGTACATCAATTGGATAATGGCATCCCTCTGCACGAAATCAACTTGGGGACACAGGATGTCATCAAGCTCGAAATCATCTTTATCGCAGGAAGGTGGAAAGAGAGTAACCGCCTTGCGGCGCGAACTACGGGTGCGATGTTGAAGGAAGGAACATCCGACAAAAACTCTGCACAAATCGCTGAATTTGTCGATTTTTATGGCGCGACTTTGACTACGGCAAGCGGACTCGATACCGCAGGAGTCACGCTGTACTGCATGACGCGACACCTCGAAAAGCTCTTGCCGATAGTACGCAAAGTGTTGACCAAGCCCATTTTTCCGCAAAAAGAAATTGATACTTTTATAGAGCGCAGGTCGCACCAACTCCGCGTCGAAGCCGAAAAGGTGGACGTCGTAGCCTACCGCGAACTCACTGCCGCACTCTATGGCGATGAGCATCCTTATGGCTACAACAGTACGCCCGAAATGTACCGCGACATCAAACGCGAGCATCTGATAGAGCATTTTCAAAACTATTATCATGCAGGCAATTGTCAGATTATTTTGGCAGGAAAAACAGCCGCAAATAGCGTGGCTTTAGTCAATCAGTACCTCGGCGACATTAAGCCAAAACAAAACATTGACCCACAGTATGTTATCGCGCCTTATAAGGACAGGAAATTGTCTTATAAAATCCCAAATGCACTCCAAACAGGCATTCGTATAGGGCGCAGATGGGCGTCGCGTCAGCATGAGGATTATGCCGGATTGCATGTCTTGAATACGATTTTGGGCGGCTATTTTGGTTCACGATTGATGAGTAATATTCGGGAAGATAAAGGCTACACTTACGGTATTTTTTCGACAGTAGATGTGATGCTCAACGATTGTTATTTTTATATCGGAACGGAAGTTAGCCCGGATTTACTTGCGCCTACTCTGACCGAAATTTATAAGGAATTAAAAATTTTGCGAGAAAAACCTGTCGAAAGAGAGGAATTGGAACGACTGAGAAATTATATGTTGGGTAATTTGTTGGCTACGCTGGATGGTCCGTTTAATGTGGCGCAAGTGACCCGCGCATTGGTTTTGGAAGGTCTGAATAAAACGTTTTTTGACCGTATTGTACATACGATTCAGCATATTCAGCCGGATGAATTGCAAAGATTGGCGCAGAAGTATTTGAAGGAAGAAGATTTTTATGAGGTGATAGTGGGGTCGTGATTTTATTCTTTTATTTTCCTTTAAAAATGAAAATATTTGAACGTAATTACCTGACTATAAACCTATAAGATTTTGCAAGCCTTATAGGTTTTGGGCGATAACCTCATACCAAAAAAACTACTATGGAATTTGTCAAAGAATCATGTACATTTATTCCATCCCAAAAAATATTGTATATTTATCGCGGCTAATCTTCATAAAAATATCTAATTTATACAGAAAATTTACTAAATCAGAGAGAAATGGCGAGGTTACAAACACTTGTTTTTTTATTGATTTTCGGAATATCTTGCAATGTCGTAGATCGTATAGAGCAGTCGAACGAAGATAAATTAAAATATAATAATCGCACGATACGTTCCCTGCAAGCCGAACTGAAAAGCGATACCCGCAAAGCTATCCGACAATTGGATGTAAAAGAGGCGCAAGAAAAGGCTGACCAGTGGTATAATGCTGAGATTTATGACAAAGCTTATTATTATTACGATTACGTTAATAGCAAAAAACCTTTGGATAAAGAAGTTGCTTATCGATTGGGGGTCAGTGCATTAGCTGTTCGTGATTACAAAAAAGCGCAAGAAAATCTACGTTTTTATATTGGCAAAAAAGGCTATGATGAGGCACGGTATCACTATGCTATTTCGCTGATGCACGTAGAAGAATATGAGCGTGCTATACAGCAATTTGACCGCTATATCGATGATGAAAACGACGACGACGCACGCCTTGAACTCGCAAAACGCTACCGCGACGGAGCTACTTTTGCGGTCAATCCTCGTGTCAGCGAGTTCGATGTTGACCGATTATTTACGAATATCAACAGTGGGTATACCGAAACCGGACCCACCACAGGGCAGGGCGAACAACTTATTTTTACCTACTTTGGAAAAAATGCGAAAAGCTCTATCCGTGTTGTTGAATTGGGCGGCATGGACGAACCTACACAGCTACCCGAAGTCATCAACAAACCCGACTTTATCAATAAAGACCCAATGGTTTCTTCTGCCAGAGATATGCTTTATTTTACACGTTGCTACTATGGAGAATTGCCGGAGTGTGCCATATATCACGGAGAATTGAAACCGGACGGCAGTATCGAAAATGTCAGAAAACTCAACGAAGGGGTCAACCTACCCGGCTTTTCGAGTATGCACCCCACTATTGCAAAAAATGATTTTGGGCAAGAGATTTTATATTTTGCTTCTGACCGTCCGGGTGGCTATGGCGGTTTGGATTTGTGGTTTAGTATTCGACTGACCAATGGCAGATTTACTCGCGCCTACAACTGCGGTTCGCGCCTCAATTCGGATTATGATGAGGTCACGCCCTACTTTCATGAGGAGGAGCAAGTCCTATATTTCAGTTCCAATCATCCCGAAACGATGGGCGGATTTGATGTCTATAAAGTCAAAGGTGAGAAGAAATATTGGAGCAAGACCCTTGCTGTCGGCGTCCCCGTCAATTCGAGTGCCGATGATTATTATTTCCGCTTACAGCCTGATTCTAAGGGCTTTCTGGTGTCCAATCGAAGCGGTGCGCCATTTGCCGATTATACCAATTGTTGTGACGATATTTATGTAGTGGAGAGTAAAGAGTTAGAGAGTGGAGAGTAATGAAAAATAATCTTTACCCTTAACTCTCCAACTCTCCCACTACCCCAAAGCGTTCAAAGACCTTTTCTGTATGTGGTGCGTCTGCGAGTTCGGGGGTGAGGTCTTGTCCTGCCCAGTGTTCGTAATGCTTTCCGTTTCGCCATAGTCGGCTGCTGGTTACATCATAAATTTGCCCTTTGTATGCCACCCAAATTTCGGGTTTATCTTGTCCGTTTCTTAGGGCGAGTTGGCTTCGGGTATAAGTTTGCATATACTATATTTTTTTATTGCTAAATTGTTTGTAAGTTTTCTTGAAAAAACAAAAGACACCGAATACACTTTACGTATATTTGTGCGAATATGAGAACACGGATAAGTTTGATTGCAATGCGATTTTAAACTTAATTTTAAACTTAAACTTAATCTTAAACTTGAGAAGCAGTAAGATAGCAAGTTGGGTACGAATCAGTCGTAAAATACATCGAAAGGTTGCCTTTCCTGCGTTTATTTGCTTTTTTATCATTGCATTTACCGGTTTATTATTGGGTTGGAAAAAACATACAGGTGGTGTATTATTGCCTGAAACACAGCGTGGTATCTCTGCCGATCCTTCAAAGTGGCTACCTATGGATTCGCTCTACCAATTGGCAACCCAAGTTTTAAAAGACTCAGTTGCGGCAGAATTTTCACCAGAAATTGGTCGCATAGACATACGCCCCTCCAAAGGTGTTGCCAAATTTCTTTTCACAAATCACTATTGGGAAATACAATTGGACTGTACAACGGGTGAACCCCTTCAAGTTGCTCGTCGAAACTCTGACTTGATTGAGCGTATACACGATGGTTCTATTGTTGATAATTGGTTGAATATCAATGGTTCACCTTTTAAGTTATTATACACTTCGCTGGCAGGTTTGTCTTTATTAAGTTTTATTATCACGGGTGTGTTTTTATATTTCGGAGCAAAATGGGTGAAATCGAACAAAGTTCGAGAGCAAGAATCAAATATAGATAAGCGTTCAACATCAAAATAGTAAGCCAACGAATAATAAAATCCGATATTACATTAGAATAACAAGCTAAGATTTAATATTTTTGTGAATTATTAAATCCCTCCCCATTATAAAATTATGATTTTATGAAATATTCTGTCGATAAGCAAGAAACACACACTATTTTTAGTATAAATGAAAGTAACCTCAATACCTTGATAGCACCTGATTTGAAATCAGAGTTCTACATCTTACATGATGCCGGAATTAAAGATTTAATTTTGGACATCAGCAATGTCAAGTACGTCGATTCGTCGGGCTTGAGTGCCATACTTACAGGACATCGTATTTGGAAGGCGATTGGTAGCTTTATATTGACCGGTGTGGAAAGTGATAGTGTGAAAAAACTCATCGAGATTTCTCGCTTAGAATCTGTACTGACGATAGTTCCTACTATTGACGAATCCGTTGACTATATAAAAATGGAGCAATTGGAAAGAGGACTAGAAGCGGAAAGTGAGTAAGTACCAAGCACAAGTATCAAGTTCAAGTTCAATAATCAATTCGCTTTCAGCAAATTATTAAACGTTATTATTGAATTTGAACTTGACACTTAAACTTGAAATTCTCAATCAACTCACCTTTGTAATTTTCAACATATTCGTTCTCAACCTTGATTTTAGTGGCATACTTCCTGTATTAATGACCACATCGCCAAACTGAACCAATCCGGCATTTTTCAAAATTTCCTGCACATCTCTTATCGTATCATCTGTCGAAGTAAATTTGTCGTAATAAAACGCCTTGATACCCCACACAAGATTCAGTGTAGCAAGTATATGTGTATTATTAGAAAATATATATATTTGTGCTTTCGGACGGCAGCGCGAAACCATAAAACCAGTATAGCCCGATTTGGTCATCCCAATAATCGTGCGCGCTTCTACTTCTTTTGCCAACTGGCAAGCCGTATAACAAATCGCATCCGACAGATAAGTCGGGGAAATAATATCGGGTGGCGTAGTACGGAAATAAATCCTCTCGTCTTTTTCCGCTTCGTGAATAATTTTGGTCATCGCTGTCACCACCTTCGTAGGGTGCATCCCAACCGAAGTCTCTGCACTCAACATCACCGCATCTGCGCCATCAAGCACCGCATTGGCTACATCAATAATCTCGGCGCGGGTCGGACTCGGATTCTTAATCATGCTATCCATCATCTGCGTGGCTACAATGACCGGACGACCTTTATCACGACACTTCTCAATGATAGTTTTTTGCAACATCGGCAGGCGTTCCATCGGTACTTCTACGCCCAAATCGCCTCGCGCAACCATCACACCATCCGTAGCATCTATAATGGCATTGATATTTTTAATAGCTTCGGGTTTTTCGATTTTAGCAATGATTTTAGCTGGGTGTTTTGCAGCTTTCAAATGTCTGCGAAGGTCGAGAATATCCTCATAACTCCTTACAAATGAGAGTGCTATCCAATTAAATGGATGCTTTAACACAAATTCCAAATCCACCAAATCCTTCTTAGTCAGACAAGGCAACGAAATCTTCGTATGCGGTAAATTTACACCTTTATTCGACGACAATACCCGCCCGTACAAAACCTTCAATTTGACCGTATCGCGCTTATTCGTTTCCACTACCTCGAGTTCAATCTGCCCATCATCAATCATTACTTTTTCGCCTACCTCCACATCTTCTGCGAACTTCGAGTAGCTCATATAGACCTTCTCTTTCGTCCCGATACACTCCTCAGTCGTGAAGGTCAATACATCATCCGGCGCGATTTCGATACCGCCGCCTTCCATCTTGCCCACACGCAATTTAGGGCCTTGCAAATCAGCCAACAAGGAAATATGTAGATTATATTTATTATTAATATAAAGTACATGCCTGATAACTTTGAGGTGGTCTTCATGCGTACCATGCGAGAAATTGAGTCGGAATACATCCACTCCCGCATTGACCAAATCCAATAATTGCTCATATTGGCTACAAGCCGGACCCACCGTAGCTACTATTTTTGTAAATTGTTCTCGATTGACGTGCATAGATAATTTTGAATATTGAGTAAAACGAAATCCCGAACTCGATCGGGAGATGAATTATGAATGGCATAAAACCATCCTTAATTCATAATCTGATATTTCTGAAAGGACTTAGTGTACAAGATACGTTAAGTCTATCGTTAATCTGCTAATTTCCGTAAAAAAGTACATATAAACTAACATTTTCAAATTATCTTATAAAATTTAAGTCCAAGAGATGAAATAGTAAATGACTAAATGAATAAATAATGTACTGAAAGTAAATTAATTATTCTTCAGTAAATTGGCGTTTTTACGTGGTGTAGAAAAAATTCATAAATTTTCTCTACACCACGAACCGAGAAATGGTCAATTCCAATTATTGAACTTGAACTTGGGCGTGCCCCCCTCCTTACCAAACGGGGTCAATGCTAACGCATCTTGACGAAATTTACCCTTGATTAATTTCAACCGCACAAGTTGACTTCAGTCGACATATTGTAAATAACAATTGTGAAACAGATGGCGATTGAAATCACCTCTATGGGTCAATATGTTCGCCAAATTAGATGTTAAGCGTTTTTTGATTACAAGTTAATTAAAAATAAATTTATATTTATCTAAAATAAAATTATTTACAAAAATAAAAATAAATAAATTACTCGCGTTCGATTTATAATTTTAAATTTGGCGAACATATTGATGGGTTCGCTCTAATTAAAATCATTTTTTCACATAAAAACCGACACGAATAGACATAAAAAAAGCGAGGCATAAACCTCGCTTTTGTATTTTTTATTGGAAAATAAATTAAGTCATATTGATTTAAACTTAAACTTATCTACTCTACTCCGTGCATCATTTTCTTTAGTGTACCATTAAGCAAGACGAGTACAAAGGCTGCACCTGCTGGAACAACGGTAAATATCAGGAAAAAAGTAGACATGCTAGAAGATTCTACGATTTTATCAATATAACTACCTGTGATACCTCCTGCAAAATTGGCGATGAAATTGGCGATAAAGAATACACCAAACATCAAACCTATCAAGCGAAGTGGCGCGAGTTTGCTCACGTAAGACAAGCCTACGGGCGACAGACACAACTCTCCAAGCGTATGGAAAAGATATGCCAATATCAACCACATCATACTCACCGAAGCTGTTTTTGCACCTTGCGGAATACCTGCGCTTCCCCAAGCCAATATAGCAAATCCGGTCGCAAGCAAAGCAAGTCCAAGTGCGAATTTGAGTGGTCCGGAACGGATGATTTTTAAGTCCCAAAACTTGGAAAACATCGGCGCAAAGGCAATGATAAAGAAGGAGTTGAGAATACCAAACCATGAGGCGGGTACTTTTGTCTCGTTGTTCTGAAACTGTGTGTACAGCATCCAAATAACAATTGCCCAAATAATTACGAAGCTAAATCCCAACACGATACTCGCAAAACCAACGTCTTTGAACGTAGCTTTGATCAACTTGGAAAGCACCCAAGTAATCACAACTAAGGGAACGATAGTGAGGATTGCATTAAAAATTTTGAAGATCATCGCGGAGCTACCTACTAAGTCTCTGCTCGTATAATCACTTGCAAAAATGGTCATCGAACCACCTGCCTGCTCAAATGCCCACCAAAAGAAAATTGTAAAAAATGTCAATATCACAATCACCCATACTCGGTCACGTTCAACCTTATCTAAGCCGGGGTCGGAGACAATAAAACTAATAATACCTGTAAATGCTCCAAGAATAATAGAAGGCATGAATATGGTATTTACCAATGATAAATTTGAAGCAGCACTATGAAAATCGGGTATCATACTTCCTAAAAAATAAATCGCAACACCAACAACTAAAGCAATAATACCACTGGTCGTAAATCGTTTTGAATTAGATTCTGTGATCGGATTAGTATCAGCAAGACCTTTATCAGCGATACCATCATTTGTAGGCTTCAATCCCACTGTACCAAACATTTTGCCAGATAACAAGAACTGTACGGCTCCCGCAATCATAAATAACATCGCCAAACCAAAACCGTAAGACCAACCTACTGTTTCACCAATATAACCGCATAGCATAATACCCAAAAATGCACCTGCATTGATACCCATGTAAAATATCGTATAAGCTCCATCTTTTTTCGCTTCATCCGAATAGAGTTGACCGACCATAGAGGAAATATTTGGCTTAAATAATCCATTTCCAAGTATCAGCGCAGTCAAACCCAGATAAAAGAATATCGGTATTTCGAGTGCCATAAAGAGGTGTCCGAGTGCCATCACAAAAGCACCGATGACGACAGCTCGCCTATATCCCAAAAATTTGTCGGCGATAATACCTCCAAATAAAGGTGTAAAATAAACCAAACCCGTGTATAAAGCATATAAACCGAGTGCATCGCTACGTTCCCAGCCATAACCGCCATCGGTAATAGAAGACACGAGAAACAGCACCAACAAAGCCCTCATTCCATAGTATGAAAAACGCTCCCACATCTCTGTAAAAAACAGGATAAATAGTGCGCTCGGATGTCCGAGTATTTTCTTTTGGGCTTCAAAAAAATTTGCATTTTCACTGACCTTATTAACGTCCGCCATAGTAATTCGTTTATAAATTTAAAGTTTGGATTTTAAAAAGCACTAATGTAACACTTTTTTGTACTTCGTAGCGAAAAATAACGAAATTTAATGCTGCGTGAAATGTGCATCTGATAAAAGAGAGGTTTTTTCCCATAAAAACGACACCAAAGCGGTGGAACGTTTTGGATGAAAATATTATTATTCTTGTGTACATTAAGTAGTGGGACAAAATAGGCTTACAATTTTGACGTGGTTATTTTTTCGATATTTTTTCTTACAAAAACCGCACATAGCCTACGCTACGTAAGGATTTTTGTAGGGAAAAATAGCGGAAAAAGAAA
>Ga0209185_1000706_pt1 | contig 35801 bp, 32 predicted proteins | sample SidtaG_2_FD_187425 | JGI IMG/M metagenome (GOLD analysis project Ga0209185, IMG submission 187425) | Marine algal microbial communities from Sidmouth, United Kingdom - Sidmouth_Asex2 metaG (SPAdes) (version 2) | ecosystem: Host-associated > Algae > Red algae > Unclassified | place: Sidmouth... | reverse complement strand
TCGCGATTGTTCGTCCCTTGCGTAAGGGATAGTAGGTGTTGTTTGAACGTAACGTAGCGATAGCGGAGTGGAGAGAGTGCCGGATAGCCCGACCCCCGACTGATAAGGAGGGGGATACGCCCAAATCTTCATTCACTTCACTGGATTTGTCAAAGAACCAAAATAACGACGCGAAAAATATACATTTATTTAATTTCTTTCACATATCGAAATTTACGTATGCAAAAATATAATTAATAATAATGAATAGCTATCTTTGCGTTTAACGAGTTGCGAGTTAACGAATCCACGAATAACGAATCCACGAATAACGAATTAACGAATCCACGAATCCACGAATAACGAATTAACGAATAACGAATCCACGAATAACGAATTAACGAATAACGAATCCACGAATAACGAATAACGAATCCACGAATAACGAATTAACGACTTAACGAATCCACGACAATATGAGTAAGGAAATAGCCAAATCGCCGGAAGTTCTTCAGAAAGAAGCTGAAATAGCAGCATTGGGTAAGGCGTTGAAAAAGAAAAAAACGACTTTGAAGAGCCTAAAAACGCGCTTGAATAATACCCGTGAACGCATCACGGAAGTGCAGCGTGGTAGTCAGGTGCAGATGATGAATGGTATGGAAGACCTTGATAATCTGCGGATTGAGATAGCCAAGTTGGCAGCAGAATTGAAGAACGTAAAGGGCATGACGGCAAAAGAAAAAGCTGAACTCAGCGCAATGGCAGAGAGTATGGCAAATGAGGGTTTTGGTGAAGATTTTGAGGAATTTAAGGCAAAAAAAGAGCGTATGGAATCCGGCGATTTTGATTTTGACGAAGAATTTGGGGAGCGCATCCGCGATATGTTTGAGCCATTCAAGGTGCAACCGGACGAAGCGGAAAAGAAAAATATTCGCAAGGTGTTTTTGAATTTATCCAAAAAATTTCACCCCGATAAGGCAAAAGATACCACACAAGCCGAAGAATATCATTCGGTAATGCAAAAGATAAACGAGGCATATCAAAATAACGACATCGAAACCCTTCTCGAAATGGAACGCCTATACATCCGCGAAGAACCTGATTTTGAAGGCGTAGCGATGGCAGATATTTTGCAACAAAAAATCGACTATCTCAACCGTGAAATCGCCTTTATCACCAATCAAGTAGAACGTACAAGTGCCGAAATCAAGGGCTTACGCGAATCTGATATGGGGCAAATGCTCACCAACATAGATCGTGCAGACCGCGAGGGCGAAGGGATAGATACCATGATTGAGCATCTTAATAAGTCGGTTGAGGTATTCACCAAATTGCGCGATGCACTGAAAGACTCTATCAAAAAAGGAAAAGTATCGCCAAAAATCCATGAATTGCTCAATGAATTGGGCGAGTTGGGCATGGAAGATGAATTTGGTTTGATGGATCATGACATGCCCGATTCGATGGAGGAAATTATGGAGCAAATAGGTGACATGCTAGGCGTGGATATGTCAGAGATTATGGGTGAAATTGGAGACAACAGAGAAGGAGGAGGTGATCTGTTTAATATCTTTGGTGCGGATAACTACACACCCAATCCAAATCCTAAATTTGCCATAGGTTCATCGGTGTGCGTAATCAAAAGCATCAAATCTCCCATTATGAAAAAAGTAAATATGAAGGGGTGGGAAGGCAGAGTCAGCTCAGCTCACATAGACAACAGAAATAAAAATGCGTACAATGTTGTTTTTGATAGTATTACACTAAACGAAATGACGAAAAAGTACCTTGAACGTGCAATTGATGAGATAGAGGATTTCCAAGAACATACCTTTATTGAGTATCAACTCAAAGCTGTCGAACCTCGCGACACCCCTAAAGATGCCGTTGCCACCTACCGCACAAAATACCACAATTATAACTGGAAATACATGGGCGAACAAGGTGCTAAATTCAAAGAAATCCTATTGACCTACCCTGACCGAAGCGATGTCGAAAACTGGGCAGATTATGTCAATCAAAAACTTCGCTTTCCCTTCGATGTCGTCACTATGGGCAATCTCCGAAATCCGCCCGGACTGAAAGCCAAATTAATGGAAATCAGCCATTTAGATGATAATTTTGGTGTCATGGTAAAATTAAAAATCCCTCACATCGGTGTCGAAGCCTACCCACTGATGGATCTTGATTGCGCCAAAAAGAAAGACAAACGACAAAAAACACTTGACCTCTACCATCAATGGGCAGACGAGTCCTTAGATTTAATTCCGAGTTGATGAATTATAGAATTGATGAATTGACGTCAACCCATCCTCTATCAAAACTGTTAAAATTCGACTAAAATCCTCAAAAAAACCTATCTTTACGATTATGAAAAAATTAACCTTATGGTTTTGCGCTTGCGTAGCTGCGACAATGATGTTCAACTCCTGCTCCAATGACTTCGACCTCGTCGATACTTGGCAAGACATCCCCATCATCTATGGCCTACTCAACGTCAACGACACCGCCCAATACATCAAAGTGGAAAAAGCATTTCTCGACCCCACGACCAGCGCACTCGTCATCGCGCAAGAGCCTGATTCTCTGTATTATAGCAACATTTCGGTAGAGTTAGAAGAAATCAATGAAAACGGCGCAGTAGAATTTACCTTCCCACTCGACCTCATAGATGCCAACCTCGACGGCTACCAAAAACCCGAAGGCATCTTCGCCGACACGCCCAACTACGCCTACAAAACCACCGAAACCCTCAACCCCGAACGCCGCTACAACCTCGTTGTCACCAACGGCGACACCGACAAAACCATCACCCTCCAAGAAAAAGACGGACAACGCTCCATCGGACTCATCGGTGATTTCACCCTCACACGCCCCAACCCCACAGGCTTTTTCAACTTTGAACCCGGCAGAGGCTCCGAATTCAAATGGAGCAGCACCGACGACAGCGGCGAGCGCAACGCCAAATTCTACGACGTCATCCTATACATCAACTACTACGAAACCGACATCAACGACCCCGCCTCACGCACCGAAAAAACCCTCGAATGGGTCATCCGCCAAAACATGACCGCCATCCAAGCCAACTCCCAAGAATTTGAAGTCGAAGGCGCAGATTTCTACCGCTACCTCGGTCAACAACTTGAAGCCTACCCCCTTATTTGCAGAGAACTCAACGACTTTGACCTCGTCATCTACGCCGGCGGCGACGACCTCTACCAATACATCAATCGACAAGCCGCCAACTCCGGCATCACCGGCACACAAGGCTTCTCCGACTACACCAACCTATCCAACGGCTTAGGCATCCTCTCCACACGCTACAACAAGCGCGTCGATAGCCTACAATTCAATTCCGACGTCAACGACCTCCTCCTCACCAACGAATTTACCAGCGACCTCAACTTCCTCGAATTTGGCGACACCTGTAATTGATTCTTGAATTGTTTTTTTTGTTTCGCAAAAAAATCTCCTACTCACAAAAACAAGAAACGGGAATTGGTCATCACCAATTCCCATTTCTCGTTAAAGCGCATACCCTTCTCGCCTGACATTTTAAAATGTCCGTCGAGTTGAACTTGAACTTGAACTTGGGCGTATCCCTCTCCTTACCAGTCGAGGGTCGGGCTATCCGGCACTCTCTCCATTCCGCTATCGCTTCATTTCGTTCAAACAACACCTCCTATCCCTTACGCATCAAACGCTATAAAAAGCAAAAAGCTAACAAATTTAAACGTAAATTTACGCAGTACTTTTACCCGAATTTAACAAAAAAAAGAAAACGGGAATCGGTCGTAAACCAATTCCCGTTTTCTTTTTAATGCAGATTCTGTCCCTAAGTGAAAGAAAATAAATAACTTGCCCCATTATGCTTGTTCTTTCCCTTCTAAAAAACACAAAAAATAGTTCCGTAGCTATGGCTATGCAACGATTTTTTGAATTCTTTAGAAGAAAAAATTACGGCGCATTACGGAACAATTTATTTAATTTCTTTCACTAATCAACCAATCACCTAATTAACCAATCAACCAATTACCGAATCCCCGCCTTATCCGAGCTACTCATAAACTTCAACCAAGCAATACGCATCACCACAAACAAAATCAAAAACAAGCCAGCCAAATGCCAGATACTACCAAAAAACACCGTAAAAATTCGCATCTTCTGAATTAATAAAATAAAAATAAACGTCACTGCCAACAGCACCACCAAACCCGACAACTTATCAAACCCCGGCACAGCTTTCATCTGTATATTTCTCGTCACTATCATCACCGTCGCGATCATCGACACAATAGGCAGAAAATACACCAAAGCATTGACATTCAACATACTACTTGGCGAAAAGAACATCGAATACACACACAAAACCACCGAAAAAGTACCCGGTACACACACCATAAAGACCAGCGTAGAATATACATATTTCCACGGCGATTGATGCGCTTCATCTTTTGTCACCCAATTCAGCGCGACGGCAAGTATTGGTATTGCCAAAAAATAAAAAATAATCGGTAAGGGGTCGGCGGTCATTTGACCAAATAGTTGTTGTAAAGTCATTTTTCTATGTATTGACGAGTTGTTGAGTTGTTGAGTTGATGAATTGATGTATTATGTGTTTTTCGCTTTGCGAAAAATGGTTTAGTTTTGCAGGTGCAAATATAGCATTTTTTAATTTACACAATTTCAATCAAAAAAATGAATCACATGAAAGAAAAAACAGAATTCACAAAATCCGAAGCTAAACAAATTAAAAGCTTACTAAACGAGCTTAATGAGCTGAAACAAGATACAGCCTCCACATCTTCTGAACAAAAGCAAATAAGAATTAAACTAAGAGGCCACGGATTTTATCTACAACGGTTTAAAAAAATACGAGATTTTAAAAAAAGTAAAGATTTTACCGTTGAAGACTTTGAACTTCTTGTACGAAATGGAAAAATTATTATTTCAAAATAAACAGATAGAAACCTCATAATGACTGCTTTAGCTGTCAAGTATATTTTTATTTCAATATGCTGTTGATTTAAAAACAACAACTTATTACTGCTTCTCTGACAGCTAAAGTAGTCAGTACAAAATGCATCAGCAACTTGTCAATACATTACTATGACTGCAATACACACCGATTTTCAAGTTCAAATCCTTGAAGGTATCCCAAGCGAATTGCCAAAGGCGAAACCTTACCCTACCGATGCCAACCGCGCCCCAAAGCGCAAAGACATATTGACCCAAGAAGAAAAAAAACTCGCCATTCGCAATGCGCTGCGTTATTTTCCTAAAAAATGGCACAGCACACTCGCCGCCGAATTTGCCCACGAACTCCGCGAATACGGACGCATATACATGTACCGTTTTCAGCCTGACTACGAGATGTACGCCCGTCCTATCGGCGAATATCCGGCACAGTCGCAGCAAGCCGCAGCTATCATGCTCATGATACAAAACAACCTCGACCCGGCAGTCGCACAGCATCCCAACGAGTTGATAACCTACGGCGGCAATGGCTCGGTATTTCAAAATTGGGCGCAATACCGCCTCACCATGCAGTACCTCGCCACCATGACCAACGAGCAGACTTTGCACATGTACTCCGGGCATCCGATGGGGGTTTTTCCTTCCTCCAAAGATGCGCCGCGCGTCGTCGTCACCAATGGCATGATGATTCCAAACTACTCAAAACCAGATGATTGGGAACGCTACAACGCCCTCGGTGTCACCCAATACGGGCAGATGACCGCTGGCTCGTATATGTACATCGGACCACAAGGCATCGTGCATGGCACAGCGATTACGGTGATGAATGCCTTTAGAAAAAAGCTCGAAAAAGGCGATACGCCAGATGGCAAAATTTTCCTCACTGCCGGACTCGGTGGTATGAGTGGCGCACAACCCAAAGCCGGAAATATCGCAGGCTGCATCACCATAGCCGCAGAGATAAACCCGAAAGCAGCTCGCAAACGACACGAACAAGGATGGGTCGATGAATTGGTCGAAAATATGGATGAATTGGTCTTGCGAGTACGCAGGGCGCGATACGAAGAAGTCCCCGTCTCGATAGCCTATATCGGCAATGTCGTGGAAATATGGGAACGCTTCTACGAAGAAGATATTTTCATCCATATCGGCTCTGACCAAACTTCGTTGCACAACCCGTGGTCGGGCGGTTATTACCCCGCAGGCATATCATACAAAGCTGCAAATGAACTACTTAGCACCGACCCCGACCAATTCAAAGCAGCCGTCAAAACCTCCCTACAACGCCACGCCACAGCCATCAATAAACACACCGAACGAGGCACATATTTCTTCGATTATGGCAATGCTTTTCTACTCGAAGCCTCTCGTGCAGGCGCGGATGTGATGGCAGAAAATGGCATTGATTTTCGCTATCCTTCCTATGTGCAGGATATTCTCGGACCGATGTGTTTTGACTATGGTTTTGGTCCATTTCGCTGGGTTTGTGCCTCTGGTCACCCCGATGATTTGGACAAAACAGACAGCATCGCACTTGGCATCATGCAAGAGATTCAAGCGACTGCGCCACCCGAAATTCAGCAACAAATGGCGGATAATATCAAGTGGATTGAAGAGGCAAAAGCTAATAAACTGGTCGTGGGTTCGCAAGCCCGTATCTTGTATGCAGATGCCGAAGGGCGCATGAAAATCGCCGAAGCCTTCAATATCGCAGTCGCGACTGGTCTACTTTCTGCCCCCGTGATTATCGGCAGAGACCACCACGATGTCAGCGGCACAGACTCGCCCTATCGCGAGACGAGCAATATCTACGATGGCAGCAAATTCACCGCAGATATGGCGATTCATAATGTCATCGGCGATAGCTTTCGCGGTGCTACGTGGGTGTCTATCCACAACGGCGGCGGCGTAGGCTGGGGCGAAGTGATGAACGGCGGCTTCGGCTTGCTACTTGATGGCTCCGACGAAGCCCACCGACGCTTGAAATCTATGCTGTTCTATGATGTCAATAATGGTATCGCCAGACGGAGTTGGGCACGGAATGCAGAGGCTATTTTTGCTATTAAACGAGAGATGGAACGGACGCCCGGTTTGCGAGTGACGCTGGCGGAAGTGGTGGAGGATGATGTGATTGATGGGGTGGTTTGAAGTTTTTAAAAAAAGTCAATATTCACTCTATATTCATAATTTTTGGACGGTATTCTTTTAAAATATTATTCAATATGATTTGCTTGTTTTTATGGTGAATACCGTGAAATTCAGCGTTGAATTTAAAACATAATAATGTTAGAAATGAGGAAGTTAGCTTCATATTCATTTTACTAATTTCTTTCAATTCCATTAGTGATTTGGTGGGAAAATAATTTAGAGAAGACGTATGTTGCATATTACCGCTACGTGCTGTATGAGTATCTTCTGAAAGTGTCGAATAACGACTATTCAAATCATCAAATAAAGATTTATTGGGCACAGTGGTGAAAAAGCTAACAGTTTTTATGTCCTCGAACATTTTGTAGATTTTCTTCTCACTATCAATATTCGGTAGCCAATCTATCACAAATCCTTTCAAAAAAGTTTCAATGGAACTTCTCAATATTAATCTTGACGGTTTGTAGGCTCCATTTATAGCCAGAAATATTGAGTTGCCAATATCAGAGACAGATTCGAGAAGAAAGTCCCGTTGTTTGCCTTTCAAAGTTTTTGGATTTTTTATATTTTCGAGTTCAAAGATTAATGCGATGAATGCATAATATTTTTTGTGCATTTGAGATAAGCAATCAACAAATTCTTTGTCTTCTGGAAGTGAAGCTATGGAGTATTGCTCAATAAAATCCAGCAATTTTTCAAAATCGGTTTCTATATCTCTGGACATTATTTATTCAAATTTGCGATGGCTTCATTCCATGAGAAGTTAATGCCTTTCTTGGCTTTTTTGATTTCTTTCAATTTTTCTACATCATTGGATATTAGTGAAAGCTCATTTATCCACTTATTCAGCTCTTTTTTATTTAGTTTCGTCGCTTCCGTTACTATAAAACCAATCAGTCCGTATCTAGTTTTTTTAGCATGACTTGGTGTTGAGATGCCCAGTAAATCCTCCGCAAAACCAATTATATCTTTATTGTGCTTAAACAAATCCTTGTCCTGAAATAAAAAAGGTAAGATGCCGACAAGTTCATTAGCCTTAGTTGGTGGCGCACTGCCATTTACCTTTCCATTTGAAGATAAATCACGTAGTATTTGAGCTGCTTCTTCAAGATTTATATTCTTTTTTGATTGCAAAAACCAAGCGAACTCCTCAATAAAATTGGCTGTTTGTGAAAGATTAGTTTTAGCATTCATGGTATTCTTTTTAATAATTCGTCAACGATTCTAACTAAAGCCGTTTTGATTGTAGGACCTTTCAAATCTAAAATATAACTATCAAGTTGTTTTGCCGCTAACTCGTTTCTTTTCGGTAACTCTCTATCATAGAGCAATTTAGACCATTTTTTATTTTCCTGCAAAAACTTTTTAGCTGATTTATACACTTCTGTTTTCGTATCTGCTATCGTTAAGACTACTCCAATACATTTGGCATTTAGGTTAAAATTCTCTTTCTTCTCCTCAACGATATTTTGCAACAAATTTATGCCTGTTAATGAAATAGGGTCTGCTTTTGTTGGAATCAGATAGTAGTCCGAAGCAATCAAAGCACTTGTCATCCAAATAGAAGGTGTTGGTGGTGTGTCTATGATTACAAAATCATATCTATATTCATTCTTTTCCAAGTATTTTTTTAATCTGTTTTTTCTTTTGTCTCCCTGCGGAATATTTAGACGATATAGGTCTAAATTGCCCGGTATTGACCAAAAATTTGGTTTAATTTTTACAGGTTTTATCTTTCCTAATTCTTTAGGTTTTGTCTGACTTACTCCACTCACCGTACTTATTGTGTTTTTTGTATCTTCATCAAATACATCAACGATGCTGTCTTTTCCATCCTTTAGGTGTTTAACATATTGAGGAATAGTAAATAAACATTGAGTAGCATTAAACTGTGGGTCAATATCAACTAATAATACTTTTTTGTCATGTCTTCTTGCTAAACAATCTGCTATATTTACTGCGAGTGTTGTCTTCCCAACGCCTCCTTTCATGTTGATTAGGCTTATTACTTTCATAGTGTGGATTAGGATTTAGAAATACTATTTTTAAGAGAAATTCACTTATCTTAACAAAGATACTGTTTTTTGAGTTCATTTTTTGATAAAATAGACACCTCACTTCCCACAACACTTCTTATACTTCTTACCGCTACCGCAGGTGAAGGGTCATTTCTACCTATTTTTTCTCCATTAACGACGGGTTTCAACAAAAAAAAGTCATATTACCATCCGTAATATGACTTTTTATTTATCCAAAATAATAATTTTCGCTACGCGAAAATCAAAATATTATACATTATACATTAATCATTATACATTAAAAAACTTAGCCTTCAAAGTGGAAAGAGACAGTAAATGTTCGAGAAAACAACTTATCCAATACCGACGAATAAATCAAATTATCATCAAAAATCATGATATTACTCAAGCCTTGTGAGACTTTTATTTCGGGAGAAAAGATAAAATAGGGGAAGAATATCTGCACGCCTGCGCCAAATTCGACCGCAAAATCTGACGGTGCGACTTTCAGTAGCGAGTCTTTTTGACGTGTCCGCGAATTACTCGCTACATCGAAAGAGTATTTGACACCCGCAATGACAAAAGCCCGAATATCTTTATAAGGTTCTGATTTATAGCGCACTAAAAAAGGGGCTTCTATAAATACCGCTTCGATTTGTTCACGTTGTTGGAAATCGCTGCGTGCATAATCGTATTCCAATTTCCTATCTGAAAAAGATAAGGTCGGTAGAAAACGGAAATCGAAGTATTTACCGACTTTTAGATTGCCGACGATACCGAGGTTGAAGCCCGGTCCGCGTGGCGAAAGCACGGTACGTACACTGTCATTCAAGATGAAATCCGAACTCGGAGAAACGCGAAAATCAGAAGTATTATAGGAAAGTGTAATGCCAAAATAATAGGGCTTGTTGGCAAAATCAAGGTAATTGTACGTGCCTTTGATCTGGGCGTTGGCATTCATAGCCATAAGCAGCCCAAAGACGGGCAGTATCATTTTTTTCCATGATAAATGGAACATATTCCAAGACTGAGTGCTGTGCATTGGTTCGATTTAAATCCCGTTTTTTCTAATACGTCAATAAAGTGCTGACCGTCGGGAAAAGCCTGCACCGATTCATACAAATACTTATACGCCTTTGGGTCTTTGGAAGTTAGGCGTCCGATAGTCGGAAGGATGTATTTAAAATAAAAATTAAACAACTGCTTGAACGGAAACATTCGCGGCTGCGAAAATTCCAAAACAACCAATTGCCCCTCCGGTTTTAAGACACGCCGCATCTCGCTCAACCCTTGTTCTAAGTTTCCAAAATTTCTTACACCAAATGCAACGGTAATGGCATCAAAAGTATTGTCCACGAAGGGTAAATTTTCTGAATCGCCTTGCTGAAGTTCAATGCACTTATCAAGGTTTTTTTCCTCTATTTTCTTTTGTCCTACCGCCAACATTTCACTCGAAATATCCAAGCCCACGATGCGTTCGGGCTTTAGATGTTTTGCCATCATAATGGCTACATCTGCCGTACCCGTAGCCACGTCAAGGATATGCTGAGGCTGCGACGATTCGAGTTTTGCAATGGCTTTTTTGCGCCAGCTTTGGTCGATACCCAAGGAGAGAAAACGGTTGAGAAAGTCATAATAAGGCGCAATGTTGTTAAACATTCCGGTGACTTGCTTTTTCTTTTCCGTGTCGGTATCGTAAGGGTTGACTTTATCGTGCAAATAGGACATTATAAGTTTGAGTTTAAGTCTAAGCTTAAGTTTGAAATCATTTAATAGCCCAATAATCAGATTATTATATTTATATGAATTTAAAACCAAACTTAAAACTGCTTTTATCAAGAAAAATTAGTCTTGTTTCTATTGTTAAATAATTTTTAGGGGAAATGGTTGTACGATATTGGATTTATTTACAAGCTTCATCATTGACATTTCCGCTCTAAACACATTTTAATTTTACAATATATTATTTACCATTCAACAAAAACATTGACATCAAATATTGTCCTTATATTTACGCAATAAAACGACTCAATAATTTTACAACTCATGAAGCTCATCACGATTGTACTACTACTTATCGCCAATCTCGCGCTTTCCGCCCAACCCATTGACCATTGGGAAACGGCGGTGTATAATAACGATATCTGGCGATACAAAATAGGTAATAGCGAGCCACCAAGCGACTGGATGCAAGCGGATTTTAATGCTGCACAATGGGCGATAGGTGTCGGCGGATTTGGTTATGGCGATGGCGATGATAATACCCAAATAAGTAGCACAATTTCCGTATATATGCGCCGTGTTTTTCAACTCGTTGATACGGCTGCGATTGAGATGGCGATTTTGCATGGCGATTATGACGATGCTTTTGTGGCTTATCTGAATGGCGTTGAGATTGCTCGTCGAAATATAGGCAGCGTGGGCATTCCGCCCGAATTTGATGCTACTTCGGACGATTATCGCGAAGCTGAATTGTATCAGGGCGGCACTCCGGAAGCATTTTCTTTTTATGGCGCATCGCTGAAAAATCTGATAAAAGAAGGCGCGAATACACTCGCCATTCAGGTGCATAATCAGGATGCCAATTCCTCTGATATGTCTTCTAATTTTTTCTTTTCTCTGGGCATTTCGGATGCTTCGATGAACTACGGTAATACGCCATTTTGGTTTTATACACCCATCGCGATTACTTCAAATTTGCCATTAATCATCATCAATACTACGGAAACCGACGAGGTATATGACGAACCCAGAGTCCCCGCCCAAATGGGAGTTATCGACAACGGGCAGGGGCAAATTAATAGCATTTTTGACGATTTTAATGGTTATAATGGACGTATATCAATAGAAATTCGTGGGGCTTCTTCGCAGTCTTTTCCGAAGAAAAATTACGGCTTTGAAACACAATTTGAGGATGGTGGAAACAATAACGTCAGCTTGCTCGGGATGCCCAAAGAAAACGATTGGATTTTGCATGGACCTTACCCTGATAAAAGTCTGTTGAGGAATGTGGTTGCTTATCATCTCGCCAGAAATACAGGATATTACGCACCACGAATTCGTCTATGTGAGTTGATACTCAATGATGATTATCGCGGCGTTTATATCCTCACAGAGCGCATCAAACGAGACGAAAATCGCGTGGATATTGCCAATTTGAAACCCGAAGATATTGCAGGAGATGAGTTGACAGGCGGATATATTTTGCAGATAGATAGGGACAATGAAAATATATCCGATGATGGTTGGTATTCGAGTTTTCCCGATTGGAAATTTTATGCTTTTGATGCGCCCGATTATGACGTGATTCAGCCGGAACAACGCAATTATATTATAAATTATATTAATAATTTTGAACAAATGATGAACGCTTCCAATTATGAAGAAAATTATCGCGATTATGTTGATGTTGATTCGTGGGTGGATTATTTTTTAGTGACGGAAATTGGTAAGCATATTGATGCCTACAAATTGTCTTTTTTTATGTATAAAAAGAAAGATAGTAATGGTGGTAAATTGCATTTCGGACCGATTTGGGATTTTAATCTTGGTTTCGGGAATTTTGATTTTGCTTGTCCGCCGCAGCCGCAAGGATGGGCATATCAGTTTCGTGATTTTTGCGAACCTTATCACCCTTTTTGGGTCGAAAAATTGATGGAAATACCACAAGTTCGCCACCAAATTGATTGTAGGTGGGCAGAAATGCGAACGGGCGCATGGCATACAGATACTTTGATGCAATTTATAGATGAAAATGTCGAAACATTGAGCGATGCACAGGTGAGAAATTTTGAGCGTTGGCAGGTGCTTGGGAATTATGTTTGGCCCAATAATTTTGTTGGTCAAACCTATGAAGAAGAGATTGATTTCTTGAAAAATTGGCTCACCCAACGCCTCGATTGGATGGACACCAATACTATCGGCAATTGCGATTTTTTTGTTTCTAATGATAATATTTCGCCAACACCAAATCTAAATATTTACCCAAATCCCGTTGATAATTATTTGTTTATAGAATTAGAAAATACTAATTTTAAAAACGCTCAATTACAGTTGTACGATATTGTAGGTAAGCAAATTCAAGGCTATGCTATTTCAAAATCGTTAGAGAAAATTGACTTGCGAAATATTCCTAAAGGCATGTATATGTATAGTGTCATTCAGGATGACATAGTGACTAAGGTTGGGAAAATAATTAAAGAATAAGGCAAAGTAGCGCAGCACTTCCAGTCCGCATCCGTAGCATGGTGCTTCCAGCCCGTGTCCGTAGCACGGCACTTCCAGCCCGTGTCCGTAGCATGGTGCTTCCAGCCCGTGTCCGTAGCACGGTGCTTCCAGCACGTGCCGCATTAGCTTGACGTTCCATACGCGAGGAACGGGCTTGAAGCACCGTTCTACGGGCGCGGACTGGAAGTGCCGCGTTACTTTGCACCGGCTTTGTATTTTTCGGAAGGAAAACGCGCATTATAGGCAGCTAAGACCTCCTCCGATAAGTCACTAATCGTGCCCATATTAATCACTCCTCCGATGTCAAACTCTGGTGAGCTTTGTGAAAATTCACGCCATTGCAAAAACGTATCTGGCATACGATGTTCGCCAGTGGGTAGCATGGTATTTGACGCAACGATTTTGGCAAATCTATTCGGCGTTTCGGCAGCCATTCGCAGACCAATCAATCCACCCCAATCCTGACAAAACAACATTATATCTTTCAAATCCAAGCTCGAAACGAGGTAAGATACCCAATCAATATGACTTGGTAGGAGCATTTATTCATACCCGTCAGCTTGTCCGGTTTGCCAAAACCAATGAGGTCGGGCGCAATTACACGAAAGCCGTTTTTGACCAAAATAGGTATCATTTTACGGAATAAATACGACCAACTCGGCTCACCATGCAAGAGCAAAACCACGAGCGCATCCTCTGCGCCTTCATCCACGAAGTACATACGTAGCCCTTCGCCTATGACCATGTAATTGGGCGGAAAATTATAATCAGGTAAGTTCGCAAATCGTTCTTCTGGTGTGCGTAATATTTTTTTTATATTTATTTTCAATGAATGAATGAATGAATTTTGAATGAATGAATATTTTTTAATGAGATAATGCGTTAATGAAATCCACATCCTTATTCATTCATCAGGGGAACAAAAAGTCGCTTTCATAATATGAATTTTAAATGAAGGATAAACCCCGTAATTCGTCGAGGCAAGCGCGAGTCGTCGGATTTTTAAAATGTCCGACGAGTAAACTTCCCGATGAATTAAAAATCAACACATTACACAACGTGCAAAAATGGCTTTTCGCTTGCCCTGATTCATTCATTCAAAATTCACTCATTCAAAATTAATTTTTCCTAAACATTTTTTGGATAATACTGCGTGTTGTGGCAGTCAGTGCATTGAATGGGCTAAGGGTCAATTTCGGTTCTTTCCCCTCCCCTATTCGTCGGATTTGTTGTTCGTACCAACCCAATTCCAATAAGCCGCGTTCGTCGATGGTTTTGATGCCTGTTTTGGGAACGGTTAAGTCCATTGTTTCCATTTCTCCACTCATCATTTCCTTCGGGAAATTGGGATATAAAATAAACGGTCGTGCTGCGCCTATCATGTCGAGTGCGCCTTCTGCGAGGGCGCGTTCCATGACTGCCGCTGTGCGAAAACCGCCCGTGACCATGAGTGGCGTGTCGGTGACAACTCTTGCTTTTTCGGTGTAATTCAAAAAGTAGGCTTCGCGTTCGCGGGTGCTTTGTTTGGGAGACATCATGGCGGGTGCTTCATAGGTTCCGCCCGAAATTTCGATGAGGTCGATGCCTTCGTCAGATAGCATTTTTATGACTTGTACAGATTCTTCTTCGGTAAAACCGCCGCGCTGAAAATCGGCTGAATTTATCTTGATGCTAATCGGGTAATCTGCACCGAGTTTTGCCCTCATTTTCCGATAAATTTCTAACACAAAACGCGCTCTATTTTCCAGCGAGCCGCCCCATTTATCCGTCCGAATATTGACGCGAGGTGATAAAAATTGACTGACCAAATAGCCGTGTGCGCCGTGTATTTGTACGCCGGGAAATCCGGCGGCTTTGAGTATCGCGGCAGTGTTGGCGTAGCGTTCGATGATGTCCGAAATCTCTTCTTCTTCTAAGGCTTTCGGCTTGGCAAACATGGAGGACATCGGTCCTAATTTCAGCCCAACCGCCGAGGGTGCAACTACTTTTCGGTTAATCAATCCAATGGCTTGTCGCCCCGGATGATTGATTTGCGCCCAGATTTGCGTATCTGTGCCTGCGGCTGCCTGCGCCCACATTTGCAATAATTCAAAATGTGTTTTGTCCTCGACCACAACGTTATTAGGTTCGCCGAGTGCTTTGCCGTCTACCATGATATTGCCCGTAATGAGCAAGCCCGGACCGCCTTGCGCCCAACGTTTGTAGAGATTGATGAGCGTGGGAGTTGGTTCGCCCTTCATCGTTCCCAAGATTTCACTTGTAGCGGATTTGGCGATGCGATTGGAGATTGTTGTGCCGTTTTTGAGGGTGAGTGGGGAGGATAGGTGCTGCATTATTTTATTGTTTGGAAACGTAACACAGACATTCTTGTCTGTGCTTGTTAGGTACAGACAGGAATGTCTGTGCTACGGTCTGTGAAGGTAAGGGTTTTAGGTTGAATTGATACGGAAACCTATTTAATTCCCTCTATTTTGTCTTTGTAAACGTTCACCAATTTATGCGAAGCATTGAGTAGTAAAACTTCATTCCAACAGTGGTTTATCGATTGATAAAGCTCTTTCATGCCGACGTTGCCTATTTTGATATGAATAACTTTGGGCGGTGGTTCGTTGAATAAAATTCGGTTGGAAAAATCACTGTCTTTTGAAATGACCGTTAGGTTATTTTCAATGGCATATTGTCAAATGTCTTTATCTTTTTCTTTAGGATTTATATCAATTTGGTGGACATATTCCTGTGTATTCCACAAACTGAAATAATATGGAAGGTTGACATCAATGAGATATTTAACCATTATGCTGCGATATTACTAATGGTGTAATTTTTATTCATCAACTCTAAGGGATGAAAAAATAATAAACACTACATCTTGACTTGTTCTTTTTCCTTTACACTTCACCAAATTCTCCTTAAATAACCCGTTATTCGCGTCAAATTTGGCTCGTGTAAAGAAAAAGTAACGGCGTGAAGATGTAACGTTTATTATCTTTTCATCCCTAAGGCAAACTGTTGACAAGCCTTAATATCTTCTTTTTCTAAGATAGGATATTACTTTAATAATTCCTCATCCGACGTTCCATTAAACAGGAATTCGAGTACCGTTTGTACTGTAATTCTCATGCCTCTAATGGTAGGTTTGCCATTGCAAAGTTCGTCGTCAATGGTTATTCTGTCAAATATGTAGTTCATATTTTTTATGTTTGATTTTGAATGTCGCATTTACGTAAAGATAATGGTTTTTGGTTGAATTTGCTTTGATTTGAAATGATATTAATAGGGGGAACGAAAAGTCATTTTTCTAATATGACAAAACCTTTGATTTTAAAGGGTTTTATCCATTTTAATGAAAAAATGTAAAAAATCGCTTCGTAAAATTGGTTCTAATGATCAACGTTTTACGCATTACTAAAACGACTTTTCGTTCCCCCTGATGATATTAATGTAATTTTATAAATTGGCTTCTTCTACTATGGCTTTTATGGCGATCGCGGTGTCGGGGGGGAGTTTTTCTAGGTAGGCGGAGGATTTGTTAGATTGTAAATAATTAGTGACGTGTAAAGCGGATTGAAATAGTAGTTGATTATCAGGAGAAGTAAGTATAGTTAGTGCCGTTTGACAGATATCTGCAATTAAAGAATGTGGAACTTTAGAAATAAAACAGCTAGCAATAAATTTTCTCGCACTTAAATTTTGAGGCTTGCTATCTTCAATAAACTTCAAAAAATGAACTGCAAATAAGAGGAATTGCAAATCGTCATTACATTCTGAATATATTTTTTTCAAAATATTAATAAAAGCAGTGTCCTTATCAATATCATTTTCAATTTTTCTGACTAACTTAGCAATTAGGAGTCTATTTTTGTCAAGTTGAATAGCAGTCATAAACTTCTTATAAATATTTATTCCATCAACTGGCAATTGATTTGAATTTGAAAAACTAATTCCTTTCTCTAAGAATATTTCAGCTGATTTTAAGTCATTTAATCCCACGTAACATATTGAAATTCCACAATATAAAATGTCAATCATATCTTTAATTCCATTTTCTTTATAAAAATCCAATAAAAAATTAAAAATAAGTAAAGCTGATTTGTGATGTTTATTCAGAAAACATTGACTTGTTTTTACAAACAATTTATTAACAAATACTTCTAAAACATCTTGTTTGTGAATGTTTTTTAAAATCATTAAGCATTTTTCAAAATTAATTTTAAGTGTATCTAAAAACAAATTTTCATCATCATATCTCGAATACAACTCAATATCATTTATTAGGTTAGTAATTATTACATTATTCTCTATCAAATTTAACCATTCATCAGAAGTCTCCAATTCAGGTAAACTCTCTTTCTCAAACAACCCCGAAGAAATCAAATACAACTTCGCCAAATCATTAGCATTAGCACTCGGCTCTTCCAACAACGCCTTAAAAGCATGAGTTCGCAATTCATCCGACTGATAAAACGCCACCAAAAAATCCGACAATAACCATATCGGCGTAATGCCTTGATTGTGGTTAATCTCGCGGAGTTGGTAGTAGAGTACGTGGATACGGTCAGCCACTTGATAGGAAAAAGCGGCACTATCGGAGCGTTTTGTGCCAATAACATAACCGTTATATTGAAGCCAAAGGAAGGCTTTGGAGATTTTACTTTGAGTAGTACCGAGGGCTTCGGCGAGTTCGCTTTGAGAAAGGTTTTCGCCCTTACGAATGAGGGTATCGAATAGTTTTTTGCTTTGTTTTGGGATGCTTTTGGTCAAGTCCTGATAGTAAGGCGTGAGGTCGTCGATGAGTCCGAAAAGGGTGTTGGCAGTGGAGATAACATTGTCTTCAAGCAAGAGATTGGTGAGTACCACCGCTATGCGTGGGCTGCCGCCTGTAAAGTGGCTGAGGGCTTTCAGTTTGGCGCGTTTGAGGCTTTCTTCGGCTTCGGTCATTTCGATGCCGGAGAGGTCTTTTCGGCGGTCAAAATACTTAAAATAATCCTCTGTCGTCCACTTTTTGAGGGTGCATTTTTTGAAGGCGTGGAAAAGACGTTTGTTGTAATTGCCGTCAATAATATCCGAATCTACACGCGGCACAGCACCGATAATCGTGAGGTCTTTTATTCTTTCAAGCAAATGACGAAAACGCGATTCGTGTACTTTGGCTGTCTTTTTATCGGATTTAATATTGTGTAAAAATGTGTCGAGATTTTCCAAAACCACTACCAACATATAATCTTTTTGTGCTGATTTTTTTTCGGATAAATATTTTTTTAATTTTTGTAATTCTATCTGCCATACTTCGTCGGGTTCTTCCCAAAATGTCGTCGCATCCACACCCGATTGTTGCGTCAATTCACTCAAAATCAGCTTAATCAAATCTGAAGGTGTATTGATATTATTTTGTTCTTCGGGCAGCAACAAAAATTCACAATTATCAAATTTTCCCGATTGTCTGAATGTAATTTGTAAATATTTTAAAAAGAAAGATTTACCCATGCCACGCGGTCCGCGTATGAGCGTATGCTGCGCGACAGATTCCGAATTTAGGTTGTCTTCTAAGGTTTTTACGACCCTTCCTAAGAGGCATTTTCTGCCCGTTGCGACGGCGAGAATCGTCTCGTCGTCCATGCTGTATGGGTTGAATTTTGCGATGTAATTCATGTTGTTAAGTTCAAGTTCAAGTTTCCGTAGCGTAATGCGTCTCGCTTGCGCCCACGTACTACATGCACAAGCGAGACGCATTACGCTACGTCAATACCTCGTTTGGTACACCACCAGTTTTTGATAATCTGCAAAGTGTAGCTATATTTTTGTGAACCTGATAATTTTATAAATTCATAATCTATTAATTTGACGATTATTTCGTAGGAAAAACTATCCCCGACTTTGGCTTGCAAGTCTTTGAGATTAATGTCTTTCTGAATAGCGATAGCATCCAAAACCAACATCGCCGTGTTCAATTCCTCCCCTTTGAATACGCCCAATCGCTCATCAAATTGGTAAATGAAATCTTTGAACAGTCCCGATATAATTTCGTTGTGATACACCTCCTCAACGGCTTGGGGAGTTTTACATTCATTTACAGCAATTTCGTTGTAGGCATATTGCAAAAAATAGGGAACAAAATCGGGTAGCAAGTCAAGGAGTTTTTTGGTAATTTCGGGTGTCCACCAATCATATTTATCGCTTTTGAGGAGTTCATTGACAAATGATTCGCTTTCCGCACGAGTGAAAGGGTCTAACTCAATCGTATTCAATCCGCCCAATAATTTACGGCTGATTTTGAGGTGGTCAAGCTGTTGATGAAGATTTAATGAGCCTGTAATACCCATTGGCAAACCTGCGTTTCGCCAACTTTTCAGATTAGTGAGTGCGTGGGTGATTTCTGCAATATCTTGGGGTTCTCCGCCCATATTTTCAAAGAAAAACGGCAATTCATCCAAAAATAAATAGACGTTTTTAGTGTCTTTAAAAAAGGCAGTTACCAAATTTTCAAAAGGTTTGCTGTAATTCATCAGCTTGTCTTGAAAATCTATTTTTGAACCACCAACTTCTACATTATCAAAAATATCTGTGATAAAATCAATGAGTTTTACCGGTAGTTGTTTGCTATCATTCAAAAACTTTCTGAATCTCGTTTGCATGTCTTTTGGCATTTCAACATATAGACCTTTGTAAAAATCTAAGGGACTTTTAAACGTCTGACAATCCAACTCAATACATACATTATCTTTATCTTCTTGCTGAAGTAGGTAAGCTGTTTGCTGCAAAAAAGAACTTTTGCCAGTTCTTCTAATACCAAGAATTAAAAAGCTATTGCCGTTTTTCATCAAACGTACAGCTTTTCGCAGGTTCTTTTCCCGATATCTGAAATCATTGCCTGATACAGGTGGTCCTAATGTGTTTTTCATTCTATGAATTTAGTTTCGTATGAATTTAAAGTAATACCTTACAAAGGTAAGGAAAAACAAGTATGAATCCAAATTCATATGAATGGAAAGTTGTGTTCTGTAAGTCAAAACATGATTTATGCAGATTTCGCTTTAAAGGATTTGGGGTAAAAATTGGAAGTGCAATTTCAATCTAATATGAATGTGGGAAACTTGGTCAAAAACGTCTTTTGTTTAAATTTCTACTTCTCCTTCTTCTGCAACTCATCAAAAACTACCTTCAATTTCACGGCAGGTTCATAATTTTTATCCGCTTGTAGTGCTTGGTTCAATTTCGTAAGCGCAGTCTGTCCGTCTCGTTTCAAATAGGCACTTTTTGCTTCAAAATACAAGCCCATCGCACGCTTGCCTTGTTGCTTTGCCAACTGTATACCAATATCATAAGCCTGTGGAATATTTCCATTATGTTTGTCGTGCAACTCTATGTATTCCAATGCTTTAGCTGGATTTGTTTGTGCTTCAATTTGCGCCAATAAGTAGTAAGCAAAATTATATTTGTAATTTGTCTTCACAGCTTTTTCAAAAGCTGCTTTAGCCTTCGGCAAATCATTCATTCCAGCATAAGTACTTCCTTGTAAGCCCAAAACTACGGTGTGTTCCGGGTTTATTTCCAATGCTTTTGAAAAAGCATTTAGTGCTTTTTGATTCTCCCCTATCGCCCGATAACATTCGCCCAAACTAATCCACGCCCCTTCATTTTTAGCATCCAACTGAATGGCTTTTTCAAAATGCCCGATGGCTTCCTGCAAGTTGTTTTCCTTCTTCGCCAAAAAACCTTTGTAGGCATCATCGCTCCGCCGTTTTGTTACTGCTCCGATGGTCGTATTTCCGACTTTTTCTTCGTGAATCACATCATTCGGAGGCCAAGCATTTTCGATATAACTACGGTCAATATGCCGTGAATACCACAATCCATATTCCCACGGACGGTCTTGCCTATCATGGTAGCGCACATAATACACCTTGAGGTTTGGCACACGCCGTGCGAGGTAATGCACCACCGGTTCGGCGCAGTTGGTCGCAAAGGTTACTTGCGGTAATTCCGCTTTAATTTCTTCGGCAGATTTGCCAGCTTGCACGGCTTCCCAACCTTGTTTGGCTTCCGGTATATTTTCAATTACCCAATCACTCAAACCCTTCATCGAAGTCATCCAATAATCGGTTTCGTATTTGCCGTAGGCATTCTCGACACCGCCAAATATTTCATTGAAATAGACGTATTGATATGGATGATTTTTGACCATAAAAATAGCAGGCAAAGCAAGTAAAATTGCCAATACGCCGCCTACTGCGTATTTTCCTATTTTGTTGGGAATCAATTCGATAAGCATACTAAATCCCCAAGCAGAAAGTATCGCTAATATCGGATAGACAAACAAAAAGTGCCGCATCCCATCGTATAATGACGAATCTTTAATAATAGCATAAATTACGGGAAATATTCCTGCAAAAAGTATTAATGCGAACGCAAGTGTGTTGATTTTTTTTCGTAAAATAAAAAACAAAACCACGGATAAAATCAAGCCTACCATAAAGAATATCGGCGAACCAATTGCCATCCATTTCGGGATATAATACCAGGGGACAACCTCCGACCAGATGCGTTTTCCTTCAAATAAAATCTGAATCGCGGTATCAAAACTCTCCATTTCTCCCAATGCTTTGAGTGGATTGGTAAGCGGTGCTTTTCGCGCCCAGGGCCAGAATAATTGTCCGCCAAAATAACCCACCACACTCACCAGCAAACCAATTCCCGTGATTGTTGCAAGGTGTTTTATATCGGTCAATTTCTCGCGTAATTCGGGCTTCCACAGATGCGCTATGGCTACAAAAAACCCGAAGTACGCAATCAACAAAATACCGCCAACACGCACATTTATCGCCAATGCAATACCGACTGCAAGCCACAAAATGGTGGCTTTACTTGGGTTGGGTAATTGTTTGATGAATTTAAAAATCTGATACAGTGTAAAAATAAAAGCGGCTGCAAAAGGGATGTCTTTAGGATTGTTCATCGAATGTCCAAAAATACGCGGCGAGAGTGCCAAAAACAACAAGGTCAAAAACGCTACTCGCCAGCTTCCTGTGACCTGTTTTGCCAGTAATCCCGCAAAAAATATCATCAAAAATCCGACCAATGAATTGACCAAATGCCGGAAGGCATAAATATCTCCAAAACGCCGATTGGGTTCATGAAAAGCGGGTTCTTCTCTGTCAGGATATTCCTTACCGTTTTTGTCTTTATAAAAAGGTGCGGCAGGGTCGGCAGGCGGATTGAGGCGCGAGGTCGTGTAGTCAAAAATTCCGCCGTAATATTTCAGGTTTTTCCATTTGAGGTAGCTCTCATCTTTTCCGTCTGTGACCTTGTGTTTCAGTATTTTATCACCATAAACGCGCTGTGTATGCTCATCGCCCGTCATCCCATAATCCGAACTCACCAAAGGCATCAGCAAGAATAAAAACGCGGCAGTTGCCACGAATAATAATCTAAAAATAGAAGATTCTTTCCCCACTCCCGATCCACTTTTCAAGTCCTGCAAAGGCTTACGAATAAACCAATCCCACTTAACAGAAAGAGAGATAAAAAGGGTTTGAAAAAGCATCCGAAAACTGTCTTTTAGCGGTGATATTTTTGTGCCTTGCACATCTTCCCATGTGACAGGCATTGAGCGTATAGGCGTACCCTGCAAATTGGCTTTGTAGAGCAATTCGACATCGTGCGCCCAACCGCCGACACGAAGGCTTTTGAATAAATCTTTGGCGATAGCAACAGGATAAAGCTTGAAACCGCATTGCGTATCTCTTAGTTTGAGCGAGGTGAAAAGTTGGATGATAAAATTGAAAACAATGCCCATCAAGCGGCGAGTAGGTTCGCCTTTTATCTCAGAATCGGGGTGTTCGCGCGAGCCGACAAGGATTTCATTATTGGAGAATGTTTTGCCGGGCAATTGTCGCAACCAATTTGCCAATTCGAGTGGGCTTGTCGCCATATCCGCATCGAGCGTGAGGACGTGCGTACCCGTAGCGGCTGCGACGCCGCATTGGAGTGCTGCGCCTTTTCCGGCGTTTTTTTCGAGGCTAATGACTTGGCAATGAGGGAGATTGGCAGCTTTTATTTTTTGTACCGTGTCGTCACTACTGCCGTCATCTACTACGATAGCTTCGTAATCACCCTTCCATTTTTGGTCAAATTTTTTGAGCGCATTGACCAACAGAGGTACACGTTCACTTTCATTATAACAAGGTATGACGAGGGAAATTTTTCCGTCAAAAGATGTAACTGATTGCTTAGAAACTTGCCTTGAAGGATTCTGTTTTGGCTGCTTTTTTTTCTTGCTCATTCTGCGTGTGCTTTATTTAAGCGGCTAATTTACGGTTTTTTTGGGTTATTTGAGTAGGCGTTTATAACGTTCTTCCATCATATCAAGATATTGCGCCTGCATTTCTTCATTTAAAAAAGAAATGCGGATTAAATTTTCCATTTCGGGACGCATCTCTTCTAAATTTTCTTTTATCGACTCAATCATTTTTTCATTCAATCCCATACGTTCTTTTGCATAATAATCAAACAGTAATTCGGCGGTAATCTTGCGTTTTTTTCCAGCTAAAGGCAGTGCCAATTCTTCCGTCGCGCCTGTCATCGCAATTGTGGTGTTGAGCAAGTCGTAGGCAGGACTGAGTTTGGTAATCTTTAAATTTCTGATAAGGCTAAAATTTTTGAGGTGCATGTCTTCATTACCTGTCACAAAACAAAACAAAACTCTACGCAATAGACGAGCTTTATCTATCATTGGAAATGTGCAAAACTCATCAAGTATAGTCAATAATTTCTCCATCGAAAAGTTATACTTCGTATCTCTTTTTTCTCCGCTTAATTGGGCAAAATCCTCTACTGCGAATTTCTTATTATGCCCGTACCTATCAAATCGTCTGACGAAGTAACTACGACTTCCATCTTTGGAATACACCAAGCCAGAAAACGGCGTTTCAATGCCAAATGCACTTGCCATTTTCATTGTTATAGATTCATTTTCAGGCAACTGTGTATAAATTTCACTTTGCGGTTTGATAATATATCTCCCATGAATGTCAACAATTTCAAAGGCTTGCTCTTTAACCGACAATCGGGCATTTAGTTTGGGCTGTACGCCTTGTATCGACATTTTTGATTGCCTCGAAGCCGCTTCTTTTCTTTGCTCCTTTGCTGTAAAAGGTAGGTCATTGAGTTGGGCTAATCTCCCATGTAAATGTTTTAGTCCACCTTGGCTGTATTTGCCTTTGCATGGCTCGTAAGTAATCGCACACCTATTCATTTGAAGCTAATTTTACAGTCACAGAACCAACCATATCTGCGCCTACGATAACGAGCTGTTTGAAGTAATCCGTCCGGTCAATTTTATAGCCTTTCAATAAACCTTCCAACTGCAAACCCTCCGGCAGTAAGCCGTCAAAAAATGCTGGAAATTCATCAAAAAAATAGGTTGCTTTGCGTACTGGCATCGTCCACGAAATAGGCTCACCCGTATACTCTTCATGGTATCGAAATTCATAGCTATTTTTTGCATTTTCCAACAAAAAACCTACTTCTACATTATGTACGCTCACGATGGCTTTTTTCATAATTTTCCATTAAAGGACTTTCAAAACATATCGTCACATTCAGCACTTCAAGTACCGCTATGATATTTGCCCACCGAACGGTTTGTTTGCCTTTTTCGAGGTCGTATATCACTGTTTTGCCAACACCTGAAAGTTCAGCAAGTTGATTTCGACTCAAACTCGCTTGTTTACGGTGATAGTGGATGATTTCATGTAGTGCATTTTTTACCATTATAACAGTAAAAATATGCTATTTCTATAAAAAATTCAAATGAAAACAAAAATAAAGCATTTTTTTACCGCGATGGCAGTAAAAAAACTTATTCATCAGAGTCCATATTTTCATCATACATCTCAAAATTATGTCGCAACTCTCGGCGCACCCACGCTTCGTACCCCTTCTGTTTAAATTCAAACCAATCCTCACGCTCGTCGCTGTTATCTACCGCGTTCTTAAAATTGGCAAACGGACGCCTACCGTTTAGTGTTCCTATTAAGCGTTTTTGCAGCCCCCTGTTGCCTACTTGGTCTGCAAAATCTTCCATGATAGAAAAAGCATCTCCCGACATCATAGGTTCTATCAGCACCCATTTATCCGGTTCTTTTTCAATAACTTCCATATCGGCTCTATGCTCTTCTTCTACACCACCCATTTCAGCCATTTCATCCGTTATCATATCTCTTACTTCGCCCGTTTTTTTGTGAATATAACAAAGCAAACCTGTATCAAGTGTTTGGGCTATATCGTAAATTTGTTTTTGTGATAATTTCATATTTTAAAAAAAAATAAAGGTTCTTTGACAAATCCAGTGAAGTGAATGAAAATTTGGGCGTATCCCCCTCCTTATCAGTCGGGGGTCGGGCTATCCGGCACTCTCTCCACTCCGCTGTCGCTACGTTAGGGAAGAGGAAGAAAATAATCTACCCCAAATGAAGAAGTTATTTTTTTTATATGTTTGGCTAAATTTGACGCGCATAGCTGGGCTACGTAAGGAGAATTTAGTGAAACATATAAGAAAAAGAACAATTCAGACGGGTAGATTATTTTTTTCGTCTTCCCTTACGTTCAAACAACACCTACTATCCCTTACGCAAGGGACGAACAATCGCGAGGCAGAAAAACGAACAATCACGGGATTTGTCAAAAAATCAAAATAAATAATAAATTAATTCAAAATTAAACATTTTACAGCAAAACAACTATGAAGTTGTAGTTAGGGAAGACGAAAAAAATAATCTACCCGTCTGAATTGTTCTTTTTCCTATATGTTTCACTAAATCTTCCTTACGTAGCTCGGCTATGCGCGTCAAATTTAGTGAAAGAAATTAAATAACTTCTTCATTTGGAGTAGATTATTTTCTTCCTCTTCCCTTAATATTTGTAAATAATAAAGCAAGAAAATCTCGCCTAAGTAAAATAAAATTCAAAATAATTTCACCAAAAAAATGACATGAAATTTGTTTTACACAATAAAATGACATATTTTTGCTTTAAATCAAAACAAAATTATTGATGAAGAAGCAAGATGTACACCGCGAATACAATTTCCCCGATGCCGATTTGTATGTGCAGACGATGGAAAAATTGCGTTTTGCACAGCGCGATATAGCGCAGTTCGACAATTATGGTTACGATATACAGAAGCTGACGGGCATCCATAATATCTGCCAGAAATTTGTGAAACTACCGACAGACGATGAACTCCTCGGTACACAAATGATTACGACAGAAAAGAAGTATAAAGCCGCCGAAAAACTCAAAACCGCTATACGTAGCGTGATGACGCGAGTAGCCACGAAGTTTAGTAATCGCTCTGGTAGGTATCGCAAATTTGGTACAGCAAAAATGGGCGATATGACCGACCCGCAATTGCTTTTCTGCGGACGGCGTGTGGTGCGTTCGGCGCGACAACAGATTGATTTTCTGGCAGAAACAGGTTTAAGAGAAAATCATTTGACGCGAATATCAGAAGCATGTAAGGATTTTGAAGTCGCGCTAAATATCCAGCAAGATAAAGTCGCTGACCGCGATATTTCGGTAGAACGCCGTGTAGAACTTGGCAATAAAATGTACCGCGAATACGTCAATATTTGCAATATCGGTAAGGATATTTGGGCAGAAACTAACCTCGCCAAATATGAGAATTACGTCATCTATGAAAGCAATAACGAGCAGAAAAAAGCTCGAAAATCAAGGGAACAAACGGAAAAGGTGGATTAGTTCGTTGAAAAATTTATCTTTGGGTAAAAATAAGGGAAGAGGAAGAAAATAATCTACCCGTCTGAATTGTTCTTTTTCTTATATGTTTCACTAAATCTTCCTTACGTAACTCGGCTATGCGCGTCAAATTTAGTGAAAGAAAAAAAATAACTTCTTCATTTGGGGTAGATTATTTTCTTCCTCTTCCCTAAACTTAGTAAACCGTCCAAAAAGTTTCTTCACTTTTTGGACGGTGTACTAAGAGTATAAAACCTACAACTATGTCTCAAACTGTTCCTGTGACCGTCTTTTTTTCGTATTCGCATAAGGATGAAGTGCTGCGTGATGAACTCGCCAAACACCTCAAACTCCTCGAACGCACCAACGTCATCGACGCTTGGCATGATCGCGCCATTCCCGTAGGCAGCGAGTGGGATAAAGGCATCAAAAAAGAACTGAACGAAGCTGATATTATCCTGCTACTGATTAGTTCTGATTTTTTGGCGTCGGATTATATTTGGGACGTCGAAGTGAAGACCGCTATGGCGCGACATGAGGCAAAGGACGCCGTAGTTGTGCCGATTGTACTGCGTGAATGTGAGTGGTTTGATGCGCCATTCGGCAAATTGCAGGGACTTCCGAAAGATGCCAAACCGGTTACTTCATATCAAAATATAGACGAGCCGTTTACTTTTATTGCCAAGCATATTAAAAAGGCAGCCAAAGCGATTCGCGTACAAAAATCTATTGAGCAAGAAGGCGATTCGCCCCTTGCAGAAGCTCCCGAACCAAAAGATATTCCAGCAACGATGCCTTCTCCCCTACCCGATAATACCAATCGCCAATTGGAGCTTGAAGGACTGAAAGACAATGAGAAACTATTGATTGAAAAGCGTAATATGTTTCAGCAGCAAGCAACAATTTCATCGGATGCAGCACAAAAGTTTAGCCTAAAAAAGCAGATAGAGGAGATTGATAAGGAACTTGCGGAAGTGAGGGGGAAGATTGGGGAGATTGAGTGATTGATGCATTTCATTTGAAGATAAAAATAAGGTTTTCCTTTCAAATTCACTCAAATTTTCGTAATTTGTATTTGGATGAAAACAAAAATTTTCCCCATTCAAAATTCACCTTTCATTTATTCAAAATTATTATGCGACTCGGACGCCTCGACAATGAAGTTTTCTTTAAAAAAGCCTTTACAGACGAAATCGTCTTTAAGGCTTTCGTGAAGGATATTGTCGGTATTGAGGTGAATCCAGATAAAATAGAAACAGAAAAAGCCTTCCAACCCAAAATTGGTAATATCAATTTCAAATACGATATTTTTGCCGAGGATTCGGAAAAGCGTGTCATTATTGAGATTCAAAAAGTAGAGTATGATCACAACTTTGACCGCTTTTTACACTATCATTTGCAAGCGATTACGGAGCAACAACGCAACTCTGCCAAGTATTCGGTAGAAAGAACGGTGTATACAATTGTGGTGATGACCGCACCTTATAAGATACATAAAGAAACCGGTAAATTTTACCATGATGAAGTGCTCATTTCCAGTATAAATCCCAAAAATCTTAAAGGAATTGAGCGAAAAATATTTAATCACGAACTCATTTATCTCAATCCAAATCATAAAGATGAACATACACCGCAGAATTACCGCGATTGGTTGGATTTGATTTACGAAAGCATTCACAACCCTGATAACCCGAATATTAACACACAAAATGAAGGGGTAAAACGTGCAGTCGAAATAGCGAGCTACGAAAATCTTAGCCCTGAAGAATGGGAACAGTCCAAAATTGAAGTTGGTAAGCAAGAAGTTATTTTAGTAGAGCAAGAAGCTAAGGCGATGGACATTGCTAAAAACTTGATACGTATGGGTTCTGATGACGAATTTGTTATGAAAGCTACCGACCTTTCACTCCGATACGTCCATATACTTCGTAATTTGGTTAAGGAAGAAGATAATACCGATTAATCAGCCTTCATAACTCATCTACACCACCAATTTTCATAAAAATAATCCCACAAAACTCCGTATCTTTGCGCCGCTTTAATTTAGCGCATCCAAATTTTCCATTTTAGTCTATGATTATTTTTTGCGCTTGAATTTGATACTTGTACGGATAGGTCGCGACCTATTCTTTCAAAATTTAAAAATGGTTTATCTCACAAGAGTAGAAAATTTTAATGCCGCTCACCGCCTGTGGGTCAACGAATGGAGCGAGGAGAAAAACTTCGAGGTATTCGGAAAATGTGCCAATAAAAATTTTCACGGACACAATTATAAATTGCTCATCACGGTGAAAGGCATGCCCGACCCCTTTACAGGTTTCGTGATGAATGCCAAGGAGTTAGGCGACATCATCAAGCAAGAAATTACGGAAGTACTCGACCACACCAACCTCAATATGGACGATAATTTCCTACCCGAAGGCATACAAGCGACTTCCGAAAACCTCGTCATCTACATCTGGAAACAACTCGTACCACATCTAAACAATTGTGCCTTACATAGTGTTCGTCTATACGAAACCGAAAAAATTTATGCAGAATATTTTGGGGAGACAATGAATGAATTTTGAATGAATGAGTGAATTAATCATAACTTATTCACTCTCTCAATTGGCGTATTGGCAATGATTCATTCAAAATTCATTACTATGTATAAAAAAACGGAAACTTACGATACCCACACGACTGAGGATTTACAAGAAAAATATCAGAACATTCTCGAAAAATTGGGCGAAGATACGGAGCGAGAAGGCTTAATCAAAACGCCCGAACGTGCGGCAAAAGCCATGCAATTTCTGACGCAAGGCTACCACCTTGACCCTGCCGAAATATTGCGCTCGGCGATGTTTAAAGAAGAATATAGCGAGATGGTGATTGTAAAAGATATTGAGGTGTATTCTTTGTGCGAACATCATATTTTGCCGTTTTTTGGCAAAGCGCATATCGCCTATATCCCCAACGGTCATATTGTCGGATTGAGCAAAATACCGCGTGTCGTCGATGTATTTGCGCGACGTTTGCAGGTACAGGAACGCCTTACACACGAGGTACTCCACTGCATCCACGATACGCTCCAACCGCTTGGCGTTGCGATAGTTATCGAAGCACGACATATGTGTATGATGATGCGCGGCGTACAAAAACAAAATTCTATCACGACTACTTCTGCCTTCACCGGCGCATTTGAACATATACAAACCCGAAACGAATTTTTAAATCTAATTGACAAGAAGTTATTATAATGCGATAATGTTAATGAGTGAATGTCGAATGGGTAAATTTAGGACGACATTAGCTCATTCAATATTCATTCATTACCATTATCGCATTTAAGCATTGTAGCATTACAGCATTATTTATGAAGGCTTATCTTTTTCCCGGACAGGGCGCACAATTTACGGGTATGGGCGAGGATTTATACGAAAAATCTGACCTAGCTTCCGACCTTTTTGAACAAGCAAACGGTATACTCGGCTTTTGCATTACGGATGTGATGTTTGCGGGGACAGACGAGGATTTGAAACAGACGAAAATCACGCAGCCAGCGATTTTTCTACATTCTGTAATCACGGCGCGTTTGCGGGCAGATGTATTTGAACCGGATATGGTGGCAGGGCATTCTTTGGGCGAATTTTCGGCATTGACGGCAGTAGGTGCATTGAGTTTTGAGGATGGTTTGCGCCTCGTTTCCAAGCGAGCAATGGCGATGCAAAAAGCCTGTGAAGTACAAGATAGCACGATGGCTGCGATACTTGGTCTGGAAGATGAAGTGGTCGAAAAAATTTGTGCCGACATCACTGATGTAGTCGTTCCTGCGAATTATAATTGTCCCGGTCAATTGGTGATTTCTGGTACGATAAATGGTATTAATTTGGCAGTAGATAAGCTAAAGGAAGCAGGTGCGCGACGCGCATTGGTGCTACCTGTAGGCGGTGCTTTTCACTCTCCTTTGATGGCTTCGGCGCGTGAGGAATTGCAACAAGCCATCGAAGAAACTAATTTTTCTGCCCCGCAATGCCCTGTCTATCAAAATTTTGGTGCGAGTGCGGAAATAGACTCCGAAATCATACGAAAAAATTTGATAGAACAACTTACCGCCCCTGTGCGCTGGACACAGACATTGCAAAACATGATCGCAGCAGGCGCAGCGCAATTCATCGAAGTAGGCGGCAAAGGTAAAGTACTACAAGGCATGGTCAAAAAAGTAGACCGAAAAATGCCAACGGAAACGCTTATTTTCAATGCTTAAATGTTGAAATGATGTAATGTATTTAGTGAATGAATGAATGAATGAATGAATGAATGAATGAATCCTAAGAGGTTTGTTGATTCATTTATTCAAAATTCATTCACTCATTCGTTACTATTGTCGTATTACATCATTTAAGCATTTAAGCATTACAAAAACGTGACTCAAACGCTATATATGCTGTCTTAATGCTAAGTTTTGCCACAGTATATTTTATAAATCATGAAAAAGTTAAAAAAAATACATTCTGGTCATTTGCTTTTAGCAGAACCTTTTATGCTGGATCCTTATTTTAGGAGAGCAGTAGTCTTGCTATGCGAACACGGTAGAGACGATGGCACAATAGGCTTTATCCTCAACAAATCTGTACGGATGCAGGTCGGCGAATTGGTCAATGATTTCCCTGACTTTGAAGCAGAAGTATATTATGGCGGACCAGTACGCACCGACACACTGCACTATATGCACACCATCGGCGAAAAACTCGAAGGGGCAGCCCATGTGGTCGATAATATTTATTGGGGCGGTCATTTTGACCAATTGAAAACAATGATAAAGGACGGGCAAGTTAGTCAAGATGACATTCGCTTTTTTGTCGGTTATTCGGGCTGGGATTCCGCACAGTTGGAACAGGAAATGAATAAAGGTTCATGGATTGTTCAAAACGCTCAACCTGATTATGTTTTCAAAGAAAGTTATGACAATCTCTGGCGCGAAGTACTCAATAATACCGGAAATATCTATTCTGTCATCGGACAAGTACCTGATTTTGTAGCATTGAATTAGGGAATTAGGGAATTAAAATATTTCGCTACGCGAAATATTTTACTCTCTTTAAATTCGTTATCAATTATACATTAATAAATATCCATTCGTTCAACTTTATTTACATAATAAATCAGCGAACACTTAAAATGAAACATGGTATGACGTGAAGGCGTGTATTTTCCGGCTTCATTTGTGATTCTCCAATCGCTATGATTGATGTCCAAAGCACTCACTGCGCCTTTCATTTCTGCCTGAAAGACAATATGTTGTGTCAAAAAACGCTCCCAACCAAAACTCCCCGTCAATGCAACATCCATCGCATTAAATAAAATAAAATCACTCGACGGAGGAAAACCCACATTAGGATTGAAAGCCTCATTAAATACAAACCTCTCGTCCGTTTCACCATTCACCGTATAATCCAATTCTACATCATACAAAGCCCCTATTTCTACGCCGACGCCCCAGAAAAATTTAGAATCACCAATATCTGTATCCCCATTTTTTATACCTATTATTCGTCGGTACGTCAGTGGAATACGAAAATAAACAAAATCTAAACTTTTACCTATTACAACATCCCTTCCAATTTCATATACATTCCGAATGTCCTGATAATCATATTTTTGTATCGAAAAAACACCTTCTACATGAATACCGTGTCCGCCCCTAAAAGTGACCCCACCTACCACGCCGCCCAAATAACCGGTACGCGGCATCCCCGACAAACTCGGCAGCCCATAATTATGCTGCCCCATTATCCAAACCGCCCCTACACCGCCCGTAAGCCCAAAATAAGAACCACGCTGCATAGTCGGCGATTGTGCCAATGCAAAATGCGCTGAAAACAAGCAAATTATAGTTGTAAGGCTGCGAAAATTCATAAATTTTTATTGTTTTATCGTTAGAGCATGTTTAAATTTTTTCAAACTGATAATCAACAGTTTATGGTTTTGGCAAGACATCAAAGAGGAAGTTTATCGGGATAAATGACCGATTTGATGTCTTGCCAAGTTCATAAAATGTTGGTTATCAGGCAGAAAAATTTAAACATGCTCTTACTATCGGTAAATATATAAGGTTTTTTGGTAAATCCCGTGAAATGAATAACAATTAGGGCGTGTCCCCCTCCTTATCAGTCGGGGGTCGGGCTATCCGGCACTCTCTCCATTCCGCTATCGCTCCACTTCGTTCAAACAACACCTACTATCCCTCACGCGAGAAACAATGAATGACGGGGCGAGAAACGAGTCAAAACATAGCATTTATTGTTTTTTCATACCTAAACCACATTTTAGCCGTCAAAATATTACCTTTGTGAAAAATTAGCACAAATTTTTGAACCTGCGCTTTCCTGATAATTCTCAGGATTGAATTTGAACTTAAAAATATGATTAGCGTTTCCAATATATTTGTCAAATACAGCGACCGCATTTTGCTAGATAATGTCAGTTTTGTCATCGGCGAACGCCAGCGCATCGGCTTGGTCGGCAAAAACGGAACAGGCAAATCTACCATCTTAAAAATCATCGCCAAATATCAAAGCCCCGATAGCGGTTCGGTGATATATCCTTCCCTTTACACACTCGGTTTTTTGCATCAGGAACTCGAATTGCCGCAAGGAAAAACCGTAATGGCAGAAGCATCAACGGCTTTTGACAAAATTAAAAAACTCGAAATTCGCATAGAAGAAATTAACGAAGAAATCGCTAAACGTACCGACTATGAAAGTGATTCATATTCAGAATTACTCAATGAATTTTCAGAAGTAAATGAGCGTTTTGGTTTATTTGGTGGCTATAATATGGAAGCAGAAGCCGAGCGCGTACTACGCGGATTGGGCTTCAAACCTGCGGATATGCACAGACAGACCAGCGAATTTAGCGGTGGCTGGCAGATGCGTATCGAACTCGCAAAAATCATCCTCCAACGCCCCGACTACCTCCTACTCGATGAACCGACGAATCATCTTGACATCGAATCTATCATATGGTTGGAAAGCATGCTTCGCAATTATGAAGGCACGGTTGTGGTTATTTCTCACGATAAAACCTTTCTAAACAATGTCACAAATCGAACCGTAGAAATCGAACTCGGACAGCTTTACGATTACAAAGCACCATACAGCAAATACCTCGAACTTCGTATAGAAAGACGCATCCAACAAAGCAAAGAACACGCCAATCAACAACGCGAAATTGCCCGAAAAGAACGCCTCATTGAAAAGTATCGCGCCAAAGCCAGCAAAGCCAAATTTGCCCAATCACTCATCAGAGAATTGGATAGAATGGATAAGGTTTCGATTGATGTAGAGGACAATTCTTCGATGAAATTGCGCTTTTTGCCTGCACCTCGTTCAGGCGAAATTGTCGTGGATGCACAACAAGTTGTCAAACAATACGGCGACTTATTGGTATTGGATAAAGTCGGTTTTCAGCTCGACAGAAATCAGCGTGTCGCCTTTGTCGGCAGAAATGGCGAAGGCAAATCTACACTCTCCAAAATCATCGCAGGTGTACTCGGCAGTACAGGTGGCGAAGTTAAGCTTGGACACAATACAAAAATCGCCTATTACGCTCAAAACCAAGCGGATGCACTCGATTCCAAAGCAACCCTGCTCGAATCTATGGAAGATGGTTGCCCCGAAGAATTACGGACAAAATTACGCTCGATTTTAGGCTCATTTCTATTTAGTGGCGAAGATGCCGAAAAGAAAGTATCCGTACTTTCGGGAGGCGAACGCGCTCGCCTCGCATTGGCGAAAATGCTCCTGCGTCCCGCCAATTTACTCATCCTCGATGAGCCTACCAATCACTTGGATATTGTTTCAAAAGACATCCTCAAGAAAGCCTTGATATCCTATGATGGTGCATTGATAGTCGTATCGCACGATAGAGATTTTTTGCAAGGATTGACAGAAAGAACCATCGAATTTCGAGATAGGCAGCTTTATGAATATCTGGGCGATGTAAAATATTTTCTTGATAAAAGACAAGTTGATAACTTCCGTGATGTATCTCTCGGAAAAAATACAAACGGAAATAAACCTCAAGCCCCTGCACCTCAAAAAGTTGTCACAGAATTGACGTCCGAACAAAAAAAAGAACGCCATAATCAAAAGAAGCAACTCCAACGAGACTTGCATAATGCCGAACGAAAAGTAGAAAAAATCGAAAAGCAAATCGCAGAATATGAATTAAAAATGGCAGCATCAGGCTTCTACGAAAGCGATAAATCCGCACAAGTACTCAAAGCCTACAAAAAAAGCCAAACCGATTTGGAACAAGCGATGCAATACTGGGAAAACATTCAAGAAGAATTTGACAATTTATAAATCCTGTCATAAAAACGTTTTTCAGCAAACAAAAACAAAATATTATTGTTATATTTATTATGTAGTATTAGGAACAAAATAAATGTATATTCTCGACTTGTTCTTCTTCCTTTATACTTCACCAAATTTTCCTTAAATACAGGGAGTATTCACGTCAAATTTGGTTCGTCTAAAGAAAAAATAACGACGCGAAGAATGTACATTTATTTAATTCCTGATACTTAGTACACTGTTTTATAAATTTATTTACATTTTTTGACGTTTATTTTGAAATGAATCGAATCAAAAATGACGCGAATACTCACTGTATTTAAGGATTTTTTGGTGAAGAGTCATTTTAAAAGAA